>Ga0255753_1000367_pt1 | contig 58618 bp, 59 predicted proteins | sample 041ome_10_FD_179953 | JGI IMG/M metagenome (GOLD analysis project Ga0255753, IMG submission 179953) | Coastal salt marsh microbial communities from the Groves Creek Marsh, Skidaway Island, Georgia - 041412US metaG (version 2) | ecosystem: Environmental > Aquatic > Marine > Intertidal zone > Salt...
TATGGGAGCAGCCTGGAAACATCCCTCCAAAAAAGATTTTCCACATGTACTGGCAATGGTCAAAGGGGTCAGAGCTCTTGGGCTGGAAACCTGTATGACGCTTGGTGCTTTGGATCAGGAACAGACTCAGGCCCTGGCAGAAGCAGGCCTGGATTATTACAACCATAATATTGATACCTCACGTGAGTATTATAAAAAGATTATCAGCACACGAAGTTTTGATGATCGCCTGGATACGCTGAGTCATGTCAGAGATGCCGGTATTAAAGTCTGTAGTGGTGGCATTGTCGGCATGGGTGAGCAGGCCGAAGATCGCATTGCTTTTCTCAGAGAACTGGCAAATTTGCCGCAGCATCCTGATTCGGTGCCGATCAACAATCTGGTAAAAATAAAAGGGACTCCGCTTGAACATGCTGATGATATCGAGCCTTTTGATTTCATCCGCATGATTGCTGTGGCACGCATTCTAATGCCCTATTCACATGTAAGATTATCTGCCGGTCGTGAAGCCATGAATGAACAAATGCAGGCCTTATGTTTTTTTGCCGGAGCCAATTCCATTTTTTATGGTGAGAAATTATTGACGACTTCAAATCCACTTGAAAATGAAGATATGGCTTTGTTTGCCAAGTTGGGGATACGACCTGAAGAAAAAGAACTGGAACATGTTCCACAGGAAAATTTGTTTGAACAGAGCCAGGCTTATTATGACGCTACAAGTCAGTGAAAACCTTTTCACAACAGTTACAGGAAAGTCTGGCTGACAGGCAATCACAAGGACTGTACCGTTCCCGTAAAACGCTGGCTTCAGCGCAAGGTACAGAAGTCAGAGTTAACGATAAAACACTCATCAATTTCTGCAGCAACGACTATCTGGGTCTGGCTAATCATCCTGAAGTCATCGCAGCCTGTAAACGTGGACTTGATCACTATGGCATTGGGAGTGGCGCGTCACATCTGGTAGTGGGTCATAGTCATGCCCATCATGCGCTTGAAGAAGAGCTCGCTGCTTTTACCGGACGCAGCCGAGCGCTGTTATTTTCATCGGGATATATGGCAAATCTTGGTGTGCTAACCAGCCTGGCCAGTAAAAAAGACTGTGTCTTTGAAGATAAATTAAATCATGCTTCATTGCTGGATGGCGGTTTATTTTCTGGTGCTGTCTTTAAACGTTTTCCACATTTAGATCTGGATCAACTTGCCAGCCTTTTAAACAAACAGCTTGCCTATGACAAACGCTTTATCGTTTCCGATGGTGTTTTCAGTATGGATGGTGATTTTGCCGATCTTCCGGGATTAGTGAGTGTGGCTGAGCGCTTTCAGTCTCAGTTGATGCTTGATGATGCGCATGGTTTTGGTGTGTTGGGGAAAAAAGGCGGTGGGCTTGTTGAGTATTATCGTGATCAGGGATACGACATTAATGAAAATAATTTACCCATCCTGGTCGGAACTCTGGGTAAGGCTTTTGGTACACAGGGTGCTTTTGTCGCCGGGAGTGAAGCCCTGATAGAGAATCTGATTCAATATTGCCGACCTTATATTTATACCACGGCAATCAGTCCGGCGCTTGCCGAAGCCACTCGCACAAGTTTACAGCTTATACAAAAGGAAAATTGGCGCAGAGAACATTTACAGGCACTGATAACTGCCTTCAGGTCACGCTGTCAGGTACTTGGTTATTTGCTCACAGACTCAATAACACCGATTCAGGGTTTGCTTCTGGGTGACACGGAAAAAAGTCTGCAGGCAAGTCGTTTACTTGAAAATGAAGGCATTTTTGTCACAGCCATCCGCCCTCCGACAGTGCCCCAGGGAACCGCCAGGCTCAGAATTACTTTCAGTGCCTCACATACGCCAGAGCAGTTGGATTTGTTGTTGGCTGCTTTAGAGAAAATACAGCCATTGCTTTATCAGGAACAAGAAAATGCGGCAGGCTGAATTTACTATTGAAAAAAAACGGATTGCGCAGTCATTCTCGCAGGCTGCCAGAACTTATGATTCTCATGCGGCGTTACAAAGAAAGGTTGCAGATACCTTGCTTGCAAAACTGTCGAGTAATCCTTCTGTTCAAAGAGTATTGGATCTGGGCAGTGGCACTGGCTATTGCACAAAAGCCTTGCATGCGTGCTATCCCAATGCCGAGATTATTAGCCTAGATATTGCTGAAGCCATGTTGCTGTTCGCAGCAAACAGGCATCAAACTGATGGTTTTAAAGAAAAAGCAATCTGTGCAGATGCTGAAGCACTCCCGTTTATTGATAACAGTTTTGATGTAGTTTTCTCCAACCTGTCGATCCAGTGGTGTCAGAATTATTCAGTTTTATTTTCCGAACTTAATCGAATTTTAATGCCTCGGGGAATTTTTTATATTTCAACTTTTGGTCCTGATACCTTACAGGAGCTTAGTCGTGCCTGGCAGCAGGTGGACTCTTATGTGCATGTTAATCATTTTCAGCCAGCCTTATTTCTGAAACATCAGATAGATAAGCAAAACTTTCATGCACTCCAGATAGAACCTGAAAGCATATGTATGTATTACCAGAATTTTGAAATGTTGGCGCGTGAATTGAAATCACTGGGGGCTAACAATAAGAATTCTGGTCAGGGTAAAGGCTTAAATGGGCGAAAAAAAATCTTAAAATTAAAACAGGCTTTTGAACTGAATGCTGATCAAAAAGGTATCCCGGTGACCTACCAGATTTATTATTTGCAGGCGCAGGGTTTATAAGAGTTTGTTAAGGTTAAAGTGATGCCATCGAAAACATTTTTCATCACGGGAATAGATACGGATGCAGGGAAAACCTTTGCTGCCTGTGCATTGTTACAAGCAGCAAACAAAAGAGGTTTAACAACAGCCGCTGTTAAACCGATTGCTGCAGGTGGCATTCCTGTTGATGGGGATATGGAAAATTTACACAATGATGATGCTTTACTCTTGCAAAAGTTATGTACGGTGAGTTTGCGTTATGAAGAAGTTAACCCACTTTGTCTTGAGCAGGCCATTGCTCCGCACATTGCAGCACAGCAGCAAGGTGTAAAAATTCAGGCTCAGGCCCTCGCTAATCATTGTAAAACGATAATGGATAAAAATGCTGATCTCATGCTTATTGAAGGTGCCGGAGGCTGGATGGTGCCGTTGAATCAAAGTGAGTTTGTCGGAGATATTGTTAAAATTCTGAAAATTCCCGTGATATTGGTTGTCGGGATGAAGCTGGGCTGTCTTAATCATGCCTTACTGACTGTCAAAGCTATACAGGAGGAAGGCTTGGTTTTACATGGCTGGATAGCCAATCAACTGGATCCGGAAATGCCGGTCTTTAAGGAAAACCTGGATACATTACAAAAAAAAATTACTGCTCCACTTATCGCTACCATTCCCTGGGCATACGACATTGAAAGTGGAAATTTGCCAATAGATGGAATTCTGTAGCTGCTTTGTGTTTCATCAAATTACCAGCAGACATAACTTTTCGCCTATTCTATTTTTGTTATAATTCCGCCCGAACTTTTTTGCTCCGGATTTACGCTCCGATTCGCAAAGGAAACTATCTATGACCAATTCACAAATTGTCGTCTGTGCGCTGTATCATTTTGTCAGGCTGGACGATTATCAATCTTTGCAGCAGCCCTTGTTGGATGTAATGCTGGAAAACCGCGTTAAAGGTACCCTGTTGTTAGCCAACGAAGGGATCAATGGCACTATTGCTGGAGAGCGAGCCGGTATTGATGCGGTACTCAAGTGGCTCAAATCTGATCCGAGATTAAAGGATTTGAATCACAAGGAATCCTATGATGACACTTACCCGTTTTATCGCAGCAAGGTAAAACTGAAAAAAGAAATTGTCACGATGGGGGTTGAAGGCATTGATCCTAACCGGAAGGTAGGCACGCATGTGCCGGCGTCAGAATGGAATGCGCTGATTGCCGACCCTGAGGTATTGTTAATTGATACCCGTAATGATTATGAAGTTGAAATAGGGTCTTTCCAGAATGCAGTGAATCCAAATACAAATTCTTTCCGCGAATTTCCTGAGTATGTCGAAAAGCATCTGGATCCTGAGAGGCATAAAAAAATTGCCATGTATTGCACAGGCGGTATCCGTTGTGAGAAATCAACAGCGTATTTAAAGGAAAAGGGTTTTGACGAGGTTTACCACCTGCAAGGCGGCATTCTTAAGTACCTTGAAGAAGTTCCACAGGAAGAATCCTTGTGGCAGGGTGAATGTTTTGTGTTTGATAACAGGGTCGCTGTAAACCATGCTTTAGAAAAGGGTGACTATGACCAATGTCATGCCTGCCGCTTGCCGATAACGGAAGAAGATAAGCAAAGTGAATATTATGAAAAGGGTGTGAGCTGTCCGCGTTGTTACGACAAGCTGAGTGAAGCACAAAAAACAGCGTTTAAAGAAAGGCAGAAACAAATTGAGTTGGCGGCATCCAGAGGAGAAGAGCATCTGGGTTCTGAGGTGGCAAAGACTATTCTAAAGCGCAAAGCATCAAAGCTGGAATTTAAGGAAAAACAAAAAGCCCTTAACTAGTGCAAATTAATTGCTTAATCTAATGTTAGAATCGCGGCAAATTATCTGATGCATAAAGATAAAGTAAAAAGCTAAACAGTCAGTAAAAGCAGGAAAATATAGGGAAAAACATGAATAAAAAATTTGTTTCATTGCTAGTTGTGTTGGTAATTGTAGTAGGTGGCCTGTATTGGGTTTTTGGTCTACCCCGAGTTGGTAATCCGGAGATTCCGACCTCCGCACAAGCAATTGCCAATGGTGAATATCTTTATAATGCTGCCGGTTGTGCGGCATGTCATCAGGTTGATGGGGCAGAAGGACCAATTGGCGGTTATGAAATTGAATCACCTTTTGGCGGCTCTTTTTTTACGCCTAATATTACGCCTGATGAAGAAACGGGTATCGGGGGCTGGACCGGACGCGATTTCCTTTTAGCCATCAAGCATGGTCGCAGTCCGGGCGGCGGATTTTATTGGCCGGCATTTCCATATCGCTCCTATCAGGGGATGACTGATGAAGACGTGCTTGATATTGCGGCTTACATGGTGACTTTGCCGCCGATCAACAGCGAATCGCCTGAACATGAATTACCCGCCTGGCAGTTTAGCTGGATGATGAGCGGCTGGAATATCATGGCTGACTTTTTAGAGGGTGAGCCAGCAGCAGTAGGTAATGACCCTCAGGTGCAACGTGGTGCTTATCTGGCCAGAAGTTTCAGTCATTGTGGCGAGTGTCATTCACCTAGAAATGCACTGGGTATTACAGATTATTCCAGAGAGTTTGAAGGGCAGGAAGGTGTTGTTTCAGCAGCCTTAACACCGGATGGACTGGGTGCCTATACTTATGAAGATTTTGTTTATTTTCTGGAAGACGGATTTACGGCAAATTTTGAACAAGTCGGTGGTGAAATGCTGGATGTGATTGATCATACCAGTAAGCTCACCCAGGAAGACAGAGAAGCTTTGGCCGCGTTCTTCTTTCGTGAACAGTAAGCAATTTGAGTAAAACGAAACAGACAGACAATAAAAAAGGCAGCCTTGGCTGCCTTTTTTATTTCTATCAGTAGAATATTTTATTCAGCGCGATAGGCATCGTGGCAAGCACCACAAGTTGGACCAACCTGCTGAATAGCATTACGAACACCACCAGCACCTTCTGAGTTGATGATATCCATTGCTGCATTGGCACCCATAACCAGGTTATTGGCAGCATCAGCAAATCCATCCATATCACCCCAGATACTGTCTAATGCACGTGTTTCAAAATCATAGTCAGTTGTGTCAGCAGCAAATAATTCAGGAATCATTGGTGCTAAAGTCTGAATGCGCTCCAGAGCTTGAACAGCAACAGCCTGATCAAAGTCACCGCCACGAGCCATGCCTTGCAAAGGCCCCATGCTGAAGGCCAGTAATTTAAAAACCGCCTGTCTGCTTTCAACAGCCGCCTGCGCCTGCTCCTCTGGAGACATACGTTGCGCAAAAGAATTGAAGGAAATTAGCGTGCTGATAATTGCAGCGCTGATTAGAATTACACGTTTCATAATGATATCCCCATTTGTCAAACGTTAAAAAAATCGGATTTAATCATAACAGGCTTAACTTTCTTCACTTGCTTTGCGTTCTTAGTTTCCGCCTGTACCTAAGCCACTGAGAGTGCCAAGGGTGCAAGTTTAACAGCAGTTTGGAGAGAAAGTCACCAATACTGGAGCTTTCACTCGCAGTGGCATATCTATTTACTTTGCGACTTTCATTGTGCCACGTCAGAATGCTGAAATTGTGTAAATCTGATGAATTTTTAAATAATACCAGAATAGCTTTTCCGGTAAGCTGAGCGCTTGATTTAAAGGGGAGATTGCTCTCTAATTCCCTTTCGCAGAATATTTCCCGAAATATTGAGTTCATAACTAGTAAAACTGACTATGGCAACTAAAAAAACAGCATTTAATTTTGAAAATGCGATTGAACAACTGGAAGAACTTGTAGAAGCCTTGGAAGAAGGTGATTTAAGCCTGGAAGAGTCGCTTAAGGCTTTTGAAGATGGCATTAAGCTGACAAGAGAGTGCCAGGTAGCGCTTGAAAAGGCTGAACAGCGTATTCAGATTCTCACCAAAGAAAACGAATTGCCTGAGGCGGAACCTTTCGACCTGGAAACAGATGACGATTAAGCTGCTTATAGCATCGTTATAAAAGCCAGTCGCACAGCATTTCATGCAGATTCAAGAATTTTTAACAACACGAAAAAGTCAGGTAGAAAAATTACTTGCTGAATTACTGAACTCACAGAATAGTGCTCCCATTCTGCATGATGCGATGACTTATGCAGTTATGAATGGGGGTAAGCGTTTACGTCCGGTTCTTGCTTATGCCAGTGCCAAGGCAGTTGGAGCTGATGAATCGCAGGCAGATATAGCGGCTTGTGCTGTTGAGCTTATCCACGCCTATTCACTGATACATGATGATCTGCCGGCAATGGATGATGATGCACTAAGAAGAGGCGTAGCAACCTGTCATATCAAGTTTGATGAGGCAATGGCAATCCTGGCGGGTGATGCCTTGCAAAGTTATGCTTTTGAATTACTCGCAGGTTCTAGCCGGCTCAAGGTTTCTCAAGAAATACGTTTGCAAATGCTGACGATACTGGCAAAAGCAATAGGCGCTACCGGTATGGTGGCAGGTCAGAGTCTGGACCTGCAGGCTTCTTCAAGCGACAGTAATCTCGAGTCCCTGGCAACCCTGCATTCTCTTAAAACCGGCGCCCTGATAACAGCCAGCGTGCAGCTGGGTGCTTTGAGTGCAGGCGGCATTGAGCAGGCACAATTTGAGTTGTTAACGCGTTATGCCAAGGCTATCGGACACGCTTTTCAGGTGCAGGATGATATCCTGGATATTGAAAGTGACACTGCAACACTCGGTAAGCAGCAGGGTAAGGATAGGGAGCTTGGTAAAGTAACTTATCCGGTATTATTGGGGCTTGATGGAGCCAGGCAAAAAGCTCAGGATTTATATGAAGAAGCGAATGATGCCCTGAAAACTTTTGGTGAAAACGCCGAAGCGCTGCGTGAAATTGCGCTATATATTGTGCAAAGAAAACACTAGTCATTAGCTGTAATAGGTAGTTATGTTTGAAGAAATCCCCCAACAGCGTCCACAAACTGCATTGCTGGATGCTATTGATTCCCCTGCTGATCTGCGTGAATTAGAGCCTGAACAGCTGGAAGAACTGGCGCAGGAATTAAGGGCATACCTTTTATATTGTGTTGGGAAAACCGGCGGTCATTTTGGTGCCGGGTTGGGCGTTGTTGAATTAACAATAGCTTTGCATTATGTCTTTAACACACCCGAAGATCGTCTGGTATGGGATGTTGGACATCAAAGTTATCCGCATAAAATTCTTACCGGCAGGCGCGAGCGTATGCTGAGTATGCGCCAGCAAGGTGGTCTGGCTGCGTTTAATAACCGCCAGGAAAGTGAATACGATACCTTTGGCGTTGGCCATTCTAGTACTTCAATTTCCGCTGCCCTGGGCATGATGATGGCAGCGAAGAAAAACGACAGTGAACGTAAAGTTGTTGCGGTCATCGGCGATGGCGCCATGACTGCAGGCATGGCATTTGAAGCACTGAATCATGCTGGTGAACTGGATGAAGATATTCTGGTTATTTTGAACGATAACAATATGTCTATCTCTAAAAATGTCGGTGGTTTATCCAGTTACTTTGCAAGAATGTGGGCCAGTAAACCTTATAATTTTTTACGTTCGGGTTCCAAAAAAGTATTGTCAAAAGTTCCGCCAGCCTGGAAAGCCGCTCATCGTGCTGAAGAATACATGAAAGGTATGGTTTCCCCGGCAACCATTTTCGAAGAGCTGGGCTTTAATTATTTTGGCTTGATTGATGGCCATGATATCGATGGGCTGATTGATATTCTGAATAATATTAAAAAACTCAAAGGCCCATTATTGCTGCATGTGGTTACCCAAAAAGGTAAAGGCTATTTACCGGCTGAAGAAGATCCTTATGGCATGCATGCACTTAATAAAATGGCTTCTGCCGATGAACTTAATCAGCAACAAAGACAGGAAGAAAATACTGCGCCCAGCTATTCAAAAATTTTTGGAAACTGGCTTTGTGAAATGGCACCCACGGAACCTAAATTAATGGCTATCACGCCAGCCATGGGTGAGGGCTCAGGAATGCGTGAGTTTGAAGAAAAATTTCCTGACCAGTTTTTTGATGTTGCTATCGCCGAACAGCATGCAGTGACCTTTGCGGCCGGTATGGCCTGCGATGGCTTAAAACCCGTTGTTGCTATTTATTCCACTTTTTTACAACGTGCTTATGACCAGTTAATTCATGATGTTGCCTTGCAGAATCTGGACGTATTGTTTGCGATTGACCGGGCAGGTCTGGTTGGTGAGGATGGCCCTACTCATGCCGGCAGTTTTGATTTGAGTTATTTACGTTGCATTCCAAATATGCTGATCATGACACCAAGTGATGAGAACGAAACCAGGCATATGCTTTTTACGGGTTACCATTTTTCCGGGCCGGCAGCAGTCAGGTATCCACGAGGCAAGGCGACAGGGTGTGAACAGGATGCAAGTTTAAAACAGTTGGACATTGGTAAGGCTGTAGTTAAAAGACAGGGAGAAAAGGTTGCCATTCTGGTTTTCGGTACGCTATTGAAAGCGGCAGAAAAAAGTGCAGAAGCATTAAATGCAACCTTGGTTGATATGCGCTTTGTAAAACCACTGGATGAAGCTTTAATAAAAGAGCTGGCTGGAACACATCAACTATTGGTGACTGTTGAAGAGAATGTTATTAAAGGCGGCGCAGGTTCTGCCGTGAATGAATTCCTGGCTGCAATAAAAAGCGAAGTAAAAGTGATTAATCTGGGGTTACCGGATAAATTTCTTGATCATGGCAAGTCAGAGCAAATGCTGGCCGAATGTGGATTGGACAGTGTCGGCATTACAGCAGCGATAAAAACAGTAATTAGTTAACTTCCCAGGTATGGCCGCTTCTCAGCAAAGCATTCAGGTTGCCCTGGTCTTTGCCCTGACGTAACTGTTCACGCTGAATAAATAAATCATCCACATAATTGGGTTTTGGATTGTGGTAGATCACACCAACTGCCACAGGGAAGTCGTCTCCACCCATTGCGCCGATTAATTGCGCCAGGGCAAGGTTGGTCTGGTCGTGTACCAGCACCTCGCCAAGCGGGCAGTTTTCACCGATAGTCACAACTTCCAGTGTCAGTGTTTCCCGGTTTAGGCGGATACCTTTGTTATTGTCTTTACCAAAAACCAAGGGTTGCCCATGCTCAATTTCAACCCGGAAATCGGCCGCCAGTTTTTTGTCTTTAACGTTTTCAAAAATACCATCGTTATAAATCGGGCAGTTTTGGAGTATCTCAATAAAGGACGCCCCTTCATGGTCATGTGCGGTTTTTATCACTGCACTCAGGTGTTTCATCTCCGTATCAATGGAACGGGCGACAAAAGCCGCACCAGAACCCAGGGCAACGGCACAGGGTGAAAGCGGTAAATCAATTGAACCCTGTGGTGTTGAAGGCGAACGTGTACCGACTTTTGACGTTGGTGAATACTGGCCTTTGGTCAGTCCATAAATTTCATTATTGAATAACAGAATATTCAGATTCACGTTGCGGCGTAAGGCATGCATGGTGTGGTTGCCACCGATACTTAAAGCATCACCATCACCGGTAATGACCCAGACATCCAGCTCCGGATTGGCCAGTTTAACGCCAGTTGCAATCGATGGTGCCCGCCCGTGAATGGTATGGAAACCATAGGTATTCATGTAATAAGGAAAACGTGATGAACAGCCAATACCGGAAACAAAAACCTGATTTTCTTTGGGGCGATCCAGTTCAGGCATCAGTTTCTGAATGGTTTTCAGGATGGCATAGTCACCACAGCCTGGGCACCATCGTACTTCCTGGTCAGAGGTGTAGTCTTTAATGGTAAGTTTGACTGCCTGATTCATAATGTCACCCGCTGTCTCTTTCTAGGTGTCGGAGTCAAGACTCCGGCACCTTCGCTGTTTAGCCGATTTCGGCTTTGATCGCCTTTTCTATTTCACTGATTTTGAATGGCTGCCCAGAGACTTTGTTTAAAGCTTTGGCATCAATCAGATATTCTGAACGTATGATTTTAACCAACTGCCCGGTATTCATTTCCGGGATCAGAATGTTGTCATAGCCCGATAATAACTCCTGCAGATTGGCAGGCAAAGGCCACATATGCCGGATATGAATGTGTGCCACATCCAGTCCTATGCGAATACTTCTTTTAACCGCCTGATGAATAGCCCCATAAGTTGAACCCCATCCTACAACCGCCAGTCTGCCAGTGCTTTTACCCAGGTGAACATCCTGCAAGGGAATATCAGCAGCAATATTATCAATCTTGGCTTTACGGGTATCCGTCATCTTCTGATGGTTATCCGGGTCGTAACTGATATCACCGGTTTCATAGCTTTTTTCTATCCCACCGATGCGATGTTCCAGGCCTTCTGTGCCGGGTTTAGCCCACACCCGCGCCAGTGTTTCAGCGTCACGCAATGAAGGTTTAAAGCCTTCGGGTTGATCATGGAAGGAGACCGGGAAAGGCTCATACTGGTCAAAGTCAGGAATCAGCCAAGGCTCGGAGGCATTGGCAATATAACCGTCAGACAGCAACATCACCGGAGTCATATATTTGGTGGCGAGGCGTACGGCTTCTATCGCCGTATCGAAGCAGTCACCGGGGTGACTGGAAGCAACCACCGGCAGGGGGGTATCGCCGTGACGGCCATAAATAGCCTGCAGCAAATCGGACTGTTCAGTCTTGGTTGGCAAACCGGTTGATGGTCCACCACGCTGCGTGTTCACTACAACCAGGGGCAGCTCGGCAGACACAGCCAGTGAAATGGCTTCCTGCTTTAATGCGATTCCGGGGCCTGCACTGGATGTGACACCTAAGGAACCGGCAAAGGATGCACCGATGGCCGCACAGACTGCAGCAATTTCATCTTCCGCCTGAAAGGTAATGACATCGAAATCCTTACGTGCTGCCAGGGTATGCAGCAGGTTGGAAGCTGGTGTAATCGGATAAGAGGCAAATAAGATGCCCAGGTTGGCCAACTGCCCACCGGCCAGTAAACCCCATGCCAGCGCAGTGGTGCCATTCATGTTTCTGTAAGTGCCAGGCTGCTGTTCTGCTTTCGGTACTTTATAGACAGCAATGCCGCTTGGCAGCTCTGCTGTTTCACCATAGGCATGCCCGGCATTGAGCGCCGCAATATTGGCATTGGCAATATCAGGCTTATTGGCAAACTTGGTTTGCAGGCCATCAATTGTGCTTTGTTTGTCACGTTCAAACAGCCAGAACACCAGACCCAGGGTCCACATATTTTTGCAGCGCAAGGCCATTTTATGGCTTAAACCGTATTGTTCGACAGCAGCAATCACCTGAGAATGAATATCGATGGGCAAGACCTTATAAGCATCCAGTGAGCCATCTTCCAATGGGTTAGTGGCATACTTGGCTTTGGCCAGATTCTTTTCGTTGAATGCGCCGGTATCAATAATCACCAGTCCACCTGGAATCAGATATTTCAGGTTGGTGATCAATGCCGCTGGATTCATGGCTACCAGTACCTCGACTTCATCCCCGGCTGTGGTGACATCTTCTGAGCCGAAATAGATCTGAAAGGCTGACACACCAAAGGTGGCTCCCACCGGCGCACGAATTTCAGCCGGGAAATCCGGGAAGGTAGACAGATTGTTGCCATGCAAAGCTGTTGCCAGTGTAAAATTTGTACCGGTCAACTGCATGCCATCACCGGAGTCTCCGGCGAAACGCACAACGATGTTCTGATGCTGTTCAGTTTCTACAGCCATATTTGTCAATCTCAATCGATACTCTTTCAGTTTAACTTCAGCTTACTTGGTCAAACCTGGGTTACAGTCAGACTAAACATATCCGGGGAACACAGACTGCCAGCCTGAGGCATAGAAGGAGCTGGAAAATTAGGGGGCGCATTATAGCAACCTAGAAGGAAATATTGCTATAGCAGACTTATTTTGGCATTGTTCTGCTGCAGGTTTAACTTTGGGTATCCAGGAATAAAAGGTTTATGACAAAGAGCTCAGAAAAGAAATTAAAACGCGAAGCAAAAAAACAAGAGGCCAAACGTCGGCAGCAAATACAAAAATCACTGGTTATGGCTTTTGTCATTGTGATGATCCCTATTGCACTGTATGTGTTTTACCAGGGGCTGTTTGGTGGAGCACCGGTTTATCCACCTGATCAGGTTTCGGCAACAGACCATGTACAGGGCATAGAGGAAGCCCCACTTACCATTACTGTCTATGGTGATTTCCAGTGCCCGAACTGCGCCACAGAAGCCAATTTAATCAGTCAGGCCTGGCCACGAATTCAGGATCGGGTGCGTCTGGTTTTCCGCCATTATCCCTTGGATACCTATCCACATTCCTTCAAAGCGGCGCGTTATGCTGAAGCGGCAGGCAGGCAGGATGCATTTTGGGAGCTGTATAGTCTGTTTTATGGCGACCAGGCTTCCTGGTCAGTCCTGCCAGATGCGACAGTAGCATTTGAGGATTATGCTGACCAGCTTGGGCTGGATATCGAACGGTTACGGGCTGATGCACAGTTGCCTGAGATAAGAGAGAAAATTCTGGCCGATCAGCGAGGTGGGAATAGGGCAGGAGTGCGGTCGACGCCGACGATGTTTTTTAATGGGGAGTTGATGTTGAGGAATCCTCAGACTGCTTCCGAACTTATACAGATGATCAACGACTTTTTGTTGGAGTAGGCCTGCTGCACTCGTTCATGCTTTGTTAAATAAAATTTTTAACCCAGTCACTTACTACCTGTAAGCTCCCGGCTTAAAAATTTTATTTGCCGCGCCTGAACTTCGCTCGCGACGGCCTATTAATATAATGAGATGTTTTAGATTAGGGATGAAAATTGAAAATTCGCTTCATGGAAGAGAAGGACTTAATAGAAGCTTCTAAAATTCACGAAGAAGCTTTTCCAAGACAGTGCCATTCGTTAATGTGGCTGGAATCTTCATTAAATGCTTTTCCCCGTTTGTTTAGCTTTATCGCCACTAATGAGGACTTAGTTCTAGGCTATATTATTTGGGCACAGAAAAGCGTTTTTCGTCCTGAAACAATTCTTGATTTAGATCAGATAGCTGTTCATCCAAAATATCAATCCAAGGGAGTTGGCAAAGCTTTGATTGAGGGGTCTTTGCCATTAGTTAAAACTCAGCTCGCTGAACAAAACTCAAAGTTAAAACACATTATTGTAAATACGAGATCAGATAATTTTTCTCAAGAACTTTATAGGAAAACTTTAAAGGCAGAAGTAGAGGCGGTTATTAAAGACCTATATTCTGCTGACGAAGTATTTATGATTGCTAGGAATGCCAGTATTTAAAGACATAGCGTATTCATTAAGCTAATGCAGGGGCTAGCCCTAAATTTTTTACGAAAGGGTTAAAGTCTTTATCTAAAAATAGCAACGTTAATTTATTTTCAATACAGAAAGTTGCAATAATCATGTCCACTGTTTTTCTGACGGTGATACCTTTTTTTCGTAGCTGGCGATAATTATCGGCGCATTTCTCGGCCATGCCTTTGCCAAACATTGGGTACTGATCTAGAGTTTTTAGTATGCGCTTTGCTTGGTTGTAATCTTTGTCGTTTTTAAATCCCTGCAGGATTTCCAGATATATTAAATCACCTATTGCGACTGTGCCTTCTGTAAGTGCAATATCCAACACATCAGTATGATCGTTGATGGCACCGTTGAAATAATCAATCCATACACTGGTATCAACCAGTATCATTTGCCGCCCCGCATTTCGTCCAGGTTTCCTTCCCATTTTAGTTGACCTCTTAATTTCCTTATCTTTTGTTGCTGGCTTCTTTTGACTAGCAACCTAAGTCCTTGCTCAACTGCTTCTTTTTTTGTGCTGTAACCGGAAGCTTTTAGTGCGTCGGCCATTAGCTTGTCATCAATAACTATATTAGTTCTCATATTTCACCCGCGCTAATAGTGTGTATAAATTAAAAATATATACACAATATAGTCGAAAGAATGAGATGTCTCAAATAAATGTGGAAAGGGATTTACAAAAGCCGTCGCGAGCGCCGCTTAATCAAGGCAAAAAAATAATTTGGGCTGGGAGCTTACATGGATCGTAAGTGACTAGCCCAAATTATTTTTTTAACGAAGAGAAAGCAAGCGTAGCAGGCTTAGACAATTACTCACTAATGGCGAGCACCCGCATCATTTCAAGTAAATCGTAGGATGCATAGCCGTCAGTGGGCAATCCACTCTCTTCCTGAAAAGTTCTGATCGCACCGCGTGTGCGCGAACCGAGTATGCCGTCGGGTGTGCCGACGTCGATGCCCATTGTGTTGAGGAGTTCCTGTAATTCGATGACTTCATCGCGGCTGAGTGCACGTTCGTCGGTTTCAGGCCAGTGTTGGATTGGGCCGCCGCCAACAAAACGGTCAGCCAGGTGGCCGACTGAAATGGCATAGAAGGTTGAACGGTTCCAGACCATGGTAGTTCTGAAATTATTGTAGGCCAGAAAAACCGGACCGGATGAGCCGGCAGGCAGAATGATTGAACCTTGCAGGGAAGCATTGCCAAGCGGGCTGCCATCGGCACGCATAACCCCTAAATTGTTCCATTCGGTGACTGTTTTGCGTACACCGGTACCGGACTGGGTGAAATCAAAACCCTGCGGCAGAATGACTTCACGTCCCCAGCGTTCATCAGGACGCCAGCCTGATTCAGATAAAAAATTGGCGGCCGAAGCAAAGATGTCCGGCAGGCTGTTCCAGATATCAATGCGGCCATCGCCATCGCCATCAACAGCATAGCGGTCAAAGGTTGATGGCATAAACTGGCACTGTCCCATTGCTCCGGCCCAGGAACCTGACATGTCTTCAACACTGATATGTCCGGCATCCAGAATTTTCAGCGCAGTTAATAGTTCATTACGGAAGAAACTGCTGCGGCGCGGGTCATAGGCCAGTGTTGCCAGTGCGTTGAGTACAGAGAAGCCACCGGTAAAATCGCCAAAGTTACTTTCCAGTGCCCAGAAAGAAACCAGGTAATGTGGCTGTACCCCATATTCACGATAAATTCGATCAAACAGTTCACTGTGTTCCTGTAACAGTGTCTGTCCTCTTGCTATACGCGCCTCACTCAGGCGGTTATTCATATAATTTGAGAAAGTCTGAACAAATTCAGGCTGACTTTGGTCCAGTTCAATAACTCTTGGAATGGGTTCTTCAATGACGCTCAACGCTTCATCCAACAAGCTCTCACTGATGCCTTCGGCAAGCGCTTCACTGCGTAAATCGGCCAACCACTCAGCAAAGGGTTGCTGTTCCTGAGCATGCGCAGTGTTTAACAGGACGCCTGAAGCCAGACAGATAGTCAGGATAAGGTGCCGTAAAGGTTTGGTCAGCAAAGCAGGCATATCAGTTCCACTCAAATTTATATCCTACCGCATAAAGGGAATGAATTAACTCAACATCGGGTAATTCGGCCGCAATTTTTTTACGCAATTTTTTAATATGGCTGTCGATGGTCCGGTCACTGACAATACGTCCGTCGGAATAAATTTTATCGACCAGCACAGCCCGGGAAAATATACGTCCCGGATGATCTGACAAAACTTTTAATAACTGGAATTCTACGGCAGTCAGGCCAAGGTCATTACCGTTAATACTGACTTTATAGGTATCGGTATCCAGTTTCAGGCCTTTTTCTTCGAGCTTTTCTGAACCTTCACTTCGACGCAGCACCGCTTTGACACGGGCAACGACTTCGCGTGGACTGAAGGGTTTGCAGATGTAATCATCGGCACCAAGCTCCAGGCCAAGCAGGCGGTCGATTTCTTCTACTTTGGCAGTCACCATAATGACTGGCAGCTGCGAATTGCGTCGAATCTCCTTGCAGATATCCATGCCATTCATTCCCGGCAGCATTAAATCCAGCAGAACCAGATCGGGCTTATGGTTTTCAAGCCAGGGCATGACTTCATCGCCGTTATGGAGCATGGAAGTTTTATAGCCATTGCGATCCAGGTAATCTTTCAGGAGGGTAGCCAGTTTTACTTCGTCTTCAACAATCAAGACATGCTGCATAATAAATCTTCCATTCTAATTTTTATTTGGAGGGGAGTTTAAGTCCTCATGGGCCGGGGGGCAACCTGCTTAAGATATCTGACGGGTAGGGAGCTCAATACTGAGCTTCAGGCCGCCAAGTCTGGAATGTTCTGCTGTAATCGTACCTTCGTGAGCATCGACGATATTTTTACATATGGCCAGACCCAGGCCGGAACCCCCTTTTTTGCGATTACGGGAAGAGTCCATGCGATAAAGCCGGTCGAATAATTTTTGCAGGGCTTCATCGCTGACACCTGGTTCCGAATCTACCCAGGTCAGGAGTACTTTATCAGGGTACTCTTTGAGGGTGATTTTAAGTTCACCACCTTCATCAGTATAGCGACAGGTATTTTGCAGAAGATTGTCGAATAGCTGCTTGAGGCGTTTAGGATCACCAAAGACATTAATAGCTTTCTTGTTCTTAAGTCCGGATATTTTAAGAGAGACTTTGATGCCGTGTTGGGCAATCAGACTCTGATGCAGCTCCAGGGTTTGCTCCAGCAGCGCTTTGATATCAGTTTTTTCCTTCTCGTAAACCAGGGCACCATTGTCAGACATGGATAACTCATGCAGGTCATTGACCAGGTTATTTAAATGCACTACTTCGTGATGCCAGGAATTCAGGCTTACGGGATCCAGCGGTCGGATGCCGTCCTGTGCGGCCTCAAGCTCACCTTGCAGTATGGCCAGCGGCGTTCTGAGTTCGTGAGAAATGTCGGCAATCCATTGCTGTCTGGCGACTTGATTCTGCTCCAGGGTATTAGCCAGGGTATTAAAGTCTTCTGACAATTGGCTCAGTTCATCCGAGCTGCGGATTTTTATGCGTGAGCTGTAATCACCGGCAGTCAAGGCGCGGGTACCAGCAACCAGATCACGGATAGGACGCACCATATAGCTTGCAGCTGGCAGAGCAATCAGGACAGAGATAACAACGAGCACAACTCCAAAAAGAAAGAAGGTATTTACCTGCCCTTCAACGAACAACTGATCAGCACGCTCGGATAGTTCCTGTCGGCTGGTTACCGCCAGATAGCCAACAATTTCATCCATGAACCTGAGAGGGTAAAGATTGGCCAGTGGCAGGGCTTCAGGGTCGCCGAACATGATTTCCTGGTTTTCATCCAGCAAGAGTAAATGTGGTCTGGCCGGGCTGTACTCTGATGAGAAATACCAGTCGTCATCGGCTAATAGGGCCGGGCGGCGGAAAGCGTCAATTGCACTGGGACCGACACTGTTTGTCAGAATATTGCTGTCTTCTACGGCGGACTCAATAAGACGGAAGTTGGTGACCTGTCGAATTTCAAGTAACTGGCCGGGTTCAGCCGTACGCGCCACACTGTCTCTAATCAGAATATTCCAGAGACTGACATTACCCCGTAATTGATCCCAGCGGTCACGGGCTGCATACCAAGCTTCCAGTCCATCAATCAGTGCGGGTACCTGCTGTTCTTCAATGCGGCTGATGTAGTCAATAAAGCCGGAATTAAACTGGGCCCGGCCAATACTGTACATCGAAATATAGACAATGATATGGGCTGAAAGTATCGCCAGCAGTAGTTTGTATTTAATGGTTAGCTTCATTATTTGCAGGTTTCTCGCCTTAATTGAGCTAACTATACTGGTGCTTAAGATAAAATCAGAGCTGCTTGGTGCGATGCGTAGCACATTTCATAATATTTGCACATTAAGCTCAGGCAGATATTCTGTTATTTCAACGTTATTGTGATACCAGTCTGCTATGCTAAGCTACGCGGATTAATAATGGTGGCAGGGCTGGAACATCAGGTGCTTACAGGTAATGTAATGTCTCAGAAAGCCTGAAGATCCGGGTATAGAGCGCAGAAGGAACTAAGCAGGAGCGCAGGGTGAAAAACAAAGACACTCAATTATTAGATGATCTGGATTATGAAAGTAAAAAAGCTGGCCGCAATACCGTTATCAGCTATACCAGCCGTAAACCTGAAAATTCACCCAAACAAGTTGTTGAACAGCGTGAGTTTGGTTTGCGTAGAAGTGATGCTTCATAAATGAGAAAGCCGTGGCAATAAAAAAAGTAGACCAGCTGGTGGTATCAACGCAGCTTAAGCAGGGTATGGATTCCGAAACAAAAGATTCCCGTCCTCCCAACGCAAAAAATTCCAGGGATCATGTCGATGCCATCAATCAGATGTTTGCGGAATTTGAACTGGCTTATCATAACCAGTACCACAAAGCCTTTCCTGATGAAGGTGCATTGAGTCTGGCAAAAAAATACTGGTTGAGCAGTCTTACAGCTTTTTCACCTGAAGTGATTCTGGCTGCCACCCGCGAACTTGTTCTTAAGCAAACTTTTTTACCGACCCTGGCCAATGTCGTTGATGCCTGTAAAACAGGAATGAGCCTGTTTGGTTTGCCGCGTGCGCATGATGCCTATCTAGAAGCGTGTCGCTTGCCGACACCAAAAGCCTTGCAGAACTGGAGTCATCCAGCGGTATACCTGGCAGGAAAAAATACCGGCTGGTTTGAACTGGCGAACCAGACAGAAGGGCAGATTTTTCCCTTATTTGAATATTATTACTCGCAATTGGTGCAACGTGTTTTGCAGGGTGAGGAATTAACATTGAGCCCATCTGCACCCCTGCCTGAAACAGTCGATACACCACTGAGTTCAAAAGAAAATCAGTCTCGTCTACAGGAATTGAAAAATAATTTGAAGTTATAGGAAGAAAGGTTTATTAAATTAGAAGTTCCTTTTCCCAAACCAAAGATATTGAAAAAACGTTATGAGCGCAGGCAAGACGAGGCAAAAATCAGTTCTGGGAAACGAGTTTACAGAGCCAGTAAATGAGTTTTTCAGAACTGATTTTTAACGATGTATTGTCAAGCGTAATAGTTTTTAGCCAAGTTTTTTGTATTTGACGCGAGTTGGTTCCTCATCTCCTTTGCGTTTTTTCCGGTCCTCCTCATAATCCGAATAATTGCCCTCGTGAAAAACGACTTCACTGCCTCCTTCAAAAGCCAGGATGTGAGTGGCAATCCTGTCCAGAAACCAGCGGTCATGGGAAACCACAATCACGGTGCCGGGAAAAGCCAGCAAGCCTTCATCCAGAGCACGCAGGGTTTCAATATCAAGATCGTTGGTTGGCTCGTCGAGTAAAAGTACGTTAGCGCCGCGTTTTAACAGCTTGGCCAGATGCAGCCGGTTTCGTTCACCACCCGATAGCTGTTTAACCAGTTTTTGCTGATCGCTGCCTTTAAAATTGAAACGCCCGACATAGGCACGCGAAGAAATTTCATAAGTGCCAATCTGCAGGGTATCCAGACCATCGGAGACTTCCTGCCAGACAGTATTTTCTCCATTCAGTTCATCACGACTCTGGTCAACATAAGCCATGTCGACTGTCTCGCCGATATGAATGGCTCCGGAATCCGGCTGCTCCTGATTCATCAGCATTTTCAGAAAAGTTGTTTTACCGGCACCGTTACCACCGATAATGCCGACGATGCTGCCACGCGGAATAGTCAGGCTGAGCTTATCAATAAGCGTTTTATCACCAAAACTTTTACTGATGTTGTCGACTTCTATGACCCGTTCCCCCAGGCGGGGGCCGGGTGGAATATAGAGCTCAAGTGTTTCATTGCGGGCCTGGAATTCTTTTGAGGATAACTCTTCAAAGCGAGCCAGCCGCGCCTTGCTTTTAGACTGGCGCCCCTTGGGATTGGCTCTTACCCATTCCAGTTCATTCTTGATGGTTTTGGCAATAGAGGCCTGTTGTTTTTCCTCTATTTCCAGACGTTTTTCTTTGGCTTCAAGCCAGTCGCTGTAGTTACCTTCATAGGGAATACCATGACCTCGATCCAGTTCCAGGATCCAGCCGGCAGCCTGATCCAGAAAATAGCGGTCATGCGTAATGGCAACGACGGTTCCAGGATAGTCCTGCAGAAATTTTTCCATCCAGGCGACAGAAGCGGCATCCAGATGGTTGGTTGGCTCATCCAGCAGGAGCATGTCGGGCTTGGATAAGAGTAGACGACAAAGGGCAACCCGGCGTTTTTCTCCACCGGAGAGTTTGGTGACATCGGCATCCCAGGGAGGCAGACGCAAGGCGTCAGCGGCAATTTCGAGTGTGCGTTCCATATCCCAGCCACCATTGGCATCAATCTGCGCCTGCAATGTGCCCTGTCTTTCCAGCAAGGCATTCATTTCATCATCATCCATGGGTTCAGCAAACTTATCACTGATGCTGTTGAACTCATCGACCAGGTCTTTAATTTCCCGAATACCATCTTCTACATTGCCTTTTACGTCTTTTGCAGGATCAAGTTCCGGTTCCTGCGGCAGGTAGCCGACTTTCAGTTCAGGTTGAGGCCTGGCTTCGCCATGAAAGTCCTTATCTACACCAGCCATGATTCGAAGCAGGGTGGATTTGCCGGCACCATTCAGACCCAATACGCCAATTTTGGCGCCGGGGAAAAATGAAAGAGAAATATCTTTTAGAATTTCACGCTTGGGTGGTACAACCTTACCTACCCGGTTCATGGTATAGACGAATTGAGCCATTAATTTAATTCCTGCCAGCTTGATTTAGAAAAGATTAAACTGACTATTTTATTCTTACCGGGAGCGAAAGTAAGGTAGAATAACGCTTTTTTTACAGAACCCAGCTTACATTTCCAGATTTGCTCTATTTTGCCTGACCAAAAACATAAACCCGAGGAGAAAAATGTTAACTAAAGATATGACTATTGCCGGTTTTGACGATGAACTGGAAGCAGCGATGTCCGCAGAAGCCTTGAGACAACAGGAGCATATTGAACTGATTGCTTCTGAAAACTATGCCAGCCCACGGGTTCAGGAAGCGCAGGGTTCTGTCCTGACCAATAAGTATGCAGAGGGTTACCCAGGCAAGCGTTATTACGGGGGCTGTGAATATGTCGATATTGTTGAAAATCTGGCAATTGAAAGAGCCAAAGCCCTCTTTGGCGCCGGTTATGCGAATGTACAGGCACATTCGGGTTCACAGGCAAATTCAGCGGTGTTTCTGGCACTGTTGAAACCAGGTGATACTTTGCTGGGTATGAGTCTGGCAGATGGCGGCCACCTGACTCATGGAGCTGCAGTTTCCTCATCCGGACGTATCTATAATGCAGTGCAATACGGTTTAAACAGCGAAACCGGCGAAATTGATTATGAACAAGTTGAAGCACTGGCGCTTCAGCATAAACCCAAACTGGTCATCGCCGGGTTTTCGGCGTACTCAAGAATTGTCGACTGGCAACGTATGCGGGATATCGCTGACAAGGTAGGGGCCTATCTGATAGTTGATATGGCTCACGTAGCTGGTCTGGTTGCCGCTGGAGAATACCCAAGTCCAGTTAAAATTGCGCACGTTACCACTTCAACTACTCATAAAACTTTAAGAGGTCCACGTGGTGGTCTGATCCTGACCCCGGGTGATGATGAAGAACTCAATAAGCGACTGAACTTTGCTATCTTCCCTGAAAGTCAGGGCGGTCCTTTAATGCATGTCATCGCCGCCAAGGCGGTTGCATTTAAAGAAGCCATGTCAGATGAATTTAAAACTTACCAGCAGCAGGTGCTAAAAAATGCCCGGGCCATGGTTGATGTTTTCATCGAGCGTGGTTTTGACATTGTTTCCGGCGGAACCGATGACCATTTGTTTCTGCTCAGTCTTGTTGGTCGGGAAGTAACAGGTAAAGATGCCGAGGAAACGCTGGGTCGTGCCAACATTACAGTCAATAAGAATGCAGTGCCGAATGATCCGCGATCACCATTTGTTACCAGCGGTTTGCGTTTAGGTTCACCGGCAGTAACCACCCGCGGTTTTGGTGAGGAAGAAGTTAAGGAAATGTCAAACTGGATGTGCGATATACTGGATGACATTGAAAATGAAGAACTCATACAGTCAGTTAAACAGAAAGTACTGGCGTTGTGTGCAAAATTTCCGGTTTATAAATAAAGCAATAATGGTTTTAAGCTGATGCATTGTCCTTTTTGCCATGCTACAGATACAAAAGTCATTGATTCGCGTCTGGTTGCCGAAGGTAATCAGGTGCGTCGCCGTCGCGAATGTTTAACCTGCAATGAGCGGTTTACAACTTTTGAAGGCGCCGAATTATTAATGCCAAGAGTTATCAAGCAGAATGGTGACCGGGAACCTTTTAATGAAGATAAACTGCGTAAAGGGATTTTAAAAGCGCTGGAAAAAAGACCGGTGAGCATGGATCAGGTTGAAGAAGCCTTAACCCATATTAATCATGCTCTGCGCGCTTCGGGTGAGCGGGAAGTATCCAGTGACCTGGTTGGAGAGAAAGTGATGCAGGAATTACGCAAGCTGGATGAAGTTGCGTATGTGCGTTTTGCTTCTGTCTACAGAAGCTTCAAGGATTTGAATGAATTCAGAGAAGCCATTGATAACATCGCACAATCATCAAGAGATAAAGTCTAACTATAAAATCTAATTAATGTCTCACAATAAATTGAAGGCAATTTAGTTCTCTTTATGTGAATGCTTACATTTATTTTATTGTTACCTTGTCGTGACTGTTTCGGCAGAATAATTAACTATGTCAATGAATAATACTGATACAACATACATGCAGCGTTGTATAGAGCTTGCTTTAAAAGGGGAGTACAGCAGTAAGCCGAATCCTCGTGTGGGTTGTATCATTGTCAAAGACGGTCAGGTGATCGCAGAAGGCTGGCATCAGTTTGCCGGAGAAATGCATGCGGAGGTGCACGCCTTGAATCAACTGGGTGCTTCTGCTTCAGGCTCAAGTTTATATGTGACACTTGAGCCTTGTTCGCATCATGGTAAAACTGCCCCCTGCTGTGATGCCATTATAGCTGCAGGGGTCAGCAAAGTGGTTTATGGCATGATTGATCCGAACCCCGAAGTCGCAGGCAAAGGTATCAATAAATTAAAAGCCGCAGGGGTTGAAGTTCTAGGCCCTTTATTGGCAGAACAGTGTGCTGAACTTAATCCTGGTTTTATCAAAAGAATGACCAGCGCATTGCCTTATGTGCGCTGCAAGATGGCGATGAGTTCTGATGGTAGAACAGCCATGGCCAGTGGTGAAAGTAAGTGGATAACTGGTGAAGAAGCACGACAGGATGTGCAACTTTGGCGGGCCAGAAGCAGTGCCATTATTACAGGTATTGGTACGATACTGGCAGACGACCCTTCCCTGAATGCTCGACTGGAAGGCATTGAATTGAAACAACCCTTGCGGGTGATTTGTGATTCCCAAATGCGTTTACCTGCTACTGCCAAAACCTTGAAGACTCCCGGTGAAATTTTATTGGTAACGGCTACAGAAAAAGTATTTCAAAAACCTGCAGATCAAAAAAACACAGATACGGTAGCCAAGCTGGAACAACTTGCTTTGCCAGGTAGCGATAATGAAATTGATTTACAGGCTTTATTGCTTTATCTGGCGCAGGAAAAAGAATGTAATGAAGTTTTGGTTGAAGCAGGTTCAACCCTGGCAGGGGCATTTATTAAAGCAGGTCTGGTAGATGAAATAATTCTTTATATGGCGCCAAAACTTTTAGGCCATAATGGGCTGCCCTTGTTTACGATTCCAGGTCTGGAAAATATGGAAGATCGCATAGAACTTGAATATACCGATGTGTCTTTACTCGGTAAAGACTGTAGAATGCGCGTCCGTGTTTTAAAAAATCACTAGAAAAAAATCGAATATGTTTACTGGCATCATTGAGGCGACCGGCACAATTAAAACACTCAGCAAAAGTGCAGAGGGTTGTTGTCTGGAAATTGCTTCAGACAAGCTGGATTTTTCCGGCACTGGTTTAGGTGACAGTATTGCCGTCAGCGGTGTTTGTCTTACAGTAACTGAAATGCAAGTTGCGAGCTTCAAGGCAGATGTTTCAAATGAAACTTTACAGTGCACTAATCTGGGCGATCTGAAAGAAGGCGATGCAGTAAATTTGGAGCAGTCCCTGAAGGCGGAAAGCAGATTAGGCGGACATTTGGTCAGCGGTCATGTTGATGGTCTGGCAACTTTAGATAACAAGGAAAGTGACGGCGACAGTCTGCAACTGATTTTTTCCGCTCCACCTGAACTGGCTCATTATATTGCCCGTAAAGGTTCGGTTTGTCTTGACGGAGTTAGTTTGACAGTCAACTGGGTAAATGGTGTTAACTTTTCAGTAAATATAATTCCGCATACCGCCAGCGAAACAACCATACATGAATATGAAATTGGTCGGCAGGTTAATCTGGAGGTTGATTTGATCAGTCGCTACCTTGAACGACTATTACAAAAAAATGAACTTGCCGGGACTTCCGCAAGTGCTTCAGCTGGTTTGACTGTGGAAAAACTAAAGGCAAGCGGGTTTATTAAATAATGCAACTGAACAGCACACAGGAACTTATCGAAGATATCCGTCAGGGCAAAATGGTTGTCCTGATGGATGATGAAGATAGGGAAAATGAAGGTGATATTATTATCGCTGCGGATAAAGTCAGTGCTGCAGAAATTAATTTTATGGCAACGCATGCGCGTGGACTGATCTGTCTGACGCTAACTGAAAAAACCTGTCAGCAATTACAACTGCCTTTAATGGTCAGTGCTAACCGAACTTCTTTTGGTACTAATTTTACGGTTTCCATAGAAGCTGCCGAGGGAGTGACTACAGGAATATCTGCTGCAGACAGAGCGCGAACTGTTCAGGCTGCTGTTGCGCCAGGTGCCGTGCCTGCGGATATTGTTCAGCCCGGTCATATATTTCCTCTGATGGCAAAAGAAGGCGGTGTATTGCGCCGAGCCGGGCATACAGAGGCGGGTTGTGATCTGGCAAGAATGGCAGGGCTGTCACCGGCTGCTGTAATTTGTGAAGTAATGAATGCCGATGGCTCCATGGCCAGAAGATCCGATCTGGAAAAGTTTGCACAGGCACATGGATTGAAAATAGGCACGATCATGGATCTGGTGCATTACCGGATAGCCAATGAGCAAACGGTTGAACGGGTACAGCACTACGACTTGCCAACACAATACGGTGATTTCAGTATCCATTGTTATCGCGATACGATAAAGGAAGGAGCGCCTGTCCATCTGGCTTTGGTGAAAGGCAATATTAAAAAAGAAGAACCCGTTCTGGTGCGGGTTTTGGTGACTAATGTTGTCAGGGATTTACTTGGTGTAAAAAATTCCAGACGTGCCAGTTGGTCTTTACAGCAGGCAATGGAAAAAATTAATCAAGAAGGTAGTGGCGTTGTGGTTATTCTGGCAGGAGAACAGAATAATAATGATGTGCTGGAACAGCTAAGAAATCTCAGCGAGCCAGATGCAGGAAAAATATCTGAGAGGGTGTCGCAGGGTGTTTTCCTGAATGTCGGAACCGGTTCTCAGATACTCAGAGATCTGGGTGTTGGTAAAATGAGACTGATGAGCTATCCGACCAAATATGCTATTTCAGGTTTTGACCTGGAAGTTGTGGAATATATTCCCTGCGAAGAATAAGCTGGTTGGTATAGATAAAATAAGACTGGGTCAGAGAAGAATATGAGCAAAATAAAAACAGTTGAAGGTGAGTTTACTGGTGCAAGTGCCAATTATGCGATTCTTGTCAGCCGCTTTAACGAGTTTGTCGTTAATAGTTTGCAAGACGGTGCCATCGATTGTTTAAAGCGTCATGGTGTGGCTGATAGTGCAATAACCCTTATAAAAGTGCCAGGAGCCTTTGAATTACCCCTGGCTGCACAAAAAGCCGCTCAAAGTGAGCAGTACGACGCCATTATTGCACTCGGCGCCGTGATAAGAGGCAGTACACCACATTTTGATTATGTTTGTACTGAATGCAGTCGCGGTTTAAACCAGGTCAGTCTGGCTTTCAATATTCCTGTCGCCTTTGGTGTGCTGACGGTTGATACTATTGAACAGGCTATTGAACGTGCCGGAACAAAAGCCGGTAACAAGGGAGCAGATGCTGCCATGACGGCTATGGAAATGGTCAGCCTGTCCCGTAAGCTTTAGCCTGATGTCTGAGGACGCTTCACAGCCCAGAGTTTCACACCGGAAGAAAGCCAGGTCTTTACTGGTGCAGGCAATGTACCAGTGGCAGATGGCGGGTGGTTCAAGCAGTGATATAGAGGCACAGTTTCGTGCTGATAACAGCGCAAAAATTGATTGGGAATTTTTCCACCAGGCGCTGGTTTATATCATTATGAACACTGAAAAAGTTGACCAACTTTTTATTGAGCTACTTGATCGCAAAGCAAATCAGCTTGACCCGATTGAACTGGCGCTTTTACGTTTGGGCAGTTTTGAATTTCTGGAGCGCATTGATGTGCCTTACAAAGTAGTCATCAATGAATATGTTGATCTGGCAAAAAAATATGGTGCGAGTGAAAGCCATAAATATATCAACGGCGTGCTGGATAAACTGGCGAAACAGCACAGAGCAGTGGAAATTGCCGGTAGCAAAGGCTGAATAATTTTTAAGAAAGTAACAGTGCCTGAGAGGCATCATGGCTGTTTCAGAATTTGATCTAATCAAGGACTACTTTAACAGACCGGGATTGGTTCCAACGCCGGAACAGTCCGAAAGAATACCTTTGGGCATTGGTGATGACTGCGCCCTGCTTGAACTTCCTCCTGAAAAACTCTTAGCCGTATCTATGGATACGCTTGTTGCTGATGTGCATTTCCCTGCCAAGGCAGATTCCGAACTTATTGCACAACGAGCGTTGGCTGTTAATTTAAGTGATCTGGCTGCCATGGGGGCAGAGCCTCTGGCTTTTACCCTGGCATTAACTCTGCCGAAAGCAGAAAGCACATGGCTGGAAGGTTTTAGTCGTGGCCTGCAAGACATGATTCAGCGTTACCAATGTCCACTTATTGGCGGAGACATCACAAAGGGTCCTTTGAGTATTACGATTCAGGTGCATGGTCTGGTCGATAAAAGCAGAGCATTGACAAGAAATGGAGCCAGTATCGGTGATCTGGTTTTTGTTTCGGGTGAGCTGGGCGCGGCTGGCCTGGCTCTGAGTTTAATGGGAAACGGCATGTCGCTTGATAAGTCTGATACCAAAGCACTTCACAACGCTTATTATCAGCCTGTGCCACGACTAGCGCTGGGGCAGGCGCTTGGTGGTATCGCTTCTGCAGCCATCGATATTTCAGATGGCTTGATGGCAGACCTTGGTCATATTGCAAAACAAAGCTCTGTGGGGATTGAACTGGATGCTAAGTCTATTCCAGTTGCTGCGGCAGTCAGGAATTTTATGGCAGCCATGGGAGACAGAAACAAGGGACTAAATCTGGCTTTAACAGCAGGTGATGAATATGAGCTGGCCCTGACGGTTGCAGAAAGCCGACAGGAAGAATTACAAAAAAAAGCCCTTGCTTTTAATGTACCATTAACCTTGATAGGTCGTGTCGTAGCCGGTACCAGAGTGAAATGTATGGGGGCTGACGGCCTTGAACTTGAAATAAAAACAACGGGCTATCAACATTTTTAACCTTAACAGCCAACAGGGTAAAAACGGGAAGTGCCATTTTACTTTCCGGGTTTATGTTTCCTTTTGCCGGCATGCCAAAACCGGCTCAGGCCATTGCAGAAGTTTTACCTTTAACGCACTTTAACCGGATTATCAGGAATATTATGTTGCGCGGTGCTGAGATAGATTTTTTAAGCAGTGATATGCTGGCACTTTTAACATTTGCCCTGGTGGCCTTAAGCATCGCAATATTGCGTTTCAGTAAGCGGCTGGATTGATAATGGACGCACAACTTGTAAAGCAGGTTTTTTCTCATCCGATCCATTTTCTGGCATTTGGGTTTGGCAGTGGTCTATCGCCAAAAGCGCCAGGAACTGCCGGCACACTGATGGCGCTTGTTCTTTATCTGCTGCTGGCGCAATTATCACTACCACTTTATCTGGGGATGTTACTGCTCAGCTTTGCTATAGGTATTTATCTTTGCGACCGCAGTTCAAAATTACTGGGTGTCCATGATCATGGCGGCATCGTCTGGGACGAATTTGTCGGTTACTGGATTACCATGCTGGTTGCTCCCAGTGGCTGGGTGTGGGTACTGATTGGCTTTATCCTGTTTCGTCTCTTCGATATTTTGAAACCTTTTCCCATCAATGTCTTTGATAAACATATTCATGGTGGTCTGGGTATCATGCTGGATGATGCCATTGCTGGCAGTTTTGCCTGGCTCTGCTTGCAATTGATTGCGATAGGAGTGGCCACTTGAAAATATGGGTTGATGCCGATGCCTGCCCCGTGGTCATTAAAGACATATTATTCAAAGCGGCAGAAAGAACTCAGACAGAATTAACGCTGGTTGCCAATCAGCCATTGCGGGTTCCCGCTTCGCGCTATATTAAAGCCATCCAGGTGCAGTCCGGTTTTGATGTGGCGGATAATGAAATTGTTAAATTAACAGAAGCCGGTGATCTGGTAATTACCTCGGATATTCCATTGGCTGATGAAGTGTTGGCGAAAGGCGGGCAGGCTTTAAGTCCACGCGGTGAACTCTACACAACCAGTAATATAAAAAGCCGCTTAAACATGCGTGATTTTATGGATACCATGCGCGCCAGTGGTGAGCATACCGGAGGCCCGGCACCGTTGAGTCAGAGTGACCGGCAGCAGTTTGCCAATCACCTTGACAGGATATTACAAAAGCACAGAAGCTCAGAGTAAATGATATTTTATTCTGGTGCTTTTCTAGCTTTGCGTTTTCTGGGTTTTCTTTTGGGTTTAGTGTTTATGCTGGCTTTAGTCTGTTTATCATTATCAGTCTGATTGAAAACAGAAATTTGTATTTTTCTGCCTGCCACATAAGTATTTTGTAAATGCTGAAAAACTTCTTTTGGCATGCCTTCGGGTAAATCAACAATACTGTAGTCATCAAAAATATTGATGCGCCCGATGTGTTTGCTCTCTATGCCTGCTTCATTAGCAATCGCACCGACAATATTGCCGGGTCTGACTTTGTGTTCATGGCCGACTTCGATACGGTAACGCTGCATGCCCGGTTCAATGGCGGTTAGGAAGCGCTCATCCTTGCTACGCATTTTATTGCGAGGCCTGGAACTTTCTCTGTTGTCATCTCTGCTGCTTTTTTCTTTTTCCTGTTCTTTTTTTAGGAGCAGGGGTTTGTCCCCGCGTACAATTTTTGCCAGGGCAGCGGCAATATCCAACGCGGGAATATTATGCTCAAACTGATATTGTTCGAGAATCTCCCGGTAGAGTTGCAGGTCATCACTGGCAAGTGTGTCGCTGATGTTTTGCTTAAATTTTGCAATGCGTTTGTTGTTAATAATTTCTGTAGAAGGCAATTCCATTAACTCTATTTTGCTGCGGGTTGCCCGTTCTATCGCCTGCAGCATTCTTTTCTCCCGGGGTGCAACAAACAGGATGGCATCACCCGCACGACCCGCCCGTCCGGTTCTGCCTATGCGGTGAACATAAGCTTCCGTATCATAAGGTACGTCATAATTGATAACGTGACTGATACGTTCGACATCAAGCCCCCGTGCCGCTACATCGGTTGCAACCAGAATATCAATTTTGGCCTGTTTAAGTTTTTCGATAGTGCGCTCGCGCTGATTCTGTGGAACATCGCCATTCAGAGCTGTTGTGGCATAGCCACGGGCAGCCAGTTTTTCCGCCAGCTCGACGGTGGCTGTCTTTGTGCGAACAAAAATAATAACGCCATCAAAATTTTCTGCCTCAAGAATACGGGTAAGGGCATCCAGTTTATGCAGGCCGCTGACAGGCCAGTAACGCTGCCTGATAGTTTCAGCAGTACTGGTTTTTACCTTAATCGTGATTTGTTGTGGCTGGTTTAAATAATTCTCAGCAATCCGCCTGATCTGCGTTGGCATAGTGGCAGAAAATAAAGCGGTCTGTCGTTGTTGCGGACATTGCTCCAGTATCCACTCGACATCATCAATAAAACCCATGCGTAACATTTCATCGGCTTCATCAAGAACCAGCGTGTTTAGTTTATGTAGCTGCAATGTGCCACGACGCATATGATCCATGACCCTTCCCGGTGTTCCGACAACAACATGGACACCACGTCGCAGAGCCCTGATCTGAGCCGAGTAATCCTGCCCACCGTAAATTGGCAGCACATGAAAGCCTTTTATATAAGTGGCATAGCGCTGGAAAGCTTCGGCTACCTGTATGGCAAGTTCACGGGTAGGCGTTAGTACCAGCACCTGTGGTTCTTTTTGCTGGATGTCCAGTTTTGATAAGAGTGGCAGGGCAAAGGCCGCTGTTTTTCCTGTGCCGGTCTGTGCCTGTCCCAGCACGTCGTGACCCTGGGCTATCAGCGGGATAGTTTCGGTCTGAATTGGTGTAGGCTGCTCATAACCTAATTCATTCAGCACTTTTATGAGTGCTTCGTCGGAAATTAGTTGAGCAAAGCTAATGGTATGCGCTTGGGTTGGTGATTCTTCTGTCATGAATTTGTTTTTAAACAGGGCCGGTTCGAAGGGGCGCGAATTGTAACGTTTAATAGCAGAATAAGCTATGTAAACCTTAGTTCTGCAGATATTGCTTACGTTTGCTTTGTGGAAATTTTTCTATTGCATAACGCAGCATGGTTCCAGGCATGTTTTGATAATGCTGGTCGAGAAAATTTTCTGCAGTTTTTCTGTTCTGCTTGCCAATCTCCCGTAACATCCAGCCACTGGCTTTGTGAATTAAATCTTCTTCATCATTTAGAGTAAGCTCAATAAGTGAGAGTGCCGTATCAAAGTTCTGGCGTTTAATAAAATAGTAGCTTGAAATAATTGCTATTCGCCTTTCCCAGAGGTTTTTTGAAGTTACTAGAGAAAAAAGCGGAGCATGGCTTCTTTCAAGCAAATAAGCACCAAGGATTTTATGGGATGAACTGTCAACGATGTCCCAGTTATTTATATAAGTGGTATTCTCAAGATAAATCTTATAAATGGTTTCTTGCGCCTCATGACTAGCTTGTTTAAATTTTTCAGAAAGCAGAATAACTGCTGCAAGCTGGGCTTCATGATAGGGGCTACGTAAGAGTTTTTCATTTTCTTCAAGCGTCATGTTTAGCCATTTTTTTACCAGGCTTCGAGTAACTGGCACTCTTATACCTAAAAATTTGTCGCCCTCGCCGTATTCTCCTTTAGCTGTTTTAAAAAACCTGGCTGAATGTGCAGCAATATCTTTGTTACTTTTTTCTTTCAGTTCTTGTAAAGCCTGTTTTGCTGTAATATTCATTATTTTTTGAATCTTTGAATTTAATTTTCCTGTTCGAGTTCCTGCCAGCGTTCAAAATAGTCTTCCAGTTTCTGTTGCTCAGAGGCCAGTTCTTGCAGAGTCTGATTGGATACTTCATGATCCTGATTATAAAAATCAGGCTGACTGATTTCATGCTCAAGTTTTTTAATTCTCTGTTCGCAATTTTCTATTTGAACCGGTAATTGTTCCAGCTCCCGTTGAAATTTGTAACTTAGTTTTTTATTTGGCTTGGCATTACTTTTTGAATTGTCAGCGACTTCGACTTTAGTTTTCTTTTCAGCTTTTTCATTTTTTTCTACACTGAAACCACCTCCCTGTCTGAGCCAGTCTTCATAACCGCCAACATATTGCCTGACTCTGGCATTGCCATTCTCATCAGTTTCGAAAGCAATACTGCTAGTAACCACGTTATTAAGAAATTCACGGTCATGGCTGACCAGCAGTACGGTGCCTGCGAAGTTGATTAGAAGTTCTTCCAGTAATTCCAGTGTTTCCATGTCCAGATCATTGGTTGGTTCGTCAAGGACAAGCAGGTTGGCCGGTTTACTGAAAAGGCAGGCGAGGATCAGGCGGTTTTGTTCACCACCGGATAAAGAACGCACTTTCTGGCGGGCACGATCGGGTGTAAATAAAAAGTCTCTTAAATAAGACATGACATGTAGTGACTTGCCATTTATTTCGACATAGTCACTGCCTTCAGCGATGGTGTCGTAAACATTTTGCTCGGGATCGAGCTGTAAACGTAATTGATCAAAATAGGCAATTTCCAGCTTGCTGCCGATTTTCACTTTGCCTGAATCGGGTTTTAGCTCACCCAGTAAAATTTTTAAGAGGGTGGTCTTGCCTGCACCGTTAGCACCGATAAAACCGATTTTGTCGCCACGCATGATTTTGCATGAGAAGTCATTGATAATTTTTTTATCAGCAAAACCGTGCTCAATATGCTCAGCATCAATCACCAGTTTGCCGGATGACTCAGCCTGGTTCAGTGTGATTTTTGCCTGCCCCTGCACCTGTTTGCGCTGCCTGTATTCTTCCCGCAGAGCTTTCAAGGCTCTGACTCTGCCCTCATTGCGGGTACGTCTGGCTTTAATGCCTTGCCGAATCCAGACTTCTTCCTGCGCCAGTTTTTTATCGAATTCTGCCTGAGCTTTTTCTTCAGCAGCTAACTGTTGTTCGTAGAAAACCAGAAACTGCTGGTAGTCACATTCCCAGGCAGCAATATCACCACGATCAAGAATCATGATTTTATTTGCAATTTTTTGCAGGAATGCACGGTCATGCGTAATAAGCACGATAGCGCCGGAGAATTGCGTGAGCTGGTTTTCCAGATATTCAATCGTCGGGATATCTAGGTGGTTTGTGGGTTCATCCAGCAACAGGACGTCGGGTTCAGTAATGAAAGTTTTTGCCAAGGCAATACGTCGCAGCCAACCACCTGATAAGGTGTTCATCATTGTCTCACCCGTGATATCCAGTTTGCTGAGTGCGGTATCGACTTTCTGTTGCAGGTTCCATGCCCCGGCTGTTTCAATTTGTTTTTGCAGGTCTGCCAGTTTTTCCAGCTGGCGCTGGTCTGTTGCTGACTGTGAAAGGTGGTGAAATTCCTTAATCAGCGCGCCCGACTGGGCTAAGCCATCGAGCAAAAAATCATAAACAGACTGAGTGTTGGCAGCAGGTAGTTCCTGATTTAGAAAAGCGACTTTGATATCCTGTTGTTGCCAGAATTCTCCGGCATCCGCTTTGATTTGTTGATTGAGCAGTTTTAAAAAAGATGATTTGCCTGCGCCATTGCGGCCAAGCAGGCCAATACGTTCTCCACTCTGGATATTGAGAGAAACTTTTTCAAGTAAAATCTGAGGGCCGTAAGCCAGATGAATATCGGTTAAACGAAATAAAAGCATTAATTGGCAACTGTGCTTGCTGGTATTCGGGAGCGGCGATTATACCTCTTTTAATTGGATTGGCTTCCTGTATAGGTTATCACCCGATTTGTTGTTCTGAAGTTGTTGCCGAAGTCAGTCGTAGTTCGCTCGCTAAGATGCTCCTCACTTACGACGTGACTCCGGCATAAAATATCCGGATAGCTTTCAGACTGAGTCATTCACTGTTTTTGCGTTATACTCGGCAGCCTTAAAATTAATTAAATTAGAATGGGATTTGCATGAGGATTTTTGCATGAGAGAGTATTTGCAGTTTTATATTAACGGGGAATGGGTTGATCCGGTAACACCAAAACCATTGGATGTTATTGATCCGGCGACAGAAGAAGTAGCCGGACGTATCAATGTGGGCAGTAAGGCAGATGTGGATAAGGCGGTTGCGGCAGCAGCTGAAGCCTTTAAAAGCTGGTCGCAAACCAGCAAGCAGGAACGCTTGCAGGTGTTGAATCGCATTATTGAAGAATTTGAAAAAAGAGTCCCTGAACTGGGCCAGGCTATTACCGAAGAAATGGGAGCACCAACCTGGCTGGCAGTAAATACGCAGGCCGGGATCGGCGTTAATCATTTCAAAACAACAGCTTCCGTACTTGAACGTTTTGAGTTTGAAACGGATCGTGGTGGTAGCCATATCAGTCGCGAACCAATTGGGGTCTGCGGTTTTATTACCCCCTGGAACTGGCCGATTCACCAGATTTGCGCCAAGGTAGGACCAGCGTTGGCGGTAGGTTGTACAGTAGTACTTAAGCCTTCCGAAATAGCGCCATTCTCAGGAAAAATATTTGCCGATATCATTCATGCAGCCGGTGTTCCGGCCGGTGTATTTAATCTGGTTCAGGGTGAAGGGCCAGAAGTTGGCCAGGCGATTGCCGAGCATCCCCAGATTGATATGGTTTCCATTACTGGTTCAACCCGTGCGGGTATTGCCGTTGCACAGGCCGCGGCTCCCACGGTAAAGCGTGTGCATCAGGAACTGGGCGGTAAAAGTCCGAATATCGTGCTGGAAGATGCAGACCTTGAAGCTGCGGTAACGGGCGGTATCAATGGCGTCATGATGAATTCCGGTCAGTCCTGTCGTGCCCCAACGCGAATGCTGGTCCCCAATAAACTCATGGATCAGGTGAGTGCAATTGCCAAAGAAGTTGCCGAAAGTTGGACGCCCGGTGACCCGAAACAGGATAGCCGGATGGGGCCTGTTATTTCGGACCAGGCCTGGCAAAAAGTTCAGCGCCTGATCAAAAGCGGTATAGACAGTGGTGCGACCCTGGTCACTGGTGGAGATGGTAAACCGGAAGGACTGGAGCAAGGTTATTTTGTGAAGCCGACGGTCTTCAGTCATGTAACAAATGATATGGAAATTGCCCGCGAAGAAATTTTCGGACCGGTACTGAGTATTATTGGTTACGATACTGAAGAAGAGGCGATCGAAATTGCCAATGATACGGAATATGGTCTGGGCGGATATGTGCAGAGCAAGGATATTGACCATGCGCGTAAAATTGCCGCAAAGATCCGTGCCGGTTATATCAGTATCAATAATGCCGGATTAGACATCAGTGTGCCTTTTGGTGGGTATAAGCATTCGGGTAATGGACGGGAGTTTGGGGATGAAGCGTTTGGAGAATTCCTCGAATACAAATCATTACTAGGCTACAACCCTTCTTAGCTATTGCGCTCGCCATGACTTTGTTAAAAGGGAAATTTGAATCAGTCACTTACTGTTTGATGTAAGCTCCTTCATCAAATTTCCCTTTTGCCTCGTCCTGGCTTCGCTCATCACGCTAAGAAAAATTTTTAAGAATAAAATGATAAAAAACTCAAACTAGGGTTTAGAAAACGATGACAGCAAAAATCTGTTTCACCATGGATAACCTTTCGGATGCGGCTGATCTGGGTAAGGGTATAATTGATAAACCCAGACCACCGGGTCAGCGACCGGCATTGGAGCAGGGTTTTCCAGCCATGCTGGATTTGTATGACCGCTTTGGCGTGAAGGTCACGCATTTTATTGAAGGCTGGAATGGTGAAGCACATCCAGACATTATTGAAGATCTGGTCAACATGGGCCACAGCGTCGGCATGCATGGCTGGCAACATGAACCCTGGTCGGAATTGAGTCTGGAGCAGGAAATTGAATTAATGGGGAGATCGACAGATGCCTTACATCAGGCCTGTGGTGTCCGACCAACTTCATTCAGGGCGCCGGGCGGGAAAAAGACGCCTAACACTGTCAAACTGCTGGATGAATTTGGTTATATGATTGATTCCAGTATGAATGATAAAGGCGAAGATGGTGGAGAGATTCAGGCACTGACCGAGTCGCTTTGGCATGTGCCTTACCTGGAAGCGACTATCGATGCCCGCCAATGGTTATCAAAGAATATTCCTGCGCCTGAGGTAGAAGCATCCTGGTTCAACTTACTGGATGAAGCCCGTGACAGTAATGGCTTTCGTGTCTTTATCTGGCATCCGCATGTCATGGGGCTTAATGCCGAATATCGCCAGGTTGGGGAAAACATCCTGCGGAAAGTCACACAGGAACAGGGCTTCCAGCTCGTTACCTTGCCGGAACTGGTAGCTGAAGCAGCAGAAAAGTAACCCGGTAAATGGACTAATCAGGAATGCAGCGGTACAGCGCGTAATCCTGTTCACCATCAACGATGGGCGATGTCGCGACAATCGTGTCATCACCACGTTCTGCGGCCTGATTACGGGCAAGTGTCTGCAGTTCCAGCAAAATATTGCTGGCGGCACGTTCCAGGATAACCCTGTCGAGCACCTCAACATGAGTCGTACCGGTTTGCACACAAGTCGACCCCAGCTGGTCTTGTGTGACAACTCTGACATTGGCAGCTTCGTCATCGAGATCTACCCAGACACAGCTACTGAGTGTTAATAATGTAATGCTGAAAAATAACTGTTTCATAAAGACTGTTCCTGTTTACTTTTAGCTTAGCGGCGAAGAAAACGAAACCAGCGCCAGAAATTTAACAAACCAGCCATGGAACTGGCCAGGTAGGTAAAAGCACAAGCCAATAGTATATGCCTAACTGAACGCATGTCGCTACGGCTAATATACTGCCCCTCTTTCAGGATAGGCAAAGCACGACCAAAACTGGCATCAAACTCTACCGGTAAAGTAATCAGATGCACTATGCTGCTGATGGCAACACTGATAATCATAAAAACGATCAGCAGAGGTATCATGCGCGCTCCTCCCGGAGTCATGCTAAGCAAAGGGATGGCGATAAGCACAATGCCCGCAAGCTTTTCAGTTTTTTGGGCAAAACCAACCATGCGGGTTCGGGCAAGCAAAGGCTGATAATTCAGGGCATGCTGCAAGGCGTGTCCGAATTCATGTGCAGCAACGGCAACGGCAGTCAGGGACTGGCCATTGAGATTGTCTTCGCTCAAGCGTACTGTTTTGCTCATGGGGTCGTAATGATCGCCAGAGCTTGAAGCTTCCAGCTTCAGATAATCCAGCTTGTATTTTTTCCTGAGATGCTTGACGAACTGGCCACCGGTACCCTGAATATCATCACGTGCTTTACTGTGTTTGTTAAGGATATAGCGAGCCCACTGTTGAGGGCCAAGAATGAGAACTGCTAAAAGCAGTATAAGAATGACAATGATCATGTCACGGTGTCGGAATATGTCAGAGCAGGATAGTTGACTATTCTACTCTGACATTGAAGATATTCTAGTATTTGTAGGAATCCGGCTTGAATGGGCCATCAACCGGAATGCCCAGATAGTCAGACTGCTCCTGCGTCATGCGGGTGATAACACCACCAAAACCCCTGACCATACAGGCAGCAACTTCTTCGTCCAGATACTTCGGCAGTACTTCCACTTTCAGGTTGGCTTTTTTACTCGCCTCATCTTGATCGGCATACTTTCTTTCCCATAAATACATTTGTGCCAGTACCTGATTGGCGAATGAGCCATCCATGATACGGGAAGGGTGTCCGGTGGCATTGCCCAGATTGATCAGGCGGCCTTCGGATAACAGGATTAAATAATCTTCGTTGCCTTCACTATCCGTACCACGAATAACACGGTGAACTTGTGGTTTCACCTCTTCAAAGGTCCAGTTCTTGCGCATATAGGCTGTATTGATTTCGCTGTCGAAGTGGCCGATGTTACAGACGACTGCGCCACTCTTAAGGCTTTCCAGCATATGCGCATCACAAACATCAACATTGCCCGTGGTGGTGACAATCACATCAGTATGCTGCATCAGCTGGGTATCGATGCAGTCAGCTTTTTCGGTGTTGATACCGTCTTTATACGGGGAAACAACTTCAAAACCATCCATGCAGGCCTGCATGGCACAGATCGGATCAATTTCGGTAATTTTTACGATCATACCTTCCTGGCGCAGGCTTTGTGCAGAACCTTTGCCGACATCCCCATAACCGATCACCAATGCTTTCTTACCAGACAGCAGCATATCAGTACCACGTTTGATGCCATCATTCAGGCTGTGACGACAGCCATATTTGTTGTCATTCTTGGCTTTGGTTACGGAGTCGTTGACATTAATGGCAGGCACTTTCAGTGTGCCTTTTTCCAGCATTTCATAGAGTCTGTGAACCCCGGTGGTGGTTTCTTCAGTGATGCCGTGAACGTTTTCCAGTATCTGCGGATATTTGTTATGAGCCATGGCTGTCAGGTCACCACCATCATCCAGCAGCATATTGGCATCCCAGGGTTTACCGTCTTTCAGAATAGTCTGCTCAATACACCACTCGGCTTCTTCTTCGGTCTGGCCTTTCCAGGCATAGACAGCAACACCGGAAGCAGCCATAGCTGCTGCAGCGTGATCCTGGGTTGAAAAAATATTACAGGACGACCAGCGGACTTCAGCGCCAAGTGCTTTCAATGTTTCAATCAAGACGGCGGTCTGAATGGTCATGTGAATACAGCCAATAATTTTGGCACCCGCTAAAGGCTGCTCTTTGGCATATTTTTCCCGGAGTGTCATCAGGGCGGGCATTTCTGCTTCGGCCAGCGTGATTTCACGTCGCCCGTAATCAGCCAGACTGATATCGGCTACTTTATAGTCTTCAGATTCGATAACTTGCATATTCGGATTGTTCATTTATTTAAATTCCTTGCAGATATGACTGCAGCTTTTAGAGACCGGCGTCTGCTTTCAGGGCTTCGGCTTTATCAGTTTGTTCCCAGGAAAATTCTTCGCGCCCGAAGTGTCCATAGGCGGCTGTTTCCTGATAGATCGGACGCAACAGGTTCAGCATTTCGGTCAGGCCACCGGGGCGGAGCTCAAAGTGTTCACGCACCAGTCTGGTAATCGCCAGATCATCAATCTTGCCGGTGCCAAAAGTATCCACCAGTACAGAGGTAGGATCTGCGACACCGATAGCATAGGACAACTGGATTTCACAGCGGTCTGCAATGCCTGCAGCAACAATATTCTTGGCAATATAACGTGCCAGATAAGCTGCCGAACGATCCACTTTTGAGGGATCCTTGCCGGAAAATGCGCCACCACCATGACGTGCCATACCTCCATAGGTATCAACGATAATTTTACGTCCTGTCAAACCACAGTCGCCGTGTGGGCCGCCGATCACAAAACGACCGGTTGGGTTGATATGGTACTTGGTGTCTGCATCCAGCCATTCTGCGGGCAACACCGGTTTGATAATTTCTTCCATAACCGCTTCATGCAGATCGCTGTCAGTAACATCTTCGTCATGCTGGGTGGAAAGTACAACGGCATCAATAGACTGTGGCTTGCCATCGATGTAACGGAAAGTAATCTGGCTTTTGGCATCAGGTCGCAGGAAGGGCAGGCTGCCATTTTTTCTGACTTCGGCCTGACGTTTAACCAATAGGTGGGAGTAGGTAATAGGTGCCGGCATCAGCACATCAGTTTCACGGCAGGCGTAACCAAACATCAGGCCCTGGTCTCCCGCGCCCTGTTCTTTCGGATCACCGCGGTCAACGCCCTGGTTGATATCACTGGATTGTTCACCGATAGCATTCAGGACAGCACAGCTTTTATAGTCAAAACCCATGGCTGAATCATCGTAACCAATTTTTTTGATGGCGCCACGAACGATGCGCTCAACATCGATGGAAACATCATCGTTCATTTTGACTTCACCTGCGACCAGTGCCAGTCCGGTTTTTGTCAGGGTCTCAACAGCGACGCGCGCATTGGGATCCTGGGCAATAATTGCATCTAAAATGGCGTCGGATATCTGGTCGGAAATTTTATCGGGATGGCCTTCGGACACGGATTCCGAAGTAAACAGTACTGCTTCGTTCATAAAATTCTCTTATTGGGATTAGGTATTTGAACCATAAATTTTTAGGCTGCGAAATGTAGCATTCTCAGGCTATATTTGCAATTTTTAACAAGACGGATCAACCTGGCGGATAGTCACCGGGAGCCATTAATTCTGGCATATTTTGACTGGCTGAGAGAGAATAGCGGCTCTTTAAAACAGCCTTAGTCAGCAGCTTTTTTCAGATAAAAAATCAGGAGTATCCATGGCAGAAAATACCGACAGCAGTAACGGTATCGATCAGCAAGCATCAAGAAAAGCATCCAGACTCGAATGTGCCAATGCCATCAGGGCATTGAGCATGGATGCCGTGCAGAAAGCCAAATCCGGCCATCCCGGCGCACCGATGGGAATGGCCGATATTGCCGAAGTTCTGTGGCATGACTACCTGAAACACAATCCGCTGAATCCTGGCTGGGTCAATCGTGACCGTTTTGTATTGTCCAATGGTCACGGTTCCATGTTGATTTATTCCCTGCTTCATCTCACAGGTTACGAGCTGACGATTGAAGATTTACAGAATTTCCGCCAGTTACATTCTAAGACGCCAGGACACCCCGAGTATGGATATACCCCTGGCGTGGAAACAACGACCGGGCCACTGGGCCAGGGTCTGGCCAATGGTGTGGGGATGGCCATAGCCGAGCGCACACTGGCAGCCCAGTTTAACCGTGAAGACATGAATATTGTCGATCACTATACCTATGTCTTTGCCGGTGACGGTTGTCTGATGGAAGGCATTTCGCATGAAGTCTGCTCGCTGGCTGGCACATTGGGCCTGGGCAAGCTGATCGTTTTTTATGACGACAATGGCATTTCAATTGATGGTGAGGTTGCAGAGTGGTTTGCCGATGATACTGCCTTGCGTTTTCAGTCCTATCACTGGCAAACCATTAACGTGGATGGACATAATCCTGATGAAATTGCTGCAGCAATTGAAGCAGCACAGCAGAATACTGATCAGCCAAGCCTGATTATTTGCAAAACCATCATTGGCAAAGGCTCGCCCAACAAGCAGGGCAAAGAAAGCTCGCATGGTGCACCCCTGGGTGAAGATGAAATTGTTGCAACACGTGAGGCCCTGAACTGGAATTACGCACCTTTTGAAATTCCAGATGACATTTATGAGACCTGGAATGCCCATGAGTCAGGGCGTAGAAATGAAGCGGCCTGGCAGTCACTCTTTATGCAATATGAGCAGGAATACCCTGAGCTGGCAATGGAATTTATGCGCAGGATGAGTGGACAGCTTTATGAAGAATTTACAGGACGGGCCGATAAATTTATCCAGGCCTGTGTGGAAAAAGCTGAGTCTGTGGCTTCACGCAAGGCTTCGCAAAATGCTATAGCTGCTCTTGGTAAAATATTACCGGAATTGATTGGTGGCTCGGCTGATCTGACCGGCTCTAACCTGACTAATTGGGATGGGAGCAGGGCAATTTCAACAGAGCCTGATGGCAACTATATTTATTATGGTGTACGCGAGTTTGGTATGTTTGCCATTAATAACGGCATTGCTTTACACGGTGGCTTTATTCCTTACGGCGGCACCTTCCTGATCTTTATGGAATACGCAAGAAATGCCGTGCGAATGGCAGCCTTGATGAAACAGCAAAGTATTATGGTGTTTACCCATGATTCAATTGGGCAGGGTGAAGACGGGCCGACCCATCAGGCCATTGAACAAGTCAGTAATTTGCGTCTGACACCTAACATGTCGGTCTGGCGTCCGGCAGATGCCGTGGAAACGGCTGTAGCCTGGAAAGCAGCGATTCTGAAGCAGAATGGCCCGACCTCATTAATATTATCCCGTCAGGGTTTGCCGCATATAGAGAGAACACAGGAGCAGGTGAGCAATATCAGTAAAGGAGCTTACATACTGTGCGACTGTGATGGTGAGCCTGAGATCATTGTTATTGCAACAGGCTCTGAAGTTTCTATCAGTCTGACAGCCGTGCAGGCAGCGCAGGCTGCCGGTTTAAAAGTTCGTCTGGTCAGTATGCCTTCTACTGATCTGTTTGATGCGCAGGATAAAGATTATCAAGAAGCCGTTCTGCCTTCCGCGGTGCGTAAGCGTCTGGCAGTTGAAGCGGCTCAGCAGGAATACTGGTATAAATATGTCGGTCTTGATGGCGCCGTAATCGGGATGAGCAGTTTTGGTGAATCTGCGCCAGGGCCTGCAGTCATGGAGCATTTTGGCTTTACTGCTGAGAATATTCAGCAAGCGATAGAGAATTTGTGAAATTAGCAATCAATGGACTGGGACGCATTGGACGAAATGTGCTCCGGGCTTATTACGAAAGACTCCCCGCAACTGAAATACAGATAGTCGCTGTCAATGAGCTGGCTGATCTGCCTACGCTTGCTCATCTTATCCGCTACGACAGTACACATGGCCGCTTTCAGGGAAAAGTAAGTACCAGTGACGGTAAACTGCTTATTAACCAGAATGAAATCACAGTCACTCAGACTAAAGACATTAATGCGCTAAAGTGGCAGGACATAGATATGGTCCTTGAGTGCACGGGAGTTTATGGCAAGCGCAGTGATGCTGAGATTCATATAAAAAACGGGGCAAAGCGGGTGCTGTTTTCGCAACCAGCCAGTCCTGATGTCGATATCACCCTGGTTTATGGCGTCAATCACGAACAACTAAAAAGTGAACACCGTATTATTTCAGCCGCTTCCTGCACGACATACAGTTCCGTGCCGGTTATTAAAGTTTTGGATGAGGCGCTGGGAATAGAGAATGGCATGACGACAACAATTCATTCAGCCATGAACGATCAACCATTGATAGATGCTTACCACCATACTGATTTACGTCTTACCCGCAGTGCGTTTCAGTCAATTATCCCAGTGGAGACTGCGTTGGCAAAAGGCATAGAACGTATCCTGCCCGAGATGGCCGGTAAGTTTGAAGCCCAGGCGATTCGGGTGCCGACTCTTAATGTATCTGCCATAGATATGACGCTGGCCGTGAAGAAAGCCTGTAGCGCCGAAGATGTTAATCAGATTATCAGGCACGCAGCGGGAACTTTGCCGCCCGATGTTTTGGCTTATACTGATGAGCCCCTGGCATCCTGTGATTTTAATCATGACCCGCGTTCTGCCATTGTTGATCTGGGGCAAACCAAAGTGAGCGGAAAGCATCTGGTAAAAATTCTGGTATGGTTTGATAACGAATGGGCTTATGCCAATCGTATGCTTGATGTGGCTGAATTAATTTCAAGATTGCCTGTGTAGTATTTAAGATAGTCTGTAAACCTGGAGTGATAATGACAGTTCGATCCATGCAGGAAGTGGAGCTTGAAGGAAAAAAAGTTCTGATCCGTGAAGATTTAAATGTGCCAATCAAAGATAGAAAAATTATTAATGATACGCGTATAAGGGCGGCACTTCCGACTATTGAATATGCACTAAAAAGTGGTGCAAGCGTTATTCTTATGTCGCATCTAGGGCGACCTGAGGAGGGCGTACCCATTACCAAGCAGCCTGAGGCATCGCTGGCTCCGGTGGCTGCACATCTGTCAGAACTTCTGCAAGCAGATGTCGAACTGATGTCTGATGATTTTAGTGCGGAAGCTGCTGCAAAGTTGCCCTCCGGCGCTTGTGTGTTGCTGGAAAATGTCCGCTGTAATACGGGCGAAAAAGCCAATTCGGATGATTTATCAAAATATTACGCCAGTCTCTGTGATGTCTTTGTGATGGATGCGTTTGGCACGGCACACCGGGCACAGGCCAGTACCCATGGTGTTGCCAAATTTGCACCACTGGCTTGCGCCGGTTTACTGCTGAGTGCGGAGTTAGATGCTTTACACAAGGCTTTGGCGCAGCCGGAACAGCCGATGCTGGCGATTGTCGGCGGAGCCAAGGTGTCCAGTAAGTTGATGGTGCTGGAAGCATTGGCCGAGAAAGTTGATCACTTGATAGTTGGTGGTGGTATCGCCAACACCTTTCTTGCCGCAGCAGGATATAAGGTTGGTAAATCCCTGTATGAAGAAGAGATGCTGGATCAGGCCAAGGCAATCATGCAACTGACGAATATTCCTTTACCAAAAGATGTTGCTGTTGCTAAAGAGTTTTCGGAATCAGCAAGTGCCGAGGTCAAGTCGATTGCTGATATTGCTGAGGATGATATGATTCTTGATATCGGACCTGAAACGATTGCAGATTTTGTGTCGGTTATCAGCGGGATGAAAACCATACTCTGGAATGGCCCTTTAGGCGTGTTTGAGTTTGATGCTTTTGCCGCTGGCACTAAAGCTGTGGCTTTGGCTATTGCTGAGAACGATGGATTTTCCATTGCTGGCGGTGGAGAAACCATTACCGCTATAGATAAGTATCAGATCAGTGATCGGGTTTCCTATATTTCGACAGGGGGTGGTGCTTTTCTGGAGTTTGTGGAAGGTAAGACCTTGCCGGCGGTTGCAATCCTTGAAGAAAGAAACGCTGAATAAGATAACCTATAAAGATCAATAAATAGTTTGCAGATAGAAAGGACAGGAATATGGCTTTAATCAGTTTACGACAGTTACTTGATCATGCGGCGGAGCATGATTACGGGGTTCCGGCATTTAATGTCAACAATCTGGAACAGGTTCGCGCGATCATGATGGGAGCGGATGAAATGAACAGCCCGGTGATTCTGCAGGCTTCTGCAGGGGCGAGAAAGTATGCCGGGTCCAATTTTTTGAAACACCTGATTCAGGCCGCCATAGAAGAATTTCCCCATGTGCCGATTGTCATGCATCAGGATCATGGTGTGTCACCGGCAGTTTGTCAGCGTTCCATCCAGCTTGGTTTTTCCTCAGTCATGATGGATGGTTCATTAGGCGAAGATGGCAAGACCCCCATGGATTTTGACTACAATGTCGATGTCACTGCACTGACAGTTAAAATGGCGCATGCCTGTGGTGTTTCTGTAGAAGGCGAACTGGGATGTCTGGGTTCTCTGGAATCAGGTATGGCAGGGGAAGAAGACGGGCATGGAGCGGAAGGCAAGCTTTCCATGGATCAGTTGCTGACTGATCCTGAAGAAGCAGCTCGCTTCGTAGAAGCAACTCAGGTTGATGCGCTGGCGATTGCGGTGGGAACCAGTCATGGGGCCTACAAATTCAGCCGTCCACCAACCGGCGATATATTGGCGATTCAACGGATTAAGGAAATTCATCAGAGAATTCCCGATACCCATCTGGTCATGCATGGATCATCTTCAGTGCCTCAGGACTGGCTGGCTGTCATTAATGAATTTGGTGGTGAGATTCCGGAAACCTATGGTGTGCCTGTTGAAGAAATTCAGGAAGGCATCCGTAATGGTGTCAGGAAAGTCAATATTGATACGGATTTACGCTTGGCTTCGACCGGTGCTGTAAGACGTTTTCTGGCGGAGAATAAATCTGAATTTGATCCGCGTAAATTTTTGACTCCTACCATCACGGCGATGAAGGAAGTTGTTAAAGCCCGCCTGGAAGCCTTTGGTACGGCAGGCCAGATAGCCAATATCGGTAAAATATATAATCTGGAAGAAATGTCAGTGAAATATGCTGCCGGAGAATTTGCGGCCAAAGTCAATTAGCTGTATTTTGTCTAACCCGCCGGAATCTTAAGTCCTGTTTGTTTGCAGTCGGGCCTATAAAAGGGATATCGGTTTATTTTAAAACTTTTCGACAGGAGCAAGATAATGAAAAGAATAATCCTGGTTTTAGTATTTTCAGTGTTAAGTGCTGCAGCGTCTGCGCAATACCCCATTCCCCAGCAAAGCCCGACCATGGCCATGAATGATCAGGAACGTGCCAACCTGGAATTTGTTCAAAATTTTTGGCGAGACATCGTCAATGGCGGCAATCTGGATATTGCCACAAGTTACATGCCGCCAGATTTTATTTCGCGTAACCCTAATATTGCAGCGGGTCGTGATGCCTTTATCGAGACTTTAAGGACTAACCCTTCACTGTTGCAAAATCGAGGACTGACAACGCCCGAAGTGATCATTGCCCAGAATGAATATGTATTTTTCATGTGGGCGAGCTTTATCATTGATCCAATGAATGCCGCTATTATTTATAAATATAACACCATAGATCTGTTCCGCTTGGATGGTGGCAAGATAGTAGAGCATTGGGATGGTGCACATAAGATAGTTGATACTGATACTGGCGCAAAAAACAGAGGTGGTGGCACTTATAACACGCCAACAAACCTTACTGCCGAGGAACAGGAAGTCCTGCGAATTGGACAAATTGAATTCAGAGACATTCTGCAATACGGACATGCTGAGCTTGCGTTGGAATATTTTGCTCCCGGCTACATGCAACATAATATGAATGTACCTGGCGGTCTGGAAGGTTTTATGGGCTTCTTTGGTGGACGTGAATCACGACCATTGACCGGCGAGTGGGTAACGCCGCCAACGCTTGAACTGGTTTCCGGCAACTTTTACCTGAAGTTTGATCAGCGTTTTGAAGATGCTCCGAATGGCGGTCAGAATGTGTATTATCGTTTTGATATGGTTCGGGTTGATGATGGTTTGATTCAGGAACATTGGGATGTCGCTTTCCCGCGTGGTATTGCCAGCCCTAACAATGGGATTACCCGCTAACATAGACAGCACTGTGTGCTTTGTTCACTCACTTTGAATAAAAGCACACAGCATTCGCTGTAGCGAACCTAATTTCATCTGGCAATGCAGGAATAATTTCAGTTTCCGACTTGCCGTTTTCAGGAGGTCATAATGAAACATCTATCCTTTTCCCATTTAGTTCGAACCGCGCTCATTGGCCTGATCTTATTGCCGCTTTCAGTGTTTGCGCACGAAGGGCCGCATTCGCAGTCCGTGAGTATTCCGCATTTAATGGTTGAAGATCTGGATGCCTCATTGGCTTTTTATCATGATGTGCTCGGATTTGAATTAACCCGTCCTGTGGGGGAGCCCATGCCAAATGCCATGGCTGGTGATGGTGACGGTATGATGCGCGTCATGGTGATGGAAGAGCCACGTACCGGTATCCAAATCGAGCTAGTTGAATGGTCGAACATTCCTGTGCGGGCACAGCAGTTACAAATTCAGGATGCTGGCGCATTTATGATAGCTCTGGAAGTGTCTGATTTAGAGAGCATGCTTGATGGCGTCAGAGAGCTGGGGCTTGAAATACAGACAGAAGATAAAAACTACATAGTCAGGGGCGGGGTTGATAAGTATGTGATGATCCGAGATGCCGATGGCTATACCGTTGAGCTGGTAGAAAATGCCGAATCTCGCGAGCTGCCAGGGATCAGTAGTGTGTCTTATTATCTGACGGTGGAGGATCTGGATACCAGCGTCGAGTTTTATAACCAGGTTTTTGGTATGGATATGGAAGCGCCGGGAGCGCCTGGTCGTACGCCCGAGTTTATTGTTTCACTGTTTGATAATGACCAGTTGAGTCATATGCGTTTTGCTCGAGGAATCTTTCCGAATACTGATTTTGTTTTGAGTTTTCAGGAGTTCAGCGGTGCCGGGCTGACTCGTAGAAAAGCCGATGGCGGTGTAGAGGATCCGGGTGAAGCCTTGCTGTTGATAGGTGTTGATAACTTTTCTCTGGCATTGGACTATATAACTGAATATGGTGGTTCTGTCGGTTTGGGTGCTACAGCGGAAGTTCCGGAAGGAGCTAATTATGCCTGGGGTCATGACCCAAATGGCATGTTGTTGCGAGTATCGCCACCACGGGAGTGACAGCTTCAGGCTGGTTTCTAGCCTGGCTATCCGAATGGACGCCGGGCTTTCATCTATAAACTATTTTTTTGATTCAGGTAAATTCATTTCAGTTTTATTTAGGGGGGAATTGGTGCATAAACGTCTTATCGGGCCTATGGAAGTTTCTGCCATTGGTTTTGGGTGTATGTCGATTTCGCATGCTTATGGCCCTGCGCTTGAAAAAGCGGAAGCACAAAAAGTCCTGCATAAAGCGCTGGATATTGGTCATACCTTGTTGGATACCGCTGCCTTATATGGTTTCGGCGCCAACGAAGAACTGATAGGTGAAACCTTAAGTCAGCGTAGAAATGAATATAAGCTGGCCAGTAAATGCGGATTGTTCAAAAACAGTGAAGGCAAGCGGGCGATCGATGGTCGTCCTGAAGTGATTAAAAAAACCTGTGAAGACAGTTTGCGGCGTTTACAGACTGATTTTATTGATTTGTATTACCTGCATCGTCTGGATAAAAACGTCCCCATTGAAGAAAGTGTTGGTGCACTGTCTGAATTGGTTTCAGAAGGAAAAATTGGACACATAGGTTTGTCTGAAGTGTCCGCCCAGACCTTAAGAAAGGCTCATGCTGTACACCCCATTAGCGCTCTGCAAAATGAATATTCCTTATTGAGCAGAAATCCCGAGATTGCCTCGCTTGAAGCCTGTAAGGAGCTAGGTGTGGCATTAGTTGCTTTCTCGCCGGTGAGCCGCGGAGTATTAACTGATGAGCCGGTCCTGCCTGGTCAATTCCCGCCGGGAGACATCCGTCCAAATATGCCAAGGTTTCAGGGTGAAGCTTATGAGCATAATTTATCTTTGCTGGATGGCTATATAGTGATTGCAGAAAAAGCCGGTTGTAGTCGTGCGCAACTGGCGCTAGCCTGGTTGCTGGCAAGAGGGGAGCATGTCATTCCAATTCCCGGGACAACATCGATAGCGCACATGGAAGAAAATTTTGGCGCAGGAGATATCAAACTGGATGCAGAAATAGTGCAGGAGTTGGACCAACATATTAATCAGAATACTGTCCAGGGTGAGCGTTATAACGCAGCCACCATGGCGGAAATTGATACCGAGAACTTCGAATAACAATATAAGGTATTAAGAAGCTTTAAGTTCTACGACTCCATTCTCTTTACCCAGTAGCAGGATGTCTGCGGGCCGGTGTGCAAACAGGCCGTTGGTGACAACGCCGACAAGCTGATTCAGATCGCTTTCGAGTTTTCTGGGATCGGTTATCGACATGTTGTAAACATCAATAATGATGTTGCCATTGTCGGTAACAACGCCATCCCGGTACACCGGGTCGCCGCCCAGTTTTACAATTTGCCTGCCGACATGACTGCGTGCCATCGGGATGACTTCAACCGGTAAAGGAAAATTGCCAAGCACACTGACGTATTTACTTTCATCAGCGATGCAGATGAATTCTTTGGCAACAGCAGCAATAATTTTTTCGCGTGTCAGTGCTGCGCCGCCACCTTTAATCAGTTGCAGGTACTCATTAGCTTCGTCAGCACCATCTATATAGACCGTCACTTCATCAACACTGTTCAGATCATAAACTGGCATACCATATTCCTTGAGACGGCGGGCAGTTTCTTCCGAGCTGGCTACGGTAGCAGTGATTTTATGCTTGGCTTCAGCCAGGCAGTCTATAAACAGGTTTGCTGTAGAGCCTGTGCCAACACCGATTACGCTGTCTTCATGCAGGTGTTGCTGAATGCGTTCAAAAGCAGCTCTGGCGACGGCTTGTTTTAATTCATCCTGAGTCATTTGTTTTGCCTGAATCCAATATTTAGCGGGAGCAGTGAGTCTAGCGAACTTAAGCAGTTCTGGCGAGCCTTGGAATAATAATTAAATTTTAAAATACAGCTTGCTGAATAATAAAAAACTATATATAGTTCAGCATGTTGCATTATATACCTAAAAAATATTATTAAGTATATGTCGTAACTTTACGTTATCTGGAGAAAGAATGAGTAAAAAGCCTGACATACTTGTTGTACTTATGTTCATATTTGGAGTCGGTATACTTATTAGTGGTGTGGCACAAAGTGCTTTGCTCTAGTTAATAACCCAACCAGACCGGCTAAAACAGGTGATCAGGGCGAGTTTCAGGAAGAAACCGTATAAACTGTCTGATCGGTAATAATTTTATCCAGAGGAACGTCCCACTCGGCCCGTTCAAGCTTTTCTACCCTCTGACATTCATGTGCTAAACCAATCAATGTAGGAAATTTTCCAGAAGTTAGCGACTTTTCACTGCTTTTTTTCAGCAGATAAGCCAGTTTTTTATCATAATAGCCCTTGCCCATGCCGAGCCGGGTGCCATTCAGGTCAAATGCGACAAGTGGCATAAATATCAGGTCAATATGCTCAGGGGCAAGAGCATCATTGGGATACAGCTGGGGCTCCAGTATCCCAAAAGCATTTTCAGCAAGAGAAGCTTCTGTTTTGTATTCGACAAAGGTCATGTGCTCTCGAGCGAAGTCTATGACAGGCAAAAAACACCGTTTCCCCTGCTCCAGAGCGGCTTGCATAGCGGGAGCGGGATTAATTTCACCGTCAAAAGCCTGGTAAAAGGCGATGGTTGTAGCATTCGCGAAACTTATGTCTTCAAGAATGTGTGTTTGCAGCTTTTTTGCTGCCAGAATTTGTTGCTCAGATCCGATAGAGCGTCTGGCTTCACGCATATCACTGCGCATTTGTGAGCGCTCACTTACTTTATGTGCTTTTGTTTCTGGGGTGGTTGGATCTGGCTGGTTCATAAGATCAACTGGATATTAGGACTCTCCGGAATACCGCTACCAACGGAGTCCTGAACCCAAGAGTTCAGGTGGTGACCCGCCCGGCATATCAGGCTTTCCGTCTAGCGGACATGCACAACAATACCATTAGGCAAGTCTCCGGGGTGTAGTTATCGGCTCAGGGACAATATTGATTAGCCAATATCCTAGAGAGCTTGAGCTCTATTATAGACATTTATACTTGGGGTGGAAGGGTTAAACGAAGTTATATTTCAAATTGACGGGAAGATTGCAGGGCAGACTCAATTTTTTTCTCTAACTGGCTTAAGAATTGTTGAGCACCACTTTCCGTGTCATTGGCCTGTTGGGAGTTTTGTAAGAGCTCGTGGGAAATATTCAGGGCTGTCATTACGGCAATTTTTTCAAAACCCAGGGTAGAGCCGTGTTTTTTTACCTGCTCCATCTGTTTATTCAGATAAGAAGCAGCCTGTCTCAAAGCATCTTCTTCGTCAGGGCCACAGGCAATTTGATAATCTCTGCCTAAGATTTTAATGGTGATACTGTTTTTTTCAGACATTCTTCTTTCTTTCAGACTTTATATTTTAAATATCTATTACTACGCTGAAGCAGTCTTTATTTATCCTGTTCCAGCGTTTTAAGGCGTCGTAAGACTTTTTCGAGACGAACCCTTGCCAGCTGGTTTTTATCCATTAGCGTTTTGCGTTCATCTTCCCAGCTATTGACCTGTTTGCGTAAAATCTGGTTTTCAGATTTCATGTCAGCACACAGTTGGATAAGCTCATCCACTTTATCTTCCAGGCCGCTGAAATTGGTATCACTCATGCTTAAAACCCGTTAAATTCTGATCGACAACTATAAATCGCAAGGTGCATAGGGTCAACAGACATTTTCTTAAAAAAATCAGGCGAATCAGTTTGTTGTTAATAATACTTCATCTTAAGCGCGAATATTTTTTAGTGAAAAGGTATGATTAGGCTCCTTGTAAAAGACAGAAGATATCAGGTGTGAGCCCCGACTTTGATAAACTAGCTACTTTGCTATCCAACAATAAAATATTTAATTCAGCTTCTGAATTACATGGGATTATTTGTGGTCAGTTATGTGCAGGAGGCAAACTGGGTGATGCGACTTTAACCTGGCATTTAATGGGGCAGGAAAACAAGCCCAATAAGATTATGAACGAGCTGATTATTCGCCTGCAGTCTGATGTGCAAGAGCAATTGGATGCAGAAGATTTTTCATTTCAGCCTTTATTACCGGATGATGATGAGGAGCTTTCACTGCGCCTGCATGCTTTGGGTAATTGGTGTGAAGGTTTTATCTCAGGTTTTGGTGGCGCCTATGCCAAGAATGAAAGAACATTACTTGAAGAAAGCCGTGAAGTTCTGAAGGATTTTACTGCTATTGCCAATGTTGATGACAGTGAAACTGAACAGCTAGAAAATAACGAACAGGATTTTATGGAAGTCCTGGAATATGTGCGAATGGCCGCCTATTCAGTTTTTCTGCAAAACAAGTCGGGAAATCCGGCAGCCGTTCCAATACCGGATGAGAATAATCTGCATTAAGAAAAAATATGACTATTACAAAAAGTGAATTTATAAAACGTCGTAAGGATCTGATGGCGCATATGGAGCCGGATAGCATTGCAATCCTTGCTGCAGCCAGGCCGGCATTGCGTAATGGTGATGCTGATTATGCTTATCGACAGAACAGTGACTTTTATTATCTTACCGGCTTTGCTGAAGCTGACGCTGTGCTTGTGTTAATCCCGGGCCGGAAAACAGGAGAATGCCTGTTATTCTGTCAGGAAAAAGATGTAACCAAGGAGCTATGGAACGGCAGGTTGCTTGGACCTGAGGCGGCCATAGAGGTTTTAGGGGTCGATGACAGTTTTCCGATTACCGATATTGACGACATATTGCCGGGCTTGATTGAAGGTCGCGAACGGGTGTATTCACCAATGGGCAAGGATGAAGCTTTTGATCATCAATTGATGGAATGGGTTCGCGTCATTCGCAGTAAAGTCCGTAGTGGGGCTCATCCCCCCGGCGAGTTTTTAGTGCTGGATCATTTGCTGCATGAAATGCGCTTGATCAAATCAAAAGCTGAACTGGATTTAATGAAAAAATCCGGACAGATTGCAGTAGCAGCTCATAAACGAGCCATGCAGTCGTGTAAGCCGGGTATGAATGAATATGAGCTGGAAGCTGAATACTTATATGAATTTGCACGCAATGGCAGTAGGGCACCGGCCTATAATTCGATTGTAGCTGGTGGAGAGAATGCCTGCATTCTGCACTATACGGAGAATAGCCAAACACTTCGGGACGGCGATCTAGTCTTAATTGATGCGGGCTGCGAATATGAATATTATGCCTCTGATATTACCCGGACATTCCCGGTCAATGGAAAATTCAGTGCTGAGCAAAAAGCGGTTTATGAAGTAGTGCTTGAGGCTCAGCTTGAAGCGATTAAAACCATAAAACCAGGGGCGCACTGGGATGAACCGCATAACCGGACCGTCGAAGTTATTACGGAAGGGCTGGTCGAACTGGGTTTACTTAAAGGCAAGGTAGCTACCTTAATTGAAGAAAGCGCCTATCGTGATTTTTACATGCACAGGGCCGGACACTGGCTTGGTATGGATGTACACGATGTTGGCGATTACAAAATAGAGGGTGACTGGCGCTTGCTGGAACCGGGTATGGTAATGACAGTTGAACCGGGCATTTATATTGCTTCTAACAATACCAATGTCGATGCCAAATGGCGTGGTATTGGCATTCGAATTGAAGATGATGTGGCAGTAACCCGAAAAGGCAATGAAATTCTTACCAGTGGTTTAGCAAAGACCGTTGATGAAATAGAATCTTTTATGGCGGCCTAATATGACCGCTTCCCGTCATACAAAACACGCTCAATATGATGTAGTGATTATTGGTGGTGGCATGGTGGGCTTGAGCCTGGCATACGCATTACAGAACCTGCTACATAAAAAAAACGTACAAAAAACTTCAAGCATTCTTTTACTGGAATCTCAGCCCCTTAAAACGGATGAAGTAAGACAGCCGGGCTTTGATGTTCGTTCTACAGTGCTTTCTTTTGGGACTATGGAATATCTCAAAAGTCTGGGCTTATGGGATGCAATTAAACCCAAGGCAGAAGCAATAAAAACTATCCATGTTTCAGACCAAAAGCGTTTTGGTCATGTTCATATCAACGCTGAAGAAGCGGATGTTGATGCTTTAGGTGAAGTGGTTGAAAACCAGGCCTTGGGTCTGGTGCTTAATAAGGCAGTGATTGAAACAAAAGGCATAGAAATCTGCAGCCCTGTGCAGGTAAACCTTATATCTCACCAGCAGGATAGTGCATTACTGGAATGTCAGAGTGATAAAGCGACGTTCAACGTGAATGCGTCTTTAGTGGTTCTGGCAGATGGCGGTCGATCAGGTTTAAGCGAAAAACTCGGCATTTACCGCAAACAGGAAAATTATAATCAGGTTGCTGTAATTGCCAATGTAGCATTCAGTAAAAACCATCATAATGTTGCTTATGAGCGGTTTACGCCGAATGGTCCGCTTGCTTTATTGCCGTTAACAAAATTTGAAGATAAAAATCGTGCAGCATTAGTCTGGACTCAGCGTGCAGAAAACTATAAAGAAATTCTTGAGCTGAGTGATGAAGATTTTTTAGTCAGATTGCAGCAGGAGTTTGGTCAGCGCCTTGGTACCTTTTTCAAAGTTGGTGAACGTGCTGCATTTCCATTGAGTTTGCAGGAAGCACAGGAACAAATTCGTCATAATCTGGTTTTGCTGGGAAATGCAGCGCATGCTCTACACCCGGTTGCTGGTCAGGGTTTTAACTTGGCCTTTCGCGATGCAATGCGTCTGGCCGAAAATATTGCAGAATCTATAGCGTCAGGAGAGAACCCTGGTTCTTATAACCGACTTGAAGAATATCTGATTGCAACCAAACTGGATCAGCAGCTTACGATTGGCTTTAGCGATTACTTGACAAAGTTTTTTTCCAGTAATCAAAAGGCTTTAATCTGGTTTAGAAAATTTGGTCTGCTGAGTATTGAGTTATTACTCCCACTTAAACAGATGCTTGCCAGGCAGGCTATGGGCGTAGCTGACAAAAAGGTTAAAGTTTCTTAAGTTTATGATGATTGTATAGCTATGGATGAAAAAGATTCTCAGTCAGAAAATTTAAAAAAGGAATTAAAAAAGGAATTAAAGAAATACGAATTAAGTATTTTGCATGATGTATTTTCCAGCGAAATTGACAAGCTTCTGGCAGATGAGCTCTGGGAAGTGTCAGCAGAGGGTGTTATTCATAGCAGGGACGAAATTTGTAACTGGTTGAAGAAAAAATCACGAGACTCGCGCTGGGACATTAAAAATTTTGATGTTAAAAATTTATCCGCTGAACTGGCACTTGTTAGTTATTGGGCAAAAATGTCAGCCCCCGTGGTGTCAGGGTCCAAAGGAACTTTGCATAGCTCACTCTGGAAAAGGTGTCAGGAAAAAAGATGGCAAATGGTCTTCCATCAGGCGACTAAAATTTGCTCAGCTACAAATTAACTAGTGCCGAAAATAAATTTTAAAATATAAAAGAAAACAATCGCCAGAACTGCACCAACCGGTAAAGTCACAACCCAAGAAATTAAAATTCGTTTGAGGACTTTAAGGTCGATAGCTTCGCTGCCTGCTCTGGCAAGACCGACGCCGAGCACCGCTCCCACGAGGGTATGCGTTGTTGAAATTGGAATGCCTGTTGCTGATGCTATGACCACTGTAGTTGCAGCGGATAACTCTGCTGAAAATCCCAGCGTAGGTGTCAGGTGAGTAATTTTTTTACCAATGGTGGCCATTACCTTATGACCATACATCATCAGCCCGGCAACTATGCCAATACCGCCGAGAAAAAGAATCCAGATCGGCATGGCAGACTCCTGAGCAACTGCACCTGAACGCACAATAGCATTCACAGCCGCTAGAGGTCCGATCGCATTGGCAACGTCATTAGAACCATGTGCAAATGCCATACTACAAGCGGTAAAAATCATTAAGGTGGCGAATACTTTTTCCACCCGGTTTAAATGAAGATGATGATCTTCATCTATATGAGGCTCAGTTTTAGCTTGCATATAGATACCTATTACCATTACAGCTAGGCCAATAACAACTGAAGCGAGGGTGGATTCCAAAAAACTGGTATCAAGGCCGATATGAGTCAAACCTTTTAGAAAGGTCACCATGGAAATCATGAAACCAACCAAGAACATGTAGATGGGGATATATCGCCTGGCATTGTGTAAGGGTTTATCTGTATTCAGGATTAATATATGTACAGATCGGTAGATTATGAATGCCAGAGTCGCCGCTATTACCGGAGAGCTCACCCAGCTCATCACGATGGTTACAACTTTCATCCAACTGACTGAATTAGCGCCGACACCGACGGTGGCGAAACCTACAATTGCGCCAACAATTGAATGCGTGGTGGAAACTGGCCATCCTTTCATTGAGGCAATCAATAACCATACGGCAGCAGCCAGTAGTGCTGCTATCATGCCGTAGATGAGTAATTCTGGAGTTCCTGTTAGTAAGGCTGGATCAACAATGCCTCTGCGAATGGTTGAAGTTACTTGACCACCGGCCAAAAAGGCACCGGAAAATTCAAAAATTGCTGCAATGATAATGGCCTGTTTTAGAGTAATAGCGCCTGATCCTACTGAAGTGCCCATGGCATTGGCGACATCGTTTGCGCCAATGCCCCAGGCCATGAAGAATCCAAACAGTATAGCCAAGGTTAATAAGATAATGCCGTATTCGCCAAGAATATCCATTGAGAGTTTCTATAAGTGAATAATAAGTAGGGTGGGGTGAAGGGATAACATATAATGCTGTCCTTGACTGATCTTTTACTAAATTGTTCCAATCATTATACATTTCACTAAGTCAGAATCTACGACAAGGACATAGTTATGGTGAAAATATTCATAATAGTATTTCAAGTGGATTGTGGTTGTAGTTGATAGTGATATACACGAGATATAATTACTTTATCAGATTATTTTTTTAATTTATTGAATGAGATTTTTTTGCGAAAACTGGAACAAAAATTTTCAGAGCTTGAGTTAGACAAGCAGTTATTAAAAGCTTTAGCTAGGCTTGAACTGGAATTCTGCACATCAGTACAGGCTGATGTATTGCCTGTTGCACTTGCCGGTAAGGATGTTCTTGTCAGTGCAGAGACGGGAAGTGGGAAAACAATAGCCTATTTATTGCCAGTGCTGCAAAAAATTATTCGACAGCCTTCTCCTGATACAGCTACACGATGTTTAATCTTGGTCCCAACCCGGGAACTCGCTGAACAAATTGAAACTGCTTGCAAAGCACTTTGCCGGTTTACTCAAATTAGCAGCTTAAGCCTGATTGGCGGCCTTTCATTTAAAGAGCAAAAAGCTGAAATCAGAAAAAATCCTGAAATTCTGATAGCAACCCCGGGACGCATACTTGAGCATCTGAATAAATCATCTGTTGATTTAAGTGACCTGGAATTTTTAGTGCTTGATGAGGCTGATCGAATGCTGGATTTGGGCTTGCGTGAAGATGTGCTGAAAATATGCCAGACCTGCAATTCAAAAAGACAGACTTTTTTACTGTCAGCAAGCCTGCAACAAGGTGCCCAAGAAAAAAGTATGGAAGACATTGCAACAGAAATTCTGCATGAAGCTGTTTACATAACAGATGGGAAATACAGGCAATCTAAAAATAATATTCTGCAAAAAATTGTTTTGGCTGATTCTGTCGAGCATAAAAAACTTTTGCTCACAAAAATTTTACAAGGTGAGCGCTACCAAAAGGGTTTAATTTTTACTAATACCAGAGAACAGGCCATGCAACTGAATGGCTTTTTACAATACAAGAAAATTAATACCATGTATTTGCACGGGGAATTAAGTCAGGAAGACAGGAAAAATATTATGCAGCAATTCCGGCAGGGAAAAATTAATACCCTGGTTGCCACGGATTTAGCAGGCAGGGGGCTGGATATTCAGGATCTTGATCTGGTAATTAACTTTGACATGGCACGTTCTGCCGATGATTACCTGCACAGGATTGGCAGAACTGGGCGGGCGGGGGAGGCAGGAACAGCTATCTCGCTTGTTAATGCCAATGACTGGAATCTCAGCCAAAGCATAGCCAGGTATTTAAATACAGAGTTCGAGTTATTTACGATTAAAGGTTTAGAGGCCAGATTTACAGGAAAGATTGTTAAAAAACCGAAGAAAAAAAATAACACTAAAAGTAAAGCCGATAAAGCCAAGCCCCCTCTTAAGGCCAAGCAAAGACAGCGCAATAGAAAAAATATTGGTAAACGCAGGAAGCCGACTAATGAGACAAACCCCAAAACAGGAGATGATGGTTTATCACCACTAAAAAGAAAGGGAACTTAAGTTTTTCGTGATATGATTTCGCCATACCGCGATCAATTTTATAACTAGTTGAGATACAACGATATTTAGGAAAGTATGGCTTTAAAGCTTTTCAAGCCAGCAGACGGAAGCAGGGTAGTACTGGGTAAACTAAAAGCACTTTCAGATTGTCAGCTCTTGAGAATTCCGAAAGATAAAATTGACCAGTTGATTCAGGATGTTCCACAATTTTCTTATCTGATTAGAAAATATCGCCTAGATACTGATGCCCCGGAGATCAATTGGTTACGTGGATCTGTAGAAATTCATTAACCTGTCTCTTTACATTTTCTAAACAGCAATATGTTAGCTTCACTCGTATTATAATTTCTTATCAGGGTAGCGAGAGTTAACAACATGGCTAGGAATAAAATTG
>Ga0255753_1000368_pt1 | contig 58432 bp, 41 predicted proteins | sample 041ome_10_FD_179953 | JGI IMG/M metagenome (GOLD analysis project Ga0255753, IMG submission 179953) | Coastal salt marsh microbial communities from the Groves Creek Marsh, Skidaway Island, Georgia - 041412US metaG (version 2) | ecosystem: Environmental > Aquatic > Marine > Intertidal zone > Salt...
AACAGCAACAACGATTTGGCGGAGGAGGAGGAGGAGGAGGAAGAAGAGGAGCCGCTGCCGCTGCTGCCAAAAGCAAATCAATATCGGACAAAAACCAAAACATGCTCTATTACCTGTTAGCGGTGACCTCATTCACGGTTGGCGCGTCGTACGCGTCGGTCCCACTGTACCGAGCGTTTTGCCGCGCGACTGGATTTGGAGGCACCACGCAACGAAAATCGATCGAAGATAAAATGGAAGAGAGAGACCAAATGGACAAATCTATATTAGAAAAGGCGAAGAAACGTTCGATTGAAATCACGTTCAACGCGGACGTGGCGGAAGGTTTACCGTGGAAGTTTACGCCGACGCAGAAGAAGGTGACGGTGACGCCTGGGGAGACGGTGTTGGCGTTTTATACCGCGGAGAACACGAGTTCGAGCGCTATCACTGGCGTGGCGACGTATAACGTGCAACCAGGCAAAGCCGGGCAGTATTTCAACAAAATCCAGTGTTTCTGCTTCGAAGAGCAACGTTTACGAGCGAAGGAAAAAGTGGACATGCCGGTGTTTTTTTACTTAGATCCAGAATTCGCAAGCGATCGAGGGATGGAAGACGTGAACAGCTTAGTCCTGAGTTACACATTTTTCCAGAGCGAAGATTTCGACGGCGACGAGTACGACGAAAGCAGCGAAGATTACGGAAGAGATGGAGGAGGAGGATCAGGAGTGAAACTCCACGGCCACGGCCCTTTAGTAGCGACAAACGACGGTAAGAAACTCGTAAACATTAGTAGCAGTCAGTAGTAAAGCAAATCATCGCGCGAAAACGAAGCAGAGATTTAAGCGCGTTCATCATAGCGTTCATGTATTTGTATTCATCACAACACGTCATCAGAGTAAAAGTAAAGCGCATACCGCCGCCAAAGTGCTCAGATTTTATCGCGCTCTGCATCTCTCGTAAAAGGAGAGAAAATTCAAAAATCATTCCCCAAAGCAAACGCGCTTTAAATACACACACACACAAACACACGAACAGTTTTGACGACGCCGATATTGGCGATGGGAGGCAAAAACAAGCGCGTGAAAGTCTCTCCTATCCCCTTTGACACCGATGGTGGTGAGAAGCACGTTTCTTCTTTAACTTCTCTCTCGTATCTCAAATCGCTCCAAAATCTCATCCGTTGCGACGGGTGCCAAAACGCGATGTGTCTCGACGACGAGAGGAATCCACCACCAATCACGCTTCATTGCGGGCACACGATCTGTCGTGATTGCGGGATGAAAGCGACTGAACCGAGGAAAGGGTTTTACGAGGCGTTCTGTCCGGCACAAAGTGGGTGTTCGGAGCAAGTTTTCGCGAGAGATTTTACAGATGCAGTCGTGGGAAACATAAAAATGGTGGAAATTGCGCATCGGGCTCGAGAGCTGGAAACGAAGATGCTGAAGGAGAAACGAAGGAGAGAGGATGCTTTTTGCGCAGGAGAGAACGCGAAAAGGAAACTGGGGGAGAAGGACGAAAATAACAACAAGGGTATTGAAAACACCGCGATGATGGTGGCGAGGGCGGTGCCGACGCGGAAGTTGACGGAGGCGTTCGAGTCCGCGTTGTTGCGGACGGCGTGCGAAAGCGCGATGGAGATTATGGGCGATCCGGATGTGCCACCGGGAATGGCATCGTTTGTCGATGGTAGCAGGGAGAAAGAGGGAGAGAAGTTTGCAAAGTTGGAGGCGCGAAGGAAGGTGATTATGGCGTCGGCGAGCGAACGCGAGAAAGCGGAGGCGATGGAGGAGTTGTCGAGAACGATTGAGGAGTTAAAGGAGAAAAGGGCGAAGATACGACGCGCGCGCGAAATGCTGGAAGAAAGAGAGAGAGCAGAGAAGGAGGAAAAAGGACCGTCGTCGTCTCAGGAAGACTTGGCGGTGCTGCGAGAAAAGGTGACGAGAGAGATTGACGCCATGAACACGAATCAATTGCGCGCGAGGTACGTTCACATGCACGGCAAGCAGCCGGTAAAAGGGACGACGAAGAGCGATTATCGGAAAATATTTGAAAACGTCGACCCGAGCGTGTGGTTAGCAGCGACGGAATATATAGAAGCGAGCAGGAATAATCGATCGCAACCAAGTCAGGATCATCAATTGCAACAAGAAGGCGTTCTCCTTGTTCGTGATTCGCTAGGGGTTGGCGAGGAAGACGTCACGATGAGAAAAGGGGCTATGGGAACGGCAAAGGCGACGACGACGGCGACGAAAGAACTCTTCCACAACCCGTTTTCTCGCTTGCGTTCTTCGACTAGGATTAACAATAAACGACGCGCGTCTGAGAGTTTCGATATTCCTGAAGTTTTCGCGTTGACGAACACGTCGAGCGAAACAGAGCAATCGGTGAAAGATGCCGCGTACGATGAAATATTAAATCAGATCACGCGGTGCGGAAGGCACGTGGTTGTCGTCAAAGACGACGATGAACCGCTAGGTGACGACGTTACCCATTGTATCGTGACGAGTGGCGCGACTATCCATTCAAACGATGACGACGGAAAGACGAAGAACGGGGCAAGAAAGAAGTACGTCATTAAGAAACGCTCCGTGCGGTACTTGGAATCCTTAGCGAGAGGTATTTGGATTGTATCGAGCGAATGGCTCGACTCGCGCAAAGGTTTGAAAAAGTATGCCAACGAAGAGGAGTTTGAGATTCACGACGCTGCCGGTACTTGGGAGGACATGGGAACCAATGGGCTACTCGATGTGAGGATTTTTAACAGCGCTTCTTTGCATCGAAAGAATAAAGAAAATTTTTCCGGGTTGGTCGAATCTTCGGAGTCGGATTCGTTGATGCTGACGAGAAGAGCGCGCACGACGAAAGAGATTGCGGCGGCGAAAAGTAGTGGGATCTTTAATGGCCTCAAGATAGTCGTAGACGTGCCGGATTTTTTCTTCGCATCATCGAAGACAGAATGGTCTATCTGTAAGAGCGATTGCGAGCGAATATTAGAAAGCGCGGGCGCTGAAGTGCTCCGGGAACGAGACTATGTCATGCTTGACTCGTATTTTGGAGAGAACGAAACGGATTCTCCAGTTCCGGATAGCGAAGACGACGAACAAGACGAACAAAATATAAAACAGCAGCAACAACAACAAAGGAGCAAAGGAGAATGGAAATTTAAGGAGGAGGCGTGCGCCTCGGTCGACTTCGTTTTGCTCAACGGCGACGCGCAACCTGAACTACAACGCATCCAAGGAGCGAAACAGATTTTTCCGAGCGCAAAAGTCGTCGATTGGCACTGGTTTGTCGACTCTTTAGTGAAAGGGTACACGTTAGAAACGGAGGACACGTACGAAATGCCTCTCGGCGTGCGCTACCCTCGACAAAATTTTCGATTGTGAACAAACGCGTCTCTCTCGCTCGCGCGTGCGACCAGCGCACGCGACGTCTCGGAAACGACGTCGTTGCGGCGCGCGTCAAATGTATAATAATAGTGTTTCTTTTTAATTCACATGTACAACAAAAAACAACTATCGATGATTTTTCCGAAGCGAAGAGGGCGGTGGTGTGCCTTTTCTTTCTTTTATCAATTACGCCGCAATCTTCAACGTCACCTGTTCTTCCTTTCCGTCCTCGATTTCCGAAGAAGAAGAAGTAGGATACGTGCATATTCCCAAACCTTGTATAGGTTGACACTCCGCACGTTTCGGGCACCCGCCGTTCGTCCCGGGTTCCGGTCGGCAAATCAACGCGCACTGCGACGGCGTCGGTGAACTCGGCACTTGCAAAACGCACTGCCCTTTCGCCGAAGCGCCTTTGTACGCATCCGCCGGGCAGGGCATATTCGACCCACATTTCGGGGAGCAAAAACTGTGTGTTTTGTGTGAGAGGGAGAGTATATGAGAGAGCATTTTATTAGTCATGAATACGAAAGGTCATATTAGCAATCCCAACGAGAAAGAGAAGGAAAAACGCGATTTGATACTCGAAACGCTCTCGAATCTCTCTAAAATCTCACCTGCCCGCGATTCCTTGTATTTGCACCTTCATCTCGTTCGGCAAGCACGAACCCGTGCTCGGGTTCCCGTACGGTTTCGTGTGTATCTTTGAAACCTCCTTTTCCTCCTCGTCCTTTGCGTCGTGTAAAAATGCCTCCACGGCGGTCAACCACTCCGGAGACTGCGCGTTGAGCGCGACGGAGAGGACGGTTTTTTCTTCCGAAACATCATCGGCGAGCGAGAAAGAGGAGCACGAGGAGAGAACCAAGAAGACGAAGAAGAAAAAGAACGCCGAAACGGTGGATGATGATGATGGTTTTATTCTCGTCATCGTCTCACTTTTCTCTTGTCTTTTCTTTGAAGTGACGAATAAAAAAGGAATAAATAAAAAATGGCAAAAAAGAGTTTTAAAAGCGGGAAATAATAACGTTCGTTTGATTCGTTCGGAATGTAATGCAAATGACTATTAATGAGCTAATGAAAGTTACGCATGTGCGTTTTCAAATTACTAGATTGACTAAAACGCTTCTCGCACTCATCGCACTCGTACGGTTTCTCGTGAGTGTGAATACGCATGTGGTATTGCAAATGACCAGATTCACGAAAACGCTTCTCGCACACATCGCATTTATACGGTTTCTCGTTCGTGTGAATACGCATGTGCTTTTTCAAATTACCAGCTCGAGTAAAACGCTTCTCGCACACATCACACTCGTACGGTCTCTCGTTCGTGTGAATACGCATGTGGAGTTTCAATTTACCAGATTCACGAAAACGCTTCTCGCACACATCACATTCATACGGTTTCTCGTTCGTGTGAATACGCATGTGCCTTTTCAAGCTACCAGATCCACTAAAACGCTTCTCGCACACATCACACTCGTACGGTCTCTCGTTCGTGTGAGTACGCATGTGGGTTTTCAAATTACTAGATACACTAAAACGTTTCTCGCACACATCACATTCGTACGGTTTCTCTTTCGTGTGAATACGCATATGTACGGCCAATTTAGATGCGCTCACAAACATCTTCTCGCAAACATCGCACTCGTGCCCTCTCTTCCTCTTCACTCCTTTAGCAATAAACGCAGTTTCCTCTTCTCGCACCTGATGATTTTGCTCCACAACATCATCATCACACGGCACGCACATGAGCATCCTCCGCAATCGCTCCACGTCGTCGTCGTCGTCTCCCTCTTCTTCTCTGTCACCACCCTTCCTCACCACGACCACCGTTTTCACGTTTTCCGCTCGTTTCGGATGTTTATTCTTTCGTCTGCTGCTTCCCGTCATTGATTTCAACGAATACTATAATACTACTACTTGCGCAAAAACAACGAGAGAGGAGTACAGTGTGTGAGATTCTGGCGAAATCCCTACCTTGTGATTGAAACATCAAACTGGTGATTGAAACACACGTTTTTCGAAAAAATTTGGCAAAATTCTACCACCATGGTGCACCTCGAGTGCCCGAGAGAGGCTATTCGTTCCCACGAGAGACCGATGGAACCCCTACTTGAGCACCAAAAACAAACAAAAATGGCAAATCCCCTATTCAGAGCGATGCTCTAATGTGTACGCATTCCCTCTCGTAAAACTCCCTCACAGTGAGTGCATCACAGAAGAGACGATAGAATACACACGCGACGACCGCAACAAACGGGATGATGATGATGAGACGAGCGAACGCGTGCTCTTCTTTTTCTCTCGGTCTTCTTCCAAACGCACCTTTGCGTCGTGTACGTCGTCGTCAACAGAATCGTAAAAATCATCATCGGACGACGACGACGATAAAGATGAGTGTGATGACGACGGAACAAGACGCGTTCGAAGACGCGATGAAACGGTTCGGGATTCGAAGTCAAATTCGATTGATGACGGTGGGAGAAAAAGATGAAGATGAGATGAGATACGGCTTGTTCGCGAACGGAAATGTTGGTTGGACGGAGCCTGGAGTGTTGTTAGAGGTCCCTTTAGACGTGTGCATAGTCGCGCCCATAGGCGATGATGATGATGATGATGATGGAGGTGTTATTGCGACGAATAAAACGGCGTTTGATATCGTCAAAGTGTTCGAGAAAAGAAACGCGTACTTACCTACGTTTACGAAGAAGCTGGTGCAAGCGAAAACGAGCGAACGACGCGAGATGGGGTTGGCGTTGTGGTTGCTCTGGGCGATACGCGCGGAAACGAAAGGGAATGACGTGTGGCGAGAGTACGGTCAAAATTGGTTACCGAAAGATGCGCACGAGTTACCTTCGATGTTATTGGCGAGAGAGGAGGAAGAGTTGAGCGTGTGCGCTTCGTTCGATCCGCAGTTGATCGAGGACGCGATGCAATTGAAGAAGAAGATAAAAGAGATGTTTGTGAAATTTGAAATTCAGTTCAAGAGCGAAGAGGAAATTGGCGTACGCGACGGCGTGAACGTCGAGGATTTGTATTACGCGTTTTCGTTGATTCGGTCTCGGGCGATTGCCGCTAAAGTTGGAGAAACGCCCGAGTCGCGAGTAGATAACACCGACGTCGCGGTGTTGGCGCCGTGCGTTGACATGGCCAATCACGCGGCGTCGAAGGACGTGAACGCGCTGAAAAAAATAGGCGCGAGCGACGGAGGAGGTATGAAGGGATCGTTGTTTAGGTTAGTGAACGGCGGTACCGTGGACGGCGGCGGTGGTAGCGTCGTATTGGAAACTCGACGAGCGGTGAAGAAAGACGAAGAGATTACGATTAGCTATGGCCCGCGCTTGGACAACAAAGAGTTGATGCGCGCGTATGGGTTTTGTTTAGAAGCGAATAAATTTGATAGATTAGAAATAGGGCAGCAGCGTAGTAATGAAACAACGTGGGCGTTAAACGCGACGAAGATGCGTTCTATGTGCGAAGAAATGGAGATTGTTTATCGAGGCGTGGACGAAAAGACGTTAAATTACGTGGACGCGATTGTTCGTAGCGTTTCGTTGGACGAGAGCGATTTTCGCGACGATGACGCGAGCGCGGCGACAACGACGACAGAAGAAAACGTAGTAAACAACAACGCAAAAGAGTTAGAAAACGCGTTCAAAATCCACGCCTTGTGGAGCGTGCGATTAAACGCAATCTTAGAGACGCTCTCCGAAACAGATTTAGAGGACGAGATGGCGTCGCTCATCGAAACCGCGGAAGAACGCAATAGAAAAAAGCAAAACGACGGGGCGACCGCGTTCTTACCGGCTGCCTTGAGATACAAACAAAATCACATTCGGTTCCTCGCGAAAGGATGCGAAGTCCTCCAGTCCTACATCGACTGGCTCGACGACGACGAAGAAGAAGAAGAAGAAATATAGTTACGCGCAAAAAGCTATTGTATGAATACGCACGCTAAATCAACTACGCCTTCGCCTCCTTCTTCTTCTTCCCGACTAACCTTTCCATGCATTTCTCCGCGTTCTTCCTCAGTGAATTTACTTTCTCCCTTTGTTCCACTGTTTTCGCCTTCATCTTCAAAACGTCTTCTTTTTGCGATTTTCGCTTCTCTTGCCACTCCGCTCGTTCTTTCTCCAATCTCGCGTATTCGCTCACCTGTTTCTGCCTATTCTCTTTCGCGTCTTTCTCTTTCCGTTGCCACTTGGCGAGTGCTTCTTTCGCTTCGTCCAATTCTTTTTCCGATGCGAGTAACGATTCTCTCGCTCGAGCGACTTCGGAGGATTTCTGTGTATTTTCTCGTTCCGTGTCGCGGAGTGTCTTCGCGCGCGTTTCCAAACCGGTTTCCAATCGGGACAAAAGCGATTGCTCTTTCGCTAATAAACGTTCGGCGAAGTACACGTCGGAGAGTTGTGGACCGAAATAAAACGATGTCACACCAGCACTCGCAACACCCGCACTCGCGAGGAGAGAATAGGCGACTCTTTGCGACGACATTCGTCCTCCGTACGCCTCAACCGACGAGGCAAAAGCGAGTTTGTTTTGTGGATAAATCGATTGTTTTCATGAAAGAAAGAGATATTTTTGTTGTCGAGCGCGAGCGCGATGTCCGAGGACTCTTCTTCCGTTCTTCTGCTGCTGCTCGTCCTATTAAAACGCTACGCGCTCTCTGCTACTGTATTTGTTGTTGTATTTGGTCTCTCTCTCTCTCTTTCTCTCTCTGAAGCTCTCTCTCTCCGTTTGATGTTGTTGTCTCTCTCGCTAAAATTTTCTCTCTATTTTTGCTATTAATCTAAACTCCTTAATCTCTCCTCCTGCTCTCCTCGAAAACGCTCTCGTTCACGTCGTAGAGCGTTTTCATCGGCACCCCGCATTCGAACAGCCTCGTCTCTAAATCGTCCTTCTCCGTTTCGTTTAAAACGTTGATGATTCGGACGCGATTGAAATCTTCCAAACTGGCGCCTCCCGTCGCGCTTCTCGCGCACTCGAAATATTCGTCGTCGTCGGTAAACGAAAAGTTGAAAACGACCGCGTTCGCTTTTAACGGCGGTTCGGACGCGGAGAGTTCATCTGCTGGAGGAGAAGATTCCGGCGGCAATTGCGGCGCAATCTTTCTCTTCCTTTTCTTCTCGTCGCCATCCTTCTCCTCCTCCTCCTCGTTTGAGGAAGAGGACTTTTTCATCGACGACGAAGATACTAAACAACACGGCAAGCAACTCTTCGTCGTCGCCAACAGATTTCCGATGTTATCCTTTCGAAACATCTCCGGCGTCCATCCGTCTCGCGCCATCTCCTTTTTGAACTCATCGAACGGTCTGCGTTAAAAAGGCGTTTCGCGAAAGAAAGACGACGCCCGGTCAGCGAGAGCGAAAGCGAGGAAGAGAAAGAGAGAAAGAGAGAAGCGCACGCGACGAACGATAAAAACAACGAAAGAGAAGACACATAATCAATGCATCACGACGACGACTTCGACGCATCATTGATATCAAAAGCGTTCTGCTCTATACATTAACGTAAACGTACGAGTTGAAAATCTTCATCTGTATCTCTCGTAAACATTTCGGTTGGTCTTCGTGCGCGTATATGCACGACGGGAACCCGCCGGGGAGCAAACCACTTCTCCCTTCCAACTGTTCGCGAGAGTGGACGACGAGCAAGAGTTTTAACCCGTCCGTTTGAGTCGCCAGTTTCGCCAGATTCATCATCGTTTGCTGTGATGTTCAATGAGAGCAGCGCAGAGCGCAGAGCGCAGAGTGAAGAGAGAGAGAGAGAGAGAGAGCGTGAGCGTGAGGGAGAGAGCACAAAAGAGAGAGATAAAGAAAGAAAGAGAGAGAGAGCATCCAAAGGTACCTTCTTTTCGTTGTCTTGGACGCACAAGACGCAGTGTTCGGTCGGTTTTGGTTCCCAAACGACAGCCATGATGTTGTATTTCAATTCCCCTAAGTGGGTGTTCGAGAGTGTGGAGAGGAACAGTTTCCTTTAAGTTACGAGATTTTTTATAGATACGCGGTGCGTAGGAGTTTAATGTTTATACTAGTACACCACATCGCTAACTGCTAATCATCGTTAATATCGTGTTGTTGTTGCTGCTCTTATCAAAAGTCCTCGTACTCGTAAGTCATAATCGCTTTTTGAGGCTCGATCGTCACCCTCCGCTCTGGAGGAAAATAAACTCCGGATACTCCGTGCTTAAAGTCGTCAACGTCGGAATGGTCATATTCGCGATGCACTTCCTATTTTCCTTCACCATCCTATAAAACTCCTCGTACGATATGCTCCCATCTTTCTCGATGTCCACCTGTTCGAACGTGCTATCCAACACTCTCTCGATGGCCTCTTCGTCGAGATTTAAAAATATCGACCGTTTCATCACCGCCGAGACTAACTCTTTCAACTCCTCTCTCGTAATCACGCCGTTCCCGTTCACGTCGTATAAATCGAACGCAAATTTTGCCTTCTCGTTCGTATTCATTCTAGGATGAAACACGTTCAACGTTCTCACGAACTCGTCGAAGAATATGTACCCTTCCTGGTTCGAGTCAAACTTCTCGAACAGCCGTCTCTCGAACATAAACTTCCCCTGTTGTCCTTTCTTCTGATTCATTAAACACTCCTCCCGTTTCTTCTTCCCGAACAACGCTTCGATAAACTCGCTCTCGTCGATCACGTCGTCTTCTTTCGCGACAGAATCGAATAAGGTTTTCAAAACGACCACGTCGTTTTCCGAGAAGTACGTGTTCTTCGCCAGTTTCGAGTGGACGGTTTCGTGGAAACTTTTCGCCTTCTTTTGAGAATTGGACAGATTGGAATTCGATGTTGTTGGTGATTCTTCTTCTTCTCCAGACGCTTTCCAAAGCGTGTTCGAACCGTTATTGTTCAGTTCTTCCTCGCGAGAGGCGACGCAACCCATTTGATGGTAGTATTTCTCTTCTTCTTCTCGCGTTATGTGTGTGTATATATATCGCGTTTATTATCCGTAACAGAGCGCTTTTGTGGGTCCAATTTTCCAAACAAAATGTTTAGGGTTTTATAAACCCTAAATGGTTTTGTAGGGATCTTCTCTCCCTTTAACCGCTTTTTGCTCGTCAGAGCGAGTGTCCGTTTATGCGTAATAAACACGCGAGAGAGGGAGAATGTCTTGACGAGATGGAGGACGATACCCACAGCAACAACAACGACTTTTCATCTGGTGGTGGTAAAGCACCACTCGAAGAAGAAGAAGTTTCCGTGCGAGACTTGCTCTCGATGAAACATTCCAATGCCTTTAATCCCTTCACGGCGGGGAAAACAAAGACGCAAAATCAGATTTTACCGAAGCACATGCTCCCGTACTCGGAACCGATCGAAGTCTCGCACTTCTCGAAAACGAAAAGCGGGGAGACGTTTTTCGACAGCAGGAACTTAAAACGAACGAGAGATCCACAATTGCCGTTCGATTTGAACGAAGGGTTTGCGAATTTTCGAGACCGAGACCGGTTGGATAAATATCCTGCTCCCTTGTTGCCTCTGTTTGAAAGCTTGGAAAGGAGCGGGAAGGCGAGTTTGTTGTTAGACGTGGACGTGCTGTCGTGGAGAGGCAACATGAGCAAGCTTTTGTGCGCACCGTGGGAAAGCCGGGAAGGGTTCCGATTGGAGTGCGAGTTAGTGAGAAGGAAGTTTGATCGTCCCGACGACGACGACGGAAAAGATGAGGAGGACGACGAGGACGACGGCGACGAGGACAAAGAAGAAGACATCGGAGGAAGCGCAAATAAGAAATTGAAGAGGACGAGTAGTACGAACACGAACAATAGCACGAATGACGCGACGACGAATTCATCCGGTGGTGGAGGTGGTTCTCCCGGTGATACCGTTACCACTGACGCGGCGGGAGGAGGCGAAGGAGAAGGAGGCATCCAAGACGAAGCCATCAGGAATATTAGTAATAACAGCAACGCAAAAAGCAAACGACCGGCGACGTTGGTGCTCAACGTCCTCGAGGCAGAGCATAAACTCGAAGAGGCGCGAGAAATGTTGAAGAATAAAAAAGATCCCGCAGGAAAACAAACCAAAAGCGAGAAAGACTTAGCTTGGCACGAACGAATGAGCTACTGGGGATTCGCCTTCGAGGAGTTCGTGACGTCGGAAAAACCGCACGCGAACGCGGTGAATTGTCGCGAATCGTTTTGTACGGTAACGAAATCTAAACTTGGCGAGAACACAAAATTGCTGTTAGGCGGCGAAGTTGATTGTTGGAACGGTATCGCCGAGGGCCTTTCCGGATACGTCGAATTGAAAACGAGCAGAAAGATTGACACGAAGAAACAAAGAGCGAATTTTGAAAAGTTCAAGCTGTTGAAATGGTGGGCGCAATCGTTTACGGTTGGGGTGAGACAAATCTTAGTTGGCTTTCGAGACGACGACGGGATGGTGCAAAAGATGCAAAATTTAGAAACGATGAAGCTACCGAGTTACGCATTAGCGGCGGATAAAAAGAACGCGTGGCGACCAGAGGTGGCTTTAACGTTCGCGGAGAAAGTGTTGACGTTTATTCGAGAGACGATGGAGAAGTACCCGGAAAACAGTCGAGCGTTGGTGGAGTTTATACCAGCACGGACAAAAGGCGAATCGAAATTTAAAATCACCGTTGTCGAGGACATTCCCGATTTCTTACCGAAACTCGCGCGAGAGATGTTGCAAATGAGCGCGAGAGATCTCCTCTCTCGAGACGAAGAGAAAAGGAAAAAAATCCTCGCGAGTCAAGCGCCGCCGACGATTTCTTTCAGCGGACAAGAGTCTGAAAACTCCGCGGGCGGGTCTATCGACCAATCACACCATCACGCGTCGCGACCGCGCGACAGCTCGTCCCCGGATTTTGCCGCGGAGATTGCGAAATCTGGTAGCGGCGGAAGCGGAGGGTCGCATCGGTTCAAAAACGCTTCGCAACTCGCGCTCAACAGAAAACGACCGATGGTCTCTAGAGACCGACGCGAAAAGCTCAAACGCGAACGCGAAAAAGCGCGCGCGCTAAACAACGCGCGAGAAAACCAGCTCGGATGGATTGGAGGCAGCGCGGGCGCTCCCGGCGGTCTCGCCGGAGTCGGCGATTTCGCCAACGCTAACATTCGAAGATCGTACGCTTTCGGCGCGACGAGCTATCTCGAAGAGCTCGGCAAGAACGCCTTATATTACGCCACAGGAGGAGGGGGAATACTACCAGGAACATCGGGAGAACAACAGCAGCAACATCAACAACAGTTACATCATCAGCAACAACAATCCAACGAGAATCTCACCGCGAGCGGCCAACACGTCGGCATCGGCATCGACCCGTCCGCCGTCTTGAAAAGACTCCTCAAAAGCAACGGCAGCATCAAAAACGATGAAAACGACGACGACGACGATGGTGTCTCGAAAAACGATCATCAGGTATAGCGTAGGACGATAAAACGACCGCGTAGAAAAGCAAATGTAATAGAAATGAAGTGTAGCGCTTAGTAGTACGCTCAAATCCTCAAATCCTCGCATGTGTGACTTTCCCTCATTTTTAGACGCAAGAAAACACACAAAAGCAATCACTCTAGATCTCCGTCGTTTGTGCGCGTAACCTCTGAAACTCTGAACTCGACGAAAATGCCAGAGGAAGAATCGAAACAAGAGCTCGATATCGATCACCTGCAAGATCTGGTCGCGCAGCAAGGCGATACCGTCCGCGCGTTGAAAGCTGATGAAAGTCCCAATCAGGCAGCCATTTCCCAAGCGATTGAAACGTTGAAGCAACTCAAAATCGATTTGAACGCGGAAATCACCAGAAGAAAAGCCTCCGGGGACTCGATGATCAAGTCCAAGGAAGATTTCCGCGTGAAAGTGGCAAACTCCTTAGAGTCGAGACTGTTTTATATTCCGAGTTTTAAAATTTACGGCGGCGTGGGTGGATTGTACGATTACGGGCCACCCGGGTGCGCGGTGAAGGCGAACGTGCAAAAGATTTGGCGACAGCACTTTGTGATCGAAGAGTCGATGTTGGAAGTGGAGTGTCCTTCGGTGACGTTAGGGACGGTGTTGAAAGCGAGCGGGCACGTCGATCGATTCACGGATTTGATGGTGAAAGACGCGAAAACGGAGGAGTGTTTCCGCGCGGACCATTTGTTGGGCGATCGATTGGAGGAGTTGATCGCGGATCCAGCGACGAGGAAGGATGAAAAAGCGGAGTTTGAGATGTTGTACGCGAGATTGGACGAGTTGAAGGAAGAGGAGATGAAAATGGCGTTGAAGAGGTGCGGGTGCGTCAGTCCAGAGACGAAGAACGAGTTGAGCGATCCGTACCCGTTTAACTTGATGTTTCCGACGACGATTGGGCCGAGTGGGAACATTCAAGGGTTTTTGAGGCCAGAAACCGCGCAAGGGATGTTTGTGAACTTTAGGGAGTTGTTGTATTTCAACGGAGGGAAGTTGCCGTTCGCGTGCGCGCAGATTGGGCAGTCGTTTAGGAACGAAATCGCCCCGAGAGCTGGGTTGTTGCGCGTGAGAGAGTTTACGCAAGCGGAAATCGAACACTTTTGCCATCCCACGAAGAAGGACCATCCGAGATTTAACGAGGTCGCCCAGGTGGAGTTGAACTTGTTCAGTCAAGAAGCGCAGTTGCAAGCCGGGAAGAAGGAACCGTTTCGTATGAAAACGGGCGAGGCTGTTGAGAAGGGCATCATCGCGAACGAGACGTTGGCGTATTTCGTAGCGAGAACGCATTTGTTTTTGAAAGAGTTAGGCGTAGACATGCAACGCGTTCGATTTCGTCAACACTTGAGACACGAAATGGCGCATTACGCGCAAGACTGCTGGGACGCGGAGATTGAGTGCTCGTACGGATGGATCGAGTGCGTCGGTTTGGCGGATCGATCGGCGTTTGATTTAGATGCCCACTCGAAAGCGAGTAAAGTAGATTTGCAAGCGTACGAGTTATTCGACGAACCAGTCGAAGAAGTCATTTTCGAGGTGAAAATGAACAAACAAATATTAGGGAAATCGTTTAAAAAAGACCAAAAGTTTGTCATCGACGCGTTGACGTCGTTGGACGAAGCAGCCGCGGCGAAGATTGAGAAAGATTTCGAAGACAAGGGCGAAACCGACTTGGAAAACGTTCAAGGCATAGACGGTGGGAAAGCGACGATTACGAAGGACATGGTGATTGAAATGAAGAAGAAGACGAAAAAAGTGAGCGGGAGAAATTTTACGCCGTCCGTCATTGAACCTTCGTTTGGTATCGGAAGAATTATGTATTGCCTCTTTGAACACGCGTTTTACGTTCGCGAAGGCGACGACGAAAACAAAGCCGTTTTCAAACTTCCCCCGCAAGTCGCTCCGATCAAATGCACCATCTTCCCTCTCGTGAACAACGCGGAAATGAACGCCGCGTCTCACGATATTTACAAATCGTTGACCAAACTCGCGGTTTCCGTAAAATTAGACACCACCGCCATCTCCATCGGCAAACGATACTGCCGAACGGATGAACTCGGCGTCCCGTTCGCCATCACCATCGACCACAGAACCATCGGACACACGTCCACTCCAAAAGACGGAACCGTAACCGTACGCGAGAGAGACTCGTGCGAACAAGTTCGCATTAAAGTCGACGACGTTGCGAAATTCATCGCGGATTTGAGTTCGGGTGAGGTTGAATGGAGCCGAGCGACAGCGTCGCTCGAGAAAGTATTAAACACGGCGGAGTAGGCCCAACCATCCGAGGAATACATACAACGATAGAAAAGCAGTAAGACAGACATTCACACACACACACACAGAAAGAAAGAGAGAGAGAGAGAATGAGATACTATGTTATTATTATTACTACACGCAGGATGTGATATTTGTGTACTACGAGAGGTTATCTCTCAGTCAAAAGTCTGTCCTTTTGCCTCAAAATTCGCCCACGTCGACACAATAAAACGCGCTTTTTATTACTTTTGCAAAGAGACGACGTTGTTCGGAAGCAGCGCTCGAAAAAGGTAGAGAGAAGGACGCGTTTAAAGTGTTTAAAGCGATGTCGTCGTCTCTGTCGTATTTCTTTCCCAGTCAGGGGAGCAGCGCGCTGCCGAAGAGGATGACGACGACGACGGGGAGAAAGACGGCGACGGATAATAGAAGTAATCCAACAGTGAAGCGAACGATGCGAACGAGGAGTACTACGACGACGAAAGCGGCGATACGAGAACCAGAGGTGACCTCCTCGTCCTCGTCGTCCTCTCGAGTGGATTCGAACGGGTTTACGAGCAGCAGCGGGAGTAGCGCGAGTGTGAACTCCTTGCGGTCGAGCGATGCGAGGATTAAGAGGAATACCAAGAAGAACTCGACGACGTCGCCGAGAGGAGGCGAAGAGGAAGATGAAGACAAAGAAGGCCCCGCGACGACTACGTCGTCGTCGGAAAAGAAGAACGAGAACAAAACGACGACGAAATCGTCGTCTTTAGAGAAACTGTTAATTCCAGAGTACAAGACGGAATCCGCCGGGTGCGGCGACGGCATCGTGGCAATCACGGCGATGCAAACAGCAGCTTTAAAACGATCGCAATCGCCGTTACCGTACGATCCAATCCGAACGAGTCGAGAGTATAAGAAATCTCCCGGAAAAGTGGCGTTTCGCGCGATGGAGATTGCGACGTCGATTGGGACTTGGTTGACGTTGGTCGCCGCGGACGTGGCGAGCGATTCGGTGGAGAAGAACGCCGGGGTGAGAGCGGTACAGTTGAGAGAAAAGTTGACGAAGTTAGGGCCTGCGTTCGTAAAGGTTGGTCAGGCACTGTCGACGAGACCGGATTTGCTACCAGGGCGGTATTTGGAGGAGTTGTCGAGTTTGCAAGACGCGTTGCCGACGTTTTCGGATAAAGAGGCGTTTGCGCTCGTGGAAAAAGAGTTGGGGAGGAAGATGAAGGATACGTTTAAAACGATAACGCCTCAACCGATCGCGGCGGCATCGTTAGGGCAAGTGTATAAAGCGACGACGTTGGATACGAACAAAACGGTCGCTTTGAAAGTGCAGCGTCCGTCTATTTACGAAGGTTTGGAGCTCGACTTTCATCTCATTCGCATGTTCGGCGCGGTGGTGGACGCAAACGTGGAGAGTTTGAACACCTCTATCGTTTCTTTAGTCGACGAATTTGCTGAACGCGTATTCATGGAGTTGAATTACGTGCAAGAAGGCATCAACGCGGAACGGTTTGCGCGTTTATACGGTGATCATCCCGACGTAGTCGTCCCGACCATCGATTGGGAGCGAACGTCGGCGAGAGTTTTGACGATGGAATTTATCGAAGGCACGAAACTTTCCGAGCGCGAAAAGTTAAAAGAGAAAGGTTTAGACGTGTTAAGTTTAGTGGACATCGGCATTCAGTGTTCATTGAGGCAATTGTTGGAGTTTGGGTACTTCCACGCCGATCCTCATCCGGGTAATTTATTAGCCACGAAGGAAGGGAAACTCGCGTTTCTCGATTTTGGGATGATGTCTGAAACGCCCGAAACCGCTAGATATGCCATCATCGACCACGTCGTGCACTTGGTGAACAGAGACTACGAAGCTATGGCGACGGATTATTACAAGTTGGAGTTTTTGGACGAAAGCGTGGACGTGAAACCAATCGTTCCGGCGTTGGCGAATTTCTTCGACGACGTGTTGGAAGCCTCGGTGGAAGAGTTGAACTTTAAAACCATCACAGACGGGTTGGGCGGGGTTCTATACGCGTATCCGTTCAACGTTCCGGGATATTACGCGTTAATTTTACGAAGTCTAACCGTGTTGGAAGGATTAGCGCTGAGCACGGATCCGAAATTCAAAGTGTTGGCGAAAGCGTACCCGTACGTCGCGAGACGTTTGTTGACCGACCCTCGACCAGAGTTGAGAGAAAGTTTCAAAGAGTTGATGTTTAAAGACGACGTGTTTCGATGGAACCGTTTAGAAAACTTACTCAGGGAAGGCTCGAAAAACAGCGATTTTAACGCCGAGGACGTGTTGCCGCCTTTGCTCAATCTCGCCTTGGAGAATGATAACGGCAAGAACACGCTGCGTCCGTTGATTGAAAAAGAAACGATCAAAGTTATCGAAGCTTTGCTGTTGACCTCGGCGAACGATATCGCCAAAGATCCAAACTTGAAACCGTTAGTTGACGCCTTACCGGCGCAAATCAGAAGCCTACCTCCAATCACAATCGGCGGCTCAACGGCTCAAAAGAAAGATTTGGAACGAACGAGAGAGAGCGTGAGCAGATGCTTCCAGCTCTACGCCAACGCTTCTTCGTCGTCGTCGTCATCATCATCATCGTCAACTGGTAGTGATGGTGGCGAACAATCCATTTCCAACGGCGAACTCGACTTACAAAAAGCGCAAAAACAATTGACCGTGTTGACGAACGCGTTGCGCCAGCCGTCGGCGCAAGATTTCGTGCGAGCGGTCATCGGCGGCGTCGCGGAAAGAATCACCGCTCGGTTCATCAATTCGCTGTTGCGGAGTAGTAGCGGAACTACTGGGGCGGCGGCGACTGCCGATGCTGCCGCCGGCCCGCGATGATAGAAAAATGTCCATAACTTATATTTTAAAGAAAAGCACCGCTGCAAGCAACTTAAATGGAAATCTTCACACTTTTTGTCTCTTCCGCAATGCCTCCTTCGACTTCTTCGTCGTCCAAAAAGACTAAACTCGCATCGCTCATCTCCGCCATCAAATCCTCCGACCGAACAAAGACGAAAAATTTGAGCGACGACATCACGTTCGACATCAACAGCAGCGTGGAATGCGAGAGCGACGGGGAGGAGGATTTCCCGTTGCAAGTCGCTTTAGGTAATGTTGTTTAATGTTATTCTTATTCTTAGCATCACACGCACGCAAATGCAAAACGACGCGGAGTTATCATCGCGAGACGCACTTTTCTAAAAGCTCTCACTACGAGTATGGCAGAAGAAGAGAACTCTTCTCTCTTATTCGCTTTTTATTAACAAACTCCAAATCCTTTCTCTTTCTCTTGGCGAACAACAACAACAACAGACGAACATTTCACGAAACAAACGGAGGATTCATTCGCGTGCTTCTCGACGATATGCTCGCACGACCACTTGAATCCGGATAAAGACTTTTGGGGCGATGGAAAGACGGCTTTACAAAGAGCGGCGGAGCGATGTGACGCGTACGCGTCCTTCGCGCTGTTGGAGCGGAAAGCGAGCGTCGAGGCGGCGAATCGAAGGGACGGGAATAAGACGGCGATCGATTACGCGAGAGGAATGAAGGTTACATCCGAAGAGGAGAAGGAGAATAAGAATAGAGTGATACGACTGTTGGAGAGCGAGAGAGATGGCACGGATGCTGGGTTGGAGAGGTTTTTGAAACGTCTGGAGGAGGTTCGATTGCCCAACGAGGATGCAGAATAAATACGGATGTAACAAACTGATATAAACGCTTACGTTAAAACGCCATCTCCGCATAGTATACTATTATTAAGGAAAAAGTTAAAATCATCACGTGTATTAGGAAATTCTTTCAGCGACGAATTTCTACCATTATCCTCCGTTTCAAAGTTCGATCGCGATACCCAAATCCGCCTTTCGTTTATACGTTTTGGCACCTCCTCACATGTGAGTAGGGGAATTTCTGCAGCACAAAACTTCCTCGCGCAACAAACACTCACCACAAAAACACATCATGCGGGGCCGTTTTTCTTGCCAACGATTTCTGAATGCTCTCTCCAAAACCACAACCACGACCACAACCACCCCTAAAGCTGCTTTGGCAGGACAGCGTCATCATCATCTTTCCTCCAAAGCCGTCGGTGTTCCAATGGCGAATTGGAAAACCAAATCTTTAGAAGAACAAGAAACAGAGCGGTCTTTGAGAGTAAGAAAGAGCGCATCGTGCGAGAGCACCACCGAAAGCAAAACCCATCAAAACGTTCTTCGTAAGTCGTCGTTAATGTTCTTCGGTGCGCTGCGTGACGCCCAAAAGTACAACGCTTTGATAAAACCTCTTGTGTTTGTGAGATACAAACACGGCAAGAATAAGAACAAGAAAAAAGGTGGCAATAGGAATACTAGCAGTAGCGATGATGATAGCGATAATACGAGCGATAATACGAGCGATGATGATGACAACGACGACGAAAACGAAGAGGGTGGTTCCGGCGCGGAAGATGATGATGCGACTTTGACCCCGTTCACGGTTGCGTCCGTCGAGCGCGAAACGGCGAAAGCGCTGGAGAACTTGAAACTCGAACTCGGGAAACTTCGAACGTCTCGCGCCTCGACTGGCGTCGTGGAAAATATAATGATTGCGAATATTTACGAGAGCTCTGCACCTCCGGTGCCGTTGAAATCGCTCGGCGCGATCACCGTTCGGGACGCGAAGACAATATCCATCGCTTTGTACGACAATTCCGAACCGAACAAAAACGCCGTGGAAAATGCAATCGTAAACGAAAAGCACTTAAAATTCGGCGCAAAAAAAGACGAATCCGGCGTCCTCGTCTCCCTCCCAGAGATGGACGCCAACGCGCGTAAAGAAGTCGTCAAAATGGCGCAAGAACTCGGCGAGAAATCGAAAATCGGCGTTCGACGCGCTCGCAAAAAAGCCATCGACGCGGTAAAAAAACAAACCTATACGCTCAAACTCTTCGGCGAAGACGAGAAAAAGAGGTTCGAAAAATCCATCCAAAAAGTGCACGACGACGCCATCAAGGAAATCGATCGGTTGGAGAAAATGAAGAAAGAACACATCGAGAGTGGGTTGTGATACTGACCGGTTCGGTATCTAAATGATGAATTTACGACTTTTTGTTTTGACTGCCATTTTTTTCGTATTCTTTACGAGCGTACTTTTTTTTTTCTCCTCCTCCTTTCTGATCACACAATAAGACATGCGCACCGTATTAGTCAACCTCCTCCTCCCCTCTAAAGTCTCGTATACGAATAAGTATAATACCGTGAGACGAAAGAGTCCACATCCTAAACGCGCGGTGAACGCGAGGACGGTTTTGAAGGTGGCGAGAGAAGAAGAAGAACCTTTGGTGTTGTGTTTGAGGATTCCTGACGAGGAGGTCGGTCTCGAGGCGAATCATCATCAGATACAAAAAGAAGACGAAGAAGAGGGAGTAGAAGAAGGAGAAGAAGAGATAACTGTTAGGGAAGGAGCGAAGAGAAAGATAGGGCACGAGTGCGATGTGTGCGGGAAGGTGTTTCGATATCCATCCGGTTTGGCCAGACACATGCGTACTCACACGAACGAGAGACCGTACGAATGTGATGTTTGCTGGAAGTGTTTTAGTCAATCTGGTGATTTGAAAGTTCACATGCGTATTCACACGAAGGAGAGACCTTTCGAATGTGATGTGTGCGAGAAACGTTTCACTCAATCTAGTAGTTTGAAAACGCACATGCGTATTCACACGAAGGAGAGACCTTTCGAATGTGATGTGTGCGAGAAACGTTTCACTCAATCTAGTAGTTTGAAAACGCACATGCGTATTCACACGAAAGAGAAACCGTACGAATGTGATGTGTGCGAGAAGCGTTTTCGTCATTCTAATGCTTTGAAATACCACATGCGTATTCACACGAACGAGAAGCCGTACGAATGCGATGTGTGCGAGAAGAGTTTTACTACATCTAGTAGTTTGAAAAGACACATGCGTATTCACACGAACGAGAAACCGTACGAATGTGATGTGTGCGAGAAGAGTTTTACTACATCTAGTAATTTGAAAAGGCACAAGCGCACTCAACATTAGCTCTTCATTTGTAGTTCTAAAGTATACACACACACGTTCCTCTTCATCTTGTTCGTAACAAAAAATTCAAAATTTTCAAAAATTTTCCTCAAACTGCTCTCCATTATTGTATATCTCACCACCTTCTTTGCTCTCTCTCTCTCTCTCTTTCGCGCGGTAGTTGGTGGTGGAGGTGCCCTCTCTCTCTCTCTCTCGAGAATAGGAGAAGAGCGTTTCATTTTTGAGCGATGATGTCGCCTTTGTCGTCGTCTTTGTCCTCCTCCTTTTCCAACCGTTCTTCCGTTTTATCTTCTAAAACGGGAAAACGATTCCCCAAAAGCTTTAGTCGGCGGATGATGATGACGACGACGAATGCTTCCTACGATGACGATGCAAACGCGAATGGCGGCGACGAGTATTATCGAGACGTGGAGTTGAACGTGCACTTGCTCTCGCCAAATAATCATCATCATCGGCAAAGGTATTACGATGATGAATACAACACCAAAAATAATTACAGGGGCGGGGTGATTATCCAAGAGCACACCAATACGGTGTGCGTCCCGGTGTACGCGAAACCTCCCTTGGCATTTTTGTTGGGCATGTTTTGCGCGATGCCGATCGCATTGTGGGAAGCAAAGAGGAAAGTGAGGCTCGACTCGAGGATTTATGGTGGGTTGGATTCGTCTTCGTCTTTGTCGTCTTCGCCCGCGGGGTCGGAGGGGGAAGCTTCGAGGGGCCCTCAACCGCCCAAAGCGACTACTCCTTCTTCAGCTTCGTCTGCGCCGACGGGACCAGGCAAGCGCGCTTTGAAAGCATCGACGGTAGCCGCGCTGGCGCGCGTGAACCCTGAGATGTATCTGCCTACGCCAAAGGAGAGAAGTTACGGGCATCAAGCGTCGTCGTCGTCAAACGTGGCGAGCGGTGAAGGAATGTCCATGGAAAGAAAAGGAGGGAGAGAGAGTAAGGTGACGTTTTCGAGAATGGTGGATGGCGCGCGGTCGATGATTGCATCCGCGGCGACATCGACGATAGACATGGCGGTTTCTACCTTACCGACGGTGGTTATAGAAGAGGATGTGAGTGGCGATGACGATCTCGACATTATGCGTTTACGCAAAACTAATGATAGCACTAGCAGCAGCAGCAGCACTAGCAGGACGCTTATCGCCGCGAGATGGAGTCCACCAGAGCATGATCCGTCTGCGACGATTTTAGTTGGCGGAAATATAGAACAACTTGGCGGTTGGACGCCGGAGAACTGCGTCCATATGAAAAGCATAGGCGGGAACAAATGGATCGCGGATATCGGTCACATCACCGCGGCTACCGAAGTTGAGTTCAAATTCGTCGTCGAAAGCAAGACATTCGGACGTCGCGCGGAAACGGGCGAGGTGAGAAAGTTCAACGTCCCAGTATTGCGCGCGGGCGAAACGAAGTATACTCACGTAGCGAGACAAGCGCCGAGATGGTAAAAAGTGTTCAAGAATATGATATTAAATAGAAAAATAATTTACAAGATGCTACAGAAAAATACTTTGTAGCGACTTTAATTTCGACCTTGCCTCTTTGGATACCTTCCTCTCGTCTTAGGTTGCGTGCTTTTCCTCCTCGTCGCTTTGCTGTCAGCGGCGCTTTGTTCTTGCAACGATAGATTCATAAGCTCTTCGTATCCCAAACGTCTATTCACCCCTCCGGTACTGTAGTCACCATCGCCCGATTTCACCCTCCTTTCCATACCGATAAATACGGAACATTTATCGCGATCCTCGTTTCTACCGCTACTTTTATTACTGCTGCTACTATTCATGGCGGGCGTGCCGCCCGCCGTTTCGGGCAAAATGGTGTTCTCTGGAGGAATATACGGCGCTACGACGACGTTTCCCGCACCCGCCATCGGCGCGTTCTCAAATATACCAGCCGCGGTGTTGTTATAAAACCCATTTGGAAAGCGAGCAAAACACCCTACTTTTATGGGTACGCCTTTCCCGTTGAACGGCGTGAGAATCGAAGCGCACGACCCAAAACTCCCCACGTCGCACACCGTCGATACGGTGGTCGTCGAGAATTCCCCTTCTACTACTTCTCTCGCGTTCTCGTTCTCATCGCCGAGGAGCGCGCGAGCGTTTATTGACGCAGAAATTAAATCTTCGCGCCATGCCGGGACAGCTAACGTCCCTCGTCGCATTCTTGGACCAAGAAACTTGCGAATATCATACACGCACACGCCTTCGTACCCGCTCTCGGAATGAAAAATCAAGCGCTCGTCTTCTAAATGTAAGCAGGTTTTTTGCTCCGAGATGTAATTGTTCACAATTTTGTTGTTTCCACGACCCTCTTGTTCGTACCACGGCGGCGCGAACGTTGCGATTGGAATATTTGATTGCGTTTTCGATCGCCGGTCGACTAGCACGACGAGCCCTCCTTCCATTGCTGCAGTAACGACTGGCCCTCTCGCTGCGATCGCTTTTATTTTTCTCATGTAGTCTTCCCCTACTCCGTAATCGTTCAACATCGTCTCTTTCACTTCGTTCCGATTGAAATCGATGCCACGAACCCCCAAACTCGTACCAAACCAAATGACTGAGTCCCAAACCGCTTCTTTACTAATGCACGTTGCGCCCAAAATTTCACCTTCGCTTTCTAACGGGACGTACCAACGCGAGTTTGCGTCTCGCTCTTTTGCGGTGCGTAAATCCATGATTACATTTTCCGCAAAATCAGATGACGAATACGCGCTCGCATCTCGAGCCAAATCGTGAATCTTTGCCGTGCAACTCTTCTCGCAACAGGCAACGATAGAATCCGCGTGTAATGCCAGTAACGACGAATTCGCGTCTCGTTTGGTGACCATCGGTCTGTGAATAGACGGCGAACCGTCCAACGAAGACCACGAACGCAGTCGACCGGAATTTTCAGAAACAGCGACAAAGTTATCGGTCAAACACATGTCTCGAATGTTGCTATCTTTTGCCTCTAACGTTTGGATCCTGCCGCCCGCGACGTTATACTTCGCGTCGCCGAGACCGTTGTACCAAAATTTCACGGAGGATGTATTATAACTCGCCACGGTTTGTTGGTCGCATATTAATCCGCGAACAAACGAGGGACCGACGTTTGCGAACAACGGCTCGACCATTTTGCGACGCAAATCTTTTTCGGTTTCGCCGTTCCAAGAAACCCACGGCTCTGTGGCGAGATAGGAGTCTCGCACCGTTCGCCACACGTTTGAGTTTGGAGCTCTGACACTTCTGCGGGAGGATTTCGTCGCAGTAGACGAAGAAGACGAAGACTCCTCCGAAGCTACTAAACACGCCGAGGAGCGGTAGAATAGCTTTTCAAACAGCGCGTTTCGAGTCTCTTCGGCTCGCGCGATGTTGTATAACATTTTACACGCGCTTCCAAGCACAACGGTTTCGCGGGGAGAGAGTTTTGCAAACACGAGGCGCCATATATCTATCGGGAACACATCGTGCGGCGAGACGTCTTCTTTGGTGTTGTTATTGACGAGGTGGTGACGATTCTTTTTTTCGGCACTCTTCTCTTTCTCCATCTCGTCTTCGTCGACGTCGTCATCGAGGTTGGCATCGAAAACTCCCAAGTCCTCGTCGCCGCCGCCGCCGTCGTCGTCGTCGTTATTGTTGATATTGAGACTCTTACTTTCGTTTTCAGCTTTAGCAGCCGCCGAGGCGTCAAAGTTCACATCCCAAAGCACCTCAACCCCGCCTCTACATCCGCTGTTATTCCTCTCCACTCTTCGCACCGCGTGATAAGGCGCGTTCGGCGTCTCGAGAAATTCCGACAATTGCACCGTCTTTGTTGATTTCTTCCCGATCTCGCACGACACAAACACGCGATCTATCGAACTTTTATCCAAGGTTTCAAACTCCAGTTTACCGAACAACCGTCTCAACTCTTTCCGATTTTGTTTATATTTCGTCGGGGAGAGTAAGTTATGTGGCCGACTTTCATCCAACGAAGACGACGCGTACCTTTCGAACGCGACTTCTTTATCGCTTTCGTAACTATTAAAACCTGCTGGATACAGCGGCGGAAGCGACAAAGGAGACCCCGAGAAAAGAAGACGGTTACCCATGCGAGGCGACGCCGAGCTCGGCGAGAACGCGTACTCAGACATCATCGGTATCGGTATCGTCGCGGAGTTAAAAAATGCCTCCTCTTCCTCCACCTGCGACGTCGTCGTCGCGCTATTCCTCCTCTCTCGCCTCTCCAACCGTTTCGTTTCTCTCTCCAACATCTGCCGTTTCTTCAACTCTTTCGCTCGTTTCTTCAACTCTTTCCCACTCATGCCGTGACGATACGCGTAGTTTATTATCTTCTCCGACGGGGATGAAGAAACATTCACTTTCCCCGGAGCAGCGTTGTTAGTATTAGTAGTATCATTCTTGGTATTAGTAGTGGTAGTATTCGTCTCCTCTTCTTCTCCGCCGTCCTCCCCGCCCGCGTTCTTAAAACGATGCATTTATTCTTTCCCGTTAGGGGAAAACCTCAGACGACAACAAACGGTACACAAAGAGGCTCAAACGACGCTCTTTTAATCGCGCATCGTCACCAAAAACACAAAGCAACAGAGCAGTAAACGGTGTTCTCGTCGAGAAATCGCTCCAGAGAGAAAAGAGAGAGAGAGAGAAAGGAAAGATACCCAAAAGAGGGCGTAAGAGTTGTGATGAAATTTGAATATTCTTTTCCTGCTGTCTCTCTCCGATAACGGTTTCAAACGCTAAAAATTGTACTAACTACCACACGCGCGATGTGCTCTCTCCCTCTCTCTCTCTTTTTCTCTCGCAACATTGATTAAACTACTCTTTGGTCAGCGGCTCTAACTTCCCGCACAAATTTTCCACTCTCGCGACTAAGCCTTTCCTCATCGCTCGGATATCGGTAAACCCGTAGGATTCGACGGCGTCGGCGCGTAACAAACTCTTTTCCAACAAGTGCGCGGCTTCTCGAGCGTTTTTTAAGGTGGTTTTTCGCAAATCGTCGGAGATTAAAGACGGGTCGTTTTTGTGGACGTCGAGAATGTCGTCGACTCGGAATTTGATGGCGTCGACGTCGGCGATGATCTTTTGGAGCTCGTCCGAGGCTCCGCGGCGTTTGGCGAGGTCGTCCATTTCGGGAGGAGGAGGAGGAGGAGGAGGAGGAGCGCGTCGGCGGGAGTCGTTTTGGTAGTCGTTCTGATGATGCTGGTTTCTTCTCTCGGCAGAGTTGGTGTAGTTACTGTTGCGCGCGTCGTCGTCGCTGCTGCCGTCTAGTACTATTGGAGAAGATTCGCGTTGGTGTTGTTGATGTTGCGGATGTTGACGATACGGATTTTCTTCCGCAGGCGGGAAAGGTTGCCTTTGCGACGAAGACGAAGTCCCGTACCCGTACCGACTCGTATCCTGCCTCTCCATCGTCGCTTGGCCACTAAACCCACCATTATTATTCGTAGTATTCTCAGGAGAATAACTATTCTTCGCCTTGATCCTTTCAATCTCCCTCCTCGCTTCCGCTCTCGCGTCCGCCTCTTTCTCGTAAAACTGCTCTCGTTTCTCCCTTCGAATCGCATCTAATTCGTCCGCAACTTTTCGTCTCCTACACGCGTCGTTTTCCCACAAACTGATTCCAGTGCACGATCCCGTTATCCCGCACTCTTTCAAGGTCGTGTTCGGGTCGGAGGTTGGTAGGATTTTCCCTTTATATCGCACATCGTAATCCGATTCGTTCAGTTGCGCTTCTTTGCACAAAAGCATTTTCAACACGAACGTCGGGGTGGATGTGCGCGCGATTAACTCAATCTTATTATCGTTATTACGATTTGAAGAAGAAGAACTAGTCATGCCGACGGTGGCGGTGACGATGAACGGCTTTTCGTGCTCTCCTTCCTCCGTTCGAGAAGGAGGAGAGTTCATCTTTGCGCTCATCTTTTCTCCTTTGTTTTTTGAAGCATTTCGTCTCGGAAAGAAGATTTTTAAAAGGCGAGATGCGCAAAGCGTCGATTAATGTTTCGAGCGAGCGAGCATCTCTCTCTCTATATATATATAATTATATTACATGCATACTGGTACTGTTATCTCTCTTTCTACTATTTCACGTAGCTTTTTCTACATCGTTGCTTTCTCACGTATTACATACGCGCCGCGGAGACGTCTCGCTTTCGTCTCTCTCTCTAACTACCGCATCCAAGGCGACTGGCTTCGGCTTCCTTCTTTTGGTTTGTTCACGGAGATTGGTGTCGTTCTTCCGCTCGTGTTGGCGCTGCTCGAGGCGGCGGCGTCGCTGGTGGTGTTGTTGCTGTTGGGACGAGGCGGTGGGGTTCGTTGTTGAAACCTTTGTCTGATGGCGTCGTCTTCTTCGTCGCGAGAGGAAGATAAACTACTGCTCTTCGAAGAAGACCGATTGTCGTTCTCAAAGGTGGAGTTGATGGTGGTATCGTTATTCAAACCGTCCAGAGCGGTTTCTTCGTCGGAGTCGAACGAAAGTTCCTCGTCCCCGCCGTCGTTTTTGTTGTTGTTGTTGTTGTTGCCGTTGTTGTTCTTCTTGGTGCTTTTGCTGTTCCTATTCGTATTAGTATTATTATTATTATTCATGTTCATATTCCTCGTCGCGGCGGTAAGTTTTCTCAAATCGTCGTCGTCCTCCTCATCATCATCATCACCATCAAACCTTTCGTTTTCATCTATGCTCATCTTACTCCCAAAATACGCCAATTGAGTGGGCGAAACGTACGTGAATCCGAGAAAATGGTGTTGCTCCGCCGAGCTCGGACTCGCCGCCGCGGATTCGGCTTCGGCGTGGACTTTCGCGTCCGTCCACTTCTTATCAAAGTGTGCCACGCACCCATCCCCTTTATCTTGGTCAATTTTCGGCACGAATGGTGCCGGGACTTCTCGTTTTTCGAGCTTCGCCCAGTTGATTTTCGAAAAAAACTTGTGTTTCTTCACCTCCTCGGTGCCGTTTTTAGACGTCGAATCTTTCTTCAGATTCACGTCGCTTCCTAAACGTAAATTCGGATCTTTCATGGTTAAATTCTGAATCAATTTCGCCGCGTCGTTTTCCACGAACGTCGGCATTTTAATCTTTTGCGACGTGATCGCCTTTTGTATCGCCGCTTTATTTTTTCCTCGAAAAGGTAACTGCCCAATCAACATCTCGTACAACAAAACGCCGACGGACCACCAATCCGCCTCTTTCCCGTGACCTTTATCTTTCAAAATTTCCGGCGCCATGTAATCGATGCTCCCAACCAACGAGTTCGCTTTCTCGCCGTCGCTGCTAAACTTCTTCGCTAAACCAAAATCGGTAATTCTCACGTGTCCTTCCCTATCGACTAAAATATTCTCCGGTTTCAAATCTCTGTGCATGATGTTCAGCGAGTGCAAATGTCCAATCCCGCAGACGATTTCCGCGATGTAAAATCTCGTCAATCCAACGTCAAACATCCCTTCTCGATACATCCAATAAAACAAGTGCCCACCGTTGATAAAATCTAAAACTAAATACAACTTCGTCGCGGTTTGGAAACTAAATCGTAACTTTACCACGTACGGGTGCGTGATGCTCGTCAAAATGTCCCTCTCTTGCTTCGTATATTCCATCTGCTCTTTCGCAATCACCACCTCTTTCTTCATCACTTTCATCGCGTACAGAACCCCGGTATCTTTCTTCCTCACTTGAAACACTTTCCCGAACGCGCCTTGGCCGACGAGATACAACGCCTCGAAATCCTCCGGCGTCAACTTTTTCATCGTCGTCTGCGTTTTCCCGTCCTTGGCGGTAGTACTGCTCTCTTCCAATCTCGCGTCCGGATCGTCCTCTGGCCTGCACATCACCGTGTTCGCTAACAACGTCGAATCTACGCGTCGTAAATTCGAGGTCAATGCGCTCGTCTGTTTGTTATTAAATTTGTTCATCGTCGTATTCGTCGCGTTTTGTGGCACGTCCGAATCGGACGAATAATAATAGTTTTGCGTTTGCTTCGACACCTCCTGCTGGCGGCTTACATTCGTTTTTTTATTCTCGGTCGTCGCAGAAGTCGTAAAACTCTCCTGTCGCATGAGTTTGTTCAGCTCTTTCTTCACCTCTTTGTCAGTCGTCGGCAGCGGCGGAAGTCCCGCCATCATCCACTGTTTCGCGTTTTCCGACGCGTCTTCAATAAAAACAGTTTTCGCCGCCGCCCCCACTTCTTTGGATGCTGATTTCTCGTCTTTGTCTTCTTCGTCTTCGTCTTCTTCTCCTCTCGAATCAGCGGTAACTCCTCCCGATGGTGGTGAAAGTGGTGGTTGCTGAAACCCAGAGACTCTTTTCAAAGACGCCATGTCGATGACTTCTTCCGGTAAAGAATAAAGCTCTTTCTCTTGAAAGGAGAATATACTTGCGTCTGATTGTGAGAAATGTCGAGAAAAAATGGAGGAGGAAAATTTCTTCTTTATGTTTCTCTCTTTAAATTGTATTACAAGGGTGAACTAGCTTTAGGACTGTGTGCAATTATTCTGATTCTGATTCTGATTCTGATTCTGGCACGTGTAACTCTCCATCTTCGTATCGCCAACCAGGTGGAAGAGGACAGTTGTTGTCGAGGAGGTATTGTACACATTCGAGGTGGTTGTTCTTGTGCGCTTCTCGAACGGCCCGAGAGTCCCAAGGCGCTTTGGCGGTTTCGTGTAAGTACTTCAAACAGTCCAAGTGGCCGTTCTTTGCTGCAAACCAACACGCACTTTCGCTATATTTATCAAACTTTCGCTCAACAAGATATTCGAGTATGTGGAGATGACCATTTTCAGCCGCATAAGAGGCAGTATGATAAGTCCAAGGCGCTTTGACTTCTTCGTGTAAGTATTTGAGGCACTCGAGATGACCGTTTTCGGCAGCACTTGCACACGCGTCCTCATCGATAGGACACTCATTTGTCACGCAATACTTTACCATTTCCAAATTACCGTGCTCTGCGGCCGTATCAATCGTCGCTGAATACCACTCACACTTTTTCTCCTCCATCGCCCACTTGAGCAACTCGAGTTTATTCGTTTGAGCAACTTCCCAGCAGAAATATGATTCGTCCCAGTAACTCGGCCACAACCGTCGATTCTCCCACGCAATCTCCAAAGTCGATATCGACGACATCTCTTGGACTTCGAAACTCTTCTTCAAATCACTTGCGCGAGATGATCTCTTAATCAACTTTCTCGTTTCACCATTCACTCCATACAAGAATTTCACATCAGTCGAATTCAATCTCGGAAGAATGTGTTTGAAACAAATATCGTCGTCATTCACGACCAAATCCCACACATCTCTCTGACCAATCCGCCTCTTTTGCGCTCTCGTCCTCACTCCCAGAGCATGCGTAGCAGCAGCAGCAGCAGAAGACATCATGACGCTTTCGCGTCGTTTTGTGCTCTGAATACTCAATCGCGCTTCTTCTTTAAACGCGCGAATACATGTGATGTCTTCTTTTTAAAAGGAAAAAAAAAAAGCGAACGTTTTTTCCTTTTTTTTGTCTCCACAGAGAGCAGATTTTTCCTCCTCAGAATAACTTGACAAGTCTTTCTCTGCTTCTTATCGATTCAAGATTGAAGAGATCACGCACCGCAAACTTTGAGCCTCCCTCGCAGGTTTTGTTGAAAACGAGAACGCGACTAAACGAGAACCAAAAGAAAACTGCTCACTGCTGCAAAGAACTGGCGCGAATGTCCTCCTCCTTTACTCTCGCGTCGACTTCTTCTTCTTCTCAAAATGGATTGGGGAAAACGTCGTCATTTTCGTCCAAATCATCTTTACGAAGAATCAGCCGGCGGCGACTTTTATCGTCGTCGTCATCTTTTGATACCTCCTCCGCGACCACGGAGAAGAACAACAGCAACGACACGAAAACGAAAACGAGAGGGAGCAGACGCGCGACAAAAACTGCCGCCGCTGCTGCTTCAGGAGGGGCGGCGACGGCGAAAGCATCGAAGTCTTCTTCCCTGAAGAAAAGAGATAACGAGTGGATACTGCAGGCGAGGGATGCCTGCGCGTCGTCTGAATCGTCGTCTGAATCGTGGGTCGAACGCATGCGCGCGAGTGCGTCGAAACAACTCTCGGAATCGAAAACGCCGACGAACAGGGACGAGTCGTGGCGTTTTTTTGACGTTTCGGAGATTACGAGTGCGACGTTGGTGAGAGAAGATGATAGCGAGGCGGATGTAGAGGAGGACATGAAAGCGTTCTTGGCGGATGTTCCGGAAGGAGCGAAAGTCGTCGCATTCGTCAACGGCCGGTTTTCCGAGAAGTGGTCTTCAATCGACGAGGACGACAAAAATGGGGTTTCAATTTCGAGGACGATAAGCGGTGACATCGCGACTGCGATTGGGACGTACGACGAAGACGAGGAGGTTGAGGGACAAGGCGCGATTTTCGCGAGAATCAACAAGAGCTGCGCGAGGAGCGATAACGTCGCGTGCATCACGGTGAAGAGTGAGAACGTGGAGAATATCGTGTATATTATCCACGCGAGGAGGAGTTCGAAAGATAGAAAAGATGGGGAATTGGCGACGGGTGCGAACGCGAGAGTGTTCATCGACGCGCTCGCGAAGAGTTCGGTGAGCGTGGTTGAGAAGTACGCCACCGTCGGCGGCTCCGGGAAAAAACACGATTCTCGGTACTGGGCGAACGACGTCGTCGAGATACATTTGGCAGAAAACGCGCGCGTGTTTCACTCGCTCTCGCAAGACCACGGTCGAGAAGCCGTACACACTCGCGCGACGTACGTCCGACAAAACGAGTCTTCGATGTACGAGATTAACGAAGTCAACGTCGGGGCGAAGTTACACCGACACGATTTAAGAGTGAAACAACTCGGGAAGAAAACAGACACGAAACTGAACTGCTTCAACTTAGCCGGCTCGAAACAAACGCAAGATTTACATTCGGCGATTATTCTCGATTTCGAGGAAGGCACGACGGATCAACGACACAGATGCATCGTCTCCTCGTCCTCGGGTAAAGGCGTTTTCGACGGCAACGTGAGAGTGAACAAACTCGCGCAACGAACCGACGCGAAACAAATCACGAGAAACTTATTGTTAGTGCCGAAAGCGACGGTGAACGCCAGACCGAATTTACAGATCATCGCGGATGACGTCAAGTGCACGCACGGATGCACCGTTTCCGATTTGGAAGAGGAGGAGTTGTTTTACATCCAAAGCCGAGGTTTGACGAAAGAAATCGCGAGGTCTCTCTTAGTCAGCGGGTTCGGCACGGAGATCATTTCCGGAATGAAAGGCGGGGAAAAGTTCAAAGAATACGTACGAGAGACCGTGAAAAGCGCGCTGAGTAAAGATGCGGTCGAGCTTTTAGTCGCTTAAATGCACATACATAACGGACTGATGATAACTTGTTATTTATATATTATACTTTTGTATGTGTTTTGTGATTAAAAATGTACTCGTGTTTATTTCTGCGCATCCGAAGAAGAAGAGATTTACAAAATCATCTCCCTCCCTTTCGCGTGCAACATCTTGCACATCTCGTTATACGCGAACAAATCCACGCTCTCGCCAAAACTCGCCACGTTCGTCGCTTTAATCTCCTGCGGACCAGTCACCACGCCTTCGACTTCGATAAACCGACTCCGCGGCGCCGCGCCCAAAGACTGGTCCAACCGCGCGGTCACTTCCATCCCGTCCGCGGCTTTCCCTTTGAGCACAGAACCACCTTCACTGTTGCTCGTCGTTTCCAACACTAACTGTACGGTCTTCCCGGAAAATAAACCCATCTGTTCGCCGTTGACTTTCGGTTTTGGCGCCGAGATGTCGATGTTCGTCGTCGTCATAGTGTTGTTGTTCTTTCTGTGCTTTTTCTGGTCTGGAGCGGAGAGAAAAGAGGGAGAAATTTTAAAAAAATGAGTAAAAATCAAAGAGCGCCTTCTTCTTTCTCTCGATCGTCTTTACGTCGCAGTAGTTCCTTCGGGTCGCCTCTCTCCTCTGCAGTTCGCTTCCTCTCGCGAAAGGAACGCGCCTCGTTCTCTCTTTCTCTCTCTCCGCTTTTACTAAGCGCAACACAGAGAGAGAGAGAGAGAGAATGAGATCACATTCGAGGGGAGATTTTCGGCACCCAAATTTTCAAAATGTGTTCGTAGTGAGAAAAGATGATGACGATGATGATGATGGACGCTCACTTCTCGCAGAAAGAAGAAACAAAACGAAAGATCAAAACGAGGAGAAAGAGAGAGAGAAAGAAACGCGCGCAAAAGCGACGTAAAAGAAGAAAAGAGTGGTGTGCTTGTATCTCTCTACTATTCGTACCTTTTTTATGAGACATTTTGAACGAAATTTCGGGAGAAAAACGCGAGACAGTTGGTTGCACGAAGATGAAGAGTTGTTTACTGTTGCGAGATCGAATCAAGAGCGCCGCGTGTGCGTCCTCTTCTCGCAGTGTTGTTGCATCGCGTAAAAGTCTTTGTTTTTGCTTTCGATTAAGGTATTCCTCCTTCTTTTCCTCGGCGGAGTCCTCCTCCTTCGTGGATGCCAACACCTCCGCGTTGAAGAAGAAAAAAGTGTTCGAGAAACCTCCGCTCCCTCCGTCCCTTCTCAACTGCAAACACATCATCGCCGTGGCCTCGGGGAAAGGCGGGGTCGGGAAATCGACGACCGCGGTAAATCTCGCCATCGCCTCCGCGAAGTGTGGGTTAAAAGTCGCCCTGTTAGACGCGGATATTTTCGGGCCGTCGATTCCGTTGTTGATGAATTTGCGCGATTTGCAACCGAAAGTGGTGACGGAACGAGACGGATCGAAACGGATGCTCCCGTTGGAAAATTTCAACGTCAAGTGCCAATCGATGGGATTTTTACTCCCACGCGACCAAGCGGCGGTGTGGAGAGGTCCCATGGTCATGGGGGCACTGAGTAAGCTGATTCAAGAGACAAAGTGGGGGAGCGACTTGGACGTGTTGTTCGTAGACATGCCGCCGGGGACGGGAGACGCGCACATCACGGTGGCGCAGAAAGTACCGATATCCGGGGTTATCGTCGTGTCCACTCCGAACGAGTTGAGTTTAATCGACGCGAGACGAGCGGTGGATATGTACGCGAAAGTAGACGCGAAAATCTTAGGCGTGGTGGAGAATATGAGTTATTTTAGCGCGGACGGCGGGAAAACGAAACATTTTCCCTTCGGCGAACGCGGCGGAAGCGAGTTCGCGAAACAGTTAGGCGTGGACGTTTTAGCCGAGGTGCCGATTTTGGAAGGCGTCAGTCGAGGTGGTGATATCGGGAGGCCAGTGGCGGCGAGTTTAACCATGACGACGACGACGGAAGATGACGAAGAACAACAACAACGGGAGAATGTGACATTAGAAGGAGAGATTTATAGAACGATAGCGAAGAAAATTTTCAATTTGAAGTGAGAAAAAAGTACGCACTTTATAAAAGAATGTCATCATCATCATCATCGATCGCGTATCGCCTGGCAAACTACGCCGTCCCTTTCGACGTGAATGAAATCATTCATTTGCTCGATTTGCACGCGAAAGAGATATCGTCGTCGTCGTCGTTTACGTCGTCGCCAAACCCGTCGTTATCCAAAACAAAACTCCAAAAACAGTTGCAATTGCTTGCGTCGAACGGGCACATGTTTTCGATACTGGCCATTCAAAATCAATCCGGCGCGTGCGTGGGAATTCAAAATTGCTTCGTGGGTTTCAGTGCAATCGATTGTTGTCCAGTTTTAGAGGTTTTAGAGACGTACGTGTTGCCGAGTTTGCGAGGGACTGATTTGGAGGTGGAAGAGCATTTGTTAGAGAAAAGCGAAGAGGAAGCGAAGCGGAGAAAATGTTGTAAGATTGTGATGATGGAGAAAATACCGAGGGAAATGCCGTACGTGAAACTTTTAGAGGTGGTTAGCGAAGAAGGAGACGATGGAGTGGTAGAAGATGAGAGGAAGAAGTGTTCGGCGTGTTCTACGCTGACGGAGACGTTGTCGCAATCGACGATGATGGCGAGTTGGCAAATTTGTAACTCGTGCGTCGCAAAAGAGCAGGCGGCTTCGGCGTACGATGTTAGGTACAGTGGACGATAGAGAGAGAGGAAGGAAGATGCGCTGTGTTACATTTATTAAAGTATCTGTACATTCTAATCACTTATTCATATAAGTTTTCTTCGTCGTCGTCGTCTAACCCGCGAGCCCTCGCGCACGTTTAATAATTTTATTCAAATCTCGTCTTCATCAAAATCCGCTAACGGTTCAAAGTATCCATCTGGTCTCGAACCGCCGCCGCCGCCAAACCGTCTAAAGCCACCACCACCACCGCCTGATGATGATCCCATGTTACTCCGCATTCTTCTCAACCAATCCATGACGTTTTCAAAGAATTCATTCACCGCGTCTCGGAACCCGTGCGGTACGTAGCGGCCTAAATCAAAGTATTTATACACCACATAAAAAGCTCCGCCAAAGAGACAAAAGATGATAAATCCAAACAGAGGATGCTTCGTGCTGTGCTTTTTCCCTTTCTTGTGGCCTAAATCGTCGTATTCTGCGCCGAGCGCGTTTAACGGGTTGTTACAAACGTCTCCGTGAACGATCCGTTCGTGAGATTTCGGAATCGATCCTTTATCTATCAAGTACGCGCACTCTTCGATGTTCACATTCGGCATCGGATCGCACCCTGAAATAGCCGAGGGCGACGAGTGAACTCTGTAATACCCGTATTCACACGACGTGTCAAACATGTGCTCGCACTCGCACACGTGAGATTGCGAAACGGTATCTTGGAGTTCCGACACGACGCCGTCTTCAAGGTTCAAACACCTCGCGTACCGTTTCCGGCGTCGTCTTTCAACTTTCTCGCCCATGTTGCACTCCTTTTGGTTTGGAATATTCAGAAACCACGTCTCGTAATCGTTCTTCTCGTCGCACTTATCGACTCGAAACGTCGAGTTGCTGAGCAATAAGTTATCGAAATCGATGACGTACGCGATGCCGGAGGCTTGGTACGATTCCGATTTCGTCGCATCTTCGCCGTGGATAACAAACACCGATCCTTTCTGAACGACATCCGTGCGAATGTTGTGGACGTTGATCGGTTTACTCAACTTGATTGGGCCTTCCCAGCACTTCCCGACGTCTCGCGAAAACCAAACCTCGTCGGTTTGCCCCACGCTCGATTCTTTCGCCGCGACGATTAAAGCGCCAAAGTTACCAAACTCGTAAATGTGCGGTCCTTGTAACGTCTCTTCCCACGTGTACCCACCATCGCGAGAGATGTACGTGTTCACTTCGCTCGCTTCTTTCGATAACACGTTCCCGACATTTCCTGTCGATATGATGACACCCGGCGTGGATTGGTGCGAATACACCGCGCCGAACCGCGTTTCCCAATTTTCACCTCCAGACCACGCGCTTTCGCCGTGCAAGTGTAAGCTACACACTGTTTTCGAGTCGTCCGTAACCGTGCACCCTTGAATATCGTTTCCGTTCGCATCTTTCTTCGGAGCGGGAATGTATCGCCACACGCCTCCTCCGTTGAACGATTGCAAGGTTTGGTAATAACTACTATAGTCCACGTCGTTATAATTATACGTACTTTTAAACGCATCTCTGCTTATTTGGTTTGCAATGAACACGCCATTCATGCCTGCAACGCCGCTGAAATCCGCCACGCCTCGTTCGCGCACGTTTCTACGAAGCGATAGGGAAAATAGTCGCAACGAATCATCCGCGGCGTACAAGTTCCCCATCGGCGCGGCGCCTTCAACCGCCGACGTTTCTTCCTCCGCGTGGTCGATGCTGATGAAATCCGGCCCTTTCTGAACCGCATCGAAATCGAATATCGTGAACGATTTCGCGCGAATATTTTCTGGGAAGCATATCGGATTAAACGTCTCGCCGCTATCTGTGGACACTTCCAACTGCACGTGGTCGTACCTCAACTCTTTTTCCTCTTCGTCCGAGATGTCTTTCGAATCTTCCAACATTTTCAAATACTTGTCGCAATCCTTCAAAGCAGCGACGTAGACGTCCTTATTTAACACCTCGAACACGTTCCCGCATGGAGTTTTATGCGCGTACCAATCTTTCCCCACAAAAAACGACGACGAGCGTATAAAAGTTACCGCGAAACTAAACCCGGGATGATGTCTCGATTTCCACAAGTCCTCTTTACTCGTATACACGGTCGCCAAAACGCTCGCTTCGCTGTGCGTAGGATCTGGATCTGGTCCCCAGTCGAAATCCACAAAACTAACGATATCGTTATCGCTCGAATCCGTTAAATTCCTCCACTCTGTTCTCCCGAAATCCGTAGTCAACATCAAATCCTTCGCGCACGTCACCGTGTCGTCGTAATACGTCCTCTCGCACTCCGGTCGGCTCACCAATGCCAAAATGTACCCATCCCTATGCTCGCCGGGATGCATCACCATGCTTCCTACAATCCTATACCCTTGTTCGTACTTCCCACCGGTCGGACTTTTGAAACAATTGTTCGCGTCGTCATCGTTGGCGCTTTCAAACCCGCACGGTTGTATCCAACTGTCGCCGAGATCTTTCGACGCCCAATGCCGATCTTTATTCCCTTGTAAAATCACTCGTTTCGTGTATAAATCATCGCTCGGAACTAAAATCCGGTCGACTATGAATCCTTTATCCTCTTGGAACCCTCTCAAAACCGCCGTCTCGTCCGCGAACGTCTTCCCGTTGTCCTTCGATTGGTATATTTGACCATTCGATAATTTCGCAATCACCCGTTCCGTTTTCTTCGTGTGATCATCTTTATTCGCGTAATCGTATCGAGCCAGCCATTCCATTTCCTCGATCGGTGACGGTTGGGTGATGGGTGAGAGCGTTTGGAACTCGTTTGATGTCGGACACTTCACGTCGTCATCTCCGTTGCAAAAGGATGATGATTTTTCGCTCGAGAAAACGAGCAGCCAAAGCGCACACGTAACGAGAACGTTTTTTACTATTAACCCTCCTTTCGACGAGAACGACGAACGCGCATTTAAGGCAACACGACGACGACGAGTAAAACGACGACGCGTAACGGTATTGTCGTTATTATTGTCGTCGAGTCTTTCTCCCGATGATTGCATGTCGTGCGAGCGTGTTTTGCGTGTTTTGTAATGGAATAAAACTGAAGAGACGCAGACGAGCAAAAAGAGGTGCCTGAGGAGCGAAGAATATTTGGCAGATTGGCGCGGACGACTACACTACACGAATGACTACATAAACTAGTACGAGTACTACTACTGCTACTACTACTACTCTCGTTGCGCTTGGCTTTTGCAAAAGTTACTCCTTCTCGTGCGCGAACGGCGCGACGAGTTGCCAGAGCGCCTCGGACGCCGTTTCGGACCACGTTTCTCGATAGGACACCACGCGGAGACACGTCTCGTTCTCGTCCTCCTCTTCTCCACCCTTTCTCTCTCGCTCTTCTTCTTCTTCTTCCACATCGTCCACTCTCTCTCTCCGAAACTGAAATCGAGTTTCGCCTTGGATGTCGATTTTCGGTCGCCACGGCAATTGCAGGTTGCCGACCATTCGCCATTTGGCGACGACGACGTCCGCCGAGTCTTCGTCTTTCCCGCACTCGCGCAACTCGACCCTTCTCTTTCCTTCGGGCGCGATGCGTCTCAAACTCGGCTGTAAACTCTCCAAGTTATCTCTAAAAGTCTCCAACCCGGTAAACGAGAGCGTCGGATCTGTAAAAACACATTTCAGCGAGAACAAATCGACGTCGATATCCCCGGTCCATAAATATTCCTTCACGCGAAACTCGTCCGCTATTCGACGCTCGAGCGTTTCGACCGTCCTCGCTGGATTCCCATTCCGGAGTTTTTTCAACGAAGAAGGAGAAGAAGACAAAGACGATGACACGTCCTCCTCTCTCTTCTTCATCCTCTGCCTCAAGGTGTTGGCAACGGCCGTCATTCCGGAGACGATCGTTTTCACCGCGGAGGACGTTTCTGAATAGTCGGAATACTTCCCCGAGTTTGCGCGCACGAATCTCATCATCAAACGTTCTTTTTGTCGTCGTTTTACTCGCGAAACCACACAATTTCTTCGACCATTAAACGTGGCAGGATGTACAGGCGCAGGAGCGCTTCGAAACGCGCGTTGGCTGCTCAGATGGCACGGTTTGCACAAAGGTATCATCGTTCTTTCTCGCGCTTCAAAGTAGGGGAATTTAAGGGAAAAAGTCAACGCAAATGTCTCCATTTTTGCGAACGCTTTTGCGCTATAAAAGATACAAAAAGCAGCGCACGAATACTCATTCTCTCGACGAATAATGAGCGCAGCGGCAGCATCGGCATCGGCGTCGGTAAAACCACCATCGGCGGAACGGAAACAGTTCACCGAACTGCAACAAAAATACATCGACACCACGCAAAAGTTGAAGCAATTGCACTCGCAGTTTCAACAAAAATCCGTCGAGAAACAGCGAGCGTTACTGACCGCGAAAGAGTTATCCGTTTCGACGAATGAAGACGACGAAACGACTACGAATTTGTACAAACCCATCGGACGAGGGTTCGTGCTGAGATCGAGAGAACAGATCGAGAGAGAGCTCGCGCAAACGGTGAAAAAAGCGGAGAAGATGATGGACGATTGTCAAAACCAGAGGACGTTTTTAGAGGGGAAAATCGAGGAACTGGAGAGGAATTTGCGAGAACTTTTGCACGGGAACGAGGGGTTACAAAGAGAGTTGCACGAAGCTGGATTATTAGGAGGAGGAGGAATGATGTGAGCTTTGTTTTGATGCGAAAGTAGTAGTAGTAGTAGTGGTAGTAATGTGTGTGTGTTATTGGTTGTGCGATTAAAACACAAAGTATCTACGTGTAGAAATTTTTACGCTACGCTTCGCACTTCGTCTCTGTTGGATTCGAAGTGTCTCGATCGGAGCGTTTCGACGTCGTCCGTGGCGTTCCATTCCGGGAGTTCGACGTGGCGTAAACCTCTTCGGTGTAAGTGTCGGTTGCGGAGTTTTAAGATTTGGAACCCGAATAAGCCGAGGAGGACGAGGCCGATTAAAGAGACGAAGAAGAGGAAGCCGAAAGATTTTTCAATCTTCGCGTCTTCTTTTTTGCTCTCGTTGTTCTCGTCGGCGGAGGCTGATTTTTCCACGTTTTCGCCATTTCCTTGACTTTCTTTGTTGCTACGCGTCGCCGTCGGGCTCTCTTTTTCGAGCGTACGAATCGTCCACCCGCCATCGGCTATTCTTTGAATCTCGGTGTTTCCCGCCGTGTTCGGTACGTTCGAGACGAGAATCGGGAAAGAGATTTGAGCGCTCTCTCCGCGCGGGTCAATCGCTTCGACTGTCACGTCGATCATTTTCTTCTGCTGTTGCGCATTTGTGTGAGTAACTTTTGTCGCGTCAAATAGAAACTCTCCCGTGTTGGTATCGATAGAAGCCGCTCGAACAGACCGAGCATTCACAACTCGAAACTTGATATCGTTGTCCGCCTTCTCCTCTGTCGTCGTCGTCGTCGCGTTTGATAACGACGCTCCAAAAGTAAAAGACGCGATTTCGTTGGATGCCAAATCTAAAGCGATATCGACTTCCGGCGCGCGAGTAAACACGGGTGGATTTGCAAATTTTTCGCAACTCTCGCCTTCGTAGCCTTCCTCGCACTCGCACTGAAATGTGTCTTTGGTACAAATACCTCTGCCGTTGCACGCGATGGAGAACGTGGGGTCTAGTCCGGGACATTTATTCAGAGTACAGTTATCAGACGGGTTGCCTAATCCAAACGCGCACGTCTCGCAATACGGAAGTTTGCAGATGTACGAAAACATTTCAAGAATCGTTCGCGACTTTGCCGCGTCATCTCGCAAAGCCGACTCTCTCGTGTATCTTTCTAACAAAGCATCGCCGGCGGCTTGTCCGATTGAAAACGTTGGAATAGTGAGTGTAGATTCCGGGAAGCTGCGCCAATTATCAGCCGCGGGCGCAGGAATCCGACTTTCGTACGTGTCGACGTTGACGATCAACACGCCCACGCCTCCGGCGTCTTGACAATTCATTGTTTTTACGTCGAAAGCGCACCCACCTCTCACGACTACGCAGATTTTACCTTCTACGTCGTCGGAGATGTAGGCGTTGCAGCCTTCGCGATCCCATGCGTCAGGGACAATATCGTTCGATGCGATCGCTCTGCGCGGATCTGGAGATTGATATTCAAAGTTTGTTTCATTCGGAGTTGTTCCACTGTACTTCCGCACGTCGTTACGCAAGTAATAAAAGGGTAACGTGAACGAGGAGGGCCGAGATTTTGGGAACACTGGATTAGCAGATATAGATTCGACGCCCGCGGTACCGGTGCTTACACTCGCCATGTAGCATTCGCAATCCGCTCCATAATCGAGCTCATAAACGTCTAATATGACTGAATCGATGTTTCCTTTCTCTCCGTCTTTGACGTTAACACCGAGCGTTCCGCTCGGATATAAGCAACTATTACTATGATTCGTTGCGCTCTCGTTCGGAACGTCGCTTCCAAAAACAGTCAGTTTTGCAGCAATGCCATCTAATAAAGCGCTGTGTCCGAAATCTGCCGCGACTATTGCAAAGTATTGTCCAACTGGCGCGGAGCTTTCTCCTCGAAGGTAATACCCCAACGTACCACCAACTTCGATGTTTGGAATAGTTTCAAACATATCCGCTTTCCATAAGCCGCGCTTGAAATCATACGACGGCACGACACCGCGCGATACGCCAAAGTAAAGTTCAGGTCCAGCGTTTGCAAACGCGGAATAGTCGTTTAATTTCTCGATATCGAGAGCAAATTTTTGATTCTGGCACCTGATTTCAAAAATAAACGCTACGGCTTCGCCCGAATCTAATCTGTTTTCATACGTTTTTATCTCACCGTTTTCAATCGAGATGAGTGGGATTTCGCATGCTTCGCCGATGAAGTCTTTTGAACACTCGCAAATACCTTTTACTTTGTCACAAACGCCGTTATTTCTACACTCCTTCTGACACCAACCGTACGAAGGAAGCGTTTGTATGGATACGCGATATATCAAGCTTTCTGAAGCTCCGATAGCGTCGTTGAACACGGTAAGAAACCACCAATCGACATTTTCCTCTTCCGCTTCATCGGCGCCGATACTCCATCCGCTCATGTTGTATCTTCTCGGAACGTCTGAAACCTTTACGCTGGCTTCGTGCTGCACGAGATACTTTTCTTCCTCGCCAAACGGATGGTTATCATCGTCGCCGCCGGCGTCGCCGCCGTCCTGAGTTTCGTTTGGTATTACTTTCGCTTCTGGTATTTTTCCCGAAGATTCGTCCCTGGTTTCGAGCGCATCAAATGCATCGTACGCGTCTCTCCAAAAGTTATCATCGCCGGCGTACAAATTCTCGTTGACCTCACCGGCATCGTCGTTCAAAAATCCACCGCGCAAGCCCGGGGGACAATAAATCGGAACCGCATTTCTTCGTAAGAACAAGCGTGGCGAAGATCCATGATGCAAAGCGTGGTCAAGCGTCGCTCGAACTATCGCTGTATCGCTCGTTACACGAAATTTATAAACATCGAACGCGCCTTCAGGTAACACTCGAACGTCGGTAACATTCTCAGAAATTACAAGAGACGTTCCGTTTTTTTCAATAACCGTATCTTCCAGCGTCAAGAATTCAATCGGGATCGAGCACGCCACGCCGGTGAGATTCAGAGGACAATCGCACACGCCGTTGACACATCGACCGATACCGCTACAGTTCGCGACGCACAGCTTGGAAGAACCAATACCACCGCTTTCGTCGAGGAGCACGGATACCTTTACGTGCAAATCTTTCTCGCTTCCTTCAAATCGAGTGCCGCCGTTCGGCTCAATCGCCGTTTCTGATTGACGTACTCGTGCGCTTCTCACGCCAAAGCTCCACGTTTCGTTGGGAGAAACTGTGAAATTCGCGAATAAGTATTCCGGTACGATGCAATCTATCCGCGTACACTGTGTTTGCGCTATGGATTCAACGTCGTATCCGGTTCTCACGAACGCTCTCCATGTGACGACAATCTCGCCTGATACCCAATTCGCGTCTTCGAATGAGGTTTTGTCGTCTTCTAAAGCACCGTCAAAAACTCCCAAATCGTCGTCGTCGACGCTTTCGAACAACTCTATGCCAGCGTTTTTACCGTCTTGAATCAACCCGGGCGTTTTTAAACTTCCATCTATGACGAGTTCTCTGCCACTCGCCGGCGTGAGCGAGGGACATTTCGAGTATGCGAAATAATTTCGCTCCTCGGAGGAATACGTCGCCAAGCACGCCTCAGAAAGATACGAAGGCGGTTTTGCGTGAATTCGCAAAGCTTTCCACGAGATATCGATTATCGACGCGTTTCGAGGGATGTTAAAATCGTCCTGAAAACTCAAAAATGAGTTTGCTTCATCTCCGATAGGTCCGGACGATACGAGCGTCAAATTGATCGTAAAAGTTGACGTATTAGTGAAATCGCTGTGGATGAACTTCACCGGAACGGGCGTTTCGAACGTAACTTTCGTGCTTTCATTATCGATAGGGGAGCCGTCCGCGAAAGTAAGGCCGGTGACTTTTTTGCCAAAGAGTTCAGGGATACCGTTGACGTCTTTGTAGTTTATAATTTGCACGGAGAGAATCGCGGATGCGCTCAAGGTGGTATTTTCGCTCTCCACGTAAAAGTACTCCCAATCGCCCGGACGGATTTTGCGTTCAAAGACGCTCTCTTCGTCGTTTGGTATTAATTTTGTGGCGTTATTTTGGCAGTAAAAACCAGCGTATCCCTTGAAACACACGCACATTCCTCTAAAGAAACCAGCGTTCACACATATGCCATGATTGCTGCAATTGAACGGGCACGTCGGAATTCTTTCATTCACGGCGGTGTACTCTTCGCGCTCGAAAGATACGCGAGCGTCGAATGACATTCTCTCGCCGGATATCGCGTGATGGTTGATCACAGTCACGTAGTATCCCGCCGAAACGTTTTGCGTCGTCGTGTTACTACTCCTCTCGAAAATGCTTTCAATTGGAATCTCCAAACGCGCGTAGTCGCTCGCCACGCTCGATAACGTGTTCACGAACTGAGAATCTTGCTGACTCGTCGCGCCTTCCGTATTCGCGGCGTAATCAGCGAAGTACCCAAACGAGCGACAACGCGTTTCACCGTGATATAATTCTTCGTTTGGCCACGCCGCGCAGATTATCATCCTATCCGATACGTTATCGGTGAACTCACTCGAAACGTTCATATCTCGGCGAACCAATACTGTACCTAACGCGGAAGGGTTGTTTTCGTGCGAGATTTCAATTTTTATCGCGTTAACACCTTCGGATTCGCTCGGACGTTCCGGAATTGAAATGTACATTTTAGCCGCGCCACCTCGATCGAGCGTTTCTGAGAAGGTATGCACGATACCATCGGGCTCAATTACTTTCATTCTGCTCTCGCAATACATCCCAGCGTACGGGCGTTCACAGAGGCACATTCCTGATGCAGAACATCTGCTGCGATTGTTATTGCAATCTGTTACGCACGAATCTTTAGTTTCGTTCGAAAGAACAACTTTGACGAGCGAGACGACGTCTTTCTTCGGTTCTTTGGATGCCGTGCTGGACCAAAATTGAATGCCTCCGCGTCCATCATCCATGCTCACTTCTTCAGGAATGAAATTTCGTAACTCGTGCGTTTTAAACGCCAAGGGAAGTGGCGGCGTTCGAACGTTGCATACGGCGATTATGAACCGGCTTTCACTCGAAACGTCGTCGACGCGCAGCGAATGAATCGGGCTTAAAATGCTGTACGATTTCACGTCGAACTGACTGTAATAGTGGAACGTAGGAATCTGTGGAGCATTGATTGTGAACCGAGTCTCGTTCGTATCATTTTCTACCTCCCCTGGCGACGAAAGAAGCAAAGAGTAGTCTCTAAAAGCAATATTTTTATCACCAGCCGAAGCCAAAGAAACGCTCTCGTTCTTCTTCTTTGTCGTTTCATTCTCGTCGATCCATTCGCACCCATGCGGTTCTGTTTCGCAATACCCACTCGAAGGAACATAAAAGTTTGTTTTGTTTATATCCAAAGCGTCCGAAATGAACAGAGAAGGTCTCGCGTCGCCGTCAAGACCGTCCGGAAAGGTCGCCTCTACGCGCATAAAAGACCGCTCGTCGTCACCACTCGCACTCTCTTTTGGCACATCGACGTTCAAATACGCGCACTCCCCGGGTTCACTTCTCAACAACGAATATCCTTGGTACCTGCTCGTCTCGTTTTCCTTCATTCCCAGCACGAGTTGATGCACGACGATGGAACAGTCCGCCCCGGCTCTTCCTTTCGGACACTCGCAAACGTTCCGTTCCGTGCACACCCCGACCCGATCGCAATCGTTCAAACACTTCACCTCGTCCATCCTATCCGTGTAATAGTGCACCTTGAACCCTTTATCGCTGTTCAGTTTCAAACTCGTCCATTTTAACGTCAACGACGACTGGTTTTCGAACACGATCGAGTGCGGAAAGATATCTCCCGAATACGTGGCCAGAATTTCTTCTTCTCCTTCATCGTACACTCGCAAAAAGTCTTCGCCTAACACGGAGTTGAAATACTCCAACGCGAGCGTAATTCTCGTCGTCGTCTTGAGTCCATCTTCTTCACCTTTACCACCAATCGTCCACGCGCACTCGTGCTCTTGCGGGAGATACGTTTTCCCCTCTGGACTTCCATCCGTGATCAACCCACTCGCGGAGGCTAAAAAAACAGCCCCAGTCTCGTTCTTCTGCTCCAAAGCGCACGACCCATCGAGCGCGAGCGCGACTTCAAAACAAAAACCACTCGCGAGCAGCCACAAGAACAACAACAACACCATCCATTTCCTTCCCCACTGTGTCGTCGTCGGCAGCGGCATCCGTAAACGCATCGAGTACAGCTGAAAAGGTTGTTGTCTGTTGTTGTTGTTGTTGTTGTTAACGAGAAAAATGACGTCGCGAAAGAGCAGCCACTCGTTCGTTCGTGTATTTTTTTCTTTCCAAAAAAGAAAAAGAAGAGAGAATCTCTTTCGCACCAAACGGCGGCGAAGAAAGTGTTCTTTTGAGTATTCGTTGAGTATGTGATGTGAATGTATGTACAACAGGACTAGAGAGGAGCTAATGTTGAGTACGCATGTGGTATTTTAAACTGCTAAGGTGACGATACCTCTTCTCGCACACATGGCACTCGTACGGTTTCTCTTTCGTGTGAATACGCACGTGGACTTTCAATTGACTAGATGTACGAAAACGCTTCTCGCACACATCACATTCGTACGGTTTCTCGTTCGTGTGAATACGCATGTGCTTTGTCAAACCACTAGAATCACTAAAAGCTTTCTCGCACACATCGCATTCATACGGTTTCTCGTTTGTGTGAATACGCACGTGCCTTTTCAAATGATCAGCTCGAATAAAACGTTTCTCGCACACATCACATTCGTACGGTCTCTCGTTCGTGTGAATACGCATGTGTTTTGTCAAACTGGATGGTCTATCAAACATCTTCCCGCAAACATTGCACTCGTGTTGTGTTCTCTTCCTCTTCACTCCTTTCTTTTTAAAAGTCGTTTCTTCTTTTTGTATCTGATGATGATTTGCCTCGAGATCCTCCTCATCATCATCAGGAATCCTCGAACACAACACCAAAGGTTCTTCTCTCTCACACTTCAAAACCGTCCTCGCGTTCACCGCTCTTTTCGGATGTGGATTCTTTCTTCGTCCCATTCCTTGTTCTTATTATTACTCGTAGTAGTAGTAGTAGTAGTAGTCGTACGAAAACGAGTTTGTAAATAATACTCGAACACCAACAAAACACGCATGCGTGATCTCGTCGTGTGAAGAGAGTCAAGAGTCAAAATGTCTCGAGTTTTGGCTTCAGAGTGTTCGCCTCTAAAAAAGTGAGATGTCCACGGCAAGGATCGTTCCAAAACCGTCTCCGGCTGGAGACGAGGAGACCGTGTGGAGACCAAACTTCAGGTGCGAGGACAGCATTTGTTGTTGGTGTTGTTATGAGTAGCAGTAGTCGTCTCGCCGTCGTTTACGTCGTGTTTCTTCTCTTTTGCGATGGAGATTGTTTCGTACTTTTGGATGATTTCCATTTTTGCCGCGCATTTCTGTTCTCTACATTTTATGAGTACGAGTTTACTCACACGATTTCTCTCTCCCTCCCTCTCTCTTTTGGGACGATATCGGAAACGTAACAACAGTGGAACGTGGGAAACGTCCGTGGTGCACAACTACCGGAACTTTGTCCGCCACTGTGGCGTGGCGTTCGCGCGGTCGAAATTAGATGCACGCGTGGTGAGCGAAGCTTCGAAAACGGTGGTGGATACGTGCGAGATACGGTCGATTTCGCACAGAGAGAACACGTTAGCGGACGTTTTGGTGAGCGAGAATGGGGTTTCGCTGACGAATATAACGGAGATTGGGAAGCGACGAGTGATTGTATATCCGGACGGGGCGACGAGCACGGTGGAGAGTCGATGGGACGGCGACGTGTGGGTGGAGGCGGACGAGTTGAACTTGTTGGAGACCAGACGGTGGTTGGAGAAAGGTTTTTTGATTATAGCGAGAACGATTAGCACGGAAAGTGGCGAGCAAGTGACGTCGACGTCGTATTTTGAGCCGTGGAGTAACGCGAAAAGGAGGAGTAAGAGAAGGAGCGGGATGAAGAGAAGGTTGGATTCGATGGTTGAGTTGGCGAGGGCAAATTCGAGAGGCGATTTGGCGAGCATGTTCAATAACGAAGACGACAACTACGGGAACGAAGATCCTCGAGGTGGTAATAGGATGTTGCCGTCGACGTCGGAGGACGGGGAGTCGATGACGAGCATGGGTAGCGAACGAACGAGAGAGGAAGAGGAGGACATCGATTCGTCCTTGGATTCGAGAATCGGGTATAGGAACAAAAACGGTCGAGGTGGTAATAATTATTACTCGGACGATAGCACGGTGTCGGATCAAGACACGTTCGATGCGACGGAGGAGTTTGATAACGCCAGTTCGCAACAGCAAACGCACACGGGAACGGAGAAATCGGGAAGCACGTCGTACAGTCAGTACATTTTCGGATTTTTCCAAATGCCTGATTTTTCGAGCTTTGGTTTATCCTTGCCGACATTTGACGAACTCTTTGGAAATAAAAGTAAGCCGAATCACACTGGAACGAACGGAATGCATGCAGGCGATAACATTAACTCGTTTGATACTTCGTTTAACTCGGCTAAGAATAGCGATTACATCGAGACGGCGAGAGCGTTTAATCTTCCGTACACGGCGGAATGTCTCGGATCGTTCGATTGCACGCTTTCGAGCGCGCAAGGCGTTTTGCGCGTGTTCCGCGACCCATTTTGCGCGTGTTTTGATGGCGGTGAAGGAAAGCGATGGTTTGCACACGCGGGTGATTTTCAGGCGTTACAAATTAACGGCGATCATGAGATTCTCGTCAAGTGGGTCACGGCGCAAAGTTTAGCGCAACAGAATTCATTGAAGAAGAAAAACAAGAGGAAGAAAGACTCGGGAACTCGAGCGACAGCTGTTCGATTCCAAAATTTCGGCGAGTTTCGAGACCAGGCGTTCGACTGCATAGTAGCGATGCTTGAAAGCGCGCCCGGGTTAGAAGCGAACGAGGACCAATACATGGATACGGAGGATAATGAATCTTTACACGGCATGCGTCCGGAATACGAAAGAGGTGCTATAGCGGCGTTACAAGTTGGCTATTATCCAGAGCGGTTCGTGTTCGTTGAAATAGAGTCTTTATTATTAGATGAACGCATGCGAGATAGAGTAGGAAAACGATCGAAACCGGTTATAAACATATCGGTCGGTCAACACGCGTCTTCGGCAAAGACGACGCGATTAGGATACGACGTAGACAGCATTCTAAAAGGAGGCGATAGCAACGCGAGTGACTCTGGTGCACAAAAATTTGAGGTGGAAAAGTTTTTCGCGTTTCCCGCCTCGGATGTAGACTGCAATGCTGGGCGCATTGCGGTTGTCATCACGGTGCCAGTTTTGAAAACTCAAGATCCGGCGCACGGCGAAGAGAACGAGGACCTGGGCAGAACATCGACGACGACCTACGCAACGTTAGCACTAGGTGAAGCTTCGATCCCGTTGGCCATTTTAGAAACGAGCTCGCGCGCGGCTGTGCCCTTCACCGCGAATTTGTCCGCGGTGAAGAACATCGAAGCGACGCTGCAAGACGTAAATCCGAAACCGGCCACGAAGAATGGAGCTAAAGGTGTCGGAAGCATCCGATGTCGCGCCTGGTTAGGCACGCGCTCGGAAGCTATCGAGGTTGGCGCACCGAATATTCGACCGGAAACGCTCAAGCGCGGCAAGTCGAAGGATTTTGCGTCCTCGAAAGCAACAAAGAATTTACACATGGCGTTGCACAACGTCGAAGACGACGACGCGGATTCCTCGGACGATGAGAAAGCAGCCGTTTTGTTCGGCGAAGGTCCGTTGCGCAAAGACGTATCGAATCGACCCATCGTTCGAGTCGCTCCTAGAACGTGTAAAGTATTCGTGCGCATCAGTAGCGTGCGGGGTATTCCCGAAGCCGAAGCCGGAAAGAATTCTAACGGCGTCGTTTTGAGATGTTCGTTGTTGAACGACTCGCGAGATTTAGGCATCTTCAAAGCGAAAAAAGCGGGACAGCCGGCGACTCGTTTCTTTCTCGGCGATGGCAACATGAAAGAAGCGGAAGACAGCGACGTCGTTTGCTTTGAAGTGGAAGAACCAATTGTTAATGCCATCGTGAAAATCGACGTCTACTCGAATAAAGAAGGCGCGAAGAACGTCAAGATTGGACGATTTTGCATCGATTGCTCTGGAATGCCAAAGACAGTGTGCAAAGACTCTAGATCGAGCTTTTTCAAGATCAACCAAAGAACGGGCGTTCCGTTGTCGCTCGGCAATGGCAAGTTCAAGTTGTTGAGATCCCCGAAAAAAGCGAAAGTGAAAGCAAGCGTCAACGTGGACGCGAACGGTGAGTTTACTTTCGCGGGTAAATCGAAATTAAAACCGCTTTCGACCTTGTCCGGGTTCACGGCTACTGAGAGCGCCGATCGATCGGGCACGACGGTGACGAGCGCGACCGGTAACGTCGCCGCGCGATCGGATGGCGCCTCGATGTCGAATACATCTTTCACAAACGGAAGAAGCATCGAGCCGAACGATGTGGAATATTTGGGCGAAGTTAAAGTCGCGACGCGAATTGTTCGTTCGATTGACCCGCTCGCCACTCCAATTGTTGGTTCTACGCGCGTCCGGATTTTGAAAATGAGACACGTTCCGTCGGGATCGGCTCCAGGGATTGCGATTCGACACGACCTTTCATGGGCTTGGTTACCAAACGCCTCGGCGAGATCTCCCGCCGGTTGGAAACGAGAATTCGACGTCGCTGTTCGGGACGTCACGAAACCGATTCACATCGGAGTATTCGATCGAGCGAGAGCGGACGAACGCATCGGCGTGTGCACGATATACCCATCCTCGCTCCCGTCGTTTGGGAGAGATATCGTCGCGACCGTTCCGTTGCGCTCGGAGGACGACAGTGAAGTGACTGGTGAAATCACCGTCAAAGCCTCGTTTAGAAAAGCGAAAAGCAACGGTCTCTTCTGTCGCACGTTTAGTACGAATGGTAGCGATGCGAACGACCCGGATGCGATTCCTGCGTCGTCCTCTTTCGGAGGATTCGAGGACGCGGCCATGAGTGTCGGATATTACGCCAGAGGCAAGCAACTCGCACGACAACTTTTATTTGGCATAAACGATATGGACGATGATATCTTAGTCCGAGATCCTTCTGTCGCATTCGCGCATCTCAGCGGTAAATTTGGAGGTGGTTTGAATACGCGCCACCATCGCGAAGAGCGAGAGAAGCGAGAAGCGCAACGCCTGGCTTTAATCGCTGGCATTAACAAGCTTCCAACAAATATTGTTGATACGTTGATGTTTGAGAAGATGCCACCAACGGCCTCGTTGTCTTCGTCTGCTTTAGCGAGCGCGAATTCGAGCTTCGCTGCGGCGGCGGGGGAACTGGGAAGGAGAGGTGCCAAAATAGGAGAGTTTGCGACGGTGCCTCCTCGGGATCCGGCGGCTTCCTCGAGCAGCGACGTGGACGACTTGAACGAAGAAGAAGAGGCGTTAGGAATCGATGCTATTCGCGCGAAAGCTGCGGTTATACGAATCAGTATAGCGTTACAACCGTTCGCATACGCTTTGAAAAGGCTCGAACGAGCGGTGCGGTGGCGAGATTATGCCTCGAGCGCTTCGTTACATCTCGCGCTGCTCTTCTTTTGCTTCTTTCCGAACTACATCGTCGCGTTCATGTGTCTTGGTTTTGTCGTGCACTGTTCGTCGAACAACGATGGGACGTCTGCATGTCTCTTTGGAGCGGAAAAATCGAGAAATAACGAGATTTTGCGTTCCGATTCGGCTTCGGAGTTTACGAATTTCCCGCCCGGCTCAAAGTTTGACGCGCCCATCGGTTGGTTTTCAACTGTCGTTCGCGGCACGGAATTTGAAAACGAAGGTTTGTTGAAAGGACCGAAGCAGCTTAACGATGCCTTGTTCGATAGAACTATGCAAGTTATCTTTTGGGTTCAGTGTCAACTCTCTTATTTCGCGGATTTCATGGAAACGCTTCGAAAAGAAACGCTTCGATGGGAAGACGGAAACTATCGAAACTGCGTCGCGGCGCTGGCGTTTGCCGCGACCGTCGGCGCGATTACGGTGTTTATTCCGTTCGGATTTATTGTCTCCTCGCTCGCATTTTACGCGCTCAGGCCGTCGCGATTGTCGGTCCCTAAGTATTCAATCGTAAAGTTACGATTGAACAACAACGTCATGACAAGTTCCGCCGAAGAAGAAGAGGAAGAAGAACCAGAGGCGAGCGTAATCCACCGGCGCGAAGAAGCGTAAAAAATTATATGTTGTATTGTTGTAATAATCTTTCAAATGTATTTATGTATGAATAGTAAATCATCATCGGAACGACGCTCAGTCACGTTAGTTACACGCGCGGTCTTTTACTCTTTTCTGTCGCCTTTTCCGAACATTTTTTCTCTCTCCTCGTCTTCCTTCGCGTTGTACTCCTCCAATTCTTTCTCCACTTTCGCTTGAATTTCCTCCGCGTCTTTGAAATACTCCGCGTCTTTGGCGTTCCCTTGCAACAACTTAGAGTTCTTATTCGGCGCACCTCTCTCCAAAAACTCGTCGTCTAAGTCTTCATCGTTGCCTTTACCTGGATTTTCCTTCGCGTACTCCTCCAAAAACTTCTCGTGGTTCGGTAAGATCTTATACATACGCTCCTTCTCCTCTTTGTACTTCTCCTGATTCTCCGCGGAGTCTACCCAAAGGTACTCGAACAAACCCATCGAGCGCGTAATACCGCACTCTTCTAAAGTCTTCTCGTCTTCCAGAATTACTCCTTCCGGCGTGCCTCCTTTAGTTTGCGCGCCACGCGTTCGCGAGAAAGAAAGAAAGAAAGAAGAGACAGGTCAGCAAAACATCAAGCACACAAAAAACGCTCGCTTTAAAAAACAGCTCAAACCCGAGCGCAAAAGACGAGACACGAACGAAAAACGAGCACACGACTTTGACGATGACAACACCAAAAGCGAACAACCTCTTCTCAGCGTCTCCACTTTCTCCCCGGTCTCCCTTTCCACCTTTCTTTTCAACTCCGAGATGGTCTCTTTATTCTTCTCCACGTCGCGAAAAACGCACGTTTTTCCTAAATATTTCGACCTCGAGTCTCGAACTTGAAACCGAGTCAAGTTTTTATGCTCCTCGTTGTTCGGTTCTGGGAGGAGTTTGACGAAAATCGTGATCTTGCTCGTCGCGTCGTCGGAGTCTTCTTCGCGCTCGTTGTTTTTCGTGTTCGTCAAAATCGTCGTCATTCTTTCACGACGTGTGTACGCGTGCTGTTGCGTGATCAAACTCGCGCGAGAAAAAAAAGTGCGATCAGATCAACGATGATGAGAGATGCGAGAGAAAAGAGTGATGAATATTTTTTGCTCTTTTTTCTTTTTTTTTACCTTTTTTGGTCTCTCGTTCTCTTTTTTGCTCTTTTCTCGCAAGCGGCAAGAGTTTTTTTCTTTCTTTCGAAGATCATCAATTCGGTGTTTTCAAACAAAAATTAAAACGACCGGTGCTCTTTGCGCTCTCTTTCTTTCTTTGTTCTCACGAATAACTCCGATGAATGCGCAAAAAGTAGAGCAGCAGTATACCATCGTCTCATCTTCACGCGAAGCCGCTGTTTGTGTGCGTGTGCGAGAGAGAGTGAGAGAGCAGCGTGTGCACGACGTGATACAACTTTTTTGAAATGGAAGAAAATGTACGGGAAAGAGATCGGCTCAGAGAGAGCAACCAAGAGACGGAAAAAATACGTCTCCTTTTCTCTCTCGCGGAACGAGGAAGAGAAGGACGATGATTTCCGGAGCGAGAGAGAGTGAGAGAGAGAGAGGCGTTCGAGATGGCGTTGTGTGTGTGGTCGTTTCAAGTAAACGCGCGCTAAAGGGTAAAGAAACTGTTTGCGCTCCCAAGAGAGGGCTTTTTCTCTCCGTGAGTGACCTCTTTCTTGGAAAGCACACAACGAAAGAGAGAGATACATTTTTAGTCATTTTTGAGGACAGTTTACGCTGAAATGTGAGTGGTTTGGCCGCGCAGAAACGGTCAAAAAGTGAAGCAGAGATAAGCAACTGCGCGTTTACGCGAAAAAAAGGAGTTCGAACGCGTTTTTACTCGTCTTTAGTGAAGGCGCAAAATCGTCCGCCGGCGAGAGCGCGGGAGGCGATCGAGCGCTTATTTCGAGCGATCGAGCGCTTATTTCGAGGCAGAAAAAAAGGCAAATTTTAGGGTGGATGAAGCGACGGTTTTTGCCGATTTTAACGGTCGAACGATCGGTGAGTGCGTCCTGAGTGCTTGGCACGTGTACTGGGACATCCTAGAGGTGCTTAAACGACCTCAAATCGGACGCATTCGAAAGGAAATTGCTTCGGAAATTGGAACCTCTTCGATACGACAATTCATTAATTCGCCGCCTTCCAAGCGAGAGAAGCGGGTGAGACTTTATTCTTCTGGAGTAATTTTTTGATCGATTTTGACGCTCATACTCGCTGTGAGTGCGCGCCTGGGTATGTAGGACCGAGTAGATGCTCTCGATCATGGAGAGATGTGGCGCAAAGCCCCGCGAAAGCGTCCGTTCTTCTCCGCGATTTTTGCGGAGCAAAGCAAGGAAAGAGACTTCGCGGCGAGTTCGAGAAGCTACATAAGTACCATCTTTAGGTATGGTGTTACAAAGTTACGAGCGAATTGTGCGCGCCGAGAGGGGATCGGATTGGTTTGAGTCGAACTCAAGTGCTTCATTGGTTCCATCAGAGTCTCTCTGACTGCTGTGGAGGCCGTCGTAGCGCCGCGTTGAGCGGCGACGTTTTCGCCCAGGGCGCCGAAGGCTCTCTGCGTATCGGGGCCTCAGAGCAAGTGCCCACATAAAATTCCATGAGATGATTGATATGATGCGCGCTTGGAAGCCCTGAGTGTACCGCGGACACTCTCTGTGTGCTCTGGAGCGTTGTGAGAGAGTCTGACGTCCTCTAGGTGGCGCACAGGAGGCGGCGAAGGCGCCGACGCTTTTCCTTAGGTCCCCTCCAAGGGGAATAGCGATTCGAATTCGCCGTCGCGTAGTTCCAGACAGCTCCAAGTACCACTCCACTCCACGCATCCCGCCCTTAGTACGTGTTCAACTGGACCACGGCGGAAGGTTCACACCGTTCGCGCGCTTCGATTGGATGGTCGTAGAGTATCAGAGCGCGCGTTTACGCTCCGACGACGCCGGCGCGAAAATTTGCGCTCACGGCGCCTTTCGAATATGTATATCGCCGCCACAGATACCCTTTTGTAACACCCAGATAGCGTTGTCAAATGATCCTGTAAACGACTGATGTTCTCAGATCTGTAACTAGACTCTAACGCGACTCTAACGTACGTCTCCGATCACGCTCAGATGCCTTCGATCACTCGTAGCGACCGCGCGAGCCTTTAAACTTTCCGCCTTTCTTTCCCCTCTCGGGCGCGTGGACGAAGCGCTCTCGACGTTTGGCTGGAATTGTGATTTTACGTACACTTGGCGCTAGACAGAATGATTGTGCATATATGTACAAGCGTATTTATATTAAAACATGAGTAAAATAGTATTCTCAGAGCTTCATTTTCAGTGCGCTCTGGCGTATGTTGTGTGTTACTGTTTCTTTAAACTTCATTTGTTCTTGTACTTTTTGTCTCTCTCTTAAAAAACTAGAGTCTAAACGATCAACTCCTCGCAGGTCCAATCCGCATTCTCTCAACACCCAGACGCAATTCATCCGTCTCATCTCCACTCTTTATACAATAAATCTCTCGCGAGCGCTCTCCAGTGGACTTTCACGCTGAGCAAACGACACCGCAAGCGAGTCACGTCGGTCTCGCCTCCGCCGGCTCTGCGAGAAGAAGGCGAGGGGAGCGAGGACGATTCGGCGACCTCTCGAACGGTTTCGACTTTTCGACCGAAATTAAGAAGTCGTCGGACGCCTCCTTTTCTGTTTTTGGTGGTGTTTTTGCCGGAGGCGGCGTGACGAGAGGAGGAGGTCTCGTCGGTGTCGTAGGCGCTCGAGTTGTCCGCGTCACTGTTGACTCCGCTGCCACCGCTCGCGGAAAAGTCGTCGCCGCCGCCACCAATTTGGGTGGAAGATGGAGAAAAGTGTAAATGTTCGGCGGAGACGGCAACGGCAGCTTCACCTTCCTTTTCTGTGCCTCGTCCTAACGTGACGACGGCGTCGGTTTCGCCGGCGCCTCCTCGGGACGGTGAGGCAAAGGATTTCGGATGATGGCGGTATGGGGAGAGGAAAGAGGTACCTCCTCCTCCTCCTCCGCTGCCACCATGATTATCACCGTCGTCGTCGTCGATATTGTTGTCGTTATGGTTACTACTGTCAGGAATATCTCCATCGAGATGATCTGCTTCACCGGTATCATCATCGTCGTCATCATCATCATCGTAGTCCTCGTGATTTCCGTGAGCGCCGTTTACTCGATACCCGTTGTCGTACAGACCATTTCCCGCTATGCCGTTACTACTAGTACTATTGCTACCACCATACTTCCTTCTTCTGTTAATGTCGCTATTATTGTGAAATTTTGGTAAATCAAACCCAAACGTCGAGTTGGCAAACGCACGAAATGTAAACGCTTGCTTATACGCGGCTTTCCTCTCCACGTTATATGCTCTCGCCACGTCCGATCTCGGCGCAAATCCGCTAAATACTACAATTTTCTCTTCTTCCGTTGTTTTTGAATTGTTATCACCGTCGTGCATCTTTAACACGCCGCCTGTTGCGAACAATCTCACGCACAAACAATCTCCGTCTTTTGTCAACGCGCACTTCTCCCACTCTTCGCTGTTCGCGTAATACGACTCAAACGCCACCTCAGGTAACGTTGACTCTCTTCTATCGCTCTTCAAATTGTTCGACTGCGCCATTTTCGACGTGCTCGCGAAGACTTTAGTTTTACACGACGCCAACGGGTTCGCTAAAGTTCCTTCTTTATCTTCACCTCCCTTTTTACCACTCTTTTGTTGTCTCTTTTCCAACTGGTCTAACAAGCACACGGAAACCTCCGCGGAATACGTGGTGTGCTGCACGATGTTCAGTAAAGTCGTCGCTCGCCAATCCACGTTCTCGGTCGTCAACTCCTCCAGATTATTATTATCAGCGGCCGTGGCGGTAGCGACGTCGCTACTCTCAATGTTCCTATCTTTCTTCTTCCACCGGCGAACGAAGACGACGTCCCCTTTCGCGCCGCTCTTGTTGTTCTCTCCCCATGAAACGTAAAGCGACGAAGAAGACGAAGCGCTTCTACCGCTACTGGGCGCGTAAAACAGTAAATCGTCTTGCATCCCAACCTCTTTAAACGTCTCCGCGTCGTCCAAAAATAAGCGGTCGAACGCGTCCCGCCACTCCGAGTTGGTCCACCTCTTTTCCTTCTTCACATCACCACCATTCTCGCCGCCAAAAACATTCTTCTTCTTCTTCTTCTTCGCTTCTTTGGCGATGATGTTCTCGTTGGAATCGTACTCAAACAAAGCGCCTCTGGCGTGCTCTTTAATCTCTCGCAACAAAGTTTCTCTTCTTCGTTTTCGCGTTTCTGCGGATGCTGTCGTTGACGTCGTCGTCGTCATCGTCGCCGGGGTCTTCTTCTTTCAGTCGCGCGCCTCCTCTGCTCCCATTAAAACAAAGAAGAAGGATATGAAATGCCGCGTTGTTAAAGTATTCGTATCTAAAAAACGGATGCAATGGAAAACCAAAGAGCGCTCTCTCTCTCTAAAACTCTACCAAGGCATCGTCATCGTCCAAAAAAGAAAGAGCGAAAAAGATGTAACGTATTTGTTCCCGTTGTTCTCGTTATCTCGCATTCGGACGCGTATCTTCTGAGGTCTTCAACGCCCCTTCTCACAAAATGGGGGGAGCAAAAATGTGCTCTGGTGTAGTCGTACGTTTTGGCGAAAAATGTGCTCTGGTTTGGTTTTTTTCTCCCGAATTCATCCGCCCAAAAAAATTTTCTTTCCTCCGTTGTCGACTGCAGAACAAAACACACCAAAAGAGGGGAATCTCGCTTAGCTCTCACACGAATCGAATCGAATCGGCGTCCGAGAAATGCAACGCAGAAGAAGCGCGTGTTAATAATAACGAACTCTCCTGTTGTTGGTACCGTCGAGAACGAGATCGATTTCTTCTCAGTGCGACGACCTTTTCGGAGTACTCTTTGTTGGTTGAACGCGTATCGAGGAGAGCGATCGTCCATCTCTTCAAACGCGTGTCGAATTTTTTCCCCTCTTCTATCTGTGTTGACGGGGCAGTCGAGAGAGAGAAAAAATCACAAAAATCACGTGGACGAACACATCGGCAGAAAAAACTCCCGTTTAAATCGTCGGAAATTAAAGAGAAGAACGTGTAAAGAGTGTCCTCCTGTATTTCAACACGACTATAAGAATATAAAATAATGAATCAACAACAAGGCGCGAACAACAACGATCAAGCTTTGGCGGCGGAGAAAACGTGCATAAACGAAAAGTGTAAACGAACGAAAGGAAACCACGCGAATAAAAATTCCAAGGAAATTCGATGGAGGAAAAGCAAAGGTGAGACGAAAAATTAAAAAAGGGGGAGGAGTATAAGATTTGAACGCTCACGCGCGAGAGAGAGAGACGAATTTTTTCTTTCGTCAAATGCTCGTCTTCGATTACAAAAGACGAGCGTTTGAGGAGACATGAAAAAACTGACCAATTATCTATCTTTTATCCATAACAGTGA
>Ga0255753_1000375_pt1 | contig 58063 bp, 48 predicted proteins | sample 041ome_10_FD_179953 | JGI IMG/M metagenome (GOLD analysis project Ga0255753, IMG submission 179953) | Coastal salt marsh microbial communities from the Groves Creek Marsh, Skidaway Island, Georgia - 041412US metaG (version 2) | ecosystem: Environmental > Aquatic > Marine > Intertidal zone > Salt...
GCGCAGTGACTTGTCCGGTCGCACCGTCGTAGGTGTCGGCGGCCTGGAGCCCACTGCTGAGTAGAGCGGCGGTAAGCGTAGCAACTGCCGCTGAGCCTTTGAGGCTTCTTATTGCAGTACTATTTAGTCTAAATGGAATCGAGCGCATGGGTGGTTTACCTTATAATGGTCTAGGCGAGCTAACCTGAGAAAGTTTATCGTGCGAGTTTGAGCGCTTTCTTTATTATTCTGTCATGATTATAAGCGCAATGGAGGAAATCTATACCCTTTTCAGTGGATAGTATATGTTGTTGGCCTATTTAGCAGTGCCATTTAGCAGTGCCGTATTCTTGATCGCTTGTTGTGTTCAGCAGGCTGTTTTGCTGTATTATCTGGCAGCATTTACCAGTATAGGTGAGCTATGTGAATAGGTTAAATCAACTGCTTAAGAGAATAATCTTGAGCCTGTGTCTACCGCTGTTTTCTGTCTTTGCGTACGCCAGCTACGCGCAAGAAGCGACCTTCATCGACAATGTCTTAACACTGTCGAAAGCGACTGTGGGTGAGACCGCCTATGCGCTTGAGCTTGGTTTGAGTGTGAACCAAGGCAATTATGATTTTGGCATTCTCGCTGCCGCAGAAGTCCCGTTTACCAACACCGATGGTGCATCGATCTTCGATGGCTCGGTGCTGCGCGTTCCAACAGTTGATGTTGGCGGAACAAACTATTCCCTCGATCTTGCGCTCATTAGCGGCGATCCTATTACGTTCAGGCTAAGCGACTATGCCGAGGTGGCCGCGCCCACGCCGTCAGCACTGGCACAGGCGACCACGCTGTTTGGCGATTCTATCGAAACGCAAATTGTGCAAGCTAAATGCACCGAGTGCCATAAAGTAGGGCTGATCGCGAGTAATTCAGGCTTACTGTTTGTGAGTACCCGCGATGGCTCGGCGGCGACTAACTTAAGTGCTTTCGCGAATTACCTCAACGGATCCGAGGCTGCTCGCACGCGCATTCTCTCGATGGTGACTGGAGTAGGACATACGGGTGGCAAGCAGATGGAGGTGGGTAGTGACCTGCATCAGAACCTTGGCGAAATGCTGCGACTCTTGCTAGAGCATCAAGCAGGAATCTAAGAAATTATCTCGGAGCGATGTCAATATGAATAGCGTTGTTCGCCTAGTTGCGGCACTTACTCTACTTACCGGGCTTGCGGCCTGCGAAGCGGTGCCGGCTTATCAGCGCGGCGACCTTGCGCGAACAGAAATGGCATTTGATCCAGACCCGCTCGAGTCTCGACTTAATCAGCATATTTATTTCAGTAAAGAGGCATCGACCGGCGGCAACGGTGTCGCCGCTGGCGGCTGCGGCTGTAATTGAAGTCGATGCACTCTAAAACTCTTTTAGCGCTTACCTCGTCGGCACTGGCTTTGCCCGGTGTTGTGGCTGTCTCATCGGCCCACGCCGATACGCCTCCTGCAGTAAGCGTCTTGTCGTATCGCGCGTCTTCTTACAAAGAAGACGATCTCGACGCAAGCGTGCTCTTTGCGGGCAGCGCCGAGCGCTATGACATCAAAGTGCATCAGCTACGCTATTCGGCGCCGGTCGGCGAAAAATACAGTTTCTCTCTAGATTCGTCTTACGAAAGCATGAGTGGCGCGTCGCCTTGGTACACTGTCGAAAGCGTAAACGGAGACGCGAAAGTCGCGATGAGCGGCGCCACAATTTATGAGAAACGTCGTGACATCACTGCATCAGGCCGACGCTATTTCGACAGCGGGAATCTCGGCATCAGCCTTACGATATCCGACGAGAACGACTATCGATCCAATAGTATGGCAGTGGACGGTAGTTTTACGCTGGCAAATAATTCGACCACGATAAGCGGCGGTGCATCCTACTCTGACGATGAGCTTAGCCCGACAGACGCACTGCTTTTTAATCGTATTCCTAGCGCGACAAAAGCCAACAGTTCGGCGTTCGTGTCGGTGACGCAGATTCTCAATCAGTTCTCGATCTTGCAAAGCGGCATAAGCACCGCGCGCGCCTCGGGTTTTCTGAGCGACCCCTACAAGCTTGTCGACCGCAGGCCCGAAGAGCGGAATCAGTTTACTTGGACGACTTCGTGGCGGCGTTATTTTCGCGCTCAAACCAGTGCGCTACACGCGAACTACCGCTACTACGACGACGACTTTGGCGTCAGTTCGCACACGCTCGATCTGTCGCTGCATAAAACCTTCAGGCGCTCAATCACCCTCGTGCCAAGCCTGCGCTATTACCAGCAAGACGCTGCCAATTTTTTTACCCCGGCAAGCAATTTCTTGCAGGCAAGCGATTTCAACTCTGCGGACTTTAGACTGAGTAGCTACGGCGCCCTGAGCGCCGGGCTTAAGCTTAATGCGCGTGTTGGAAAATACACGTTTGTGTTAAGCGGCGAACGTTATAAGGCAGACGCGAGTCTCGGCGGTTCGGGCGCTAGCAGCCCAGGCATTATCGACTTTACGCGCTTAAGCGCAGGCATCGATTTTACTTTTTAACTGTCGCCTATAGATCACGCCATAGACCACCCGTTAAACCACCTCATAATTTTTTACAAACCACCTCGACAATATTTCTCAAGTCCCATTCACTTAGAGACCCTAAACCGATGAGCGACACGCGCACTGATCTGACATTATTCGACGTCGAATTTCAGGCCATGGGTACGCGCTGCACGATAAGTCTTTACGCGCACTCGTCCGACAATGCCCGCAGCCTGTGCGAGGTAGTTATAGCCGATGTAGCAAGGCTCGAAAACAAATACTCGCGCTACTTATCCGACAGCTTTCTCAGCGAGATAAACGCAGTGGCCGAAGCAGGTGGGGCACTCACGGTCGATGACGAAACCGCCGCCTTACTGGACTATGCCGAGTCGTGCTTTGTAGAGAGTGATGGCCTGTTCGACATTACCTCTGGTCTTTTAAGGCGTGCGTGGAATTTCCAGCCCGAGGGCCAAACCGATTTACCCGACGCAGACGTGCTCGCCGCACTTATAGAACGGGTCGGTTGGGATAGACTCGATTGGGAATCGCCGCTGCTTATTTTCGATACGCCTGGCATGGAGCTCGACTTTGGCGGCATTGTGAAAGAGTATGCGGCGGATCGTGCGGCGACTCTGTTAAAAGACGTAGGCGTTGAACATGCGCTAATAAACCTAGGCGGCGATATCTGCGTAACTGGCCCTCAGTACGGCGGCGACCCTTGGCGTGTCGCAATAAGCGATCCGAGTAATCCGGTGTCGCCGCTACGCCTCGTAGCACTTTCACAAGGCGCGCTAGCATCGAGCGGAAGCTATGCCAGATGCATCGAGATCGAAGGAGTAAAATACGGACATTTACTTAATCCTCGAACGGGTTATCCCTTTGTTGGAACCGCAGCGGCTACTGTGCTGGCAGACCAGTGCATTGTCGCCGGCAGCCTCGCGACTATTGCTTTGCTAAAAAACAGCGAGGCAGGCCAGTTTCTCGAACAAATGCAGCTTCCTTTTCTTTTAATCGATCAGAATCGCGTGATTTTTGATCGTCTAGATCTTTGATTTTTTTACGCTAATACTGAGCGATCACGACATCATCGATCTCGATCTGAGGTTTGCTCTCTAGAACGCCTGCCCAACTTTAATCGGTTTATCGATACACGATCGGTAAACCGAGTGGACGATTCAGCTATTGCCTCCTGAGCGCTTTACGGTAAAGTTAAGGCTATCGCTTATTGAGAGGTAGTCATGCACACAAAGACTCGATTTTTTGCTAACGCAGCGTTGGCATCTGCCATTACACTCGGCCTAGCTTCACAGGCCGCAGCCCAGCAAGACTGGGACGCAATCAACGAAGAAACCCTGCGCCATTTCCGCGCGCTTCTTCAATTTGACACCTCCGATCCACCCGGCCGCGAACTGCCTGCTGCAGAGTACATTCGTGACGTACTCGAAGCCGAAGGCTTTGAGGTAGAAATGCTCGCTAACAACGACGAGCGTCCCAATGTGGTGACTCGCTTAAAAGGCAACGGCAGCAAAGAGCCGCTGCTTATCATGGCGCATACCGACACGGTTAACGTGGACCCCGCCAAGTGGACTTTCCCGCCGTTTAGCGCAACCGTCGACGACGGCTACGTTTATGGGCGCGGCGCGGTCGACGACAAAGACAATCTTGCCGCGGGCCTCATGGTAATGCTCGAGCTAAAGCGGCAGGGCATCAAACTCGACCGCGACGTGATCTTCCTGGCCGAATCGGGTGAAGAGGGCGCGACCGAATTTGGCATCGAATTCATGATTAACGAGCATTTCGACAAAATCGAGTCTGAGTTTTGTTTAGCCGAAGGCGGCTCGGTAGCGCGCGTGAATCGTGAGGTGCAGTATGCGGGTATTCAGAGTGTTGAGAAGATTCCTTATCAGATTAATCTCACCGCCACCGGCGTTGCGGGTCACGGCTCTGTTCCCCTACAAACGAACCCTGTGGTGAGACTCGCCAAGGCGATGGCCGCAGTCGCCGACTGGCCTTCGCCCATTAGACTTAACGAAACCACGGCGGCGTATTTCGAGCGCCTCGCGGGTATTTCTCCGCCCGATGCCGCGGCGCGTTATTTAGCCGTGCTCGATCCGGCAACGCAGGCTGAGGCGGATGAGTACTTCCGCGAATTCGAGCCGCGTCACGCGTCGATGCTGCGTTCGTCTTTGTCGCCGAACATTATCGATGCGGGCTACCGAATCAATGTGATCCCTTCCGAGGCCAGAGGCTTTGTTGATTTCCGCGCGCTGCCCGATGAGGATATAGAAGCATTCTTAGATCAAGTCCGCGAGGTGATTAATGACCCAGCGGTCGAGGTCGCATTGGGTCCGAGAAATACGCGGCCGCGCGGCGAGGCGCGGTTAAACACGCCGGCGTTCTCAGCAATCGAGGCGGGCATCACTAAGCATTACGGTGTGGTGACGCTGCCGACGATGAGCACGGGCGCAACCGACATGGCGTATCTGCGCAACAAGGGTATCGAGTGTTACGGCATAGGTCCGGCGATAGACCGTGAGGATGCCGCCCTTGGTTTCGGCGCGCACAGTGACCAAGAACGGATTCTAATTTCGGAGCTTAACCGCTTCGTTCGTTTCAATTGGGATATCGTTCTGCAGATTGCCGCTGAGCAGTAAACCCCTCGCTTTAAAACGGGTAAAAAGGGCCAAGCGCTAAGCTTAGCCCTTTTTTTGCGCAGGGTTTTTATCGAAAGGGTTTAGCGAGGGGACTACACCGCGGCCTTCACGTTGTCGCGCAGATGTTCAAGATTGATCGTTCCAACAATGGCCGAACTCACGCCGGGAATGGCGAGCACAGTGCGAAGATTATTGGCTGTCTCATTGGGTGTGCCGAGCGCGTCGTGGCCACTGTTGAGCGCCTTCTTTATCAAAACGCCTTTGTTGGCAGCGTGAGCCGCCGCTATCACCGGTGCGTCGTCGGTATAAGAGGGATTGTAGGTTGCCATCACAAGGTCCAGCGTCTCGACCGCGCGAAGACCGCCCTCTACCGTTTTGGTGGACATACCGATCGCACGTATCTGCCCTTTCTCTTGCATCTTAAGCAGAGTTGCAAGGCAGTCGGTCTGCTCGAGAATTTTTAGGTCTTCGCCGTCCGAATGAATCAGCACAATGTCGAGATAGTCGGTTTTCATATCGCGTAAGCTGCGCTCGACACTCCTGCGTGTGTGCTCTGCACTAAAGTCGAAAAAGGATTTTCCGGTGGTAAATTCTTCGCCTACTTTGGTGCAAATAACCCATTGATCGCGGTCGCGCAGAAGCCGACCTATACGCTGTTCGCTACTGCCGTAGGCGGGCGCTGTGTCGAGAAGGTTAATGCCGCTTTCGCGAGCGAGATCTAACAGCGATTCGATCGCGCGGTCGACGGGCAGCGAAAAGCCGGTGGGGTATTTTACCTCTTGGTTGCGGCCGAATTTAACCGTGCCCAAGCCTAGGCTCGAGACGTCGATGCCTGTGCTGCCGAGTGGTCGTTTTGCTAATGTCATCGAACTTATCCTAATTGATAGCAGTGAAGCGATAGGCGCTACTGCTTAATTTTTTAACGATCCCAGTGCGCTTTGGCGAGTGTTGCCTTGGGGAGAATTTGCGCTAGTGCGTCGAGCGTAGGCGCGCCGTCGCCAGGGCGTTTTGTCACGCTGCCTGCGAGCTCGGCGAGTACACTGTCGGCGAGCGCAGGGGTAAGAGTCAGCTTGGTTGGCCACGCGGCAATATAGCCGTCTTCGGCAATAAAGAGCGCGCCATCGGGGCGCGAGCCGTCAGCTATCTTCGCCTCGGCACGGTCGATAGCGAAACAGCCCCACTGTGCGCCGCTTAAGTCTACCCACGGAAACAAGTCAGCAATAAGTCGCTTGGCGCGTTCGATTAATTCGTCGTCGGGTACGCCGACACCAGACTCTGCAATCTCGCCGCCTAAATACCAGACCGGTATTCCGTCGTCCGCTAGGTGCGTGGTGACCGTGAGTTTTGGCGTGATGCTAAAGTCCTCACCAATGCAATGCGCGAAAACCGAGCCGAGGCCGGCTTTTTTCACCCACACCATATTGAGAGGCCGCAGCTGCGAGGCAGGTTTGCGCATGCCGGCTGCGTCTATTAAGGCCTGATTGCCTTTGCCGGCGCAGAAAATCATGCGCTGTGCTTCGATGCTGACGGTGTTGTTCTCAGATTCGCGCACAGCGTCACCTACTCCTGTGCCTGCGCGAAGCGTGACAGACTGCGCGCATCCACTCGCATCGCGCGTAAACCGGATGTCGCGGGGATCTACCTTAAAAATCGACGCTTCATAGCGCGCGCGAAGCACCGAAAGGAGACTGGGCGTATCGACGGCAAAATCGGGCAGGGCATAAAGCGAGCCCTCGACCGTTGCCTCGGCGAAGAAGGGAGGAAACTCGTCCCGCGGTAGTGCTTGCACACGCCCTTGTAGACTTTTGCTCCCGAAGAAGGCCTTTATTTTTGAGCGGTAGCTGGCGCTAGACCACATGTAATAGCGCTCGCTCAGCACTTCGCAGCTACTTAAGTCGATTTCGCCCGTGCCGTCGAAACACGCGCGCCAGCGTGCCGGCAGGGCGGCAATGGTATTGGCGGCGTCGGTGACCGACCCGCCAAGCGCGTATTTAAGCCCGCCGTGAATAATGCCCTGAGAGGCTAGCGTCTGCGCGGCGCCGAGGCCGTCGGCCTCGAGCAGAATTGCGTTATATCCCTCGTCGCGCAAGCGGTTGAGCAGCCAAAGGCCGGCAATGCCGCCGCCGAATACGACGATGTCTGTGCTATGGGACGCGGTCATTGTGTGCCTATTCGGGTGGTTAAACGGGGGGTGAATTAATCTGCATTTACGGTAGCGAGCAACAGGCTTTTTTCTGTACGATGCGGGCATAAAGTATATCGACCGCTATGCGGATTTCACAACAGCGCCGCCAAGAGCCGACACGCATGCCAAGAGTCCTTTACTCCCTTCTATTTATGCTGCTCACGCCGCTTATTTTTGTTCGGCTGTTGGTGCGCTCAGTTAAGGCGCCCGCCTATCGCCGGCGAATAGCCGAGCGCTTTGCGCTGCAGTGGCGGCCCGCCGCGCGCGATCTGGCGAAACCGCTGCTTTGGATTCACGCCGTCTCGGTTGGCGAGACAGTCGCCGCCGCGCCTTTAGTGCGAGAGCTTCGCCACGACTACCCCGAACACCAAATTCTCATCACCTGCATGACGCCTACCGGCTCCGCGCGTGTCGAGTCGCTTTTCGGTGACACGGTCTTGCATGCGTATCTGCCCTACGATACGGCAGGGGCGATGAAACGGTTCGTGAAGAAATTCGATCCAGCGCTGCTTATTCTCATGGAAACAGAGCTTTGGCCAAACCTTATTCATTACTGTAGCAAGGCTGAGGTGCCCGTTGTTCTCGCCAATGCGCGACTGTCCGCGCGATCGGCGCGCGGCTATAAGCGCTTCGGCGCACTCACTCGGCCCATGCTGCAGCAGCTAGAGCTTGTTGCTGCGCAGTCGCAAGACGACGCCGAGCGGTTAATTTGTGCAGGCGCTAACGCAGACGATGTGCGAGTAACCGGCAGCCTTAAATTTATTGTCGATGTGGATAAGAGCGCACAGTTACCGGCTGGCGTGTTCGACGCCATCGACGACTCAAACCGCGTAGTCATCATCGCGTCGAGTACCCGCGATGGCGAAGAAGAGAAAGTCTTAACTGCGTTTAAACGAGTGCTCGAAAGCCACCCTAACACCGTGCTGCTTCTGGTGCCGCGCCATCCCGAGCGCTTCGATGCCGTTGCGACACTCGTCGGACGGATGGGGCTTAGGCTCGGCAGGCGCAGTAAAAATGACCTGCTCACAGAGGAGATGCAGGTGTATCTTGGCGACTCGATGGGCGAGATGATGAGTTACTACCGGCTCGCGAGCATCGCGTTTGTAGGCGGCAGCTTGGTGAATACCGGCTGCCAGAATGTGCTCGAGCCAGCTGCATTTGGCATTCCGGTGGTGACGGGGCCGTCGCAGTTTAATTTCGCAACAATCTGCCGCCAGCTCGAAGCCGAGTCTGCGCTGCGCACCGTAGCCAACGAGAAAGAGCTTGCCGACTTTCTCATCGACCTGATTCCCGATTGGGCGCGCCAAGCCGAGATGGGCCGCCGCGGCAAAGCCTTGGTCGAACACAATCAGGATTCCCTGCCTGCCCTGTTAAGTCTGTTAGAGCCGCTTCTGGCTGAGCCTTCTAGCGACGCGTGAGATTTTCGGCGCCTGTCGCTGTCACCCGAATATTGTCTTCGATACGGATACCGCCGCTAGGAATCAGCTCGTCTATTAAGGGCCAGTGTAAGGCCTCGCGCGCGTCACCCGTGCGCAGCGGATCAAGCAGCATGGGAATGAAATAGAGACCCGGCTCAACGGTAAACACCATATCCTCGGACAGCATGCGCGTTGTGCGCAGTGCAGGCGAATGCGCCGGCGGCTCGACACGCCCGCCGCTCGCATTACGCTGATGACCCCCAACGTCGTGCACCTGAATTCCCAAAAGATGCCCAACACCGTGCGGCATAAAGGCATGCGCGAGACGACGGTCGATGAGTTCACTTTTAGCGACTTTCGCGATGCCATGTTCGACTAACAGGCTCGCGACGCCGGCAATTGCCTGATCATGGAGTGAAGGGTAAGCGACACCGGGTTTAACGCTTGCGACGATCTCGAGTTCAAGCGCCTCCATGCCTGTGATGAGTGAGTCCATTACAGGGTGGCAATGCTGAGACGGCGTCGTGCGCGTGATATCTGACCCATAGCCATTGACGCGGCTGCCGGCGTCGATCAATAACAGCTGTGCATTCGGCACGCGCGCACGGGATTTGTGCTGGTAATGCAGCACCGCAGCATTGGTGTCGAGTCCGACAATATTGGTGTACGGCGTTTCGTATTCGAGCAGGCTGCAGGCTTGCAAGAACGCGTTGTGAATTTCAAATTCACTACCGCCGCCGAGAAAACATTCAGCCGCGGCCGCATGCCCGACCAACCCTTGCTGATTGGCAAGGCGCAGCTGGTCTATTTCGTATTCGGTTTTTACCGCGCGGGCAAAATCTAGCGGGGCCAGCAAGGCGGGCGCGTTGATTTTTGCCTGCGCAATGCCCTGTGCTGCCGCCCACGCGGGGTCTGGACCGAGGTAGTCGCAGGCCGTAAGGTCGGTCTGCTTTGCGATGCCGTCGATGCTCGACAGCTGAACCACATCGAACGCCTCGTGGATTGCCGGCTCGAGGTCTGTGTCGATCTGCAGGCTCTGGTCATACCAAAAATCCTGCGGAACAACCTGAAAATAGCGCGGTTTGTCGCCCGCTTTCACGAGCACAAAATGGTCTGGGCGATTCACCGGCAGCCAGTGGGCGAAATGACCGAAAGCTTGGAACACGATCCCGCGGTCGTCGCCAAAATAGTGTTGTTCGCTGCCGCTGTGAATCAAGACACTCTGGCCCGCTGCAAGTATTTGTTCATACTTGCTGGTCAGTGTTGCGACATGGTTTGCATAGGTTTCGGCCTGAGTTTCGGCGCGGGCGGTTGCAGATTCGTGTGTCACAGAAAATCCATCCTAATAGTTGTTGGCAAGAGTAATGCGGCAGTTTGATAGTACTAAGTATACTGCTAGTCTGACGCTGCCGCTTCTTTCTCGCTGATAAAATGACAAAGCGCGGTAGACCTACTTTAATATGATCTAAGAGAGAGACAGTCTATGTCAGATGCTCCTGCTTATATGCTTGCCAATTTAGTCATTAACGATGTCGACGAGTATCGGAAATACGAGAAAGGTTTTTTTCCTATACTCAAGCGCTTTGGTGGAGAGTTCCTCACCTTTGATGATCAGCCTCATACTTTTGAGGGAACTACGCCACCCGAGGGGAGGCTAATTCTTTTTAAATTTCCATCTGCAAATGTCGCTCAAGCCTGGTTTGATGATCCTGAATATCAAACCTTGTCGTCACATCGGCGCGCTGGAACGACAATTAAATGCCTTACGCTGATTCATGGTTTACCGCCTAGAGTGTGAGCTGAGTCTCCTATTGAGTCTATCAAGTACATTCTTTAGCACACTAACCTTCGCGACTAATTCGCGCTCCTGCAAATCGCTTCCTATACTCGAATAGCGCATGACCTTTCTGTCGGTGTGCTTAGGGAGCTCATGTGGTGACTGTAGACTTTGATCGAGATTCGATAGCTAGCTCAAACGGGACGCTTGCGCTGGAACTTACTGCTGAGCGGCGAGAAGACGAGAGATTATGTCGAGCGCCGCGACTACCGCCAGCATCTATGTTGTGCGGGATGCGAGCATTGACCTATTTCGTTGAGGTCGATAGCGCGAGCTGTGGCATCCAGCTTTTTGATGATGCGTGCCGTGCCTATTTTCGAAACCGTCTTTTCGAGTCGATAAAACGTCACTCAAGCCAACTGCATGCTTACGCGTTGCTTGCTGACCATGCGTGGCTTTTAGTCAGTATCTCCTCTCATTGGCCGCTCGCAAGTTTGATAGGTCAGGTTCAAGACGCCTACCTTATTTACTTTAATCAGCGCTTTCGCCGAAGCAGTCGCCGTCTTCGCTTTTATTCAGCCTTGTGTCGAGTGGAGGGAGAGAGGGTTGTTCGCGAGTGCTATCGGTATATTGAGCAAAGGCCACTTAAGGTTGGTGAGAGTGAGTTATTGGGCGATATCGAATGGTCGAGTTACCCCTCGAACGCCTTTGGCCATGCAGGTAGCGGGCTCGTCAGGCACTGCTGCCTCGAATCATTAGGGTCCGATGAATTGTGCTCTCTCGCTCGGTATCGCAGCTTTGTAGCGCAACCCCTCGACCCATTATGTGAACGCTACCTCGACGTCGCTCTGCATGAGAGGAGCAACATCGAAGAGCGCAATCTGAACCCCGCCATTACTGAGGCGTTTGAGCGGGGGCAGTCTTATTCATAATTTTCGAGGCTAGGGCATGAGCAGAACAGATTACGGTCGCCATACACATTGTCGATGCGATTCACGCTTGGCCAGTACTTATTGGGCGCATGCTCGCCGGCGACACCGGGGTAGGCACCCTGACGTTTGCTGTAACCGCGAGTCCATGCGTCGTCCATAATGTCGGCAAGCGTGTGCGGCGCATTCTTGAGCGGATTGTCTTCGGCATCGAGTTCACCCGATTCAACCTGCGCGATCTCGCGGCGTATTTCGATCATCGCGTCGACAAAGCGGTCGAGCTCGGCCTTCGATTCGCTTTCTGTAGGCTCGATCATCAGCGTGCCTGCAACCGGAAACGACATAGTAGGGGCGTGGAAGCCAAAATCCATTAGGCGTTTGGCAACGTCTTCTTCGCTAATGCCCGACGCTGCCTTGAGCGGACGCAGATCGATAATGCATTCGTGTGCGACGCGGCCGTTACGACCTGTGTAGAGCACGGGGTAATGACCCTCGAGCCGCTGCGCGATGTAGTTGGCGCCAAGAATCGCTACCTGCGTAGCCTTGACCAAGCCTTCGGCGCCCATCATGGCGATATACATCCATGAAATAGGCAGGATGCTTGCGCTGCCCCACGGCGCAGCCGAGACTGCGCCGTTGCTTGCGTCGGGGCCGTTGAGTTTGATCAACGAGTGATTAGACACATGCGGCGCTAAATGGGCCTTGATGCCGATAGGGCCCATGCCTGGGCCGCCGCCGCCATGCGGAATGCAGAAGGTTTTGTGCAGGTTCATATGCGACACGTCCGCGCCGATTTCGGCGGGTTTGGCGACGCCAACCTGAGCGTTGAGATTCGCGCCGTCCATATAAACTTGGCCGCCGTTGTCGTGAACAATTTGGCACGCCTGCTTCACCCCTTCTTCGTACACGCCGTGTGTCGAAGGGTAGGTGATCATGAGCGCGGCGAGATTATCGCTGTTCGCTTCGGCCTTTGTCTGCAGGTCGGCGATATCGATATTGCCGTCGTCGTCGCAGGCCACCAGCACAACCTTCATGCCGATCATCTGCGCGCTAGCGGGATTAGTCCCGTGCGCCGACGTAGGAATGAGGCAGATACTGCGCTGCGTGTCGCCGCGGCTCAGGTGATATTTACGAATCGCGAGGAGGCCGGCGTATTCGCCCTGCGCACCCGAATTTGGCTGCATGCTCACAGCATCGAAACCGGTGACCGCTTCGAGCATTGTCTCGAGCTGGGTGATCATCTCTAGGTAGCCGGTCATCTGTTCGACAGGAGTAAACGGATGTGGTTTTGAGAATTCGGGCCAGCTGATCGGCATCATTTCGGCGGCAGCATTAAGCTTCATGGTGCACGAGCCGAGCGGAATCATCGAATGCGTGAGCGAGATGTCTTTGTCTTCGAGGCGCTTTAAGTAGCGCATCATGTCGGTTTCGCTGTGATAATTATTGAAATTCGGGTGTGTTAAATACGCGCTGGTGCGCTGAAGCTCAGCAGGAATCACAGGGCCAAGTTTGCCGGCTACTATCGCCGCGTCGATTGCCTCGACCGAGAGCTCGCCTGCCATATCACCAAACAGCACTTGCCAGAGCGTCGCCACGTCTTCGGGCGTGGTGCATTCGTCGAGGCTTATGCCGAGCTCGCCTGCGCTGGCGAGACGATCGCAGCGTAAATTGACCGCTGCCGCATCGGCGCGTGCAGTAATAGCGCTGGCCTGTGCTGCATCGACTTTGAAGGTAATAGTATCGAAGAAGTGAGTGTTAACTATCTCCATTCTTTCTGATTTCAGTCCCTGTGCAAGAATCTGTGTGAGGCGATTGATGCGCTGCGCAATATTTCGAATGCCTTCGGGGCCATGGTACATCGCAAACATCGCTGAGATATTGGCGAGTAAAACCTGCGCGGTGCAGATGTTGCTGTTGGCCTTCTCGCGGCGGATATGCTGCTCGCGAGTCTGCAGCGCCATGCGGAACGCCTGACGACCGCGTTTGTCGACAGAGACGCCGATAATGCGCCCAGGAACCGCACGCTTGTAGTCGTCTTTGGTGGCGAAATAGGCGGCGTGAGGGCCGCCATAGCCCATGGGTACGCCGAAACGCTGCGTCGTGCCAATCACGACATCGGCGCCCATTTCACCCGGAGGCTTGAGCAGCGCAAGGCCCATGATGTCTGCTGCGGTGATGGCAATCGCGTCGTGCTGATGCAGGACGCTGATGAAATCACTCAGGTCTCGCAGCTCGCCGTTCATGGCGGGGTATTGGAAAATGCCGCCAAACAGAGACGCCGCGTCGATGCTGCCGCCGATGTCCTCGGGGTTGCCAATAATCAGCTCGAATTCGAAACACTCGGCGCGAGTTTGAATAACGTCGATTGTCTGCGGGTAACACTGGCTGTCGACGAAGAACGCGTTAGCTTTACGGTTTTTGCTCACGCGCTTGGCAAGCGCCATCGCCTCGGCTGCGGCGGTTGCTTCGTCTAATAGCGAGGCATTAGCCAGATCCATGCCGGTAAGATCGAGAACCATTTGCTGGTAGTTGAGCAGGCTCTCGAGCCTGCCTTGAGAAATCTCGGGCTGATAGGGCGTATAGGCCGTATACCAGCTTGGATTCTCGAGCACATTGCGCAAAATGACATTGGGCGTGTGCGTGTCGTAGTAGCCGAGGCCGATAAAGGATTTACGAAGCTCATTTTTGTCCGCAAGGCTGCGCAGCGCCGCTAACGCCTCAGGCTCGGTCATTGCGCCGTCGAGTGCCATAGGGTGTTGTAGGGCAATGGCGGTAGGCACGGTCTGATCAACCAGGCTCTCGAGTGAATCAATACCGAGCGCCTGCAACATCGCCTCGATCTGCGCTGTGTTAGGACCGATATGGCGATCGATAAATTCGCCTCGGTTTTGCAGCGTGCTGAGGGGGGTTACGGCGTCGTTTTGGGTGGGAGCTAGGTCTAGCTTCGCGGCAGCTTGAGTTTGCATTGCCATCCTTACACTATCAAAAATGAGCGAGGCCGAGCGGTTGCACCCGCTTCGGCCTCAGTTGATTACGATCTGTGTTGCTCTTTTGCTGGGTTTTGCTGCGGGCCAATCACCCTGCACTGCGAGTCATTATGCCCTCTATTGCGGGCTACTCGCCGTCGCAATGCTCGGCATAAGCCTCTGCGTCTAGCAACTCGTCTAACTCTGCTGTGTCTTCGAGGCGGATCTTGAAAAACCAGCCGCCATCGTAAGGCACCGAATTAACCGTTTCGGGCGCATCGAGCAGTTCTTCATTGATCGCAACGATTTCGCCTGAGACTGGACTGTATACGTCTGAGGCAGCTTTAACAGATTCGACCACGGCGACTTCGTCTTTGGCGTGAATCGTCGCACCGACCTCGGGCAGGTCAACAAAAACGATATCACCCAGTGCGTCCTGAGCGTGGTCGCTGATGCCAACGGTTGCAATGCCGTCTTCGTCGATGCGAACCCATTCATGGGAGGTGGCGAACTTACAATTGTCTGGAATAGTGCTCACGTTGTGTTCCTCGCGTGTCGTCCGTTGGGGCAGTGCCAGCTCGGACTGTTCTGAATTATCGAAAGCGTAAAAATTTCGCGCATTTTAACGGATAACCCAGCTGCAGGTCGCGTAAAAAGTGTGCGTTAAGTCATTTTGTCTGAGGCTCGCCATGCTGGAGTTGTCTCGACTCGGCGAAAGGTGTCCGTTAATCGAACACCTTCGCGCCGAAGCGCACGAAATTGGGCTTCACCATGCGCACCGGTGTCGCTTTGCCGCGCAAATCCACTTCACAACTTGCTGTATGGGTTGGTACGCGCACAAGCGCGATCGAATGCTTCAGTGTCGGCGAAAAAGTGCCGCTTGTGACAACTCCTTGTCCGATATCATTTCCGTCTGCGTCTTTACAGGCAAGAATTTGGCCCTCGCGCAGCACGCCACGTTCTTCGAGCACGACGCCGGTCAGAATAGGCAGTCTGCCTTCTTCCTGTTCGGCGCGCTGAGCGATGAGCGCCGGACGCCCCACGAAGTCACGTTTTGTGGATTCCCATGCGATCGAAAAGCCCATGTTGGCCGACAGTGGCGAGATCGTTTCGTCCATGTCATGACCATACAGATTCATGCCAGCCTCGAGGCGCAGCGTGTCGCGGGCGCCGAGCCCGATCGGCTTTACGCCACCGGCGAGCAGCGCGTCCCAGAGCTGCGGCGCTTGCGCAACCGGCAGAATGACCTCCAAGCCTTTTTCGCCCGTGTAGCCTGTGCGGGCAACAAACCAATCGCCCAGTTCGACACCGCGGAAATTGCCCAGTGCCCGAATGGCCGCCGCTTCTGTTTCACTGTCGCGGCCACAGTCTTTAAGAATCGCGCAAACGCGCTCGATTGATTCAGGGCCGTGAATCGCGAGTATGCCCAAGCCGGGGCGCTCCTCAACAGAGACAGCGTAGCCGGTTGTCTGCATCGCCATCCAGCGCAGATCTTTGACGCGGGTCGCGCAGTTAACGACAACGCGATAGCCAAAGGTCATGCGGTAGACGATGAGGTCATCAATCACGCCGCCGTCTTCGTTAAGCATGCCGCTGTAAAGCGCGCGACCAATCTCGTCGAGGCGCGCGACGTCGTTAGCAAGCAGGTGCCGCAAATACGCCTCGGCGTCTACGCCCGACACATCGACTACCGTCATATGCGAGACATCGAAAACGCCCGCGGCAGTGCGCACCTGCGTATGCTCCTCGATCTGCGAGCCGTAATTAATCGGCATCTCCCAGCCGGAGAAATCGACCATCTTGGCGCCGGCGTCGAGGTGGTTTTGGTAGAGGGAGGTGCGGTTAGTCATAGCGAGGCTCAACTTTTTAGTAAAACAAACTGGTATGTATTATCGCGCACTCTGCAAGCGCTGTCGCCAAAAGCAGTGCTGTCTTTGCAGAATTCTAAGGCTGCCAAGCGTAGGTAAATTTCGCGAAGAAACTGCGGTTGATAGGTTCGATCGAATCGAAACGGTCGTCTTGGAAACTCGCGTCCGAATACCCGACGAAAAAACGTGTCGCCGCAGTAAAGCGGTAGCTGTAGAGCAGCTGTGCGGTGAGGTCTTTGCTGCGGCTCTGCACCGAACTGAGATAGAGCGACTGATCGCGTTCACGATCGTTGTATTGGAGTGTGAAACGCAAAAAACTTTTCGCAGTAAATTGGTATGTTGTGCGCAGGTCTGACAGGTTAGCCGTAAAGAGCCGACCGCCATCAACGTCGAACTGCTGGAGAGTGTGGCTAAGGTTAAATTGCAAATGCCGGCCAAACTGAAGTCTGATAAACGGACCCAAGCGATTAGACCGGCCCAGCCTTGTGTTAGCAAAGTCGACTACATCTTCGATGCGCAGCGTTGCGCCAATGCCGAGGTTCGCTGTGGGCGAAAACCCCATCGAAAGTTGATTGTATTGTTCGTCAAAGGTTTTGCCGTTCCAGTAGGTTTTGCTGCCGCCAACGAGTGCGTTGAGATAAGACTGCGCTGGTCCGTTCATATTTAAGAAGAACTCGAGTTCTTCTTCGAGCTCTTTGCCCGCTTGGTCTTCGGTACGGTCGTAGTCTGCGGCGACGCGAATGCGGCTAAAAAAGCTGTCGCCGTCGGCGCGCCAAGTGCGGCCCACGGTCGTCACGAAATACTTATAGTCGACGCGGTTAACAAAGCCTAGGTCTGCACGAAAGTCTTTACCGATATCGTCATAGCCGATGCGCCAGTCCCATTCGGCATCGATGTGATTGTATTGCACACGCAGGCTATTGCCCGATGTCTCGTTGGCCTGACTGAAGCGCTCGCGCAATTGAATAGGATTTTTAGAGCGCGAGTAAACGCCCTGAATGCTCACGGTGTCGCTGTTGGTCGGACGCAAAACGGCGTCGATGCTCGCCACGCTGTTGCTGTAGCCAAGCGCATCGGCGCGGCGATCGGTAAAAACGGCGCCGATAGTCGAGTTATCAAATAGGTCGAGACGATAGCGCGCGATGCTGATGTCGCTTTCTACTGCCTGCGCCCCTGCGTCATCGTTTGGCATGGTGAGTGTCGTGACATTGGATCCGAGGCTGCGCGGCATAATGAAGCTGGTCGACAGATCGTTCGCGGTGAGCACGCCATAGGTATGTCGACCGCTTTTCCCCGTAAGTTTTAGCCCATAGTCGGGGTCAGCGATGTTGCGCGTGTAAACAAGGTTTTGAAACGTGTCGAAGTAATCTGCGCCGTCGAGAAAGAATGTCCTGCGCTCAGGAAAGAACAGGCTGAAGGTGTTGTTGATATCGAGCTGCGGCGCGTCGGCCTCAACCTGCGAGAAATCCGGGTTTAGTGTCGCGTTGAGGTAGAGATCTTGTGTGATCCCCCATCGCACGTCGACACCGGCATCAGGATCTAGCCCCGGCTTTTCCCACGCGCCTAAACTGCGTGATCGATTCTGCACCGAAGTCGTGGTGAGCGTAGGAATTACCTCGAGATTACGACTGGCCTGTAGGTCGGCGAGACCTTCGAGTTTTCGAATCTGGCAGAGGTAGCACAAAATATCGCGGTCGATTGGATTGTTTGAAATACGGTTTTCGCGATCGCGCGGGAACTGTCTGACGAAATCGACTCCCCACACTTGTTTTGAATCCGAGGGCGAAAAGCGCAGCTGCTTGAGTGGGATCGCCATCTCGACTTCATAACCTTCGGTGGTAATTCTGCCCGCGCTGTCCCAGATCGCATTCCAAGACTCATCGCCGCGGCGATTCACATCGTCGTAAATGCTGTCGGCCTGCACGCCGAGGGGATTCACCCAAAATTCATAGGCGCGGCGCTCGTCGTTAAAGGTGTCGAGTACGATGCCAATAAAGTCGTCGTCCCACAGCAAGTCGCGATCGCTGTAAAATGCGCGTATCTGCGAAACATCGGGGTCAGAAGCAATAAACGCAACGTAAAGCGTCTCGCCGTCTTCCATGATGAAGGCGTCGGCGCTTACGGTGGTGCGAACATTCTCTGCGGGGTCTGTCTCAATATCGATAACAACCCGCTTCGCTTCGCGCCACTCTGCAGCATCGACTTTGCCATCGATACGCGGCGTTAGGTTAATCCGCGGAATCTCATAGCTAGGCAGGGATGGTGCTTCAGCCGCGGAGGCGTATGCGCTGGCTCCCAGTAAAATAAGTGCACTAGCGCCGCGAACCATTCGGAGACTCACGGTTCGATAAACGATGCGATAAAAAGGAGATACCAAAGCGGTTGCGCGCCCCTGACGATTTTCACTAAGTGATAATTATTTGCGGAAGAGACTCTCAGTCGAGCTCGGTGAGAAAGCGATCGCCTCGGAAGAGGTATTTATTGTCGCTATCGAGCGAAAAAACAACTGAGTTCGAACGGCCAACGAGTTCCATTCGAGGGATAAAGCTGTAGGCGCGGCTGTCTGCACTATTGTCGCGATTGTCACCGAGCACGAAATACTGGTCTTCGGGCACCACCGCCGGTCCGTAGCTGCGACGACTGCGGCTAACGTAGCCACTAGTGAGCCGTGCGCGATGGCTAAGTTCGGGCAGCTCTTCGATGATAATCACCGAGCTCTCATCGCGCGATATCACTTCATAGTTAACGGGGTCGCCGTTAATGACTAGCGCGTTATTTTGCATGGCCACTGTATCGCCAGGCAGCCCGACAATACGCTTTATTAACCTTTTGCCGGCGCGTTTGGAGTCGATAATCACGATGTCTCCGCGCTGGGGGTCGCCTACCTCAGCGAGATTAATTTCGGTAAAAGGCACTTTAATATCGTAGGCGAGCTTATTGACCCAAACTTTGTCGCCATCGAGCAAAGTAGGCTGCATCGATGCGCCCGAGATTGAGCTGAGGTCGGCTACCGCGCTCTTAAAGAAGACGATGCAGGTAAGCAGTAGGAAAAACTGGCGATTCTCTGCCCATGCCACTTTAAACGCGTGGGTGACGCGCTCGCCAAATCCTGCGTTTGGGCGCTGGGGTGTGGGCAGTGTAAAAGGCGTCTCTTCTGCGGATTTGTGAGCGGATTTGGGTGCGGACATATGTTCGGGCGAGCGCTCGGCAAACGCAGACTCGTCGGTCGCGCGAGGCTGATCGTCTGAGTCATGTTTGTCGATGCTGGCCATAGGACGCGCCTGTGTTTTTATTGATAACCACTAATAGCTATTAATAACTATTGATGATTATTGAGCGTTAGGGTTTCTAATTTATGAGGCTAGTTTACACGGAAGTGAGGTGCAAGAAAGCGGTGAGATTAAGCGCCGACCTTTGCTGGCCCAAAGCCAGGCCATCGATTGGGAAGGTACACAGGGCCGAATATGTGAGGGTGAGCAGAGCTTTGCGGGACAGAGTGAGCATGCTGCGATCGGCAAAGGCGAATTTCACGTAATTATTTGACGATAGCAAAAAGCCGAGTATGCTGTATGTATAAACAGTAAAATCGGCAAGACAAAAACGAAGACAACGACAGAGACAAAGCGCATTGCACGTCAGCAAGAAAACAGTCCTGCGTTCCTGCAGTGCGGTCCTGCAGTGTTATGAGAGCACCAGACATGAAAAGCGATTCTCCTAAAAACAGCTCAGGCCTTGCGGACTTCCACCCCGCTAGCCGGGCGTGGTTCGAGGAACGTTTCGGGCAAGCGACAAAAGCGCAAGCCGACGCATGGCCGCAGATTCGGGCAGGGCGGCATACTTTAATCGCCGCGCCGACGGGCAGCGGTAAGACTCTCGCGGCTTTTTACGCCGCCATCGACATGCTTCTCCAGCGCGGCCTAAATGGCGAACTGAGCGAAGGGGTCCAAATTCTCTATGTGTCGCCGCTCAAGGCGCTTAGCAACGATATTCAAAAAAACCTCGAGCAGCCTCTCAATGGCATCGCCGAGCAGCTACATCTTCAGGGCTTCGCTCCGGTCGACATTCGCATCGCCGTGCGCACCGGTGACACGCCCCCGAGTGAGCGTGCGCGCATGGCGAAAAAGCCGCCGCATATTCTTGTTACCACTCCTGAGTCCTTCTATTTACTGCTCACCAGTGCGAGCGGCCGCGCGATGCTGTCTACTGTGCGCAGCTTGGTTGTCGATGAGATCCACGCGCTTTTGGGTGACAAGCGAGGCTCGCATTTAGCGTTATCAATGGAGCGTCTGCAGCATCTTATAAGCTCTCAGTCGAGCGGCCATGCGAAAGGCCAAGGCGGTCGGACGCTCCAGCGTATTGGATTGTCGGCAACGCAGAAACCAATCGACCTTGTTGCAAACTATTTAGTGGGCAATTCAACAGCACAATCCGAATGCGACTCGGGTTCTCTGGTTGAAGTTAAGGTTGAGGGCGAGATTGAGATTGAGGGTGAGGGCGCAGGCTCACGCTGGCCGAAGGCAGACTGCGCGATTGTCGATTCGGGATTCAGGCGCGAACTGGATATTCGTATCGAGGTGCCTAAGTCGCCGCTCTCTGCGCTGATGAGTAATGACGTATGGGACGAGCTCTATGGCCGGCTTGTTGAGCTAATCGAGAGCCACGATACGACGCTGGTATTCGTGAACACGCGCAGGCTCTCCGAGAGGCTTGCCCTCGCGCTTGCCGAGCGCCTCGGCGACGATGTCGTCTGTTCGCATCACGGCAGTATGAGCAAAGATCACCGGCACAACGCCGAGCAGCGGCTCAAGGCGGGAAGCCTTAAAGTATTGGTCGCGACGGCGTCTATGGAGCTTGGTATCGATGTGGGCTCGGTCGATCTCGTGGTTCAATTTTCTTCGCCTAAAAGCATTGCGACATTTTTACAGCGAGTGGGTCGTAGTGGCCACTCGATCAATGGCACGCCGAAGGGCATTTTGTTTCCGCTCACGCGTGACGACCTTATTGAGGCCAGTGCGCTGGTGCACAGCATTCGTCGAGGCCAGCTCGACGCCATTGTTATGCCCGAAAAGCCGCTCGATATCCTGGCGCAGCAAATAGTCGCCGAGGTGTCGGCGCAGGTTCACGATCGCGGCCGAGACGGCAATGTATCTGTTAATGAACCCGGCCAAAAAGCTACTCGTAGAGACAAAAGCAAAAAGCTATCCGCGCCAGACACGCCAGAAGACGACCTCTGGGTTCAAGGCGCTGATGACTTTGGTGATGCGCCTGCTAATAAACAGCTCGTTGATAAACAGCCCGTTGATAAACAGCCCAGTAAGGAAATATTCCAACCCCTGGCAACGGCCCTAGCCGCGATGCGGACAAGCGGCTCGGCGAAGCTCAGCTCACCCGCAAAGCCAGCTCCAACACCAGCCTCACCAGAGGTGCGCAAAGCAGCACTCGCCGCCGCGCGAGCAGGGCTGCGCGGGGCCGAGCCTGAGCCGGCGACCATCTGCGACGCAGGCCAAGCCGAGGCAGTCTCAGTGCAGGCCGAGCCTGAAAGCAGGCAGACCGATGAGCGTGTTGAGGGGAGATCAGAACCACGCTCAGAACCACGCTCAGAAGCATATTCGCAGCCACAGTCAGAAGTACATTCGAACTCACACTCACAACCAGCTGCAGACTCGACAGAGGCGAGTGTGAAGAGCGATGTGTACCAAAAAGAGGCTGGAGAGACTGACGAGGCTGACGAGGCTGAAAAGGCTGAAGAGGCTGAAGAGACGGAGTCCTTTGAACCAATGACGCCTCTGGATAGCTGGTGTATCGACGAGCTTTACGCACTGGTTATCAAGGCTTTCCCATTTAGGGAATTAACTAAAGAAGAATTTGAAGAGACGCTACGCATGGTTGCCGATGGCTACACCAGCCGTCGGGGACGGCGCGGCGCCCATCTGCATTACGACGCGATTAACCGGCGGCTCAGGCCACGGCGCGGCGCTAATCTTATCGCACTGACTAACGGTGGCGCGATTCCAGATATGTTCGATTATCAGGTTGTGCTTGACCCCGAAGACACGGTGGTCGGCAGCCTAAACGAGGACTTCGCGCTCGATTCGATGGCGGGCGATGTGTTTACGCTGGGCACTCACGCTTGGCAGATTTTGCGGGTGGACGGGCTTAAGGTACGCGTGAGAGATGCCCAAGGCATGAACCCTACTGTGCCTTTCTGGTTCGGCGAAGGGCCAGGTCGCACGGTCGAGCTGTCGCAGTCGGTGTCTAACTTTAGGCAGCAAATAGGCGACCTAATACTCGACGAGTCTGCAGACGCGGCGATGCAATGGTGTATTAACGCCGTCGGCTTGCCACACTCGGCTGCGTCGCAAGTGGTTGAATACCTGCACGCAGGAATGGCCGCGCTGGGCGCGATGCCAACCCGCGACACGATAATCATGGAACGCTTTTTCGATGAAGTGGGCGACATGCACGTCGTAATCCATTCTCCCTTTGGGAGTCGTATCAACCGCGGCTGGGGTCTCGCGCTGCGCAAGCGCTTCTGCAAGTCTTTCAATTTCGAGCTGCAGGCAGCAGCAAATGAAGACAGCATCGTGATATCGCTGGGGTCGGTGCATAGCTTTCCGCTCGACGAAGTGTTTCGCTATCTTCAGACTACAACGGTGCGCGACGTGCTCGTGCAGGCACTGCTCGATTCGCCCATGTTTGAGGTACGCTGGCGCTGGAACGCGACGCGATCGCTAGCGATTCAACGCAATCGTAGCGGCAAACGCGTGCCACCTCAGTTTCAGCGTATGGACGCCGAAGACCTAATCGCTCACGTGTTCCCCGATCAAATCGCCTGCGCCGAGAATCTCACCGGTCGCCGCGATGTGCCGACACACCCGCTCGTCGATCAAACCATTCACGACTGCCTCACTGAGGCGATGGATATCGACGCGCTGATAGAGCTTGTGGGTAAGATCGAGCGCGAGGAACTCACGCTAATCGCCAAAGACCTGCGCGAGCCATCGCCGTTTGCGCAGGAGATTATTAATGCACGACCCTATGCTTTCTTAGACGACGCGCCAGCCGAGGAGCGGCGAACGAATGCGATTCGAAATCGAAGCTGGGCCGACCCCGCCGAGGCGCGCGACTATTCTCTGCTGGATGTTTCTGCTATCGCGCGCGTGCGCGAAGAAGCTTGGCCGCTCGTGCATAACGCCGAAGAACTTCACGATGCCCTCCAGACTCTCGGCTATATCACCGCCGCTGAGTTTGCCGATAATGGCTTCGAGAAATGGCGTGAAAGGCTTGTACTCGAAGGAAGGCTTCATCAGCTAGTGCAGCATCCCCAAGAGCTTCTCTTCGCCACAGAAGACTTTCCAAAATTTAGGGCGCTGTTCCCAGAGTGCTGCGCGCAATTCGATACGCCTTCTTTCCTCGAGGGTGTGTGCTTCGAGCCCGAAGAGGCCCTGCGCGATCTGGTGCGCTCGCGCTTAGAGGGTTTGGGTCCGGTTACAGCGCAGCGGTTAGCCGACGAAGTCTCGCTGCCCTGCGTAAAAATAGACGCGGCACTGCTTGCACTCGAAGTCGAAGGTTTCGTGTTCCAAGGCAAGTTTACGCCGCGTGCTGAACAGGCAGGCGACGGGCCGGTCGAATGGTGTGAGCGGCGCCTCCTGCAGCGTATCCATCGTTACACGATCGACTCACACCGCAAGGCGATAAAGCCCGTGTCGCTTCAAGTTTATACGCAGTTTTTGTTCGACGAGCACGGCCTGCAGCCCGTGCGCGACGACGATGAAATGCCGCATTCTTCGGCCGAGGCGAGTCTCGATGGCCAGACCCAGCTCCAACGCTCTCTTGCGATGTTGGACGGCATTTCGGCGCCTGCGGCAAGTTGGGAAGCCGACCTTTATCCGTCGCGGGTCTCTGATTACGATCCCAACTGGTTAGACGTCTTGTGTATTAGCGGCAGGGTCACTTGGGGACGCTATGTGCAGCCGAGCGCATCGCAGCGTGCGCTGCACAAGGGCAGTTCGGGGCCGGTCAAGACTACGCCGATCGCCATTATGAGTCGCGCCAATTTGGATATATGGCAGGCAATGGCAAGAGCGCAATTAAAAGAGGCTGATGAAGGCCCACGCAAAACGCGAGTCGGGCAAGACGCGCCAAGCGGCAAAACATTTTCGAACACGGCCCAGCGCATCGAGGCTGACTTGCTAACCAATGGGGCGAGCTTCTTCGATCAGATTCAGTCTCGTTCTGGTCTTTTAAAGGCGCAGCTCGAAGAGGGACTCGCCGAATTGGTTGGCGCGGGGCGGCTAAATAGTGACAGCTTTACTGGCCTACGGGCATTGCTCACCCCCGCTGCAAAAAAGCAGGGCGCTCATCGTCGGCGCAGACGCTCGCCGATGTTCGGCGTCGAAGAAGCGGGTCGATGGAGTCTGCTGGAAACCTTCGCGCCTCGGCCAGCTGACACAGCAGAAACCGAGGCAATGACCACGGCTCGAACCGAAACCGAGGCTGAGAACACGCGGCGCAGCCCGGCGACACCGGCGATTATTCGCCAGCCACGGGCGACTCGTCCTAACAATTCTCGCAGCGGTTGGGACGTGCTCGACGACGACCAACTCGAACGGCTCATCTCGATTTACCTGAATCGCTGGGGTGTTTTGTTTCGCTCAATAATAGAGCGCGAATTGCTCGCGCCACCTTGGCGCGTGTTGCTAAGAGCGCTCAGGCGTATGGAGCTGCGAGGCACGGTGCGCGGCGGACGCTTTATTGCCGGCGTGGGCGGGGAGCAGTTCGCTTTCCAAGAAGCGGTCGATGGCTTGCGCAGCATGGCGAAGGAGATTGCGGCAGCAAAGCCTCGCTACCACAGTCTAGCGGCGAGCGATCCGCTGAATCTGCTCAATCTGATACTGCCAAGGCGTAAGCTAGCCAAGCTGCTCAACAACCGCGTGTTATTCGAAGACGGTATTCCCATCGCCGTGGTTGAGAGTGGCGAGGTCAAATTTTTGCGCGAGGTTGCGCCAGAGAAGCAGTGGGCATTGCAGCAGGCGCTGGTGCAGAAAAACTTCCCACCACGGCTGCGCAGTTATCTTGGGGCAGGTAAAGCAACGCTTAAGTAACGTCCGACTCGGCGTCGGCGATACGTGCAAGTCGCTCTTGCTCTTCTTTAATCGCCTCGGCTATTTCACGCATGACGGCGTCGACATCGGCAGTCTCGCCATCGTCTTCGAACTCGCCGGTTAACACGGTGTTGGGCTTTAAATCGCCACTTTCGAAAAGCGCCCACATCTCTTTCGCATACTCTGTGGTCGCCAATTCGGGGGCGAATTCGGAATAGTAGTCGCGAAGTTTATTCACGTCTCGCAGCAGCATAGACTCGGCGTTGTTATTGGCCGCGGCATCGACAGCCTGAGGCAGGTCGATAATTACCGGACCGTAGTCGTCGACCAAAATATTGAACTCTGAAAGGTCGCCATGCACGATGCCAGCACAGAGCATTTTTACTACATAGCCGATTAACGCGTTGTGGTCTTCGATAGCCTGCTCGCGGGTGAGAACAACCTCGCTGAGGCGAGGAGCCACATCACCTTCGCCATCGGTAACCAGTTCCATAAGCAAAACGCCGTCGACACAGGCATAAGGCGTCGGGACACGAACACCGGCAGCGGCTAGCTTTCTGAGCGCGTCGACTTCGGCGTTATGCCAAGTCTCTTCTTGCTGCGCGCGGCCGAACTTAGAACCTTTTTCCATCGCCCGCGAGCGACGGCTGCTACGGGATTTACGCCCCTCTTGATAGAGGACTGCCTGTTTAAAGCTCCGCTTGGCGGCTTCTTTATAGACCTTTGCGCAGCGCACATCGTCGCCACAGCGCACAACAAAGACATCGGCCTCTTTGCCGCTCATCAGGCGGCTTAGCACCTCATCGATGAGCCCTTCTTCGAGAAGGGGAAGCAGGCGGGCTGGGATCTTCATTCTTACTTAGGTTCCTTTTAAGTTAAGCAGGCTTTTAGGCTATCTATGCTATGCATCGAGGCGGCGAATCCCCTCTGAATTGCGACAGGTTTTAGCCAGCGCTCGAGGGTAGACGCTCAAGTGCTAAGTCATTCTATTCCTAACGCGGCGTCGATCTCCAAATCGATCTGTTCCCGATCGAGCAATGCATTATATAGGGTATCGACACTCACCGCGCTAGCAACACCCAGCAATATGCCGAGCACCGCGCCGCGATGGCAATTATCGCCGCCAAGATTAGCGTTGGCGAGTAGTGCGACCTCGGGCTGGTCTACATATTTGTAGGCGAGGTAGAGCAGGCCAGGCCATGCGCCATCGATATAGCAGGCCGATGAGAAGAGGCCGCCGATTACCTCGCGGTCGTCTTTGGCCTTGGCGGCGAGCTCGGCGACGCGGAAATTCGCGCTAAGCCTGCTCGTGGTGACCAAGAGTTCGCGCACAGACGTCGAGTCGTCTCGGGTGAGCAATGCCTCAAGGAGCGCCGTGTAGTGAACACACACGCCTGCCAACACTTCGTCGGGATGTGTCAGGTAAAGATGGTCGACACACTGTTGTTGCAGGGTGTCGACTGACTGTCCGGCAAGACGCCCAGCGAGGTAGATCGCGGCTATCGAAACAAGCCCGCCAATAGAGGGAGTGTCATGGGTCACCGCGGCGCAGCGATGCGGCGCGTTGCCGGCCTCGAGGTTGGCAAAAAACCCGCGATGATACGACTCGGCATAGGTGTCGGGATGCAGCGCGGGCTCGGCTGTCATGAGCTCGATATAGGCATCGAGGAAAGCATCGCGATCGTAGTTGCCCTGGCGAATCGCAAGCGTCCGCAGCAGGGCGCGAGTGCAGTGCGCGTTAAGTGTATTCGAGCCCGCTTGCATTCCATGATGATAGTGAGTGTTCGCTACTCCCCAAAACTTTTCGCGTCCTTTGAGGATAACCTCGCCTACTATTTTACGCGGTTTGCCATGGCTATTGCCGCGAGCGGCAGAGCTGCGCCCGCCTTGGCTCGTCGAATGCAGCGACATAATCGACGATGGATGAAACTCAGGTGCCGCCTCGAACTGGCTTATGCCGCCGGGAAATTGCCGCTCGATATCCATCGGGTTGTAGTACCAGTGAACCGGCATCGCAAGCGCGTCTGCGACGAAGAGGTTGCGCAGCCCGGCGCGCGCGCGGCGTTGGCCAAGAGAGTTGAGAGAGCCAAGAGGGCCGGATTGGTCTGTCGAATCGAGCTGATTTAGCGTGCTGTGTGGTTGTTCTTCCATGGTCTGATCTTCTCTGTTTGCGAGGGCAAGATGCATTTGTTATTACAACGGCAGCCGACTCTCGCCGGACTAGAAAAGGGAGAAAGAATTAGCGCATAAAAAAATCCCGCTACCGCACGAGGCGATAGCGAGATTCGTTTTTTTGGCGGGAGCAAAGACTCTTCTTTCTCAGGGAAGACTCTCCTCAACCGACTGTCTGGCCTTCGCCAAACTCACATCAACTCGTCACAAAGTGTCTTGCCGATGTTAGTAAAGCTAAGCTAGCAAGCCTGATTAAAGGCTCCCTTCTGTGATTGACTATTGATGGGATCACCTCCTTTTTCTCTTTACAGGGTAGAGACGAAAGTCAGTAAGCTCCCCCCGAAAGAGTCACTGACTAAGAACCTGATCGTTTTATAGCGCAGCTTAGCCGAGGTGTAAAGCAGGTATTTTTGCTTACTAGTTTGAAACTACAGTCCCGGGAAAAGGCGAAGAGAAAGGTAGGCGAGTAGCGCGATGACAACTAGCTGGATGCTGACCACTAGGGGTTTTGCGCGCAAGAGCTGCCAGAGCGTGGGCGCATCACCCGACGCGCGGAGTTCGTCAAAGCGGCTGCGTTCGCGCTGCGCCCGATCGGCTTGGTAATCGTCTAAAAGGGCGCGGGCGCGAGGAAAATCGTCGGCGTCGTGAAGCCACAAGCCTGGCATCGAGATACCCCAGTTGCCGGGGGTTGTCTCAAAGTAGTCGATGTCATTGAGTTCGAGCAGTTCTCTGACCTCTAGCGCCTCGTCTTCGGGCACGTTGCGCAGCTTAAAGAGGAGCTTAGACATGGACGTGCACCGAGGGAGTAGCCAGCATCAGATAGAGTGAACTAGGTATTTCGCTGCCGAGTGATTGATCGGGCAGGGCGGCGCCGAAGAGCAGGGGTCAGCGTCGGTCGCGGGCGTAGCGTATAAACGGAGTATTGCCGCTTTAGCTAGTCTTGTGGCTTAACACGATTTGGCGTGGCCCGCTTGTCGTAGTCTGGCCGCTTACGCCTGAGGGAATCTGTTGAACCTTGCCGCCACCTTTAAGAAACGCGTCTATGTGTGAAGTTAGGTCTTCGCGGTTACTCGTTGCTGCTTCTTTCTTTGATTTATTTGCCATCGTACTTCCGTTATCGGTTGTCGTTAATTTTTTCTACGTAAGGCGCGAATTATACACTAAGAGCCCATTTCCGGCTAATTCTGAGGCAATCTGCTGTGCTAAAGTGGCACCTTGCCTTTAAAAAGAATGGATTCCGCCCATGCCCCCCGAGACCCTGAGCGACCTTGGTATCATCAGTCTGCTCCCCGTTGCCCTCGCCCTCGTGCTGTCTATCGCCTCGCGCAATGTCATCCTTGGCCTGTTCATTGGGCTTTTTACCGGCGTACTTCTCGTCGAAGGGTTTTCTCCTATCGCTGCGCTTACGTTAATGGTGCGCGATTATTTGGTGCCGCAGGTCACCGACAGCTACAACGCAGGCGTTCTGGTGCTGCTCGCTTTTATTGGTGGCTTTGTTGCGCTCATGGAAAAATCCGGCGGCGGTGCTGCGTTTGCGGCGCGCGTGATGCGTTTCATTACAACCCGCGCGCGGCTGCAGGTAGCGGCCTGGCTTGGCGGCATTCTTATTTTCTTCTCAGACCTCGGCACGCCTCTCATTATTGGGCCGACTTTCCGGCCGCTCGCCGACAGCCTGCGTGTCTCGCGCGCAAAGCTCGCTTACATCATCGACTCGACCGCCTCGCCGGTCGCGATTCTAGTGCCTTTCATCGGCTGGGGCGTTTACATCATGGGGCTGCTGAATCAGCAGATCGAGTCGCTTGGTGTCGATGCGAGCGATTACGCCCTGCTTCTCTCGGCGCTGCCGTTTCAGCTTTACGCGTGGCTCGCCTTAGCTGCCGTGCCGCTGTTGGCAATAGTTGGCATCGAATTTGGCCCAATGCGGCGCGCCGAAGACGCAGCGCGCGCAGGCAACCCTCTGCAACAACCGAACGACTCTGCGCTCGAACAAGTAACACTCGCCAATGCTCGGCCTTCGTTTGTTTGGCTGCCGTTGGTGGTGTTAGGCGTCACGCTTTTTTGGGTGCTGGGGCCGCTCGGCTTTCCGTTTGGGCGAGTGAGCGGGTCGGATTTTCGGGCAGGGCTAGCAACCGCTTATCTTCTCGCTGCACTCACGCTTGTCGCACTGATGGCGTTGAATCGCGCCCAATCGCCGCTGCGTAGTCTACAAGTTTATTTGGATGGCATGAGCCGCATGATGCAAATCGCTATTATGCTGCTGCTCGCGTGGGCGATGGGCGACATGATGACGACACTCGGCGCAGACGATTTCGTAGCGACGCTCGTGCGCGACAACGTCGCTGCTTGGATACTGCCGCTGCTGATCTTCGTAGTGTCGTGCGCGATCTCATTTGCTACCGGCTCGTCGTGGGGCACCTTCGCAATTATATTGCCGCTTGCCATGCCTGCGGCATTTGCAATCGATGCGCCGCTTGCGGTGTGCGTGGGCGCTGTGCTCTCGGGCGGACTATTCGGCGACCACTGCTCGCCGATCTCAGAGACAACGATACTCTCGTCTGCCGGCGCCGGCGCCGATGTCTTCGATCACTTTCAAACTCAGCTACCCTATGCGCTCGCCAACGGCGCGCTTTGTGTCGCGGGCTTTGTTGTTGCTGGGCTAAGCGGCAGCGTCATCGTGTTGCCTGTACTGCTGTCGATTCAGATTATCGGCATGCTTATCTTGAAGCAAAGAAATAAGAACACCGAGGATTGATACCATGCGTTTTTTAGCTTCGCGCCTTAATTCTCGATTGAAGCTCAAGGTAGTGAGGCGCGGTTAGGCTGAATACTCTAAACCGAGTAAACTGGGATGACTGAAAACTCACCTGTCAGATTGTAAAAAGCGATGGCAATTCTCCAAGGGTCTCAAGATAGCGACCAACTCACTGGAACTCCCGAAAGCGATAAAATTTATGGCTTTGAGGGTGACGACGTGCTCACTGGAGAGCGAGGAAACGACAGCATTTATGGAGGTGCGGGGAATAATACTCTCTACGGTGGTGACGGGAGCGACTTTCTTTGGGTAGGGGAAGAAGCAGGCAACAATCGTTTGTTTGGCGGGGACGGCAATGATTTCTTGACGGGTGGCTCTGGTGACGACTATCTGTCAGGCGGTGCGGGCGACGATCGGTTACAAGCAGGAGACGGAGACGACCTGCTTTTTTCCGGCACAGGCATCGACATTATGTACGGTGCGCAGGGCAATGATTCATTCAATGCAACATTTGCCGACCGCACAGACCCTCGCCGTCTGGGACTCATTATTAACGAGGCGACGATAAACAGCACGGCCACTGACTCGATCACTGCTTACGGAGAACAGGGTGACGACCTTATTTACGGAACCAATGGCAATGACGTGCTAGACGGAGGGGATGGAGACGATTGGTTATTCGGTGCTGATGGTAACGACAAACTCATATCTAGCAGTGGGCGCGATGTTCTCAATGGCGGCGATGGCGATGATCTTTACGTTGTAAAAAACGCCGCTGTTCTTCTTAAAGACAGCGGGGGCGATGACTCAATTGAGGTCAGAGCAGACTGGCTTAAAGTGCCAAGCTCGATAGAAACGCGAGCCTATGGTGCTGGCATTAAGCCGCTGCCCTATTGGCTCGATGCGTCGCTGTCAGATAGCGCTGCTGGCATAAGTCAGCTAATGACAGAGGGCAATAGGTACTATTACAGTTTCCCCAGCCAAGCACCGGAATATGTAACTTCATCTGAATCCCTCGAGTACGATGAGAGTAAACCCACTGAGTGGCAAGCATTAACTGCGTTGCAACAAATATTGACTGAGCGAGCGCTCGCAGTGGTCAGTTCAGTTACCGGTCTCACTTTTTCTCACACACAAAATCTCGATCGATTGAATACATTGAGTTTTGCAGCGACAGCCCAAATAACGGCCCTCTCAGCATTTACTTCACCATCCTTCGCTTATTCGGGAAGTGACATTCTAATTAATAGCGTCACTCTCGATGGCAACAATTCGCAAGACTTCAGAGACATTGAAACCGCGTCAAATTCCTTTGCAGCTCCGCTGTGGCTTCGATCTATAGGTGGAGCATTAGGGCTGAAATCGCCCACAATGGGAACCTCGATTTCTGCAGAAAGGCCTGTTAGCGGTCCATTTTTGTCGTTGGAAGTCGATATAGAGGGCGGCTTTATGCGCCAACTCGCGCTCTACTCTCCTTTAGCGGGCAAACAGGAACCACTAATATTGTCGCGCATGATTGATGGAACCTCTAATGACGAGGTGCAAGAGCATAGCCTTGCCTTAGGCTTACTCGATATTGCTGCGTTGCAGTTTCTCTACGGGCCTAATACTAACGCGAGACAGGGTGATGACCTCTATTTACTCAGTGCTGACCGCGCCAACTTTATTTGGGATGGGGGAGGGTTTGATACCCTTGATGCCTCGGCAATACTGTCACCAGTGACATTGCATTTGAGCCCAGGGGGTTGGGGATTTGTGGGCGATACAGCCAACCCATCTATTTTAGCGGCTGGGCAGCAAACAATTAATTTTGGTAGCCGAATTGAGAAAGTGATCGGTACAGCGTTTGCAGACACGTTGGTTGGAGATGAGTTAGCTAACCACTTAGAGGGAGGAAAGGGCGACGATCTCCTAGAGGGCGGGAGTGGTATCGATACCGCGCTGATTGCAGCGGCACGAGGGCAGGTAAGTATGTTTTATGGGGGAGTAGTTGAGGGTGAACCCCGCTGGCAGGCAAGGCATGGATTCGAGCGAGATACTCTAATTTCAGTTGAACGAATTCACTTTACAGACTCTGGTCTGGCGCTTGATCTTACGGAGAATGCCGGCGATGCGGCAAAACTACTCGGCGTTTTATTGGGGGCTGACGCATTACAAGACGGTAGTCTGGTCGCCACAGCCCTGAATTACGCCGACTCGGGTATGGACCTCTTTACATTACTTGAAACGGGATTAACCTTTTTGCTAGGTGATTCTCCGACCAGTGAAAGTGTTGTCAATCTTCTCCACGAGGCGTTAACCGGCGCCACCGCGAGTCCTGAAGTCCTATCAACCTATGGGGGTATGCTCGACAGAGGAGAGCTGCTGCCCGCTCAGCTTGCAGTTCTTGCCGCAGAAACTGACTTGAATCGAGAGAATATTCAATTGATCGGCTTGGTAGAGAGCGGGCTGTCTTATGCTTTAGGCAGCTAGACTCTGAAACACTCGAGGCGCTTGACTCAGAGTTGACTGACGCAAGATTAAACTTTGTCAGAATAGTGTCGATTGGCGAAAAATAAACAGTCCCCGCTAGCACCAGCAACAAGGAATTTTGAAATGGCGAAAGACGATATCGACGAAAAGACAGCACCTAAAGGAAAATCGGAGGCTAAGAGTCCAGCGGCTAAGAATTCTTCATCGACGAAGGCTGCGTCTAAAAAGAAGCCGTCAGCCAAAGCTAAAACCGAATCTAAAGCAGCTAAGGTTACACTTGTTGCGAGCAGAGCCGACGATGACGATGACGATGATATTGGTTTTGGTGTAGATGACTTCACTGACCGTTCAGTTTATGTGTCTCCCGAGGAGCTAAGCGAGCTAACGAACAACAATTCAGCAGAAAATTCTGCCGAAGGCCGTCGAACCAAGATAATCGAGTTACTGCCTGATTTTGATGTGTTATCAGCCTCATTGGTCGAGGCAGTAGACTTTTCGACGGAGAATACCAAACGTCTCGAGAGCCAAGAGAAAAAACTGTCCACAGCGCTCTCTACACTCGCTGATTTTAAAAAGCAGCAGGTAAAATTAGCAACAATCATGCTCGTTACCACCGGTGGCATCGTGGCGGTTACATTGGGTCTGTTTTTAGTCGCAATACTCAGTCTTTCAGGAAAAGGCGATGAGTTAAGCGCGCTGAATCTTGCGCTAGGTAAGAGAATCGTCAATATGAACACCGGGCTTGAGAGTTTTGAGGGCGCAAAAGCAGAAGTGTCAAATTTGAGGAGTATTGTCGAAGAACTGTCAGTCGCCCTAGAGCAAACTCAAGCAAGTTATCAGGATTCAGAACAGGGTATTGCAGGCAAACTCAGCACGTACTCAGCCTCCCTCGTGAGTGGTCTAAATGACCAAAACGACACATTAGGTAGGAGCTTTGAGGTTCTGGAATCAAAAGTTTCAACGTTCGAGGCATCGCTGCAGCAATTTAGCGAACGTCTTAGTGATACAGACAAGACGCTTGCAGATATTGAGGGAAACTCGCAGGAATTGCTCGATGTTAGAGAGGTTATTGATGCACTGCTCATCCTCGAGCGTGAAAAATATATAGAGGCAATAGGAAAAAAGAATTCAGCCAATCCAACTCCTGAGGACATGGCAAAAGATGCAGGTGAAATCTACTTTGCTAGTCCTGCGAGCAATGAAGTGTTTCGATCAAACTTGGACGCTAATCAGCGTTCTGTGAATGGGAGGTAGGTTGAACAATGAGTGCCTGGCTCATGGTTGAAAAGCTTTCTTGATCCCACTCCAAAGCTACTTCGCTGTATAGCGCGTAAACAATATTTTGGAGAGTTTGAACAGCCTCTGTTTGGTCTACTTCTTCAGCATTAACTTTCAGCGAAGAGCCAAGTTTAGTTAGGGCTTCAGCATGGTGAGGTGGGATCCAAATCCGGATTTTACCTCGCACATTCGTAATGTCGAGTGCATTTCTTGTAACATTTATGGTTGTCGATTGAGATGAAGGTGCCTCTTTTACTAATCTTGTTATCATCTTGTCCAAGGCCATCGCGAAGCGAGGGCGAATCTCGCTGAGTTCTAATTCTCCAATACTCGGGTCGGGACTCCCCGACAAAGACTTCCAAAGCACTTCATCACTCAGACCGTAAAAATAAGGGTCTACATCGCTCGCACGGATCGCTGGCGTGCCCTTTGGCTGACCCTCGCGATTAAGCAGCGAATTAGTTGCTTTTTCAAGCCACATGAGTTTGCTTAAAACGAAAAACAGCAGAATCGAAAGGATAATGACTGTGGTGAGTGTAAGTAGGGAGAGAAGGAAGCTCACTTAGCGGACTCCGATGCGGTAGTTACAAGCTCGATAGGCTTTGATAAGGCGCTTTCGAACTCGTGGTTAAAGAGCGGGTCGAAAGGTTCCTATTCAGAATCCTTGTCGTCCTCAGTGGTGTCATCACTGCTGTCTCGCAAAAAGTTGAGTACCACTATCTCTTCGTTGATACCTAAACTTAGTGCGATCTGATCCATAATTGCTTGAGTTAGTTCGATTGCACGCTCTTGCGTGATTCCTTCTTTTTGGTAAGAACCGCCAATTTCGAAAACCGTCTGTGCTAATTCGAGGGGTATATAGGAAAGTACGCTCCCTTTTCCTGATCTGGAAATCTTGAAAGGCTCGATTAATTCAGGTTTCTTTAGATGATTTGTCCCTTTCCCTTCGAGAAGGGCAGCCATTTTCGCTTTTTCGAAGACCTCAGTTTTTCTTGCGCCTTCGATAAAGGTTAAATCGATATTTGCTTTAGCGCGCAACACGAGCCGCGCTCTTAATGCTCGTGGAGTATCCTTGATTTCAGTAGAGTTGGCACAGGTTTCATATGTCTCCTTTGCGTGTTCTTTAGCAGAATTTCCTTTTTGTCGGCCGAACATAATTAGGAAATACCTTTTGATATTGCTTGTTTTAATTCTTTTACGATGCCGCTTAATATTTGGCTAACGCGTGCTTCTTTGACGCCGATAATTTCGCCTATTTCCTTCATGTTCATTTCATCAACATAATACAAAGACATAACAAGGCGCTTGCGATCGTCAAGCTCAGAAATCTTTTGGGTTGCGAGCATCTTAAGTTCTTCATCTTCGATCAAATCAAGTGGGTTACCTTCCGCTGAAATGTGACTTTCTTCGAAATAGTCATCTTCTGAATTCAGATCTTCCATTCGAAATCTATCAGCATGCGTTCGCTGATCTTCATATTCAGAGACAGTGAGTCCCAAATATTCAGCTACTTGCTTATTGGTTGGCTTAGTACCTAACTGGTTAGTGAGGGTGTGTTCAGCTTGGCTGTGAGACTGCGTGTTTTTTATCGCCAGCCTGGACATGCTGCTCATGCGCCTGACTTCATCGAGTATCGCGCCCTTGATCCGCGTTTTCGCAAAGTCTTTGAATTCGACGCCAAGGTCGGTTCTGTATGACTCAGCAGCCGTTATCAGCCCTAATGTGCCTGTCTGAACCATATCATCGTATTCGATGAACTTTGGCACTCGAGCCTTTAAATATCCCGCGATACGCGACACGAGTGGCAGGTGATCGGTAACGAGGCGATTAAACTCGGCACGGGCTGCTTTTTGATACTCGTTAGGTTTACTCAAGGTGTCAGGCCTATTGTAAGCTTATGAAATTAAATGATATTAATCTCAATTAATTGTTAAAAAAACTTACCCTGTCGGGGCGCTCACTGGTTTCGAGTCTTTCTAATTCGTTTATAAGTTCTTTATAGTCTTGTTCGATGATTGCTGATTGTCCCATAGACACGGCGGGGACGCCACGGGACCATGCTTGGTTATAGTCTGAACTAAAGTTGATCGATCCAACGAAATGAAGAGACTCACCAAGGAATTTTTGGACGATCTGGTTCATACTGTTGAATAGCTTTTGGCCGTTGCGCAGATTGCGCACTTTATTAGGAACATAAATAAGATCTGAAATCTTTTCTTTTTTGGTGAGCATTTTTATTAGCGCATAGGCATCCGCGATTGATGAGGGCTCTTCCGTCCCAAGCACTATTTTATGGTCGCATCCGGCCAAAAATGTCATGACATTTTCGTCTATCCCTGCAGAAACGTCGACGATCATATAGTCATAAAGCCCTTCTAGCTCGCTAAAGCTTTGAATTATCTGAAGCGCACTTTGTTTACTGATTGATAGAACTTCATCTAGCCCATTGCCTCCACTGATAATATGAATGCCTCGTTCAGACTTGATAATAATCTCACCTAGCGTCTTTCTTCCTTCAAACACATCGACCATTGTCCCGACTACTCGGTTTTTAAAAGCTATATGGATATTGGCCAGGCCTAGGTCAGCATCAAAAATTAAGACCCGGTGGCCGTGAGCCTGGAGAACTGTAGCCAAATTAACAGCGAAAGTAGTCTTTCCGACCCCGCCTTTGCCGCTGCCGATTCCGATTACCTTGGTCTTTACCCCGTGCGTCTTATCAAGCATCTAGCGGTTACCTAAAGGGTGAGTTAGCTAAATAGCAATTTTTTTGCTATTTAATGGAGGTTTACATTGCGTCGCAGCTTTTGCCGCTCGAGTGGTGCGGTCACCTGCGTTATTTTCACTTTTCTCTGTATTTCTGGCTGCCCAGCTGAAATAGACGGGACGTCAGTTTTTAGCATTTTGTCGAGTAGGCCTCGGAGCTGCTTAGCGCCAACAACGACAACACCGGCGTCAATTCTAGAGTTATTAGTGCCAATAGATAGAGGTATTTGGCTATTAATGAGCACTTGGTAAAGTCCCCAGCTAAAAGAAAGCGAATCTAGACGCGTAATCATAAGAGAATCCCACGAATATTCGTCGCTTAAGCGCTGCAAATTGCTTAGGCAAGTATCGCTAGGCGCAACCAAATGGAAATCAGCGGTAAAAAATTTATCTCGCAACGCGCTGATGTCCCTCTCATTATAGGTCGATACGTCCACGAGTAGTAGTCTAGCTATCGATTTGTCGTGGATGATTTCTGACAGCTCTTCAGGAGAGGAGGCGGGTACAACATCGATACCGAGGCGAGCTCCCATCGTTTCTGCATTGATCCAACTCGCCGTTTGATCGCTCGAATAGTTAACTACTAGCGCCCTGCCAGGATCTTGAGAATTGATCTGAAGTGCCATTTTAAAGGCGAGCGACGATTTTCCAACCCCATAGGCGCCGGCAAGAAAATGCACGTGCTGTTCTAGATTGATCTCACGTGTGTCAGGAAGCTTGTTGGTAATGAAGTCAGCGACCTCCGTGAATAAGCAGCACTCGGAGGTCGAGTTTTCAAGATGATCTAGCAGGGTCTTCCTTAATGTGCTTGAGATCCCGAGAGAATCGAGTTGATTGGTTAGCAATAAATACTCTGGATGTTCGGTGAGCGTTGTTAAAGTGCTCTTAGAGGGTGGCAACGCGTCGCTTAGTCCGTTTGCCGCGACGGATAATCTAGCCTGCAACGACTCACTGGAGACAACGCGTTGAATCGACCTCGCTGCGTCCGAGGTCAATGGCGACTGTTCACTTCTAACCCGGCGTTCCCCTGTGACAAGATCTATGTCAGAGAGTGACAAAGTCTCCTCTTCGGGTTTAAGCCAGGGTTTGGTTGAAGAATGCCTCTCTTTCATCGCAGCGATTTGTGCTTCTAATGTCGAGTGCTCAACATCTTTGTTCTTTATTTTCGGCTCGTTGAGCTTCTGTTCGACGGATTGCTGACTCTCGGATCGCGGGAGAGGCGAGGACATCCGGACTTGATTATCATGGGCAATCAGCAATTTCTGTTTATCACCGTCGGCAATAGCCTTAACCAAAACGGCATCCGCGCCGAAGCGCGCTGCGACTTCCTTCATTCCGCTTTTGATTGAATCGACGGTGATATATTCTAATTTCATTTCTGTTTCCTGCTAAATAACTTTTCTGGTTAGACTAGCCATAGGACGCGTAACGATTACGCCGCCTCTTCGTTCTGTTCCAATCCTACTCGGGCAAACACTTTGATACTTTGATCCTCGGGAATTTCTGTGTAAGCAAGTACAGAGATCTCAGAAAACCGCTGTTTTAAGAGTCTCGCAAGCCACGGACGAATAGGTGGAGCAACAACAAGCACCGCTGGGAATCCATTTTCCTCAGCTTGAATGCGTTGCTGATTGACGGAAGAGATCAACCCTTCGACCAATTTAGGCTCGATTATCAACTCGCCGGCCTTACTGCTTTGCTGAAGTGAATTGATCAGCATTTGCTCAAGAGAAGGATCGAGCGTTATTACGCTAAGCTCCTGTCCTTGCGGAACAAGATTCTGCAACATGATTCTTCCAAGCCGGGGTCGGACCAGAGCCGTGAGTTCATCTGGATTCTGCGTGCGTCCGCTTTCTAATAGCAGCGTGTCAATAATCGTGTTCATGTCACGAATCGGAATAGATTCAAATAGTATGTTTTTAAGTATTTGCATAATGGTCGACACCGACAGTTTGTCAGGGACTAGATCGTCTATTAGTTTCGGTGAGCGCTGCGCTATCTTGTCTAGAATCTCGCGGGTTTCATCATGACCAAGTAGGTCACTTGCGTTATCACGTAGCAACGCATTGATATGCGTGGCGATCACTGTCGCGCCATCAACAATAGTATAGCCGGCTGTTTTCGCAAAATCTGACTGGCTAGGGTTAATCCAATAAGCGTCAAGACCAAAGGCAGGCTCTTTTGTCGGAGTTCCTTCGAGTGGCGTTCTCACGTCACCAGGATTGATTGCAAGCTCATGGCCCATGCGAATATTGCCGCTTCCGCGCACTGCGCCCTTGATGACAATGTTGTAAGTCATTGGGTCGATATCTAAGTTATCGCGAATACGAATAGCCTGAATAAGGAAACCTAGTTCAGCAGACAATTTTTTGCGCACGCCTCTAATACGCGACAATAAGACACCGCCATCACTCTCATTAACGAGGGGAATGAGTCCATACCCTATCTCAAGGCCGATCGGATCAACGTGCTCTATGTCATCCCAATCGAGGTCGGCGTCGTTTGGCTTCTCCACATTCTGCGCCGTTGATTCTTGTACCTCGCTCGCACGTTCCGTTTTTCGATCATTAGAATAGGCATAAACACCGAGGGCAATACCGGACGTCAGAAACATCAAATGCGGCATACCTGGTACAAGACCAATCAACACTAGGATTGCTGCAGTGATTTTGAGGGCGGCGGGGTTAGTTAATTGGCTACCAGCCGAATTCGCTGTCGTCTCCGACGTGGTTACCCGCGTGACGATAATGGCGGTTGAGAGAGAGAGGAGTAACGAAGGCACTTGCGCGACGAGTCCATCGCCAATGGTCAACAAGACGTAAATTTCTGCTGCTTGTCCGAATTCCAAGCCGTTCTGAGTCATGCCGACAAGTAGGCCTCCAATGATGTTGATCGCTAGAATCAATACACCGGCAATAGCATCACCGCGGACAAATTTCGATGCGCCATCCATCGAACCGAAGAAGTCAGACTCTTGAGAGACTTCTTCACGACGCTTTAGCGCTGTTTCTTGGTCTATAACGCCTGAATTTAAGTCGGCATCAATGGCCATCTGCTTGCCGGGCAATGCATCTAGGGTAAAACGAGCGATAACCTCGGAGGTGCGGCCAGCACCTTTGGTAACAACCATAAAGTTGATGATCATTAATATAATAAAGATAATGAAACCAACTATATAGTTTCCAGCAATAACAAATTCGCCAAAAGAGGCGATCACATTCCCTGCGGCGTCGGGCCCTTCATGGCCGCGAAGGAGGACAACGCGGGTTGATGCAACATTCAAGCTCAGGCGGAGCATCGTGGCGAGGAGCAAAATAAGAGGGAAAGAGGAAAATTCGAGGGGTTTATGCACGTTAATGCAGATCATCACGATGATCAGTCCCGTCATGATATTGAAAGTGAAGAGGATATCGAGCGCAATAGACGGAAGAGGAACAACGAGCATTCCCATGATCGCTAGTATAACCAGAGGGATTCCGAGGTTCTTCGCATCACCCGTAAAGATAGATTGTCGTAAACCTGACACTAACGACGCGCTCATATCATTTTCTTCTTTATCAATAGCTTAGCTAACAGATTGTCAATAAAACACTGATTGATGGAAAGTCAGTGTTGCGAGTTTTTAAGGTTGCCTAGAGTCTTTGCAAACCCTGTGCCAAGTATAAAACTCAGCGGCGATCTCGGTCTGGATCAGCGATCGGAAGCAGATCAAGTGGCAACGGAAAGCCCAGAGTAAAGAGTCAGCTTGATGTGTCGATTGGCCCTTGGTAGGAACGGTAAGAAAGAACTGAAATAGGAGTCAGTCATGAAGTCATTGATAGATCTGGGGATGCAGCGAATTGCGCTGATCGTAATGTGCGCAGTTTTGCTGGCGGGCTGCTCTAGCAGTGGGCGAGTGGGCATCGCAGGCTTAAATGGACGATTCGCGATCGATGGGCCTATTGCTACAGCAACAGACGTAGGATTTGCGCGAAGTCAGACTATCGAGGCAACCGGCTACGCTGTCATTCAGAGCCAGTCAGGAGCCCCCGCGCAGCAGCGCCTTATGGCTATCAAAGCGGCCCGATTCGACGCGTATCGTCAGCTTACTGAGATAGTTTTCGGCGTCTATATCGACTCCTCGACGACAATTGCTGACTTGACTGTGGCGAGTGATGACTTCCGGTCGCGTATCGAGGGAGTCATTTATGGCGCCGATACTATAAAAATAGAGGCCGTTGCAGGGGATACATATGCAGTCACTTTGGCCCTCCCGAAATCAACCATTTCAGATCTTCGCGCGTTATACGTCGATCAACTCGCGATGAACGGGCTCTAGACCGATGATTAGTCGGATTCAGGCATCGGTCTTGTTGCTGCTATGTTCCACAGTATCTGCGGGCTATGCCCAAACGGCGTCGAGCCAACTTGAGGTAATTAAGTCGGAAGTGCTAAAAGCGGCCATGGCGGATGGCGTGTCAGTGGTCTCTTCGGCGTATGTGAATGGCGACGGTCAATTAATCGAGTCTTCTTTTTACCAAGCTTCTGGGGGAATTCGCGGAGTACGGCTCCAATCATTGATAACGTCAGATAACGCCAGTGAGTATGCAGGCTACATCGAAACCAGCCCCCTAAACCCTTCACTCTCTTGTGATCAACTGCCAGCGCAGCGATATTCCCGTGCGATCACTGTATCGAGTGCAGTGCTACAAGAGGTAGAGCATCGGGCAAGAAACCATTTACGCGTAATAGGAAAAGCCTCCGCGCTGATTGAATCAGCGCTCTCAGCGGAAGTTATTGCTCAGCCCCAGTGGGCGCTGTTACCAGTGCGAGCACTGGATCTCAATGAAAATACGCCGTTATATACGCAATTCACCGACGGCAAATTCGTGGATCCTCGCAATAGCGATATTCAATTGAGAGTGACGATAACTGAGTTTTCCGATCAACTCATCAGTCCCGGGCGTACTCTGCGCTCCGGTGGCAAGAACTTAAAATGGCTAACTACGCAGGTCGGTTCCGAGTTAGGTTTTGGATGGGATCGCAGCAGCCTCGCGGTTGCGCAAGCTGGTGAGAACAGGTTCAAAGTAAAAGTTTCTTTGGTACTTGTAAAGACTGACAGCGGCGCCGCTAAAGGTGAAAAAGAAATAGCAAAAGCGAACCTTGCCGTTCGGCTTACTGTGCGTGATGGACGGATCGATAACGCGAGCCAAGCTGGTGATCGCGTGGCGTTAGCAACAAGCAAGTTGCTGGAAGAGGCATACAAAAGCGTGCGTTGTCAGCCAGAGTCACTGACTGTCTATAGGCAAGAGGCATTTGCAGATGCGACTCCTACCCTTAACCAAGGTTCAAGGGTTGGCATAAAGCGCGGCGACCGATTTTTATTAAGCACACGAAAGTTCACCGACGCGGGTCAATTAGTCGATTCAGATATGCTCGAGTCACTCGCTATAGCAGAAGTAGTCCGTGTCCATCTAGACAATGCTGAACTGCAAATTTTGGAAGGTGAAGAAAAAGCGGGCATGCACACAAGCGCGTTACCTTTTTAACGTCATTTAGAAAAGGTGCTTTAGGTGCTTAATCATATGACTGCCGTATGGCCAAGAACTGAGAAAAATCAGCCAGGACAATTAATAAGTCTGTTTTAAAAATTCGTCTAAAAGCACAGGTAAAAGACCTTTAAATATCGATGCAGAGAGGAAAAACGCAGTGTACAAATTATTGAAACTAAGACTAGCAGGAATCGCAATATTCTGGCTTTTAGCCAATCCATTGCAGGCTGCCGAATCTTCGTCTAGCACCGACATTGATAAAGCACTACAAACGCTTCTATCAGGGTATGATGCGCAGGCGTACCTCGAAGTCTTACGCACAGATGAGATTACGACGGAGTATTATGAAATAAGCCCAGGAGATACTCTCGACGGAATTATAAATCGATCGGTTGGCAAGACATCCATTCGTAAGGATATGATGCGAAGAGCATTTGTTGTGGCTAACCCAAATGCATTTCCCTCTGGAAATCCGAACCGAATGCTTTCTGGAGTTAGAGTCCGCATTCCTACGGCTGATGATGTTATGAGCCTTATATTTTCTGTCGATCCTGCTGAGTTAGAAATAGCTAAGCGGGCGCGCGAGAGTTGGGTTCACTTTCCATAAAAGGAGTCCGAGCCAACTGTGAATGGTCCTGATAATATTAGCCAGCCCCTCCGAGTGCCGATTGCGGATCAACCGGAACTCGGGATGCTTAGGTTAAACACTACTGAAGTTCGTGAATTGGGACTTAATGCAGGACAGACCGTACGCGGAATTGTTGCTGAAGATGGGCGGTCAGTAACGCTTCTTTTTGCTAATTTACCAAGACGAATGCGTGGTGATTTTCAAGAATTGAAGGGTCAGTCCCTCGATTTTACCGCCTCTCGGAGCGCCTACGGGGTAACTCTTAAACCCTCGATAGAGCGACTACCACCCTCGCCAGCAAGTATTACACCGCCGCCAGTTCAAAATCCGAGAGCCCCGGTAAATCTTGCCTCCCTGGCAGCCCTTGCCTCTAATCCAGCGCTGACTGATGTTCCTTTGCTTTCCGGCAAGAGCGGCTCTGCAAGATTCGTCGATCTTGTTAAGCGCGTTCTACCTGACAGTGCTAAAGCCTTGTTGCCCGCTTTCATCTTATCACCTGAAAAAATCGATGCGAAAAAAATCAGATCGATGATGGTAGCTAACGGCTTCATTCCTTCGCGTATTGGGGGCCGTAATGAAGCCGGTGATGCACAGGAAGTCGATATACGCCGTTTTCTGCAGCAACTCCGCGGCAAAACTGCAACGATGAGTCCCACTGGGCTTTTAGGAGAGCGCGCGGCGATTGAGTCTGTTATAGAATATATGGACACTGCGAAAGTAGAGTTCATGCTGCGCCAAGAGCAAAGAGAGCTTTCACTACGATTTATGATTTTATTTTCTTCTGAAGGCGATCAAATAACAGCTAAATCTGAGAGCGATAAGACCTCTGGCTTGGGCGAGGACGAAGGATTCACCGGAGAACAGACGAAAGAAAGTGAAGGCAGCAGGCCGCCTGCGGAGGTCATTGTCGAGCGACGAGAGCAGCGACGGGAAGGTAAAACGCGCCATGTCTGGTCTACAGAGATTAAGTTAAGTTTTAGTGAAAATGACAATGTTTGGGGACGGGTTGAGCTGCTCGGCCCGAGCTTAGTTTCGGTAACGGTGTGGCTCTCTGACTTCGATCAGGCACGGCTAGCGAGACAAAAAATTGGGACCCTGCGTAATAATCTCGAGGAGTTTGGGTTTGACGTGGCGCGTTGTCAGGTGATTCACGGTGAAAAGCCAGAGCGGCAAAAGGTAGAAGCACTCCGTAGCGTCGGGAACCTGGAGTTGCGCGCATGATGCGGCCTCTTAGTAGCAAACGGCGGAAAGCAGCGGCACTCGCCTACAACGGCATAAGCTCGCCGACTGTCGTGGCCAGAGCAGTTGATGAAGATGCCGATTTGTTAGTAGAAGCAGGGCGTGCATCCAATATCCCTGTTCTTTACGATTCTGATTTGGTTAATAAATTAGACAAGGTTGACGTTGGGCAAGAAGTGCCAGAAATCTTATTTGAGTCGGTGGCAGTCCTCTTGTCATGGGCATTCTGGCTAAGAGGTAAAACACCCGAAGACGCTGGTGAGAGTGAAGGAGAGATCAAGAGCGAAACAGTGGCTTAGTGTGTTAGCAAAATTAAACTAACGTCTTCCTTTGCCAAGGTGTTCATAGGTGTTCGATCGCGTATCGCCGCCAGTCTGAAGCGTCTGCAGAGCCTCGCGTATAGAGGATAACTTTTGCCGAACAAGCACCTCATTGCGCTGCTGCATGTCACGGCAATGCTGCAGTTTGGTGGAGAGGTTCTCGTTACTTAGAATAGCTTGGGTGTCTACGTCGTGGGGTTTGTCATCAATTTCGTTGTTATCAGCGAGAAAGCTGAGCAATTCATTCTTGCGTTCTTGAAGAGCTTCGAAGCTCTCAAAATCTTGAGTTTTAAGCAGCGAAAATTCTCGCTCAAGTATCTCCTCAAGCGCGCTAATTTTAAATAAAGCTTCATTTAAATCGGCCATAGTTCTCCAAATAAGCGGTGTTAAGCGTTATAGAGGAGGCTAACTTACAGCAGTTTCTCTAAGGGGACAAAGCTCTCTGCTATTTTTCGATCGTTGAGGGGGTAATTACCCTGCTCCAATGCAGCCTTGATCTGCTCTACTTTCTCGACGTCAAAGTCAGCTTCAGCTAAAGAGTTCTGCAGGGCAGGGGATATTTCTACCGAGCTAGGCTCAACTTTAACCGGCGCTGGGGCTGTTTCTGCTACTTCAGCAGCGTCGACGCTCGCTTTACTGGTCGATTCTGCACTTCTAGCCGCCGCTTTTAATACGTTGGCTGCGTTGTTCGAAATTGCATCCGTCATGATTATCGTTCCTATGATCAGCAAAATTACTTAGATCTGTCTTTCTCTCATAGCCCAATCGACAGCTTAAACTCGGACTTTAATGCTCATTTGCTTTAATTTCATGGTTTGGTTCCGATAATGCCTCGACCTAGAGCCAGTAATGGGGGTGTGTGCTTATTTACTCTCTATAAGCTTGGCCTTCGCCGATGATCGTTGCCATTACAATTTCCCCAGACTCCGGATTTCTGAGTTCTATGCTATCGCCGATGTACCCCTCGCCGTTACTGATCATTTCGACGGTGAGAGTAATGGCGCCTCGAACAACCGTGAGCTGAACACTTGCCTTTTCGGTAATATGTGGCTGCATCTTAATGTCTGAATAGCGAATAACATCGCCAGGAGTCAGTCGTCTTTTCGTGAAAGCGCGGCGCAATTGCTGGGAGTCAAGAACCGCGTCCTGAGGCAATCGCTCAAAGAGCGCCTGTTCGCTGAAATTGCTTGAGTCGAACATTGAGCCTTGCTCTAAAACAGTGGTTGCCACTAAGGCGGTGCTCGAAAACTGTAAGTCGCTGAGTGACAGAATCGCCCCTTCTTGGAGATTTCGGCGCGCGACAGCCGAATAAAGTTGCTCTCCAGTAATCCGCTGCTGGACGCTCGCCTGACCAAAATCTACGGCAAGTTGCCTTACGGATTGCTGCTCAATCGCCTGTCCTCGCGCGATAGTTGTGGTAGTTATATAAATATCGACGAGCTGAGCAAGCATTTCAGCTGACACCTCCTCGCGCGCGCTGACGCTTCTATTGAGCGTCCGACCAATAATTTCGTCAATGTCTTCAGCCGCAGGCGTTTTCGTTGAGCCGGCAACAGCGATGTCCTGGGCGATAACGACGGTTCCCGCAGTAAGGTCGCGGGTGAAAATAAGAATTTCCGGTTGGGCATCTATATTAACCCTCAGGATCGCGGTCCAGTGAGTTTCGTCGCAGTTAACTCTGACTGTGGCATTTGACACACGATTAGAGACTTGGGTGGGCGTCGTCACATAGCCGACAGTAAACCCTGCGGAACAATCTGGCACACGGAAGCGTCTGTCGTTTGCAAGAACATCGACCTGGGCTCCAGGCACGGCCTCTCTGTCTGAAATCCAGTTGGTTACTGTTGAGACCAGCCTCTCTTTATAATCTATGTCTTCTTCCTGCGCCTCGACCGCGCTGGCAAATAGCCCGAGAAGCAATGCCAAGCCAAGGAGAAAAAAGGCGATTGCGGCACTGCGTGCGGCAAGGACACTAATAACGGTATGGGGGTATGTTTGATTTGCGTTCATGAGCGAGAGTCTAGTGAAAATAAGTGACTATGAACAGGACACGTCGCAGTCAACGAGTCTCAATGATCGATTAGTCGAGACTTCCAGTCTGCAGGTGCCGCGTCTAACCGACACTATACCAGCGTCTATTTGGAGTCCTGAGCGCGACTTGCCACTTAGCTCTGCCACTTGCCACTTTGATGCCGCTTTTCAAAGAGGGTGAATTAACGGCTGTGTTGAAAAATGACACAGGAGCGAGTTCGCCAGAGCCTCTATCTATATAACCCTCTGATTTTCTAACTAATAAATATTTATTTGAGTAAAAAAGGATAAGTTGGCATTGATTCTGCACCCTTACACCTGTGTCAAATAACTATCAGCAAGGAATGGCCCATGCCATCACTAGATAATTACTTCGGATTCAATAACGCAGCGACAAGCGTTAAAAGCCGACGCCTCGAAATTATCTCGGGAAATATTACCAACGCCTCAACGCCAGGGTATAAGGCGCGCGACCTTGATTTCGCCAAAATACTCAAACAGTACTCGATGAATGGCGCAGGTGGTGGAGCTCAGGCAACGCAGCCAAAGCATATCGGTGCCGGCGTCGCCTCTTGGGAAAATGTGGATTCTGCTATCACTTACTACAATCCGCTTAATTCAAGCCTCGATGACAACACTGTTGAAATGGGCGTTGAACAAGCACGATTTGGACGAGCTGTGGCCGACTATCAAGCCTCTATTCAATTTCTAGAAAACAAAATTTCGGGAATGCGAAAAGCACTACGCGGCGAGTAACAGGCCGCAACCTAAGCTAAAAGGAGAAAAGTATGTCATTTGAACGATTGATGAGTATCGCTGGAACGGGCATGAATGCGCAGCTTATCCGCATGAATACTACTGCGAGTAATCTGGCGAATGCTGGCGTAGTTGCCGGTACTGATCAGGGAGCTTTTCGTGCTAAACGTCCAGTTTTCGAGACGCTAGTTGCAGGTGCCATGGCAGGTAACTCAGGATCGTTTGCGGGTGGTGTAAGGGTGAACGAAATCATTAACGACCCGAAACCAGTTAAACAGGTGTATGAGCCAAACAACCCTATCGCAGATGATAATGGTTACGTTTTTGCGTCGAACGTGAGTGAAATCGAAGAGCTAATTGAAATGATGGATGCATCACGTGCCTATCAAAATAATGTTGAAGTGATCTCTACCGCAAAGCAGTTAGTGAGTAGGACACTCGAAGTCATGAAGGTTTAGGAGCGAGTTAATGTCTATCCAAAATGAAGCACTGCTGCCCGCAAACATCCTAACTTCGAATCAGTTCGAAGAGCAGCAGATCCAGAAAAATACAACAGAAGATGACCTGGGCCGTGACGCGTTCTTGCAACTCTTTACGACACAACTTAAAAATCAGAATCCGCTAAGTCCAATGGACAACGAAGCGTTCGTCGCACAGTTAGCGCAGTTTTCATCATTAGAGGCGATGAAAGGCGTACAGGCTTCTATGGAAGATATGGCAGCTGAGGCTCAAACAGAAAAATTTCTGTTGGGCTCAAACTTGTTAGGCAAAACACTTAATCTCGACGGCAGTTCGGTGCGAGGCGGCGCAGGTCGTGAGATTGAAGCGAAAGCTTTGATGCCAATGTCGGCCGACTCCGCGGTATTCAGCGTTTACGACGCTGCTTCAGGACAGCTCATCTATCGCGAGAACTTCGATAATCTCCAATCGGGAGAAAAGGAGCTTAAGTGGGATGGTAAAGACGCGCACGGCGATGAAATGCCGGACGGGACGTACAACTTCGCTATGACGGCAGAGAAAGCGGGTGACCGCTTCGCTGTACCACTAACAACGAAACAAAACATTACGGCAGTTAGTTGGGACGCAGAGTCTCAACAAATGAAATTCGAAATTGAAGATGGGCGTGTTTTGAACATGACCGACATCAACCGCATCCAACTTTAAATAAGGGGAAAAACCATATGTCATTCTATACTTCGCTTACAGGTCTAAACGCAGCTACAACTGAGCTTGCGGTAACCTCAAATAATATTGCTAACGCCGGTACCTCGGGCTTTAAGCGTTCGACGGCAGACTTCGGCGATATTTTCGCGACTTCGCCTTTGCAAAAGGCGTCCTCTGTGGTTGGTGCGGGTGTCTCTTTGAAAGAAGTAGTTCAAGAATTCAGCCAGGGGAACATCGAATTCTCAGCGAACTCACTTGACCTCGCGATTACCGGTGACGGTTTCTTTGCGCTAAAAACAACAGACGGTACAAATGTTTACACACGTAACGGCGGCTTTATGTTGAACGAGCAAAACCAGATGGTTAACTCGGCAGGGCAAGCCCTTATGTCGCTGCCTGTGGATTCAACCAATAAGGCAGACTTTAGTGAGCCCCTTACCGCGATGACTATTCCGCGCGCTACCGTGTCTGAATTTCAAGCAACGACCGAGGTTGAGCTCGGCTTGAACCTACCATCTGGTAGTACTCCGATTACAGAAGACTTTAGCCCAAGCAAGCCAGAAACTTACCACAAGACGACGTCGTTTACTGTGTATGGCGCTTCGGGCTCGGCGCATCTCTCGACTGTGTATTATGTGAAGACAGCGGAAGCCACGGCAGACGATCCGTTCAACAAATGGCAGACCTATGTCTATATCGATGATGAGGCTGTCGATCCTGCGTTAGTACAGGCGTCGGATACGGGTGGTGATCAATACTTTGTGAATAAATACGGAGAGATTAAAACGTCGAGCGAATTACTAAAATTGCAACAGACCAGTGCAGACAGTGCTCAGTATCTCATTACGACTGGTACAGTGTATAAAAAATATTCGTACGATCAGTTATCGGCGCCGATCCCGTCACAGCCTGCGAGTATTTCAGTTTCTATCCCCACAGCGGGCAATATTTACACAGACAACTTGAATTTAACTAATAATGAAGATGGCGTGGATTTTTCCAACCTAGACGAAGATGGAGAGCCGCTGGATGAGCCGGTAATGACACGCGCTGCGCTGTCAAACATGTTTAAACTCTCCATAGACGGCTCTGAACCAGTACAAATTGGCCTCGAGCATCTTGCTGGTTCCGAAGCAAGGTTATCGGGCCAACAAATTGCATTTGAACTGACTAACAAAATCAATCAAGAATTTGGTGACGGGAAGCGGTTCGATTTTACTGCACCTGCAGATACACCGATTGAACTTACGCTTGAGCGTGGAGGCGATTCTGTCGATTTACCCATCCAGCGTATACTCGGCACCTATGGAATTGATGGCCAAGCCACACCTGAAGCGGTAGCCTACGCTCTAACACAAGCACTCAAAAAGGAAAACGAATTTGTTGCGTTCGACGATATCGAAGTTGAATATGATGCAGTCAACCAAGGTTTTCTCTTTACCCAAACAGATAAAACAGAAGTCGACACAATCAAGGTGACACCGGCCGGCGAAGACGAAGACGGAAATGCTATAGGTGCTCAAATTTTCAACATACCTACAGCGGGAGTTGAGTTAAAGCCACTGGATACTGAGGAAAACGTTGTATTAATGCGAGGCGTTTTGCCAAACGGATCAGCACTCGCAACGGCTGATCAAAGGTACGGATTAAAGGTTGAATACAGTGATGGGAAATTTACTTTCAAGAGTGGCACTACAGGTGACTCTTCGAGCATTTCGATAGAACTTAATACCAACCCTGATGCAGCAGACGGAGAATCACCTTACACTGAATCCTCTCAACTGGCCGCTGCGTTGTTTGGAATGTCTGAAACACAAAGTGTCGCAGCCCAAAGCTCGGCGGTAAATAATCTACCTACCCTCCGTGGACAAGTATCGCAGCCTGCATTTGTTACCGGAAACGCAATGGGTATCGACGCTAGCGAATCATTCTCGGTTAGCGCAGCCAATAAAAATCTCACTGTAATTATTGATGGCATCTCGTCGCAAATCAATCTAGACGAAGGGCAGTATTCGATAGGTACCTTTACCACTGAGCTACAAAATAAAATCAACCTGATGACTGATAGCTTGGGTCGCACGGTCGGTGGTATCAAAGTGGGTTATGACGAAACAAAAGGTGCATTAACCGTTACAGGTGCAACGACTTCGACCGACTCCTTTATTCAAATTACCGGCCACGCAGACTGGGGTCTAGAAAACATAGACGCAGCTTTCGGCCGCACATCAACATTTGTTGAGCTTACGCCTGACACTGAGGGCGCGGCAGCAGTGTATGTGGTTCAGAACCAAGACGGTACCTGGACAGAGCAGACCGATAAAGCTGACTTTGAAGAAAATAATATCCCGTTCTGGTCGCCTATCTTCCTTGATAAAGGTGAGCTTACGTTCGACACGAGTGGAACACTCGTCTCTCCGCAAGCTTCGTACTCTTTGGAAAGCGACTCGATTACAGGTACGACAGTCAATATCGCGTATACGGCCAGTACGCAGTTTAACTCGCCGTTTGCCGTGTTGAGCCAGTCTCAGAACGGTGCACCTGAGGGTGACTTGGTTGGCGTTAATATCGGTGACGATGGCCTCGTGGTCGCGAGTTACTCTAACGGATCGCAAAAATCATTAGGTAAAATCATTATTGCGAACTTCTCATCACCAACCGGCTTACGTCAGATCGGTGACTCTAGCTTCTTCGCCACGTCTGACTCAGGAGCGGCAAACTATGGCGAACCAGGTTCGGCGGGCTTTGGTACCTTGCGTGCAGGCTCGAGAGAACGCTCAAACGTTGATTTGACCTCAGAACTTGTCGATCTGATTACGGCGCAACGAAACTTCCAGGCTAATGCCAAAGCGATCGAAACGTCTAGCACGATGACATCAGCGATTATCAATATACGCGGCTAATAGATTGGGTGAAGATTTGCTCTCTGCCTTCTCTTTAAGGTTTTAAAAAATGGACAAGTTGATATTTACCGCATTGGGTGCGGCGTCGAACCAAGGTTTTCAGAGAGTTCAGCTAACGAACGATCTTGCCAATATTTCGACGATTGGGTACAAGCGCTCGCAGCAGTCTCGCCCGGAGTCAGCATTTCTTGACGGGCCAGGCCTTCCAACGCGGTTCCAACCAATTATCGCTTCGCGTGTTGAGCAGATAATGATGGGTAGCGGAACACAAATGCGGACCGGTAATCCATTAGATATCTCACTGAATGATGCCACCGTGCTAGGAGTTCAGGCTGAGGACGGCAACCTTGCATTTACCAGGCGTGGCGACCTGCGCGTTTCTGCCGACGGGTTTCTCGAAACAGGCACGGGAGATCTTGTGCTTGCTGAAGGAGGGGGTCCAATTACTGTCCCAGTTAATGGGGTGGTAACCATCGCACCTGACGGCACTGTCTTTTTCCAAGAAGCTGGGCCCGAGGCAGGTGAAGCTCAAGCACTGGCTCAGCTTCTACTTCGTGACTCGAGTGCTACCGTTATGACTCGCCGCACTGACGGACTTTTCGAAGCGTTGGGCTCCGGGGGTCTGGGCGGCGATATAACGACAGGTCAGGAAGCCGTCTCGCTTACTTCAGGTTCATTAGAGGGAAGTAATGTCAGCGCCGTCGAGGTCATGGTTAATCTCATGGATTTCTATCGGTCATTTGAAACTCAAATGAAAGTGATCAAGAGTACCGAAGAATTAGACAAAGACGGCTCTCGTTTAATGCGCGTTTAACAGACAAGTAAAGTAATAATTAAGAGGATTCATCGATGGATGCTGCAATGTGGGTAGCAAAGACTGGCCTTTCGGCCCAGTCAACTCGAATGACGGTAATTGCGAACAATCTTGCAAACGTTAATACAACCGGCTTTAAGAAAGACAGAGCTATGTTTGAAGATCTGCTGTATCAGCGCATCGTACAAGCAGGCGCACAGGCTGACATTAACGCAGAGGTGCCTACAGGATTAATGCTAGGTACTGGTACGCGAGTTGTCGCCACTGAGAAAGTGCATCGTCAGGGTAATATGATCTCGACAGAGAATTCGCTGGACGTCGCGATTGCTGGCGCTGGATTTTTTGCAGTACAGCAAGCCGACGGGACTCAAGCCTTTACTCGTGATGGTTCACTGAAGCTTTCTAATACAGGCGAAATAGTGACCGCATCGGGTGAATCTTTGATACCGCCAATCACTATTCCGCAAGATGCTTCGAGTGTGACTATCGGACGTGATGGGACCGTGACTGTCGAACTTGCGGCTGGTGGTGGAGCCGCAAATGTCGGTCAATTCCAGTTAACGCGATTTGTTAACCCAGCTGGTTTGACGCCTCTGGGCCGAAATTTATTCGCTCAAACAAATGCGAGTGGTGATCCAATTATTAGTAATCCTGGCGCACAGGGCGCCGGGATGATCACACAAGGTGCACTAGAGGCATCGAATGTGAATGTAGTCGAAGAAATGGTTAGCATGATCGAAACGCAGCGGGCTTATGAAATCAATTCAAAAGCAATCGCAGCGACTGACGGAATGCTCCGCTTCCTCAATAACAATCTGTAATTAGGACTTAATTAACCAGAATCGGGATTCAGGATGATGGCAAAAGTAGGCAAAACTCTAGGAATCGCATTGCTTTCATTGGCGATGTTGAATTGTTCAAGCACCGGGCCACAATCACTTGTTGCCAATGACAGCTTCGAACTCACCTACCCGATAGAGGAGCCCAACGTAGATCGAAAGACCGGGTCTATTTATGATAACGGCGCCCGCCTTTATCCTGCTGGAAGATCCTATGCCGCAGGTGCGGTTGAGGTGGGCGACATTCTAACAATCATTCTAAGTGAAAGTGCGCAGGCATCACGTCAAACGGGTCTATCCACTGAGAGGACAACCTCAAATGATGTTATTGGCGACGCGCAGCGAAACGCGCTATTTCCAGGTGGTGAATTCTTTTCAACGCTGCAGAGTGATGGTTCATCTCTAAGTAGCACAGGTACTGGCACTGCGGGGCAATCTGCGTCACTGTCGGGAAGTATTTCAGCTGTCGTGGTCGATGTAATGATGAATGGCAATCTCGTTATCTTCGGAGAGAAACAGTTAGAGCTAAACGAAGGAAGCGAATATATTCGAGTACGAGGAGTTATTCGTCCGGAGGATATTCAGCCCAACAACACAGTTCTTTCACGTCGTTTGGCAAATGCACAGTTCTCTTACAGTGGCGCTGGCGAGCTCGCTAGAGCGACAAAAGGCTCATGGGGAATTAAAGCACTATACGGTCTGTGGCCTTTCTAGATCTGTATCTAATTTTGACGACTTGCAAGCCAATCAATACGGTTAATTCGAAAAGCAACTATGAAAAAAATTATAGCCTTACTAATAATATCTCTTATGACGCCAAGCGTGTCATTCGCCGATAGGATAAAGGATCTTGTTGATGTAGCAGGTGTCCGAAGTAACCAATTGATTGGTTTTGGTCTTGTTGCCGGACTCTCTGGTACTGGTGACGGCAATACATTGCGAGTTACGGGTCAAAGTCTGTCGTCATTGTTGTCAGGTTTAGGGGTCAGTGTTGATGGTCCGGTAACCGAGTTCGATTTAGGAGACAACCTCGTCAATCTCGCAACGCAGTTCGCGCAACAACCATTGCAGGTCGATAACCTTGCGGCAGTTATCGTCACTGCCGAAGTCCCTGCGTTTGCCAAGCCCGGCCAGCGTATTGACGTCAACATCTCAACAGTAGGTACCGCCGAAAGTTTGCGAGGCGGAAACCTGATTCTAACTGAGCTCAGGGGAATTGATGGCCAAGTTTATGCTCTTGCTCAGGGGTCACTTACTGTCACCGGTGTCTCAGTTGACGCAGCGGGAAGTAGCGTCGAAATCGGCGTGCCAACGTCGGGACGAATTCCTAACGGCGCAATACTTGAACGTCTAATTGAAACACCTTTTGAGACAGCAGAACACTTTGTTCTGAATGTCCGCGACCAAGATTTTAGTACAGCGAATGCAATCTCGATTGCAATCAACGAGCGTTACGGCGAAGGCATGGCGACAGCTATCGACGCTGTGTCTATTGCGGTAAGAGCGCCTGCAGAAATGAGCGCAAAAGTAGGTTTCTTGAGCGATATCGAATCAATGGAAGTTGACCCAGGCGAGCCGATGGCACGCGTTGTGATCAACTCTCGAACAGGAACGACAGTGATTAACAGATCGGTTCGAGTCGGTGCAGCGGCGGTGTCGCACGGCACCCTAATGGTTCGAGTCGAGGCATTCAATGACGTAAGCCAGCCGGGTCCTGGTGATTTGGCGCAAGGCGATACTGTCGAGGTGACAAACGCGGAGATTACGGTCGAGGAGCCTACGAACCAAATGGTTCTTTTGGAGCCTGGAGTAGAGCTTCAGGACATCGTTGACGCAGTTAACCAAGTAGGCGCCTCGCCGTCTGCATTAATTTCAATACTCGAAGCGCTGAAAAGAGCGGGCAGCTTAAAAGCGCAATTGGTGGTGATTTAGATGGCAAGCAATATTGGTATGCCGGTGTCGAGTGCCTACGATTTCGCAGGACTCGCAGCGCTAAAAGGCTCCGCGAATAAAGCAGGTGCCGATCAAGGGTCAGTAAATCAGAAAGTCGCAGAAGAATTCGAATCACTTTTTCTTAAGATGATGACAGATTCAATGAAGGCGTCTTTAAAACCGATGCAGAGTGATCTTTTGCGTAGCGACTCGATAGATTTTTTTGACGACATGTTCTATGACGAAGTGTCTAAGGTTATGGCAGGTCGTCAAAGCTTGGGTATCGCTGATTGGCTCGATTCTGTGACATCGGCGCGAAGCGGAACTGTCATAGCACAAGAGGTGCCTACGGCATTGCCAGTCGTAAATTTACAGCCCGCAAGACCACGAAAATTTGACTAGATACTGGTTAAGACAACGTTAACTTTCTGTAATTGAGCAGGTAATATGACTGATTTACTTACCATCGGAGCGACCGCGACGCAGCTGTATAGGCAAGCGCTGTCGACCGTGAGTAATAATATTGCCAATATTAATTCCGAGGGCTATTCGAGGCAGGAAGTAACAACTGCTGAAAACTCCCCTTCGCAGATGGGTGTGAGTTATTTGGGAACGGGCGCGAGACTAGTAGGCGTTCAACGCGCTTATGATGAATTCGCTGAAGCCAATATTCGAACTTCACAAAGTGCCCTGAGTTCGCAAGAGCCAATGGTCAATTATACGGACCGATTACTTAATCTACTGGGCTCAGAAACTGGCGGCTTATCATCGGCTATCGATAAATTCTTCTCTTCAGCCACACAGCTCAGCACTAACCCTGCGGAACAGTCTTATCGGCAAGAATTCTTAAGTTCCGCCAATTTTTTCTCGTCAAGAGTCAAGAGCGTAGTAGGTGATCTGGGCGCGCTTGATACTGAGATGAAAAGAGAGATCTCTGAGAATGTGCAAACGCTTAATCAGCTTGCGGCGAGCCTTGCACAGGTTAATCGTCAGTTAGGCAAGAACACCAAGCAATCATTACAACCACCGGCAATGCTCGATCAGCGTGATCATCTGATGCACGAGATGTCAAAGTTAGCAAAATTAGATCTAACGTTTGACGTGGCGGGTCGTGTCGATGTGAAATTGGCTGGTACAACGGATAACACAAATATTGTAGAGGGTAACGAAGCCAAAACACTTTCTGCAACATTCCCGACCCTGCCGGGCTCACCATCCGCCGTCATTTTCGATGCCTATGGTGAGAATATCAATGTAGGCACAATAAAAGGCGGTTCAATCGGGGGGCTGTTGAACTTTCGAGATGACGTGTTCGAGCCATTGCGTGGCGACATCGACATTCTCGTCTCATCGCTAGTCAATTCGGTGAACACCGTTCATGCCGGCGGCATGAACCATAATAATGAAATAGGTCAGGATCTCTTTAGCCTTGCAACTACTTACAAAGCTACATCGCAGAATGGGGAGTTAGACGCGAGTGTCACGGCAACGCAGATAACAAACGGTGCACCCGCCGCGGGTGCTTTTTCCGCCAGTTGGAGCAGCGCCGATCGATCGTGGCTCGTAACCGACAAAGCAACGGGGACTGTTAGTAGCGTCAAGCCTTCGACGAGCTCCGGAGCGGTCTTCGAGCATGCAGGTTTGCGAATTGAATTATCCGAAAGTCCAAAAGACGGTAGAAGCGTGTTCATAGATCCCGCCTTGCGAGTATCCGAGAATTTAAGCGTAGCCATAACTGATATCGCGCAAATAGCCACTTCTGGCCGTCTTGTAGTTCAGCAAAACATAAACAACTCAAAGCTTGTTGACGTCTCCCTTGACTATGGCTACGCAAAATCACTGACGCTAAGCACAGCAACGCTCGATGCAGCGGTGAGACCAAATTTCTTAGAGAGCGCTACGGTAAAGGCTAATACCAGCGAGCCAGCTGTACGAATACCGAAAGGTAGTGACGGGTTCTCGATTACTATTCATCCCTCATTGTCTTCGGATGAAGCGATTCAAGTATTTACTTCTCAGCGTAATCATCTCGCTGGCACCGAGCTTGATGCGACCTTTAAAACCAGCCTTGCGAGTTCGAAGACGATGGAAGCCGGAGCCGCGTACCTGGCAGAGTACGTCAATAAAACGGGCAACGCTGCGTACTTAGACACAGGCTTCACCTTAGGAGCATCAGCAAAAGAATCATTGCTTTCTTTTGGTCTACCTAAGCAGAAAAATAATTCAGAGACGTCGATTAACCTAATCGACGCTGGCGATTTGACACTGAACGGGGCGTCTTTAGGGGCGCTCGAACTAGCCGGTGGCGAGACTCTGTCTGCAACCGATGTCGCCACATGGGCGAACTCGATAACCGATACGACTAAGGTCACTGCAACGGCCAGCAATGTCATTGCTATCGATCCCACGAAATTTGATTCGACTCGACGTCTCAGTATCAATGGCGAGAATATAATATCTAACGTTGCCCCTACCACTACGGGCGAGTTGGTTTCTCTGATTAATGCAAAATCTGGTGACACAAATGTTGAAGCGTCGATTGCGCGTGATGGTAATTTAATTATCAAAAACGTCGGTGGATTCGAAGGCGATAACATTGTTTTGGGTAGTCCGGACTCAGGAGAGGCCACAAACTTTTTAGGCAGAGGTAACGGGGCCGTTGTTGGGCGTGTTTATTATCAGGGCGACGACATCAATTTTGGTTTTTCGGATTACTGGTCAGGTAATGGCACTGCTCAAGATCTGGCTAAAATAGGCCTGGCGACAACACTGACTAGTGACAAAGAGGTAGCAGAAGATCTGTTGGTTCATGTGACGGGCGCAGGGACAGAGGCAAAGCTTCAATACAGAGTGGGCGACATTAATGCACAGTCAGAGTTGAAGCTCGAGCAGCCTTTGGAGCTTAAATTTGTGTCTGCAACGCAAGTTGAGATTCGAGATACGACGACAAATACGCTCCTTGCAACAAGAACCTATGAGTCAGCAAAGGACATTGAGTACGGCGATCTGAGATTACGGTTTAGTCAAGCGCCCTCAACAGGTGATGTTTATACAATAAAACCCAAT
>Ga0255753_1000383_pt1 | contig 57621 bp, 49 predicted proteins | sample 041ome_10_FD_179953 | JGI IMG/M metagenome (GOLD analysis project Ga0255753, IMG submission 179953) | Coastal salt marsh microbial communities from the Groves Creek Marsh, Skidaway Island, Georgia - 041412US metaG (version 2) | ecosystem: Environmental > Aquatic > Marine > Intertidal zone > Salt...
TGTCATAAACCACTCTACTAACTTCTTCTATCTCATTTACTATTCGGTTGGAGACATGCTCTAAAAATTCATAAGGTAAATGTGCCCATCTTGCTGTCATAAAATCAACAGTTTCAACTGCCCTTAAACCAATAACTTCAGCATATCTTCTTTCATCACCAACAACACCCACTGATTTAATTGGCAAATAAACTGCAAAGGCTTGGCTTACTTTTTTATAAAGATCAGCTTTGTTTAATTCTTCAATAAAAATATGATCTGCTTTTTTTAAAACTGTTGTTTTTTCTTTAGTAATTTCACCAAGTATTCTTACTCCAAGCCCTGGTCCAGGAAAGGGATGTCTATTAAGCATTTCTGGAGACAGGCCAAGCTCAACACCCATTCTTCTGACTTCGTCTTTAAAAAGATCTCTTAATGGTTCAACAAGATCCATTTTCATTTCCTCAGGGAGGCCGCCAACATTATGATGTGATTTTATAATCCTGGCCTCTTTTGATTCAGATCCTGAAGATTCAATAACATCTGGATATATTGTGCCTTGTGCTAAAAAATGCACGTCTTTTAACTTTGTTGCCTCAGCATCAAAAACGTCAATAAAAGTTCTGCCTATAATTTTTCTTTTTTGTTCAGGATCTTCAACACCTTTTAAGTGCCTTAAAAAAACCTCTTCACTTTCAGATTTAATAACATTTAGGCTCATGTTTTCTTTAAAAGTACTCATAACTTCTTCTGCTTCCCCTTTTCTTAAAAGACCGTTATCAACAAAAACACATACTAATTTATTACCAATTGCTTTATTTAAAAGAGCTGCAGTTACTGAAGAATCTACCCCACCAGAAAGACCTAGTAAGACTTTGTTATTTTGAACTTTCTCTTTGATTTCTTTAATTCTTTGTCCAATCAAATCATCCATCTTCCAATCTTTATTAGCACCGCATGCCTTAAAAATAAAATTATCTAAAACAGTCTTTCCATCCTCTGTATGAGTTACTTCCGGATGAAACTGAAGCGCATATATTGGTTTACTTGTATGCTGCATTGCAGCAATTGGGGCAGTCGCTGTTGCTGCAACTAAATCAAAATTATCCGGCAAGTCTTGTACTTGATCACCATGACTCATCCAAACATCTAGTGTTTTTCCTAAATCAGAAAATAAAATACAGTCTTCTGTAACTTGAAGTTCTGAATATCCAAATTCTTTTTGGTCTGATGATATAACTTGTCCTCCTAGTTGCTCGGCAAGAGTCTGCATTCCATAACATATTCCTAAAATAGGTATATTTAGATCAAAGACTATTTGAGGAACTCTTGGTGTATAACTATTGGTAACTGAATCAGGGCCTCCAGATAAAATAATACCTTTAGGATTAATTAATTTAATTTTTTCTTCATCGATATCCCAAGGAAGAATTTCTGAATAAACATTGCTCTCTCTTACCCTTCTTGCAATTAATTGAGTATATTGAGAACCAAAATCTAGAACCAAAATGGTATCTATCTTTTTGGTTGTAGATGATAGATTTACAGTCATTTGTGATTATTAACTTCTTTGATAGTTAGGTGCTTCTTTTGTAATCATGACATCATGAACATGGCTTTCTGTCATGCCAGCGTTTGTGATTTCAACAAATTCACTATTCTTATGAACCTCGTCAATGGTTTTACAACCTATGTAACCCATGGATTGCCTGAGTCCACCAATCAATTGATTAATTACATTTATAACTAGTCCTTTATAGGGAACTCTACCTTCGATACCTTCTGGTACTAATTTTTCTGCATCCGTATCTTCTTGCATGTATCTGTTTGCATCCTGCCTCTCAGTCATAGCACCAATTGATCCCATGCCGCGGTAAGTTTTAAAACTTCTTCCCTGAAAGAGCTCGACCTTACCAGGTGCTTCTTCAGTTCCTGCAAATAAACCACCAAGCATTACAGAATCAGCACCTGCAGCAATGGCTTTAGCTATATCTCCTGAAAATCTTATTCCTCCGTCAGCAATAATGCCTACATCCATTTTTTCAAGAGCTTCTTTTATATCTAGAATTGCTGATATTTGAGGAACACCAATACCAGCAATAATTCTTGTGGTACAAATGGAACCTGGGCCCATTCCTACTTTAACCGCATCAGCTCCAGCTTTAACAAGCTCTAAAGCTCCCTCAGGAGTAGCAACATTTCCACCTATTACATCAATAGACGGAAATTCTTTCTTTATAACCTTAATAGTATCAATAACATTTTTTGAATGACCATGAGCACTATCTATGACAAACAAATCAACTCCAGCTTCATTCAAAGCTTTTGCTCTTTCAAGAGTATCTGGACTAGTTCCTAATGCAGCTCCAACCATTAAGCTTCCAGAATCATCTTTGGTTGCTTCTGGATGCTCTGCAGACTTCTCTATATCTTTCATAGTAACTAATCCACCTAATGCTCCTGATTGATCAATAACCAAAACTTTTTCAATTCTATTTTCATGCATTAGTTTTTTTACTTTTTCTTGCGATGTGCCTTCATGAACAGTTATTAGTTGATCATACGGGGTCATAATTGATGATACTTGTGCATCCATGTTGTCTGCATATCTAAAGTCTCTACTAGTAACTATTCCCTTGAGCTTTCCATTATCCACAACAGGCATACCAGAAATGTTTAATTCTGTGGTTAGTTGAATTAATTCGCCAATAGACTTATCAGACTCTATTGTTAATGGATTTCTAACAACCCCACTTTCATATTTTTTCACAGTCTTAACTTCTAAAACCTGTTCATCAATAGAGTTATTTTTATGAATAACACCAATTCCTCCAACTTCAGCTAAAGCGATAGCCATACGTGATTCAGTCACAGTATCCATAGCAGCTGACACCAAAGGTACTTTGATATTTATATTTTTTGTGAGTTTAGTTTGAGTCGATGCTTCGCTAGGTACAAAGTCGCTATACCTTGGTAAAAGGAGAACATCGTCAAATGTTAATGCTTTTTGTTTTACTTTTTCCATGTCGGATTATAGCAAAACTGAATTTAAAAAAAAATAATTCTTAGAATATTAGTCCTAAAATATAAATTAATGTTAATCCAGCATTAAGAACCACTAATGATTGCTCTTTCCAAAGCCATCCAACATATACCCACAAAGTATTAGCAGATATAAAAGCCCAATGATGATACTCTAACTCAGGAACAAAGCTTGCTAATGCTGCAGCAATTATAAGAATCCCAGTAGCTAACCAAGCAAGTGATTGATAAGGTTTTTCGTTTTGTTCCATATTAACTTTTATTTATATTATTTGTTTTTGCTGCACAAATAAAATCATTTTTGTGCAACCCATTGATTTTATGTGACCACCAAATAACTGTAACTTTACCCCATTCAAGAATAATTTGTGGATGATGATCCTCTTGTTCAGCCATATCAGAAACTTTATTTGAAAAATCTACTGAATCACTATAGTTTGAAAAACTAAATTCTTTTTTTAACTTTTTTACTCCATCATCAATCAAATCCCAACCTTCTATTTCTTTTATGAGAATAAAAGCTTCATCATCAGAAACCATGGGGGCATCAATTCTGCATGCTTCGCAAGTACTTAAAGCTAAATCACTCACTAATCCCACCCTTTGTGAGCTTTAATGGATCTAGAAGTTTTTTTAATTCAGATTTACTCATGCCCGTTTCTTCATGAGCAACATCGATGATTGATTTATTCTCTTTATATGCTTTTTTTGCAATGACAGCAGCCTTGCTGTAACCAATTACTCTATTTAAGGCTGTAACAAGAATCGGATTTTTTGATAAAGATTCATTGATATTTTTTGAATTTACTTTGAATGTTTTGATAGCTTTATTTGCAAGAAGTGGCATTGCATTTCCTAACAAATTAATACTTTTTAGTAAGTTATATGCTACAACAGGTAACATCACATTTAGTTGGAAGTTACCACTTTGTCCTGCAAGGGTTACTGTTACATCATTTCCAATCACATCAGCACAAGCCATTGCTACTGCTTCTGGAATCACTGGATTGACCTTTCCAGGCATAATACTACTACCGGGCTGTAAAGCCTGCAGCTCTATCTCACCTAAACCAGTCAATGGTCCACTATTCATCCACCTAAGATCATTAGATATTTTCATTAGAATTACACTTAAATTTTTTAATGCTGAAGAAAGTTCAACTGCGTTATCAACAGAACTTAATACTTGATAAAAATTCTTTGCAGGCTTGGTGTTAAATTTGGAAAGTTTATTTAATTCAGAACAGAAATTCTTTGAAAAATCTTTATGGGCATTTATTCCGGTTCCAATTGCTGTTCCACCTTGAGGAAGTTGATTCATCCTATTTGTTGCTTGAGTAATAGTTTTCTTGTTTGCCTCTAATTGAGCTTTCCATCCAGATAACTCTTGTGAGAAATCTATTGGCATAGCATCCATTAAATGAGTTCTACCCGTTTTAACATTACCTTTAACTTGCTTCATTTTTAAATCAATTGAATTTATTAATTCATCAAGATTCGGTAAGAGTAATCTATTCATGTCAATCAGAGCACTAACGCATATAGCTGTTGGAATAACATCATTAGAACTTTGACTCATATTTACATCGTCGTTTGCATTAATTTTTAATTTTGAATTTTTTGAAGCTATATTTGCAATAACCTCATTGGCATTCATATTTGTGCTAGTCCCAGACCCTGTTTGGAAAACATCGAGAGGAAATGAGTCATCATGTAATCCATTAAGTACATCTTTTGATGCCAACTTTATAGCTGCTGCCTTGTTGGCTGGTAATAGTTTTAACTTATTATTTGCAGCTGCAGCTGAAAATTTAATCATCCCCAAAGCTTCAATAAAAGATCTTCCAAAAGGAAAAGCAAATTTAATTCCACTTATTGTAAAATTATCTAAGGCTCTTTGTGTTTGAGCTCCCCACAATGCTTTTTCTGGCACCCTAACATCGCCTAAGCTATCTTTTTCAATTCTATATTTCATATTAATTATTTATTTGGTAAGCTATTTTAACATTATTGTGCTTAGGAGAATAATAACTATGTCAAATGTTACGCCTTTAAAAATAGATATCACAGATGGGAGACTTCCTATTAAAGAAAAAGGATTGGTTTTTCAAGAGTTTGCAAGCCCAGCAGAAGAAAGAAGAAATCAATTAGAAAAATTAGCAGCTGGATTCAGATTATTTGACTATTTTGGATTTAATGAAGGTGTAGCTGGACATATAACTTATAGAGATCCAGAATTTAAAGATCATTTTTGGGTGAATCCACTTGGTGTTCATTTTTCTCAAATATCCGTTTCAGATCTTTTATTAGTTAATCATGATGGAAAAGTGGTTCAAGGCGATAAAGATGTAAATGTTGCTGCATTTGCAATTCATTCAAGACTTCATAAGGCAAGACCTGATGTGAATGCTGCTGCGCATTCACATTCAATATATGGAAGAACCTTTTCAACACTGGGTAAATTGCTTGACCCAATTTCTCAAGATGCGTGTGCCTTTTATGAAAATCAAGCTATATATAAAGATTTTTCTGGTGTTGTTGAGGAAGTAGATGAAGGAGATGAAATAGCTAAAGCTCTTGGTGATAAGAAAGTTGCTATACTACAAAATCATGGCATTTTGACTACAGGACCGTCTGTAGATATTGCACTATGGTTTTACATGTCTATGGAGAGATGTTGTCAGGCTCAATTAATGGCTGAATCGGCTGGTAAACCAATTTCAGTTCCTCACGAGACAGCAATTAAAACTAGAGAGTTCATTGCAAATGATATAGCTGCATGGGCTAGTTACCAGCCTGCATTTGATAAAATTATCAAAATGCAGCCTGATTTATTAGACTAGTTTACGGTGCAATTACAGCTTTAGTTTCTAGACACTCTTCTAGACCATGAAGGCCATGCTCTCGACCGTTACCTGAAGATTTATAACCACCAAAAGGTGCTCCTGTTCCTCTTGCGCCACCGTTTATGATTACTTGGCCAGCTCTTATTTTGCGAGCAACCTCCTTGGCGTGTTCTGGCTCACCCTGAACATAACCTGCAAGGCCGTATTCAGTATCATTAGCTATTTCAATTGCCTCATCTTCATTCTCATATTTTATTATTGATAAGACTGGGCCAAATATTTCTTCTTTTGCAATGGTCATATCATTGGTTACATCGGCAAAAACTGTGGGCTTTACATAATAACCTTTTTCATACCCTTCTGGTTTTTCAATCCCACCAGCAACAAGTCTAGCACCCTCTTCAATTCCAATTTCAATCATTCGAAGTATCTTTTCGTATTGAACTTTATTTGCTATAGGTCCAATTCTAAATTCGCCCTGAGGGTTTCCAACAGTCGTACTATTTGCAGTTTGTGTTGCTATTTCAACTGCTTTTTCATAGTTATTTGATGAAACTAACATTTTTGTTGGCGCATTGCATGATTGTCCTGAATTTAAAAAACAATGTCCTGCTCCGCCTCTAACTGATTTTTCAAGATCCGCAACATCATCAAGAATGATGTTAGATGATTTGCCCCCAAGTTCTTGATGTACTCTTTTAACTGATACCGCTGAAGCCTGCGCAACAGCTATTCCTGCTCTAGTGGAACCTGTAAATGACATCATAGCAACATCAGGATTTTCAGATAATGCTGCACCAACAGTCGGTCCATAACCATTAACTACATTAAATACACCATTTGGTACTCCAGCTTTATCGAAAACTTCAGCTAATAACATCGCACAATATGGAGAAATCTCGCTTGGTTTTAAAACCATAGTACAACCGGCAGCCAATGCAGCTGATACCTTTGTTGTTATCTGGTTCATAGGCCAATTCCATGGTGTTATCATACCTATAACACCAATAGGTTCCTTAATTAAAGTATAGCCACCCTCAGGTTTCTCAAACTGATAATCTTTAAGAGCGTCAAGAGTTTCATGTAAATTCTTTATACCTGTTGAAGCTTGAGCTTTTTCAGACAACCATATGGGCGCACCCATTTCCTCAGTAATAACTTGTACAAAATCATCATATCTATTTTCATATTCTGTAATAATATTATTTAGCAGTTCAATTCTTTCTTCTTTACTGCTGTATTGATAGTTTTTAAAAGCTTCACAAGCAGCTTGAACTGCATTGTTAATATCACCCTTAGTTCCTGCAGTGATATGACCAATTATTTCTTCGTTTGCTGGATTTATTACTTCGATTTTTTCAGTTGATTCTGATTCAACCCATGAACCATTAATATAAAAATCTAGTTTATCTTTCATATCAAACCTCAAATATTTATTAAATAATTATACTAAATTATTAAAATAATCCTGTTATATTTTTATTCTCATCTACGCCAATATTTTCTGAAGCTGGTTTTCTTGGCAAACCAGGCATAGTCATTATTTCTCCACAAATAACAACTATAAACTCAGCTCCGGCGCATAATCTTACTTCTCTAATTGGTACTTCATGACCAGATGGAGCACCCATTAATAAAGGATCTGTAGAAAAACTATATTGGGTCTTTGCCATACATATCGGATAGTTTCCATAACCATCTTCTTCTAACTTTTTAAATTTATTTCTTACTTTTTTATCTGCAATAATATCAACAGCACCATAGATGCTAGTTGCGATATGTTTTGTTTTTTCCCATAAGCTTAGCTCATTATCGTATAGTGTTTTAAATGAGGATTTGTTGCTATCTGCTAGTTCAGCAACATGTTGAGCTAAATCAGCTGCTCCTTTTCCGCCATCAGACCAATGAGATGATATTTTGCATACAACTCCAAGGTTTTTACAAAAATCTATAATAGCTTGGTGTTCATTTTTGGTGTCTGTATAAAATTCATTAATAGCAACCGCAACAGGAACACCAAATTTACCTATATTATTAATGTGTCTCTCTAAATTTTTACATCCAGCTATAACAGCATCAACATTTTCATCTTTTAAATTTTCTTTTGAAACACCGCCATGCATCTTTAAAGCTTTTGTTGTTGCTACAAGGACTACAGCGTCTGGTGATAGGCCTGCTTTACGACATTTAATATCAAAAAATTTCTCAGCTCCTAAATCAGCTCCAAATCCTGCCTCAGTTACAACGTAATCAGCCATTTTTAAAGCACTTTTAGTTGCCATGACTGAGTTACATCCATGTGCAATATTTGCAAATGGACCTCCATGCATAAAAGCAGGGTTGTTCTCAAGTGTTTGGACTAAATTTGGTTGGAATGCATCTCTTAACAATGCTGTAATTGCTCCTTCTGCATTAAGTTGTGATACCGTTATAGGCTCTTGATTTCTTGTATAACCAACAACAATATTTCCAACTCTTTTTTGCAAGTCAGCTAAGTCAGTTGCTAAACAGAAAACAGCCATAATTTCAGAAGCAACAGTAATATCATAACCACTCTGGCGAGGTATTCCGTTACCTGTTCCACCCAAACCACATGTTATTTCTCTTAATGATCGGTCATTCATATCAACAACCCTCCGCCAAGTAATTCTTCTTGGATCAAGATTAAGGGTGTTTTCCCAGTGAATATGGTTATCAACTATAGCTGATAATAAATTATGAGCCGCTCCAATAGCATGGAAGTCACCAGTAAAATGCAGATTGATATCTGTCATTGGTACAACTTGTGCATAGCCTCCACCAGCAGCTCCACCTTTCATTCCAAAGCATGGTCCTAGACTTGGCTCTCTTAAGCAAATCATTGCTTTCTTGCCCACATAACATAAACCGTCTACCAGTCCAACACTAGTTGTAGTTTTACCCTCTCCAGCTGGGGTGGGCGAAATTGCAGTAACTAAAATTAACTTACCATCTTCTTTGTTATTCAATGAATCAATATAATCATAAGAAATTTTAGCCTTATCGTTACCATAAACTATTAACCCATTCTCAGGAATATTTACAGATTCAGCAATATCTTTAATATGCTTTTTTGATGCATTGTTTGCAATTTCTAAATCAGTTTTATGCATATTAGATAATTACCCATTTTCTTAATGAATTAATAGCAAAAAGTATATATGAGATTGATTTAGGAAACTATTCTTTTAAGCTATGATTTAGCTTGTTTAAATGCTTCTATTGCTCTTAACCTAGACTCTTTTAGATCTAAAATTGGTTCAGGGTATTTGCAATACTTCCTATGCTCTTTTGGTGGATTGTGTATTACTGATTTATCTAAATCCTTTAATTCCGGAACATATTTTTTAATAAATTCCCCTTCTTTATCAAAGTTAGTTGACTGAGTGATAGGGTTAAAAATTCTAAAGTATGGAGCTGCATCTGTTCCAGTTGAGCTACTCCACTGCCATCCACCATTATTTGAAGCAAAATCGCCATCAATTAAATTTTGCATAAAATAAGACTCTCCTAACCTCCAATCATGAAGCATATTTTTTGTAAAAAACATTGCTACAACCATTCTTAATCGATTATGCATCCAACCTTCATGTAAAATTTGCCTCATAGCAGCATCTACAATTGGAAATCCAGTCTTACCATTTTTCCATGCAATAAATTCAGTTTTATCGTACCGCCATTTAATCTTTTTAGAGTAATCTTGAAATGGTTGCCCTTTACTAACCTTAGGGAATGAGAACATAATATTTTTATAGAACTCTCGCCACACGATTTCATCAATCCATTTAGTAATACCAGTTTTTCCGGAGCTTAATTCAAAATTATTTTTCTTGAGTGCCTCTAAAATACATTTTTTTGGCGAAATTATTCCGCATGCAAGATATGGCGAAATCCTGCTTGTTCCATCTAGAATCGGATCATTTCTATCTTTAGAGTAATCAATAACCTTTTCATCCAAAAATTTCTTTAACCTAGCTTCAGCCTCCTTTTCCCCTGCTGGCCATAGGCTCATGTCCACTTTGTGAGATCGATCAAAATCAAAACTAAAGTTGTCTATGTTAGATGAGATTGAAGGTGATATTTTTCTTTTATACGAATATTCTATTTCCAATAAATCCATGTCAAAATTCTCAATCCATTTTCTTTTAAATGGTGTAAAAACTGCATATGCGCCACCCTGACCAGTTTTTAACACGCCAGGTTTATACACCACAGAGTCATAAAAAGATTCAACTCTTATATTATTTTTTTCCAACAAATTTTTAGTTACAGAATCTCTTATAGATTCATCTTCACCAAATTGAGTATTCCAGTAAATATGATTAATATTTCTTTCAGATAATAATTGTTGAATTACTTGTGGATCCTCTTCAAATCCAGAGCTATTAATAACAGTTAAGGGTATATTTAACTCTCTTAAGCTTTTCTCAAGATGAAATAAATTACTAATTATAAAATCAACCTTTACATTTGATTCATTATGAGAATTCAATTGATTTTTTGAGAAAATATATACTACATGAACCTCTTCATGATTCTTGCAAGCAGCCATTAATGCTGGATTGTCATTCAACCTTAAGTCTGATCTTAACCAAACTAAACTTTTCATATTTTTAAATGCCTAAATGTGAGTTTGAAAAATTAACATCGACTTGATAGTTTTCATTTTGATTAGTAATTAATGCTTTGCCGCCAGCAGCATTTACTATAGCTGCTCCAGCAGCCACATCCCATAAATAAGTCTTATTTTCCTTGTATGTATCTGCGTTACCTGAGGCCACATATACAGAAGCCATTGCAGCTGATCCAATCATCCTAACTTTTCTCCAGTTTTGAAAATCTTTTACCATTTTTAACAATGCACTGTCAGAATAATCAGTATTGTTAGGAAGACCAGTTAATAAAATCCCTTCATTAGCATGTTTAACTTCTGATACTGAAATTTCTTTGTTATTCAAAAGTGCCTTTGTATATATTGATCCCTCATATAAGTCATTATTTATAAAATCGTATATTACTCCAAGAGCAGGTCGTGAATTGATGATTAATGCGATTGACACACAGCACATTGGCAGATTTCTAGCATAATTAGCTGTTCCATCAAGAGGATCGACTACCCAAAATATATTTGCACTGGTTTCAGACGAATAACCACTTTCTTCAGCAAGTATTGGATGATTAGATTCATTTTTAATAATTTTTTTTATGGCATTTTCTGCAACAATGTCAGCTTTTAATTTAATATCTTTATTCGTAGAAAAAATTTCCTCATTAAGAGTGGTTTTATTTTTTAATAGTAAAGCTCCCCCTTCAATAGCAGATTTTTTTGCAGTAGTTAGTGCGTTTTTTATATCGATTTCTTTCATAAGTTTAATAATAGTTCTGTGCATGTATAATAAAAAGACACATTACTTACTAAAATTTTGTATTTAACCATAGATTAGCAGAAACTTTATCAAAAATGGAAATAACAATTATTATTGATTACCTAATAATTAGCATCATTGCTTCGGTTGCAATTAACTCAATATTAAGAAACTATACTAAAACAAATAATATTTTAGTTGATTTACCAGATAGAAGCAGGAAGTTTCATGCCAGACCAACACCTTTAACTGGTGGAATTGGCATTCTTTTATCTGTGTTATTGTCAGGAAAGTTATATATTGATTTAAATGATCTTAGCGGCTTTGTTCCAGAATTTACATATTATCTAATTGTCAGCTCTATACCACTGTTATTATTATTTTTAATTGATGATTATAAGGGTTTAAAAGCAATATATAGATTATTGATTCAAGCTTCTGTGAGTTTTTATGTAATTTTTTCAACAGATATACAGCTAGAATCTTTTGGAAACTTATTAGGTTTTGGAGATATTAATCTTGGAATATTAAGCATTCCTTTTACAATATTCTGTGTTGTTGGGATCATGAATGCATTTAATATGATTGATGGCATTAATGGCCTATGTGCTGGATGTGCAATGATTGCCCTTCTTTTAATTGGTTTTCATTCCGGATTAATTTATGACTCAATGTTGGTTCTAATTATAGGATCAATGATTGGATTTTTAATCTTTAATTTAAGAATATTTGGTAAAAAAAGAGGTGTGTTTCTTGGAGATAATGGGTCTAACTTAATTGGATTCTGGGTGGCGTGGTCCGCAATTTATTGCTCTCAAAATCCATTATATGACTGCGATCCAATTACAATGGTTTGGTTTGTAGCAATACCTTTATTAGACTGCGTTGGTTTAATATTTTCCAGATTAAAAAGAAGAATTAGCATAACTTCTCCTGGAAGAGATCATATTCATCATAAATTAATGAATAGGTTCACTCCAGAGATTACGCTTGGTATTATTTTAATGATTTCTTTAGTATCAGGTTTTATTGGAATATTTCTTAGTAATTCTTTCGATCCATGGGTTTCTACTGTATTGTTTGCTATTTACGCATCATGTTATTACTTATATGCTTATTATTACTCAAACTTTAAAAATAAAATCTAATGTTTAATTTTTTTAAAAAAAAGAAAGAGCCAGTTGATGAAAATATTCCAAATGTTGAAATCGAATTAACTGCTTCATTGTTAGCATATGAAATAGCTAGGGGCGATGGAGATATTTCAGACTCTGAATTATCAATAATTTTAAACGAAATAAAAAAAATAACTACTCGGGTTGGAAAATCTGAAGAAGAAATTTTAAAAAATATTCAAGATTTCAGCAACAATAGCATATCATTTCATGAATTTATAGAAGATATTAATAAAGATTATTCAAAAGAAGATAAACTCGCCTTACTAACTTTTTTATGGTCGGTTGCTTATGCTGATTCAGTTCTTGAAGTTAATGAAGAAAGGCTAATACGAAGAATAGCTGATTTAATTCATTTAAAAGATATAGACGTTTTAAAGATTAAAGATAAAGTTAGAAACTCTTAATATTCTATGAAATTAGCGTTTGCTTGAATGAAATCTCGTGCATCTTTTCTTTCACATTCAAAAGTTGAAAATTGCTTTAACTCATTAAATATATCATTGCCAACATAAGTACCCATTTGGTATAGAATCACACACTTTTCTAATTTATTAACTCTAGTATCATTATTTAGCAGCTCAACTAATTCTTTATAAGTCACATGAGAGTCAATTAATCTAATATTTCTTCTATTATCTAGAATGAGAAAATTTTTAGAATCCTTGGATTGATTATAAGGCAGCCACTCTACTCCATTTGAAGATGTTCCAGGACTTCCATTTTTTGCAAAATTAGACCATAACATCATCATATTTTTAGACAAAAATCTTTTTGAAGGCCCTCGTGGATAAATTAAAAATCCATAACTACCAACAAGTTGGTTGTTACCAGTTAAAAGTGGAATCTCAGTTCCGTGTGAAGCTCCAATTAGTTTCTGAAAGTCAGCAATTAAAAATTTTCTATGATCATCCCAGTCATACCTATAAGCAAAAGTATTTGTATTACCAGAATCATTTAAATATGAAAGAGGTTCAATAACCCCTCGAATTTTCCATGCCTCACTTCTATAAAAATTAAACGCTTCGAACCCATCTTCGTTTTTTAACTTAACTTTTGGAATACCTATTATTGAACCAATTAAAGAATAATCTAACTCAACAAAATATTCTGCGGCTGCAAGCCATAGCTTAACCTCATCTCTGTTAGAGCCAGCTATCAGAGGAATATTTTTAGTATGCTGGTTAAATTTTAGTGCATTTTCTAGACCTAACTCAGGAATAACTATGCCGTCATTAGTCAATAGGGGCATTTCAAGATTAGATGAATCAGAATATTCACTAAAAAACTCTTTTGATGATAATGAATATAATTTTTCTTTTAATTCCAATAAAGAAATTTTGTCTGAATTTGGAACGAGCCTTTTTACAACCTCATTACTTGTATGTTTATAGATTGGGCTATCGTCATCAGTTATATAAGCATGGTCTTTAGATACAGATGTTGTGTAACCTGATTGTGAAATAGCTTTATGAAATAGTCCTTTGGCTTGGGGTGCAACTAGTAAAGAGAGTACGTTATGTCCACCAGCAGATTCTCCAAATATAGTAATATTGTTGGGATCGCCTCCAAATGAATCTATATTATTTTTAACCCATTTAAGTGCTTGAATTATATCAAGTGTGCCAAAATTTGAAGTCTTATCAATACCATCTTGATTACTTTGTATTGCTGGATGTGTAAACCATCCAAAAGCGCCTAACCTATAATTTATTGTTACGACAATAACATTATGCCTATTAACCATTTTTGAAAAATCATATATATCTTTTAATCCTGAGGTATTTCCACCACCATGAATCCAAAACATAATTGGTAATAATTTTGAATTAATTATTTTTGGTGTTTTAATATCTAAATATAAACAGTCTTCTGTACCTGTTATTGTTCCGAACCCAGCAGCTCCTCCCATTGATGATGGCTCTTGGATACAATGATTTCCATCTTTACTTTGAATAATTTTATTTCGATCATTTAGCTCTCTAGGGGCCTTCCAACGTAAAGATTCAACTGGTGGTTTTGCATATGGTATGTCATCATAATTTATGACCTTACTTTTAATATATCCTTTAATATATCCAGAAGTGGTACTAATATAATCTGAGTAGTCCTCAGAATATAAGCTTCCAGATGCAAATATTAAAAAACAAAATATATAAGAAAAAAAATTATGCATAACAAATTGTAATAATGTGAGATTATATAATATTCATAAAAATACGGGATGTAGCGCAGCCTGGTAGCGCACTACACTGGGGGTGTAGTGGTCGTCGGTTCAAATCCGGCCATCCCGACCATTTATTAATTTAAACTAGATTTAGCTTTTCTTGATGCTTTAAATGCAAGTTTCTCTGAAGCTAGAATTTTAAATTCTTCTTTTGTTTTTGGATTTCTACCTATTCTAGCTGGGCTTTTATGTAAATAAAAAGTTCCAAATTTTGATATCTTTATTCGGTGTTTTTTGTTTATTTTAATAAAACTAATAAAAGCTTCTAGAACCAACGAACTTAGTTCTGATGAAAAAAGGGCTTTGGAAGAGATATTTTTTTGAATATCTTTTTTTCCAAAGCCCATGTATCAGATCAGTCTAATTAACTATCACCTGTGTCAGTACCAGTACCTGTTCCAGTACCTGTTCCAGTACCTGTTCCAGTTCCTAATGTATCATCAACACCACCAACATCTCTTACCTGAACGGTGATCTGTTGTTGGTTATCGACACCGAGACTCGTAGTAGCTGTAACTATCGCAGTAAAGTCCATAGTTGCGCCAGTTACATAACCTGTTAATGACTCTGTTCTTACAGTTTGAACACACTCAGCTGCACCAATACCTGTATTAGTACAATCTAAGTAAGCATCACGATCGTCAAACAATTCAGTATCAGGTACTTGTAAATCGTAATCAGGTGGTAAATCAAATGACAAAGCACCGTCGCTAGTAATTACAAGGTTTGACTTAGGATATGCGTCATTCACATATGCAGGACCAGTTGTCGCACCAATAGTATAGGTAATAGTTATACCGTTAGCAGGAACAGTTGCAGTAACAGTTCCAATTTGTTGAACAAGTTCGTCAACTACAAATGTATCTGAAGATGTGAACTGAGGACGAGTGTTAAGGTTTGAACCTGTACCTGAGGTCGCAGTACCTGTGCTTGTACCTGTGCCTGTACCTGTTCCAGTTCCTGTATCATCATCAACGCCACCAACATCTCTTACTTGAACAGTAATGTCTTGGGTTACAGTATTACCAGAAGCGTCGGTAGCTGTAACAGTAGCTGTAAAGTCCATTGTTGCACCAGTTGTGTAACCTGATAAAGTTGGTATGTTATTTTCTATACTATTAAAAGCGTCAGGTTCTGAGTCTATGATGACGTCAGGTACTTGTAGATCGTAATCTGGAGCTATATCAAAGGATAAGGCACCATCGCTTGTTATTACAAGACTTGGGTATTGATACTCATCGTTAACATATGCAGGTCCGGATGTTTCACCAATAGTAAAGGTGACAGTATCTAGATCAGTTGCAGTTACAACTCCAACCTCTGTTATTCTTTCATCAACTACAAATGTTGATGAGGATGTAAATACAGGAGAAGTAGTGTCACTAACATTAACAGTTCTTGTAGCTGTTCCAGCATTGCCTGAAGCATCTGTAGCTGTATATGTTAATGTGTATTCACCTACTGTATCTGTATCAACAGTTCCAGTAGTAACTACTTCAATTGTTCCAGATAAATCGGTTGCAGTTGCACCAGCATCATCATAATCAGCACCTAATTCTGTTGTAGCAGGATTGTCACCTGTTACAGTCACTACTGGTTCAGTTGTATCAACAACATTTACAGTTCTTGTTGCTGAAGCAGTGTTACCACTTAAATCTGTAGCTGTATATGTAATTGTGTATGATCCTACTGTATCGGTATCAACAGTCCCTGAGGATGTGACAGAAGTTGAACCATGAAAAGCGTCCATTGCAGTTGCACCTGCATCTGAATATGTTGCACCCAATTCAACTGTTGCTGGATTGTCTCCATTAATTGTTATCACTGGTGGGACATTATCGTTATATCCATCATCATCAGTTAATGCATCTATCGCAGCCACTCCAACTATAGCCAATAGAGCTTTTTGAATAGCACTTAGTTCAGCCCTAACCTTAGCAAGTCTACTAGTTGTAGCTTTAACAGTTGAAGGGTTTTGAGTGCTTGATTGAGTTGCCATCAGCTGTCTTTCTTCTCTTATTAATGATGATCTTCTATCTTTAAGCTCACTGACACTCATTGAATCAACTCTTGACTCTATTTCTTCCCTATTTTCCATAGTCAATTCGGCAGCCAGCCCAAAAGATAATAATGTTAAACATACTAAATAAAAATTTTTCATAGCCATATCCTCTGTTTAAAATGCTATTAAGTCAGTTATATTCACACAAAATCTAATGATATACAACATACTTTCAGATTTTAACGCATAAATAAAAAAAAATACACATATATATGTACTAAATATATACATTAAAAAAAAATTTAGTTTATTGGCCTTAGTTTTACCAATAAGCTATGCAAGGTATGCCTTCTATTCAACTTTGCCCCTGGATCTTTCGTCAAGGGTCTCCAGGTATAATTTATTAAGTTTCCATATATTGGAATATGAAAAAAGACTCCTTTATCAAAGCTTCCCTCACCAAATTGCTCTTCAGTAACATCAGTGAAAGTAGCAAAAACTCCAAATTGGACACCATTATAGAAAGACCTAGAAAATTCTATAGTGTATCCAACATCACCAGCAAGATATTCTCCTGCTGAAGCTCTCATATCAAACGGTAAAGTTCCATAATTTCTGTAGTAAAAATTTGCTGTTGCAACAGTATTTTCATAGTCTAAGTGACCAAATCTCCATTCATAATCTCTTTTACGAACTTTAAAAACATCTATTCCAAATGCATAATTGTTATTTGGTGTGAAATATAAATATTCCATTCCTGCCCCAGAAAACATATCTTCAAAGATTCCACCAGAAATCATAAAATGATGATTTTTAATAGGGGTTATGTGGTAATCTAGTTGAGCTCTTCCTATCAAAATACCTCCATCTGACATCCTGTTTAAATACTGTTTAACATCAGATCGTACTTGAGCAGGGAAAGTATTATCTGGAGGTAAAAATAAATTTTCAAAATTGTCGGCTAGGCTATATTTTAAGTTGGTATTAAAAAAGAGATTTTCTCTTAAAACGAACTCGGTATCATTCTCAACTAACAAAGCACCTTTAAAAAAATCTTCCCTCGATGCAAGAAATGGTCTAAATTGTAAACGAGTGTTTGTACTAACTGTTCTTCCAGATTTTCTTTCATATATTGTTTGAGCGCTTCTTCTATAAGCATCATCAATCTCTGAAACAGCTAATAAATTTGCAATTTCAATGTCTTTTTTAATATCTTCAGTTATTCCAGCATCTCTTGCTGACTGAGTAATAATTTGCTCTACGACTTTTAGATTTGGATGTATATTTTGTGTAAGTGAGAGGCCTATTGAATTTGCGCTCCTAGTAAGCTTTCTTACACCAATACCATTCTCTTCAAGATTGTTTATTAACTGTGTGTACTTATTATCTCCTTCACGACGCTCTCCTCTTGCATAATCAGAGCTCTTAAATGACTGGACAGGATTATTTTTGTAGACAAATTTGAAAGAAGCATAGTCTCCCCTCTCAAAAGAGAAGCCAATACTATAGTTTTTATTAATCAAGTAATCTAAACCAAATGAAAAATCATTCTTAGGAATTCTAAAAGGCACCAAACCCGGCCTAACCGAAGAATCGTACTCTGCCCTAAGAATTAACTTATTGTTAAAAGCATGAGAAACACCAAAAAAAGGTGATGCTGTCTTACCAGAAAAATACCTCGATGGTTGAAAGCTACCTCCTTTGGCTGCAAAGTCATCTGGTCTGTCATAAAAATTATCAGATATATAACCAAAAGGATTTTTAAATCTAAGATCTGAACCATTTAACAAACCAAAACCTATTCCAAAATGAAAATCAGTCCTATTAATTCCATAACTACCTACAATATATTCAGAGCTGTAAATTCCAGTACCAGCAAAATCATTTAATCCTATAGCAACAGCAGGAAAAACACCTTGCTCTTTAATTCTTGCCTTAACATTAAAACCTTTATCTTTAAAATCTTGTAGGCAGAATTCACTAGTAAAATCATAGCAGTATGGTCTATCTTGAATATTTGTATAAAAGAATGATGCCTCAAGCCAATCAAATGGACTTGCTGAAAGTGTTAAAGTTTGGTTTGGAGTTCCAATATATAAGGTTGCTCCATGCACTCCTTCGTCAAAAGTTCTTGCAGATGGAGTATGTATTGTTCCTACAATACCGTAATTGTTGTATAAATTATATTTAAAACTATCAGAATAAATTGAATTTACATAGGTTAAAGATATTAATAGTAGAAAATTTTTAATTAAGTGCTTAAGTCTTTTCTTCATTCATCTTTATCTAATTAATCGTTTATAGCTGATAAAGATGCTAAAGCAATTCCTAAATTACCAAGAATTGAAACATAAGCTTGAGCCGCTAATCGTCTCGGAGTTGAATCATCTAATTCTCTTGGAACAAAAATTATTGAACCTGGATAAATTCTAATCTCTGTTTTAGGCGAGCTTTCAAAAATATTTCTTTTAGATCTGTAAAGCTGTGACTCACCGTTGGGATGAAGAATATAAATAGATTCTTTATCAGCAAACCTTTTATAGCCACCTGATTTTTCAACAAAGTATTCAACATCTTGATTTTCATAAAACATCACAGCTCCTTCTGTTGATGTCTCGCCGTAAACGTATACCACATTATTTTTTTCTGGAACAAATAGCTGATCGCCCTCTTTAACACTATAAAGACCAATGGTCGTATCATTTAATAAATCTATAACAACTCTTCCATTTGTATCAGTGTTATTTAATTTTTCTGTCAATTTTACAATAGGAGACAAATCAATATTTCCACCTTGTTGGCTTGCGGCGATAATGTTATCTAAAAATTCTTGATACAAAATCTCTTTTGACAACTCGTTAACATTTTTTGCATCCTCATTTAAGTAAATTGCTCCAAATTGATAAGCATTTTCTGTGTAACCGCCTGCTTTTTTGATTAGATCGCTAATTGTTTGACCTGCAGCCATTGTATATGTTCCTGGTTTAAGAACAGCACCCGAGATTTTGGCTTCCCTATATGGATATTCTCTAATATAAATTGAATCGCCATCTTGAACATCAATTGCTTCAAAATAACTATCATTTGGAACTGCAATAGTTTTTAATGAGCCATCAACCATCCTTTCAAGAGAAATATTTTCAAGATCAGCAGTTCGGCTAATGCCATTTGCATATTCAATAATACTAATGAGTTTTTGATCATCTAAAGCCTCATACTTTGAAGGTCTGTTTACTGCACCGTCTATAGTAATAATATTTTTTCTTGCTTCAACGAATACAACATCTCCAGATCTAAGTCTTTTTTGAATATTATATTTTCCCTCAATTAGCAAATCATAAATATCTAATGTTTCAACAATAAAGTTATCTCTTACAAGATTTATTTCCCTTAAAGATCCAAATTCACTAATACCCCCTGCAGCTGACAATGCGTGTAATATATTAGAATTACCAGTTAGGGTATATATTCCAGGATTTTCTGCATTTCCAGTAACCAAAATATTCACATCTCTTACTTCAGTAAGACTAATGAATGCCTCAGTACCTATAAATACGGAATTTACTTTGGATTTAATAAACTGTGAAGCATCATTTAAAGACAATCCTGCTATAACTAGCTTTCCAATATCTGGCAGACTGATTGAACCATCGGGGTTTATTATAAGCTCTTCTTCGTATTCATTTGGGCCAACAAATTGAACTTCAAGAACATCTCCAACATCTAGCATATATCCAGAATCAGGATTGGGTTCATTAGTTGGCATGAATGAAGTTTGAAAGGTATTAAAAAAATCATAGCCATAAACTTTTAGGTCTTCACTCATATCAATTGGATTATCAGAATCCAATCTTCTCTCCATTTCTAAAAGATCTTTTTCAAGCCTATCTTTTAATTTTAGAAAAGACTCAGCTTTGGATAATTTTGAAGAATAGATATAGGGTCTATAATTTTCAGCAGTACCATCTTGTTTTCGCATATTATTTTCTTGAATGTCTTTCCTGATATCATCCGGCAAACTCTCAAGAAACTCGGGATCTAATGCTTGTGCGTTAATAAAAACCGTTACAAACATTAATAATACAATCTTAATAATTTTCATAATCTTTTCTGTTTACCCAAATGTCTGAACCGCATCCAAGCAGTATCTATTTAAATCCTGGTATTGTAATACCATCTATTTCATCAACATAATCCATTATAACATTTATTACATCGTTTACCTGAGTTTCTGTGATTGTAGATTCTGCTGATTGGAAAATAAATCTAAAGCCAATTTTAATTTCTGCATTCTTCTCATTATTAAAATAATCAAATATATATGTTTCTTTTAAAAACTTATGTTTGAATTCTAAAATGTACTCTATGAATTTATCTAGTACTGTGAAATCTTTTATTGAAAAGGATAAATCTCTAATTGAAGAAGGCAAATCAGATATGGGTGTATATTCAATAAAACTTTCAGGAGGTTTAGATAAATTTTCATAGGATAGAACATCAGATGAAAAATTTGCTATGTCAACTTCACAACAAATAATCTCATTTTTCACTTTTGTATTTAGCGACTCTCTATTTAATACCTTAAATTCGAAATTTTCACTTGGTAAGGCCTCTTTAAATATTGAAGTTAGGTGCTTCTTACTAATTTGTGTAGAAAAATCTTTATAATTGTGTCCAGCTCTGCCACTTGCAATAATCGCAAGCTTTCTTGTTACATTTATTTTGTTATTTTTTACAGTATAAATATCAGATATTTCAAATAATTTAATTGAATCTTTTTGCCTTCTTTCATTGTAAAGAAGATTTTCTAATAATGATTCAGTTAAATTATATCTAAGATACTTTTTATTTGAATCTAATGGATTATCGACCGAAATAGAATTACTTGAACCAACACCGACAAAAGAAGAATTAATAATCTCATAAAAACCTTTATCTAATAAAAATAACCTTAGCTTATTTTCTAAATCATAAACATTTGATTTTTTTCCTTTAGGAATACTTATTTCATTTCTTGAAATATTGTCATAGCCAATGATTCTTGCAATCTCCTCAGCCAGATCATTTTGTGTTTCGATATCACTTCTATATGAAGGAACTTCTATATGATCATCATAAATATTAAAGCCTAATTTAGATAAATTACTTAAATATATGTCTTGGCTAATATTAGTACCAATAATTTTATTAATTTTATCGATATCGATTGGAATCTTCGTTACTTTATTTTGTTTAAATTTATATTCAATTGCGGATATATCTTTTATGTTTGTGTGTTCGTCAACTATTTTTATAAATCTTCTAATTGTTCTATCTTGACATTCTGGATCGACAAATCTCTCAAACTTATGGGATGCCTCAGATTGAATATCATATTTAACAGATTTACCTATAATTGCTTCTGGTTTAAAGAAAGCACATTCAACAAGAACTGTTTTTGTATCTAATGAACATGATGTTTCAATTCCTCCAACAATTCCAGCTAAATTGATTACCTTATCGTTTAATAGAAAGACTAAATTTTTGTTTGTTAGATTGATTTTTTTTTCAAGCAATGTTTTAAATTCTTGATCAGTATCTAATTCTTGTAATACTAATTTGCCATTAATTTTATCAGCATCATAACAATGAGTTGGTTGACCATTTTCGTATGAAATATAATTAGAAATATCAGTAAAAAAATTGTTTTTATTCAGATTTAGGTCTACAAAATAATCATTTAAATAGTCTTTATATTTACTGGGAATGTTCTCTATTTCTAATTTAAGAAATGAAATTTTAGGGCAAATGTCTTGTGAAAAATTTTTAAAATCAATATCTAACATTTTCAATTTTTCACTATAAATTTCTTGGTCTGTGTTCACATCATAAAAAACAGATAAATCTCTTAAAAGACCATTTAACGAAAGGCAGTCACCCCTATTCGGGGTGAATTCCATATTAAAGATATTATTTTCAATCTCATGTTCATGTCCAAGTTGAAACAAACGATCAGAAATTTCATCTATTGAAGGATTTCCAATAATATTTTTTGCTAAATGTTTATACGCTATTTTCATTTAAACTGACATAAAAAATCTAAGTTAGATTTATAGAACTCTCTTATATCTCTCACTCCATGTTTAAGCATTGCTATCCTTTCTATACCCAAGCCAAATGCCAAACCAGAGTAGTAATTTGAGTCAATATTACAATTATCTAGAACTATAGGATTTACTAGTCCACATCCAAGAATTTCTAGCCACTTTCCTTCGTTTGATAAGATATCGACTTCAGCAGATGGTTCAGTAAAAGGGAAATATGAAGGCCTGAATCTTAATTTTACATCTTCGCCAAAAAGAGCATGAACGATTTTATAAATTAGGTCCTTGAGTTGTGCAAAGCTAACATTTTCATCAACCAGTATTCCTTCTATTTGATGGAACATGGGCAGATGAGTTGCATCATCATCTTTTCTATAAACTTTACCACCGGATACAAAAGCTAAAGGAGGGCATTTTTCTAGCATTCCTCTTATTTGAACTGGTGAAGTATGAGTTCTTAACAAATTAGATTTATTTTCAACATAAAAAGTGTCATGCATTTGTCTGGCCGGATGAGTCTTTTTAATATTTAGCATATCAAAATTAAACTCTTCAGTTTCAATCTCAGGTCCATCTATTATCTCAAAGCCAAATGAAACCAGTAGATTCATTATTGAATCTTTCATATTATTTATTGGATGAATTGCACCTTTATCCTTAATTATTTTAGGTGGTGAAATGTCTTTAGTAGATGACATTTTCAGTATACATGTCTAGCTAATAGCTGTTTTTACAATTTTCTCAAATGTAGTTTTATCTGAGACAGCAATATCAGATAATATTTTTCTATCTAAATTTATATTCTTCTTAGTCATTGTATTAATCAATACAGAATATGTGGTACCAAGTTCTCTGGTTCCAGCGTTAATTCTTGCTATCCATAATGACCTAAATGCCCTTTTTTTATTTTTTCTATCCCTAAAGGCATACTGCAATGCTTTAATGTTAGATTGCTTAGCAGTTTTAAATAACCTACTTCTTGCGCCATAATGACCCTTTGTAGTGCTTAAAATTTTCTTATGCTTTGTTTTAGCTGTTAATGATTTTGTTACTCGTGGCATAGTGTGTATTTACCTATTAATTAATCTTGAAGCCATTTTTAATACAGTTCCAGATAATTTATTAAGACCTCTGTTGTGTCTTTTTCTTTTGGTAGACTGTTTGGTAAGGATATGATTTCTATTGGCGCTTTTACTTTTTATAGATGATCCAGTTTTTTTAAATCTTTTTGCAGCTCCTGAATGTGTTTTTATTTTATATCCCATAATTAAACTTCTTATTTATTTATTTCTTTTTTAGAGGGGAGAGTACCATCAACAATTGCCTACCTTCTAAAGATGGCTCTTGGTCAACTTGCGATATTTCTTTCAACTCATCTCTTAATCTATCTAATAGTTCCAATCCAATATTACTATTAAGTATTTCTCTGCCTCTAAAACGGACGCTTATTTTAGTCTTATCTCCATCAAGAATAAAGCTTTTTATCTTTTTTAATTTTATATTGTAATCACCAACATCTGTTGAAGGCCTAAATTTTATCTCTTTCGTAGTATTTCTTCTAGATGCTGTTTTTGATGAAGAATTGTTCTTTTTTTTAACAAAAATATGTTTGCCATAATCCATGATTTTACAAACTACAGGATCTATGCCTAACGGAGATACTTGAACTAAGTCTAAATTCAATTCTGATGATCTCTTTAAAGCTTCTAGTTTTGTTTTATCGCCAAGCTTATTTCCATTTTCATCAATAAGCATTACTTTCTCAGCTTTGATGTCGTCATTAATAGGAACAGATTTCCTTTTATTGTTTGAGATGGCTATTGCTATTTACCCTGGAAAAAATTTAATTAACGCGATTATTCAAGATGAAGATTAAATTACTAAAATTTTTGTTGTCATGTTGTGCAGATTTTATACTATATTTCAAAAATTTTAAACAATAATTATGGTTGTAAGAATCCACTCTTCCAATCTTGATTAATAATCTCATAAAATTTTCTTTTGTTTACTCTTGAGTTGTGACCTTCCCAAAACTCAAAATAATATGGAGAAAAAGAAAAACCGCCCCAATACTCAGGTCTTGTTACATTCTTAGGTATTGAAGAAATTTTTTTTTCATAATTTCTATATAAATCATCATAAGATGATATTGGTTCTGATTGTCTGGATAAAATTGCGAGTAAGTTTTTAGCCATGTCTCTTGACTGAAAATGTTTGTTGGAAAATTCTGAATTTGTTTTTTGAATCTTTGCTTTCATACGAATCTGAACATTTATAGAGTTCCAAAATATCACTGCTGAGATTTGATCATGTGATTTGAACTGTTTTGATTTTGGAGAACTATAGTTTGAAAAAAATATCCACTCGTCATTAATAACATATTTTAAATTAACGAATCTTGAATCAACAATACTATTTTTTTTATCATATGAACTTATGGAAATTGCTTCTATAATCTTCTGCTCTTTTTTTTTAGCTTCCTCATAATATTTCCTAAATAAATTGTATGGTTCAGCAACAATCATTTTATCTATATTAATCATGGCGAAATAAATCTCTTGTAAAAACTTTATCTATAACATCAGATAAATCATCGGTTATTCTATTGGCTAAAATCAAATCACAAGAATTCTTAAAAATTTGAATATCTTTTTCTATATTTACTCCATTAAATGACTTTTCTAATATTTGATCTTCATAAATAATCATGGGTATATTATATTTTTTAATCCTTTTTATAATGCTTAAAATTGAGGATGATCTAAAATTATCTGAACCTGCTTTCATTGCAAGCTGATAAATACCAATCTTTTTTGGTTTAAATTTGAGAATCTCCTGGACTATAAAATCTTTTCTTGTTGAATTAGAGTCAACAATAGCTTGAATAATATTCTGAGGTATATTTTTATAGTTTGTTAAAAGTTGTTTTGTATCTTTTGGGAGACAATATCCACCATAGCCAAAAGAGGGATTATTATAAAAATTTCCAATTCTAGGATCTTCAGATATTCCAGAAATTAAATTAAAAGTTTCTAAGTTATTTTCCATAGCAAAGCTATCCAATTCATTAAAAAATGCTACTCTCATAGCTAAATATGTGTTGGAAAATAACTTTACAGCCTCAGCCTCCTTTGAACTCATATAAATAATCTTTGTAGATTCTTTTAGAGATTGTTTTTTGAGCATCTCTGCAAAGCTTATTGCGTCTGGTGAATTATCTCCCATGATAATTCTTGACGGATGCAAGTTATCGTAAAGTGCATTTCCTTCTCTTAAAAACTCTGGTGAAAATATAATTCTGTTAGTTTCAAATTTTTCTTTTAAGAATTCTGTATAGCCTATAGGTATTGTTGATTTAATGACAATAATTGCATTTTTTGAGAATCTGAGTATTTTCTTAATAGTTGATTTTACTGATTCGGTATCAAACTTATTGGTTTTTTCGTCATAATTTGTTGGAGTAGCTATTACAATATAATCTGCATCTGTAAACGCCTCCTCAGGATCTAATGTTGCAGAAATATTTAAATTATCTTTTGAAATATATGTCTCAATTAATTCATCCTTTACAGTAGATAAACCATCATTTATTTGTTGTACTTTATTTTTATCAATTTCCAAGATCTTCACATGATTATTATCTTTGCCTAAAAGGACACTTAATGACATGCCAACGTATCCTGCGCCAACAATTGTAATTAATTTCTTTTTACTCACCAACTCTTCCATAAATATCTGAAATCCTCTCTATATCAGATTCTTTAAGAATTTCTCCAAGCTGAATTTCAATAATTACCATATTTTCAGATGATGTATTCATGACACAATGTACTGATTTTTTTGGTATTTTTATATATTCTCCTGCATAAACAGCATTGATTTTTCCATCAATTACAACTTCACCATTTCCTTTAACAACAACCCAGTGCTCTTCTCTATGTTGATGTTTTTGCATGCTCAATTGACTCTTTGGATTTATTGATAGTATTTTTACTTTATAGGATTTGTTATCAATAACTAGATTGTGGAATCCCCATGGACTTGAAATATCATTAAGGTTTACTTTACCCTTTTCAGAATTAAGTATTTTTGTAAAATTATTAAAAAAATTGCTGGTCAAACTTGAACTACTTTCAATTTTTAATTCGCCACCAACGCAAAACTTAAAGTCAACACTTTTATTATTTTTAAAAAGTTCTAACTCTGGGATATTCGTTTTGTTTCTGTCGCCGCCATTTGCAAATATTACTTTTTGAGATTTTTTCAAACAAACATTTATTGCATCATAAGCGGTATCATCTGAATCATCGAAAGAAATAACTTCATCAACATATAAGATTGACTTTAAAACTTCTGCTCTTTGTTTCCATGGCATAAAAACATAATTCTTTTTTCGCAATAACCAGTCGTCTGAATTTAATCCTATCACCAGATAAGGAGATATTTCTTTTGCAGATTTTATATATTCAACATGCCCTTGATGAATTGGATCAAAGCCTCCTGTAACAAGACATAAATTATCTTTCATAATATTTTATATACCAATCTACAAACTTTTTAACGCCCTCCTCTATAGAGGTGGATGGAACGAATCCTAAATATTCTCCAGCTTTATCTATATTTGCAAAGGTTTTCTTTACATCACCAGGCTGCATAGGTAAATATTCTTTTATAGCTTTTTTCCCCGTTGACATTTCAATTGCATTTATAAAATTTTCAAGAGTTACAGGTTGATTATTACCCAAATTAAAAATTCTATATGGTGCAGATGATATGCTAGGTTTCAATTTAGAATTATTACTTTCAGTAGCTTTAGAAGGATTTAGAATAGCTCCTTTAATACCACTCACGATATCATCAATAAATGTAAAGTCTCTTATCATTTTTCCATCATTAAAAACCTGGATAGGTTCTCCATCTAAAATAGCTTTTGTAAATAAAAAAAGTGCCATATCTGGTCTGCCCCAAGGTCCATAAACTGTAAAAAATCTTAAGCCAATTGTTGGAAGATTAAATAAATGCGAATAAGTATGTGCCATTAACTCATTAGATCTCTTTGTTGCTGCGTATAATGACACTGGGTGATCTACTGAGTGATCTTCATCAAATGGTACTTCAGAATTCATTCCATACACAGAACTGCTTGAAGCATAGACTAAATTTGCAATTTTATTATGTCTGCATGCTTCAAGAATATTTGTGAATCCTATAATGTTTGATTCAATATACTTATCTGGATTTGTAAGCGAATATCTAACACCTGCTTGTGCAGCAAGATTAACTACAACATCAAAATCATTTTTTTTAAATAAAGAGGTTATGCTCTTATTATCAACAAGATCTACTTCAAACATAGAGAATTTTTTATTATTGATGTTATTAATTCTTGCTTTTTTTAAATTAATGTCATAGTAACTGTTAAAGTTATCAAGACCAGTTACTTCGTGATCATCCTTTAATAATGATTGAGCTAAATGATAGCCGATAAAGCCAGCTGCTCCTGTTACTAATATTTTCATTTGGTATAAATTGTTTTAGTTAAATATGTAGAATTATAACATTAGATATACTTATTTAATTATCTGCAAAATAGCTCAATGCATCTGTATATGCATCTACTACTATTTTTTCATCAAAGTTATTTTCTACAATTTTTCTTGCAGTTTTACCCATTCTAATAATATCTTCATTTCGAGCATTAAGCATTCTTAGCATAGCTATCTCAAGAGATTTACTATTTCTTGCCTTACAAATAAAACCATTTATGTTGTCCTGAATAATATTTCTGCATCCAGGTACATCGGTTGTAACTGAGGGCAATCCCATTGCTCCTGCCTCTAATAAAGATCTTGGCATACCTTCTCTATATGATGGTAGTACTACACAATTAACATCTTTCATAATCTTTTCAATTTCATCATTTGGCTCTATCCAAAAAACACCTGGAATATCTTGCCAATTCTTGATTTGATCATTATTAATTGCAGAGATATTATTAGAATTTTTAAATCCACATATCCATAAATGGCATTGAATTTTATATTTGTTAATGTTCTCAATTGCGTTTATTAATTCATAAATGCCCTTATCAGCTAAAATTCTTCCAACGAACAAAAATCGAAATGTATTATCTCTTTTTGAATTTAAATCAGGTTTAAATTTATTTATATCAACTCCTGATCCAGGAAGAAGGAAAAGTTTTTTTCTTGAAATTAGTTTTTTGTTAGTAAGAAGATTAAAATCTTCAATATTTTGACAATATACCCTTTTCGCCATTGGCTGGCTTAATCTATACAAAATTTTTACAACGAATGATAAAGTTCCTTTTTTGATAAATGCAGTACCTAAGCCAGAAATATTGTTTACAGCCGGAGTATTGGAAAAAAAAGAAGCCCAGGTTCCATAAATATTATTTTTTACTGTAAAGTGAAATGCGACAACTGGTTTTAATTTGATATAAATTTTAAGCAGTCTAAAGATTATAGTTAAATCCTTGAATAGATTGTGTCCATGATTATTCATCTTTATATCAAACCAATTGCAGCCAAGATTTTTAAGTTTTTTTGTATGTTCATCCTTAGGTGCTATACAAAAAACCTCATAGCCATCTTTTATAAACCTATTTATAGTCGATTTTCTAAAATTATATAAATACCATGAGGTATTTGCAGATAAGGTGACTGCTTTTTTTTTAGTTACCATAAAAATAAGATATTTTGGTAAGGGACCCAGAAATGTGCATGAGTTGCAAAATTTAACCATACGAATAAAACAAGACCGTAATAACTAATTATTGAAACTATTATCCACCTATGAATAGCTCTTTTTTTCCCAAATATATCAGGCAAATATGAAAAAACGACCAATTGAAGTGGAATCATATACAAAGCAATCCTATCAATTGCACTTGAAAGAGGTGTTAGAAATAAAATAATAATTAGGAAAATAGAAATTAATGAAAACAACCTCCATAATGATTTTTCGACTGGAGGGATTTTAAATTTTTTGTAAAAAAGTAGAAATAAGAATGCAGGAACCACGTTCATAAGAAGTCTTATCATTGCTCCATCAGATTGAGAAGCTACATCGTCTAAATTAGTATAATTTCCATATAAAATCGATATAGTGTCTGCTAAAAAAATGAAATAAAAACTTATTCCAATCACGCCCATCCAAAAAAATCCTATTAATCTATTTTTTGTTGATGAAAGAATTGCTATAGGTATTAACAATATTGCAGATTTATGCATTGTTGCAGCAAAAAATATTAACAAAATAAAGGTAATTTTTTTGTTTCTTCCTAGACAAACAAGACCAATCATTGCAATACCAAGCGCCACTGCTTGGCGTGAATAGCCCATTGAGACAACAATTATTAAATACGGAATTGCAACAGTTAATGCTAAAAGTGGTCTAGGTAAGTTTCTACAAAATAATGCTAATCCTATAGAAAAGAGTACACCGCAAATTATATTTACGCCATAGATTCCTAAACCAAGAATACCTGATAAATAATTTATAAATTGGTATCCTGGATCTCTACTAAAATGAATTTGACTTAAACTATTTATGCTGGACTCTCCACTAAATATTCTTATGTAATTATCCCAATCTCCGCCCACTTCATGACGAAGACCAATTAAAATTGTTAATGCAAAAATAAATAACCACCATAATTTACCAATATTTAAGAATTGATAATTTGTTAATAGGTTTGGAGTTCTAGCTTGTCCTGACACTGCCAGAACTGCCGGAAAAATAAAAAAAAGCCAATAAACTATCATTATTTACGAGTTATGCTCAAGCCAAGATTGAAACATGAGAATACTCCATATTCTTGCAGTATAGTCCGCACTGCCACTTACATGTAATTCCCATATTTTTCTGACATTTTTATGATTTAAAAAACCTTGGCTAATAACTTTGTTTTCTTCTATTAAGTCCTCAGCCCACTCTTTTAAAGGTCCTCTCAACCATTCTCCTATAGGAATAGCAAAACCTGATTTAGGTCTATCAATTAAATCAGATGGAACATATTTATTTAAGATTTGGCGCAATGCCCATTTACCTTTGTTATTTTTAATCTTCATCTTAAATGGCATGCTCCATGCATATTCTACAACTCTGTGATCAAGAAATGGTACTCTTGTCTCTAAACTATTAGACATAGCAGCTCTGTCTACCTTACATAAAATATCATCAGGTAAATAAGTTAAGGAGTCTTTAAACATCATATCTAAACTTTTATTCTTAAAAAAATTATCTCTAAAAATATCAATATGCTTTGTTATTTTATCTTCATTATTTTCGTCCTCATCTAAAACTATTTCTGACACATCATTCCATTCTGAAATCAAGCTCATATATAAATCGTCAAAATTGTTAGAATTTTTTAGACCCTTACTTAATTTTTCAACTTTATTGCTTAAATTTTTTACATGTTTTTTAGCTGGAAATGTGTTGTTTAAATATGACTCAAACGTGCTTAAGCCTGATGCAGGTATGGATTCTAAAGCTTGGCCAAGAAAACCTCTTATTTTATGGGGCATCCATGAAACTTTATTCCATAATCTTGGTGCCCAAAAATATCTATTATATCCACCAAATAATTCATCCCCTGCGTCGCCAGATAATGCAACTTTAACTTGCATTGAAGCAGCCTTGCACACCATATATGTAGGTATTTGAGATGAATCAGCAAAAGGTTCATCATATATATGTGGCAAGAGAGGAATTATATCTCTCGTTTCAGAGTTGGAAACAAACAATTCATAATGTTCAGTACCTAGATGCTTTGCAACCTCTTTAGCATAAGACGATTCATCAAAGCTGGACTCTGAGAAACCGACTGTAAAGGTTTTTACTGGTGTTGAAGAACTCTTTTGCATTAAGGCAGTAATTATTGAAGAGTCAATGCCTCCGCTTAAAAAGGCTCCTAATGGCACGTCAGCTATTAATTGGATATCAATAGCTTCTTGTAAATGAGATTCAAGTTCATTTAAATGTTGTTTGTGATCAAAAGTGTCATTTTTTTTGTGATTATTTTTTATCGATTCTTTTAAGCTCCAGTAAGGTTTTATATTGTCTTTTAAAGATACTGAATGATTAATGTCCTTTATGCTTATTGAAAGAATGTGGCCAGGTTCAAGTTTATAGATATTTTTATAAATGCTATCGGGACATGGTATGTACATATATTTGAAGTATTTTTTTAGTGCGTCACGATTAATTTGATTATTAAAATTTGGAATTTTTTTAATAGCTTTTAACTCAGATGCAAATACAAAAGAATTTCCAGCGTACCCATAATATAGAGGTTTTTCTCCGATCCTATCTCTAACAAGCTTAATAATTTTCTGATCTTTATCAAAAAAACATATTGAAAACATACCAACTAATTTTGAAATTGTGTTCTCAAATCCCCATATTTCTATGCAAGTTAACAAAGTTTCTGTATCAGAACTACCGTTCCAAATTATCTTAATATTCTTTAAACTTGCATAATTTTTAACCTCTTTTCTTAAAGCAAGATGATTATAAATCTCTCCATTAAAAACTATTATGAAATTTTTATTGGATGAGATCATTGGCTGATGACCAGCATGTGTTAGGTCCAAAATAGAGAGTCTTTTATGACCTAAAGCGATTTGAGATTCTAGATCAAACCAAAAACCAGTATCATCTGGACCCCTATGATTAAGAGTAGCAGTCATATTTTTTATAATTGACTCCATACTATTTTTTGTTAAATGGTCGTTTGAAATAAACCCTGTTATGCCACACATATCAATTATTTTATTTTAAGTATTTTTTTTGCAGCCCTGATTACTGACTCTGAATATATTTCATGGTTCTGCCACTTATTAACACAGTTATTTCTTATATCTAAATATAAATTCGTATTGTTTAATAAATTGTTAACTGATGAGACAGCGGAATCATCATCAGATATTAGTATAGAATTTACACCATTAACACAATAATTTTTAATTTCTCCCACCGGGGTAACAATTGGTATTATGCCCAATTGCATTGCTTCAACAACTGACATCGCCATTCCTTCCAATTTGCTTGTTTGAAGATAGAAAGATGTTTTTTCCGATAGCTCTATAATTGAATCTAAGTCTTTTGGTCCTATAAAATTTACAGCATTTTTCAAACCAAGCTTATCAACTTGTTTTATTAAGGAAGGTAATTCACCGCCATCAGGACCAATTAAAGTATAGGTTGCATTATGGAAATGGGATTTTATTGATGAAAATATTTCTATCGCTCTATGAATACATTTTTGCTCATGCAGGCGTCCCCAGAAAATAAAATTTGGTTTTGGATCATCATTATGTTTCTTTGCCACTAGTCTTCTTGCAATAAAAGATATTACGTTAGATTTTTCATGCGGATATGCGGGTGCTCTTGAATTTAAAGTATCACTTGAATCAGCCCATACGCTATCACAAATAAATAATACAATTTTAGTGAAAATCATATCAGCAAAGTGGTAATGATGAGGATAATGCAGGAATAATACAATTTTAGTCTTTGGTCTAATTATCTTTAAAAGAATTACAACAATGCATGATCTCCATAATGAAACAATAACTAAATCTGGTTTTTTTTTATAAAGTTGATAAACACTATTTAGGATTTTTTTTAAGCTCAAGGAACTTAAAAAGTTTCTTTTACTTATTTGTTTTTTAAAAATATAAAAAATCTCAAACTTAATGTCAGCATTTGAAACATTGTTCATAGTATGAGCAGCAGACTCTACACCTCCTATGCCATCAAAAGGGATAAGGTGTATAACTTTTTTCACAAGAATATTATATATTTTTCTGATATGCAGTTACCCTCATATCTGAACATATGTCTTTATATTTTTTAAAAACTTCATCTTTATAGTTGCTGTTATACAATAGAAAATCATTTTGTAAAACTTTTTGAAAATCCGCAGCTAACATTATTGAATCAATTTTATCCCACTCTATATGGTCGTCCTCCCAAACATGAATATCTCCTTCATTGGCATACCTTGGATTAAATATTCTTTTGAACTTACCAACATAGTTTGTTAACTCAAAAAACTTTTTTATATTCATCTTGCTAACAGTCCTTTGAAATTCTTGATAATCAGGACTCGATTCCCAATATTCATTATTTTGTTCATGGTCAATATAAATAATTCCACCAGGCGCGCATACTCTAATCATTTCATTTATTGTCATAATATAATTAGGTATGTGATGAAGAACTGAATAGGTAGCTATAAAGTCAATACTATTGTCCTCTATTCCATTTAGATCCTCTCCATTAAGTTGAAATGTTGATACCTTTCTATCAGAAAATTTATCTTCAATAAGATCAAGAAACCCTGTGGAAACATCTGCAGCTATAACATTGCATCCCATATTTAGAAGATGATTTGTTAAATTGCCCGCACCACAACCCAAATCTAATGCAGTTATATTAGATTTTTTTAAAAAAGATAGTGATTTTTCTAAATCATTGACTAACCTTGACTGTTCAATATCGTTATATATTTCTGTATGGGTTGATTCATATTTTTTTGCAATCTTATTGTGCAGCTTTATATTTTTTTCGATATCCATTAACTCTCCATACTTCTATAAATTATAACCTTATAAGTTTTCTATACTTAAAAAGATAATCTAAAATATTTTCTGATTTTTCTTTTGGTATAAACAACCAATCCTTAAATTTAATATTAGGATTTATATTTTCGTGCTCTTCTATGCCCTCATCAGTGATAAGAAATTTTTTATAATTATAATTCGAAAGTAAATTGTTATAATTTGAATGATTCGAGGTAGTTGTAAGCACTTCACATAAAAAATATGGCCTATGATTTTCTAAAACAAATTTAGCATTTTCAAAAATATCACCCTCAAATCCTTCAACGTCTATTTTTATACAAGTTTGATCATTTATGCATAATTCAGAAAATATATCATCAAGGTTTTTAATTTCTACTTCAATGGAATTATTGCCTTTGTAGTCTTGATCTAGTTTTAAACTAGTTGGCATTTCACTTGTTATATTTGTCATTGGAGAATGGAATATAGAATTTTTTCCGACACCAATTAACAAAGGCATGACTCTATCTAGCAAGTTATTGACAATTATATTATCTTTCAAAATTTTAAATGCTTCAGGCAGAATATCATATGAAAAAACTTTTGCATCTGGATTGGCTTTAGCTGAAATTAATGAAAATATTCCAGAGTTTGAACCAATATCAAGAATAAACTTTGATTTTTGGGAAAGCTTTATAAAGCACTCAATTGCAACCTCATCTTCTTTGGGTTGGATCAAACCATTAGTCCAAAAAAATTTCTTTGCAATACTGCACCTTTCTGGACTAGTTAATAGAATGCTTCCGACACTACTTTTCACATTTATAATCAATCCAGGTTTAACAGGAATACGATTGATCCAATTGTAAGCACTAGAAGGAAAGAGAGTTTTTAAGAGTAAGCAAAAGTTATGGTAACCCCAAATATATGGGATAGTTTTTTTATAAAAGGTTTTAACAATTGTATTTTTCAGCATTTTTCAATTTTATATAAATGAAATTTATCAGCTTTCTAAATATTTAAAATATTTATAGTCTCAAATCTGTAACATCTGATGAAAAAACATATTTAAGATCATAAATAATATGATTCGGTTTGCACAAAACCTTAATGTCTTCATATTTCATATTTTTAAATTTTTGATGTGCAACAGCAAAAACCACTGCGTCATATTTTTTGCTATTTAAATTATCTATATGAGTTGATTGATAATTTATAGATATGTCATTTTTACTTACCCAGGGATCATAGGTCTCAACACTTGCACCAAGATCTATAAGTTCATCTACTAGATTTAATACTTTAGTATTTCTAGTATCAGGACAATCTTCCTTAAATGTTACGCCCATTATCAAAATATTAGACTTTTGTATTGAGATATTTTTTTTTGTCATTTTTTTTACTAACTCAAGGGCAACATATTTACTCATTCCATCATTAATTCTTCTTCCGGCAAGAATAATTTCCGGCTGATAGCCTAATGATTGAGATTTATAACTTAAATAGTATGGATCAACACCAATACAGTGTCCTCCAACAAGACCAGGTCTGAAAGGCAAAAAATTCCATTTTGTACCAGCAGCCTTTAGGACTTCTTCGGTATCTATTGATAATTTGTTAAAAATAATGGCAAGCTCGTTTATTAATCCAATATTTACATCTCTTTGAGTATTCTCAATAACTTTAGCAGCCTCAGCTACTTTAATTGAACTAGCTTTATAAGTTCCGGCTGAAATAATTGAGCCATACAAATCATCAACAATTTTGGCAGCTTCTGGAGTTGATCCGGATGTTACTTTTATAATGTCGATCAATCTATGTGATTTATCTCCAGGATTGATTCTTTCTGGGCTATAGCCAACATAAAAATCTTCATTAAAAATTAAATTTGAATTATTAGCTAATTCAGGTACACAAATTTCTTCAGTAGCGCCTGGATATACAGTAGATTCATATATAACTATGTCATCTTTTTTAAGAATTGTTCCTATATTTTTGCTTGCCGCAATAAGATTAGTAAAGTCTGGTTCGTTATTTTCGGTTACAGGAGTTGGTACGCCAATTATATAAATAGTACATTGAGAAATTTCATTAATATCAGATGTAAAATTTAAGTTAGTTGCTTCCTCAAGTTCTGTTTTATTTAGCTCAAGTGTTCTATCAATTCCTGAACACAATTCTTTAATTCTAAGTTTGTTTATATCATAACCAGTGACGTTATATTTTTTTGAAAACTCAACTGCAAGTGGAAGGCCAACGTAGCCTAGACCAATTACTGCAATTTTAAGGTTGCTGGATAATTGATTCATATAAAATTAAGATTGCGAGTTATCTCTAAAGCCAAAATATCTAACTAGTGCTATTAAAATACCTATAAAGAATCCAAGAATAGTTCCAAATATACATATTCTAGCTCTATTAGGACTAGATTTTAGTTCAGGTAAAAAAGCTTGATCTAGAGGGTTGATAAGATAATTTGTTCTTACTTCGGCAAACATTTGCCTTCTAAGTTCTGATAATATTAACTGATTAATTGAATCTTTAATCTCAATCTGTTGTGTTTTGGTTAATACAGAATATAGATAGCTTAAAGAGTCTTGTGATTCAATTAAATCTTTTTTTCTTGAAAGAGTATTTACTTCACTAATAATTAGAGACAAGAAGTCATATGCAAACTCTGGCGATTCATGAGTTACAGAAATTTGAATAAATCCAGATTTTAATTTACTTACAGAAACAATATTGATGTATTTATTATATAACTTTTGGAAAGTTGGTAATTTTTCTAAATTGTTTGTAAATAATTTAGTTTCGATATCATAAATACTTTCATTAAAAATGATTTTTTTATTAATTTTATCATAACTCTTAAACGCTGCTAATGTTGGCTTGATATCCTCAAAAGTTAATAAATGTCTTAAAAAATCTCTTGAAGTAATAGTTGTAATTACAAATTCTGATTTTGATGAACCTGGGCCAGATAAATTAATTCCTGCAATTGAACTTATCATGTCAAGACTTGAACTACGCTGGCTATTTGCACCACTCTCATTAACAACCATTAATGTACTAGATGAAGTAAATTTATTCGTGAGCATTAGTGAATATGCTACAGAGCCAATTGCAAAAGTTACTAATATAAGTAATATGAGCATTTTTGATACTACTAATGAATTGACTATATCCTTAAAATTAATTTCGTCTTGTTCATGTATATTCATTTTGTTGACCATTTTTTAGAGACAGATATTATAAGTTACTCTTAATTATGCGGCTATAGCAATTTTTTTCATGATTATTCAAAATTTCTGGATTCATCATTTGTGCTACATGATCCCTTGCGTTTTTACCTAATTTTTGAGCTATTTTTTTGTTATTTAGTAAATGCTCAACTGCATCTGCCATTTCCAACCAGTTTTCATGCTCTATAAGATATCCAGTTTTATTACTAATAATAACCTCTCTTTGCCAGTCATAGTCATATCCAACTATTGGTACTCCAGAAAGAGCAGCTTCTGTAAGCCCTCTTCCCATATGGGGTGAAAGTATGACAGACGAATGAGGAAGAATATTTGCTATAAATTCTTGCTTACAATTACCTGCAAATTTTATATAGTCTGAGATATATTTTGATGTGGCCAAATCTTCAAACTCTTTTCTAAGACTTCCATCACCTATTATTAGTCCATAGACATCTATTTGTCTCTTTCTTAACTCCTCAACTGTATATATTACATGCTCGATATATTTCATAGGTTCAAGCCTTGAAATAGTTGTTAAAAAAGTCTTGTTTTTTAAACCAAGATTATCGATTTGTTCATCTACATTATCTCTTTTTGATGGATCTACCCAATGTGAAAAATCTAGCAAATTACCATATCGAAAAACTGTACACTTTTCTTTTGGCGCACCATTTTCTATTCCGTATTTCATATTATCTTCATTCGCACCTGCAATGAGATCACATCTTTTTAATACAAATCTTTCAATCTTTTTTTCAATCCATCTAAATCTAAAAAGATTAGGCATAACAGCTCTACCAGTTTTTTTAAATATTTCATCATATCTAAAACACACCCTAATAACTAAAGGGACTTTTAAAAAAAACTTCATTATTAGTCCAATAATTCCTAAATAATAAGGATCGCCAATTTTAATTACTGACACTTTTTCTTTTTTTGAGATCTTAATTAATTTATTTATTAAAAAAAATTGAGCAATTATAAAGTTTAGTGGTGGAATCCAGGCAAGCCATTTTGTTATACCTACCTTGCCTTCAATAAAGATATGATTTGAAGAAATATTTATTATTTTTGGTACTCCATATTTTTCTTCAGAAACTTCAAATAAACCAGCCAGTGGGTGAACGGATATTACATTAGAAAAATAATCATCCAAGCATCTAGACTCAAGCGCTTTAGTTAGATTTCTTTCAAGAATAATATTATGTGTAAAGGACATATCAAAAGTTATTAAATTCTTATCCATTTTTAATATTACCTATGATTTGATTTGATTGATAATGGTTGTAATTTTGTACCTGTACCAAAAAAATTTACTGAACATTATATCTCCAAGAGATTTTTTTCTTTTCTCAAGTTTTAATTCGTCAAAAGAAATAATTTTATCCCTATACCTAATGAGTTCTTTTTTTAATTGAGAAAGATCTTTACTACTCATACTACTTGGATGTAAACACACGGTCCAAAGACCCTTTTTTTTGAAAGTTAGGTGCCATAATTGTTGGGGTATCCAGTAAAAATTAAACTCATAGTATTGACTAAAAGCAATGCCATCACTTACGACCTTTATGGGAGTCTCTGCCTCAAGCGCCTTCAGAGTAACTCTATCGAAACAATGAGCCGGTGCTACCCAAACTTTGGGATGTATTCCCTTATCTTTAAGTATTTTGTAACCTTTTTTTAATTTTATTGATTGTTCTGAAAAAGATAAGCCACTAAACTCACTTCTCTTATAAATAGGCAATATTTGTTTTGCATCAGTCTTATGCATATCATGTTTATAACCATGAAGTCCTATTGTCCAATTTTTTTTCTGCCAAGACAGAACCTTATTCCAAAATAAGGGATCTATGTCATTGCATTTGAGAGTTTCATCGACGTTCTGAGGAACTACAGCAACGATAGGCTTAATATTTAAGCTATCAAGCATTTCTTCCAAATATTTCCAGTTGTGATGATTCATTGTTTCACATGCATCATCAAGCCTGATTATATAACTGGCACTCATTTTTTATACGTCCTTATTAAGTAATTGTATCCCTATCTATAACTTCTTTAAACGTTTTACTTATGTCTATAGAATGATTGGTAGGAGAATAAACTTCTGAAAGATATATATTTAATTTTTGATCATAATTTTTCATTAAATTGTCTTTATTTTTAATCAACTTTTTAATGTCATTAGTTTCATAAGCAAAGTGGGCAACTTTATATTTTACAGCATTTTTATAAAAGCTAGCATCCTCAAAGTTTGTAAGAATAACAAATTTTTTCAACATAATAGCCTCCAAAACAACAGTGGAATATTTTGAAATAACAATATCACTTAAGGCGAGGCATTTATAAATATCTATATCTGAAGAAATAGTTACATTTTTATTATTTGCGTATTTTTTTGCAAGCCTTGAAATTGAAGTTTTGTCTTGAGGATGAAGTTTTAAGATTGTGTGATAGTCACTAAAATCTTTGAGATCTAATAAAGAATTATACTCTGAAAAAAACTTATGCTCTTTTGTATTATAAGTATCTCCAGGATCTCCTGCTATTAGTGCTATTTTCTTTTTTCTATCTATTTCATGTTTATTGTTAAACTCAATCCTATCTTCGATAGAAAATTGTTCAACATAATTTTTCACATCATTCGGACTCTTAAGTAAGAAATTGTTAAAATCATATGAAACATGTATATCATCATGTTTTTTATTAAAAAATCTTATTAAATCGCTCTTGTACGTTTTTGAGGATGTAAATATTGACCCAAATCCTTCAAAAAAATAATCTTCGAAATGAAGAACATCTTGAAAATAAATAATCTTAACTTTATGAAATTTAGCTAATTGAATTAATATATTATATTTCCAGTAAACATTTATTCCAACGATTGAAGCTAAAGGCTTAATATCAGAATAGACATCATTATATGTATCTATTGCCAAAAGATACTTTGATATATTTTGAGTAATTTGTTCGTCTAAGTTATTTATATTTAATTTAAATGAATTTTTACTATCATCCTTTAAATAGTATTTTTTAAAGCTAGATGACAACTTTTTATATTTTTTAAGAATAATTTTCCTTTCTGTATATTTTGATCGCTTATAACTTATTTTTGACCATTCAAAATTAATAGCATTTGACTCTTCTGGAATTATCAGAAATGGATTAAAAGAATTATCTAAATGATTAAGTAATTTTAAATATCTTTCTTCAGATGCAAAAATATTAATACCATGTTCACTATTTTTCTTTTGGTATAAGATTTCATCTTGCTCGATTTCATTTTTTAGTGTGATTTCATATAAACGTCTCAATCGATAATAGATTAAGTAAAGAAGATCTAATGTGAAATACAATACTGTTAAGGTTATTGATAACCTACAATTTATATTATGGCTTTTTAGTAGATCAAATAAATTGTATTCAACTTTATAAATAAATTTATTATTTTTCTGAAACTCTTTAAGTTGATGGATATTATTTTTATATTCAACAAGTTTTTGATTAAGATTTCTTTTGGCAATTTCTAAGATATTTACATTTTTATAGATTAGTTTTTTCTTATTTAGGAGTTCATAAAAAAAATCTAATTCTTTGCATACTTCTAAATATGTCTCCTTATAATTAGGGAGACTGCAATTCCCAGATTTTGTTAGTATATTTCTTCCGGTGTAATCTCTAAATATATAGAATTTGTTAGAAAAAATTTTTATAAAAAATTTTTCAAGAAAAGTTCCATAACCTCTATATTTAATAAAAGAAATATTTTTAAATTTTTCGTGCATTATTAAGAAGTTTTCAGTATGAATTTTGCAATTCATCAAAAGTGGTTGCTGATTTTATACTTCCTTTATCAAGTGTATAAATCACGTCGCATTGCTCTAATGTAGAAATTCTATGAGCAACCATTATGATTGTTGGATTATTTGGCAATTTATCAATTTCATTTATTACAAGTTTTTCAGTCTTGCTATCAAGTGCACTGGTTGCTTCATCTAACACAATAACATTAGCCATTTTGTATATTGCTCTTGCCAAACCAATTCTTTGTATCTGTCCACCTGATAACTTAATTCCTCTCTCTCCAACCTTTGATTCATATTTCAAATCCAAGCTATCTATAACTTTAGATATTTGAGCATGTTCGGCCGCGCTTTTTACCAGGTCCATATTTATTAATTTAGGAGGTACTCCAAAAGCAATGTTTTCTTTTATTGTTGAATCAGTCAAAAAAATAGACTGAGGTACATGCGCAATATTTTTATGCCAGAATCTATGTTTTTCATTGGTTATAACAATATCATCAACAATTAAATTGCCTTTAGATGGACTTAAAAGTCCCATGATTATGTCTACTAATGTGCTTTTTCCACTTCCAGTAGTGCCAATAAAACCTATTTTTTGTCCCTTAAATATCTCCAGAGAAACATTTGTAAGAACATCATCAGAGTCTTCTTCATACCTAAATGAAATATTTTTCAGTTCAATTTTTTTATTAAATGAAATTTCAATATTACTCGGGTCTTTTTCAAGTAAATAATTTGGCAAAGACTGATTAAGTAAATCCATTGCATCTTGAAATTGAGCCTTTCCACCATGCATAGTTTGCCATCCACCGTATCCTTGTTGTAAGACCGGTAGCAGTCTCTGAGCCCCCAAAGCAAATGCACCAAGCATTGGAATTGCTGATGTTAGTCCCTGATCTTGACTTGCTAAATAAAAAGCCATACAAGCAATAAGTATCATACCTAATGATTCAATTAAATATCTTGGGCTCATGCTTAGAATATTTATTCTTGCATAAGCCTTTCTCATTGGTATTTCAGATTTTTTAAAATTTTCAACAAACATCATTTGTAAACCGCCAAGAAGCACATCTCTTATGCCACCCAAACCCTCTTGAAGAGATTTGATTATTCTTACTCTTTCCAAATTTATTCTATCTCCATCTTTAAGCAAGTTTTTTTGTGTAATTTTTATTATGAAAAGATAAATTAAACCAAATCCAGAAAAAGAAAAGATAGCAATAAATGGATTTATTAAAATTAAGGCGCACAAAATACTAATTAAAATAAAAGTTGAGCCTAATATTGAAAATAAAGGGAGCAATATTATATCTACAACTACATTTGCTTTATGAGTAATACCTGAGATTATTTCACTACTATTAACTTTTACATGAGATTGATATGGTTGAAACAATGTTCTTCTATATATTTCTATTCCAATTGATGCTCCAACTGAATGCCCTAGTCTTGTTTGAAACCACAATAAATATAACCTCATAAGTCCAGAAAAAAGAGCAGCTACAATAAAAATTACTGTAAATACTGTAAGTATGTTGTTTGTCTCTGAAATACCTAAAAAAGACAATAATAATTTAATAGCTGGTATTTCTAAAGTAGCGTCCGGTGAAGTCATTGCTCCAAGAAATGGAATTACTGCCCCAATACTTATCACCTCGGCAAATGATGCAAGAATCATAAGAATTAACAAAAAAACAAACTTTAATTTATTTTTTTTATCTAAAAATGACCACAGTCTTATTAACAACTTTTTTAATGATACTTTCATAAATTAAAGAGTGAACATTTTAAAAAACTTTAAATGCTGAAGCTAATGCTATTTCATAACTATCAAAACCTTTGAAGAAGTAATTAGCAATCATGGGGTCACTACTTAATAAGATCTGATTTTGGTTGGAATACTAAATCAGCTATAAAGGGTTTTGCGGTTACTATCATCGAAAGTAAAAAATTATTTTGATGCATAATATCTACAAACTCATGCAATTTATACATACCCTCAAAGGTCTCATGATTATGTCTAGTTTCAGCTAATACAAAGCTTGTAGATTTTAGTGTTTTAGTAGCCCCTGCAATTACTTTAAGCTCATATCCCTCTGTATCAATCTTAATTCCAATTTTGCCCAGATTATTTTCTTGCTCAATTAAATGGTCTAACTCTATAACATCTATCTCTCTCTGATCAATATTATCTCCTTCAAAATTTATATCAGTTACATTCAATAAAGTTGATCTACCCAACTCTTGTTCAACATTTATTTTCAATTTGCTCTTTGAGTCTCCAACAGCTACTTTATAATAAGATAGATCTCTATGCGAAAGCTCTTTATTAATATAATTCTCAGACTCACTTAGTGGGTCTATTAATATAAGTTTACTGTCTTCAAAAAGTTTATATAATTCAGGAGAACCATTTGGTCCAACGCCAACATCTACGAAAGTATCAATAGGGGGCAATTTTTTTAACTGATCCCAATCAATATACATGCCAGTTTCTTCATAAAAGTATTTTTTCATTTTGTAATCCTTCAAGCTGTTTTATTCGTTATTATATACTTTGGTAGATAGTATGTTGTAAAGCCTTCTTTAAATTCAGAAATTGAAATTTCTTTTTTAGTCGGTTTTGGGTTATCAGATTCAAAAAACCTTCTTCCAACAATATAATAAGCAAAACCTCTTTTTTTAGACTCTTCTATTGCTTTAAATTGAACGAGATGTCCAAGAGGCTTATCAAACAAATCTCTATCATAGGCGGCAATCTCATAGCGACTTTCATTTGCTGAGCAAACTATTAAAGCACCTCCAACCATTTTTGATTCTTCGTCATATATTGAGACCAAAAAACCATTATTTTCAGTTATAATTTTGAACTGAACATCCCAACTTTTTTCCGACCTTGTAATTCTTCCTGCAGCCTTAAGATGTAGATTTTTAAATTCTTTCCAAGTCTCTGAATCTATTGTTGAGGTATGTATTTTTGTTGTCCATATCCTATTACCTTGAGTGACAAGAGGTTTGTAGCTTTTTCTAAAATCTAGTTTTAATTTTTCTAAATCTCTTTTTAAATCGACATATAAATAATGTATCACAGAACATGATGCACCATTTTTCATACATAAAAGATGCCAATCATCTAAACCAGTTAATCCCATATATGAAGTTGAAGTATCCCACTCTTTAATATGATTGTTTTTACAGATTTTATTTAGAACTGAGAATGCTTGTTTGTGAACCCGTTTAGAAGTTTTCTTTGGACAGTTTATATTTAAGATAGGGGGTAAAACATAAGAGTCTTGACTTGTTAAACAAATATTTTTATTTTTATTTCCTATTGTGAGAGGCCATAAAGCTATAGGCTTATTATCAGAAAATAAGATGCATGAACAATCAAGTATTTCATCGTAATTTTTATCATTATATTCATTTAGGTATTCAATATTTGAGTTCAAATAGTCAATTGGCATATATTCGAAAGAATTTGTTACTTCAATCCATTGGCCCTCATTTTTTTCACGAAAAATACATTGAACATTTATCTCGTTAAAAGCTTCTTCAATGATTTTTTTATTAATTATCATTAATTAGGTCGAATTGAGCGTATTTGTTACCAGTATTATTTTTAAGATCTCTAATAAAATTGGTAGCCCTAATAAGAGCATCGTTTGTTCCAGTATCAATCCAGAAATCTGAATGTGAATTATTAGACAAAAAGTCACAAGAATTACTCTTAATATATTTGTTTATAAGGTCAGATATCTCTAGCTCTCCTCTATTACTAAATTTGAGTTTTTCAATTTCTAAAAAAACTTTCTTGGGAAATTTATAAAATCCCGCAATTGCAATATTGGAAGGTGGGTTATTTGGTTTTTCAATAACTTCTATCAAATTTTGAGATTCATCAAAAGCAGCGACACCGAATGGAGTCGGGTCATTTACATGAAAACCACATATCAGCGAGTTATTTTTATTTATCATTTCTTTTTTGAATTTATTAAGAAACATCGAAGAAATAATGACGTTATCACCCAGTGAAACAATAAATTGATCATTTTTTATATATTTTTCACAGCATTTCATAGCATGAGGGATGCCTTTTGGTGCGTCTTGAATAATCAATTCTATTTTCATTTTAAAATCATATTTACTAATTAATGCATTCCATTGTTGATAATGTTCTTTATTTATAATCATATAAACATCTTTTACACCAATTAATTGAAGATTTTTCAGTGGATAAAAAATCATAGGTACGTTATCAATGGGTAATAAATGCTTGGATGTATATGCAGTAAAAGGCATCATTCTACTTCCGCTACCTCCAGCTAAAAGAATCGCCTCCAAATTATTACTCATTAAAAAAATGGTCCCATTTTAAAGGATGGTCATCGAGAACATCCTGAATTATTCTTTTGCCTAAAATTAAATTGTAATGTTTAGCGGGAATGCCGTCCCCCGGGCTTTTTATGGATATATTTTCAAGTGTCATAACGTCTCCTCTGTTTATATCACCCTTAGCATAAATACTTCTTTTAAGATTTGCTTTTGCAGATAATTCTGCATCTGATGGTAAGAATCCTTGTCCATTTATTGCTTTATGAGCACTGTTACATAATTCAATCATAGTTTTCATTTCTGCTGGTTCGAGACTAAAGTTATGATCAGGACCATCAAGACCCTTGTTAAGTGTTACATGTTTTTCAATAACTCTTGCGCCAGATGTAATGGCTAGACTGGGTGTTTCAATTTCAACAGTGTGGTCAGAATAACCAGGTATAACATTAAATGTATTTTGAATTAATTTAATTCTTTTAAGATTAGAATATTCGATATCACAAGGATAAGAAGAGACGCAATGCAGTACTGCAATTTTTTCGTTGCCTTCTTTAAGTACAGTATTTACTGCTTCTTCAATTTCACCAATTGTTGCCATTCCAGTTGATAGTATAATTGGCTTGTTTGTGGCAGCTACTTTCTTTATAAGCGGAAGGTTAATTAGATCCATTGAGGAAACTTTGTATCCTTTAACATCTAATTTTTCTAAAAGATTAACAGAATCTATATCAAACGGTGTTGAAAAAATATCAAAATCAATGCTATCTGCGTATGCAAATATTTCTTTAAGCTCATCAATCGTGAATATTAGTTTATCTAACAAGTCAGATATAGATTCCTCTTGATCTAAGGTTTCTTCATAATATCGTGATGTTCTACTTTTTTTTGATAGCCTTCCAACTTCATAGGTCTGAATTTTTGCAGAACTAAAGCCAGATTTTTTTGATTCCATAATTAACTCTTTGCACATTTCAACACTACCGTTGTGACATAAACCAATTTCTGCAATTAAAAATGGTTCTTTAGAAGGATCTAATGAAATAGTATTCCTTCCAAAATCAAATTCTTTACTTGGTATTGTCATAGCCTGACTTTTTAATATATCACTTGTAATATGTTTGCTTAATGTTATCAATTCAGTTGCTAAATCTATAGACTTTGCAGTAATAACTTGTTGATCTGAATATGCATACTCTGCTAACGATCCTGAATAATATAAATTTGGGAAGGTTCCTAAAAATGTCATGGTTTTAGATAACTCATGTTCGTGACCTACGTAATACCCAGGATATACAGGTCCAATATCAAATGAATGACAGTCTATAATTTCTTCTATTTTTAAAAAATTCATTGAGGATAAACTTTCAATTGATTTTTTTTCTAAATCATCAACATCAACCATCTCTTTATCGTCTACAGCTATTTCGCAACAAAGAATTTGCAGCCCATCTTTAATATTCTCTCTACTAAATCTCGTTTGAACTCCAACTCTGTGAAATGGGCAATCTTCAGAATCAAAGTACAACCAGTCATAATCTTTTGGGAATGGATCATCTCCATCTATAACAATATTGATTAAAATTATTTTTCTAAAATAAAGATCAGTTTCTCCTCCTAGCAATTTTGTAATCTGGTCTATTGGGATAGTTGAAATTACGCAAGAGTCTTTAGTCGAATAAGTGTTATCGTTATGATCCCTTAGAAGTGCAATATTCTTGTATCTATCAATCTCAATCTTTTCAATTTTTGAATCAAAAATAACTTCACCGCCTAATTTAATAATTTCTTCATAAATTGCTTCTGAAAGAACGCCGCACCCTCCTTCAATAATTCCTGCAAATCTTCCAGGACCAGAATGAAAAGGGATTCTTTTTTTTCTTATTTCAATTCTTCTTGGTGCAAATCGAGCTGATAAATCTTTAGTGTCAATTCCCCATAACTTTTTAGGATAGTATGTAAAAAAAGACTCAGCCAAAAAATCTCCAGCAAGACTTCTTACATATTCGTGGTAGTTTTTAGATGAAGATAGTTTTTCACTATCAATATTCTTGAGATCATTTGTTATAAGTTCAAATTCTTTTTTAGAGTATTGATCTTTTGCAGTTTCTAAATTAATTGGATAGTCATATATTTTTTTGTTTTTGTAGTTGCCGCTGTAAAAATCTTTTGATACAAGCTTATCTCCAACGAGCTCTCTCCAATATTCAATTATCTCTGGATGAGCTGAATGAAAAAGATGTGGACCATAATCAATTACATAATCATCAAACTTTATAGAAGCTGCAAGACCGCCAACTTTATTTGTTGATTCTATTACAGTAACATTTGCTCCATTTCTCAACAGTTCTAAAGCTGCGGTAAGACCTGAAACACCTGCACCAATAATAAAATAATGCTTTACCATTTAGTCAAACCGCCATCAACTAGAATATTTTCACCATTAACATATGAAGATTTTTTTGAGAGCAGAAAACATATAACTTCTGAAATTTCTTTTTCTCTCCCCATTCTTCTTAAAGGCACTTTAGCAGCATATTTTTTTTTAAAATCAGGTCCTTGTTTAAATTCAATACCTCCTGGACTAACGCAGTTAAATCTTGCATTGCCACCTTCATAAGCAGAAGCAAGATATTTTGTAAAATTTATTATTGCAGCTTTAGTCATTCCATAAATTTCAGATGACATTCTTGGCGTGTCTCCATAAATACTTAAATCAGGGGCGACCTCTCCATATATTGAGCCAAGATTTACTATTCTAATTTGAGAAATAGAGTTCTCTGTTATGTTCATGAAGTTTTTAGTCATAATTATTGTGCCAGCTAGATTTACGTCCATAACTGACTTAATTTCTTTATATGACCTATTTTTAAATGGGGTAAAGACTGCCGTTGCTGCATTATTAACTAATCCAACTATTGATTCTTTTTCAGTTAAAGTGCTGAAAAAATTTTCAACAGAGCTCTCATTTTTTATATCTAGTGTATGACGTGTATAACCATTTATTTCTTGGCAATTCTCATCATGTTTAATATCAACTCCTAATACTTCATATCCATCGTCTATCAACATAGATACTAGACATTTTCCTAATTGACCATTTGATCCTGTAACAATAACTTTTTCTTTCATAATTTAATAAATTTTTTATGTACTTATTTAGGAATATATACCTAATTTATTAATTCCATGATTTATATGGTTAATAGGATCATCATTATCATCAATAATAGTTTTTAATTTTTTAAATGCATTTTCTAACTTTCTCTCAAAAATCATATAAAAATCAGGGTCAACCCCTAAAGTTGGATAAAATCTGTTTGAAAATAAAATTGAGCTCATCAGCATTTGTTCTGTTATAACGGTATGAAGCTTTCTATTATAATCGTTATCGTATTCAAAAGACCAGCTCCATAATTGATCAAGACCTGATATTTTAATTTTAATATCATGTTGATTTGTAACTTTTGTTAAAATTGCCTTTACAGCTGCTCCCCTTTCTCCAAGCATCTTAGCAACATCATTATTTTTATAAAATTCAAGGACTGCCCTCATTGCTGCAAAACCAATAGATTCTGTATGAGTAGTTGAGCTTATAAATGAATCTTTTGCAGAACTCATAATATTCATATTACCCGCAATACATGCAATCGGATAACCATTACCAATAGCTTTAGAAAAAACAACAATATCTGGAACTATATTTACATCAAGATGTGTTGCACTATTGTTAAACCTAAAACCAGAACTTATTTCATCAAATATCATCACTATGTTGTGTTTGTTGCAAGTATTTCTTACATGTAGGAGAAAATCCTTATCTGGAAGCGTATACCTCATAGGTTCAAGAATAACAGCTGCTATTTCTCCTTTATGTTTTTCTATATAACTTGAAAAACCATCGAAATCTCCATAGTTAAATGGGAAAGAAGTATTTTCCAATTCTTTAGGAACACCTAAAATTGGTAAGTCATCCAATAAATGATTGCCAAGTTTGTTTTTGAATGCGGCAGAAAGATACCAGTCATGCCAACCATGATAACCAGAAAATAAAACCTTTACTTTTTTTGTTTTTGCTCTTGCCAGTCTTATAGCCAAAGTAGTTGCCTCTCCACCTGAGCGAGTATATCTTGCAGATTCTACCCAAGGAATTAAATCAATTAGTTGATTTGTAGCTTCGACTTCAAGTGCAGAATTTAATGATGAAGCACTGCCATCTTTTATTGCCTCTATTACTCTGTTATCAATAAGATCATTTGCAAAACCAAGTGTTGTGGCTCCAATTCCACCAATTGAATAATCTAAGAATAATTTATTTGTATCAGTCCAGATAGTTTGGCCTTTTGCTTTCAAATAATTTTTAGGCCACAAGCCTGGTGAGAACTGATCATGTCTCTTAGATAACAAACCCGAGCTATGTGCTATCACTTTTTCTCTTTCTTGGTTATCTTTTCTATTTTGCAGACCATCAGCTTCTATAGACTTATTCCATGATGCATTTCGTTTTATGTGCGAATTTATTTTTACAATATTATTGTTATCTTGAAGAAATTCACATATTTCTTCCCAACCCCAAAACTTACCTTTCATTGCCTCATAAACTTTTGAGATAACTATATAATCCTCTTCATAATCCAAGGTTAATCTTAAATGACCATAGTTTTGATCATACTCAATAGAGTCATTCTCAAAAAGATTAGTTTTGAAATATCCAAATGTGACATGTTCTTTATATGCAGATGTAATCGAAATTTTTTGAATTGATCTTAACGAATTTATAGTAAAAACCTCGACATCAAATCCATCTGGTAGAGGTTTGCCTACATTATTGCAATTTGAAACATAATCTAAATTAGAATCAATTATTTTATTAACGCAATCATCAACAAGTTCTGGGTCTATGAGAGGACAGTCTCCTGTTACCCTTACAATAATATCTGCATCAGTTTGGGTTGCAGCTTCAATGTAGCGACTAAGAACATCATTTTCTGAACCTTTAAAGACTTTTATATTAGTATCTTTAAACAACTCAATAATTTTTGCATCTCTTTTTTCTAGAGATGTAGCTATAACTATTTGGTCGATTGTTGATGAATTTTTTAGCCTATTGATTAAAGATTCTAAAACAGTTGAACCACCAAGAGGTTTTAATACTTTTCCTCTTAATCTTGATTATCCCATTCTGGCTTGAACAATTGCAACAACTTTTTTTTCTTTCATATTCTGTTTTGGTACTTTTTTTAATAAAAATTCTATAGTAAAACTAAGTATTCTTATAAATTTTATTTAGCCTCTTTATAAATCCACCTTTCCCATCAGAAATACCAATAATATAGGTGGGATTTTTATAGCTATCAACTATTAAATCATCTCGCTCGCCAATATAACCTCCAGAAACAAGATAATTATTATTTTTATCTTTTTTTCTTCCAAAATTATATTTGTACTGGTTGCCTTTAAGATGAAATGATATTTCATTAACTAGCCTTGCAGAAATATCTATTAAATTTACTTCTTTTTTGTCAATATTAGTCATGGAGCCTTTTGCTGCAACATCAATAATTATTATTTTTGGAAATTTTAATAGCTTTTTATAAAAATGAGATTCATACGAGCATGTATTAAGAAATATAGTCACATCTTCACTTATGATTGATGATTCTAGCTCTCCAAATTGTGATTTTAGTTTATTATATTTTATGCTTTTTGAGGGTCTTGAAGGACACCATTTTAAAATAATATTTTTATCATTTATTGATTTAATCAAACTAAATGCTATGTTTCCATGTCCAAACACAAAAACAGATTTTGGCTTATAAAAATCAAGTAAGTCTAAACATGATTGAGTTGCAAAATTATTTGGGTATAAACTTTTAAAATCAATTAAAGGATTTTTATCTTTAATCTCTTCAGCAGAGAAAGAAGAATTTTTTTTTTCAACGTCTATAAAATACTCATCAATATGTCCTGTCGTTTCATTAATAATTTTTATTGCGTCATCAGATGAAGTGCAGACTATATGAAAATAATAGCCCCAGTTTTTAATTTTACGTGGAAATGCAAAATAAGATTTTGTAAAGTCAGCTGATGTAGTAACTATTCCCATAGAAAACTTAGAGCTAGGTTCATGTTTCCCAATCTCTGCAATAAAATTAATAATAGAGTTTTTTATATCCAATTTAGTCAATACCTATAATTATCAATATACCAGTTAACAGTTAAATTAATACCAGTATTAAAAGTTGTGCTTGGTAACCAATCTATTTCATGTGAAATTTTTGTTATATTCATTGCATATCTTGTATCGTGACCTGGCCTGTCATTTACAAACTTTATCAATTCTTTATGACTTGATAGATTATGTGTTGATAAATCTATTTTTTCATCAAGCAATGCGCATATTTGATTCACAACCTCTAGATTCGTTTTTTGATTATTGCCGCCAATATTATATGTTTCGCCAAGGTTTCCTCGTTTAATTACTTTATATAATGCACGAACATGATCATCAACAAAAAGCCAATCTCTTATCTGCAATCCATTGCCATAAATTGGTATATTTTGGCCTTTTAAAGCATTATGTATCGTACGCGGAATTAATTTTTCATAATTTTGATATGGCCCATAGTTATTTGAGCAGTTTGTTACAATTGCTGGAAATCCATATGTTTTGATCCAAGCTCTTACTAAATGATCTGAGCTTGCCTTAGATGCTGAGTATGGTGAACTTGGGTCATATGAGCTATCTTCATAAAAAAACTCATTTGGTTGAAGACTTCCATAGACTTCATCAGTAGAAATATGAAGAAATCTAAAAGTTTCTTTTTTGCTTTTATCACATTTGTTCCAAAAGTTATATGCTGACTCTAACATTACGGCAGTTCCATAAACGTTGGTATTCACAAATTCTAATGGGTTCTCTATTGAATTATCTACATGACTTTCCGCAGCTAAATGAAAAATTAAATCTGGTTTAAAATCCTCAAAAATCTCATAAATCTCTTCTTTATTAGTAATATCTTCTTTTTTAAAAAGATAATTTTTATGATTTTTAACAGCATCCAAAGAATTTAGATTTCCTGCGTAGGTAAGTTTATCAATATTTAAAATTTTATGGTCAGTATTATTAATTAGGTATCTGATTAATGCGGAACCTATGAATCCAGCTCCCCCTGTTACAATTATATTCATAAGCTAAATCTATATTATTATTAGTTGGTACCCGGGGCCGGACTTGAACCGGCACGCCATTGCTGGCGAGGGATTTTAAGTCCCTTGTGTCTACCAATTCCACCACCCGGGCATAGTAAACATTAATATTATACTCTTTTTTTGGAGGCTGAAGCCGGAATCGAACCGGCGTAAACGGCTTTGCAGGCCGCTGCATAACCACTCTGCCATCCAGCCTTATTAAAGTGTCTTATTGTATATGTCTTAATATTAAATTGATAACTAATTTTTAAAAGAATTATAAGTATATAGAAATCCAGTATATAAGGTTATAAATAAAGATAAGATTATCATTATGTCACCAATAACTATAAGGAACATATTGCTTAAAGCTAAACCTAAAAGATAAATCGAAATTGTTAACATTTGAATACTTGTTTTTATTTTTGCTAAAAATGTAACCTTAGTAGCATCGCTTTTTCCATTTCTTGCATTTAAATCTCTTAAAGCTCCTACCCAAATCTCTCTTGTTATAACTATTGCTCCAATGAAACCAATCAAATAACTTGAAAGATTTATTGCTAATCCAAATAAAACAAAAAGAATAAGGATTTTATCTGCAATTGGATCTAGTATTTCACCAAGTTGAGATACTGCGTTATATTTTCTGGCCAAATAACCATCAAAATAATCTGTAACTCCAGCTAAAAAAAATAGTACTAATGCCAACAAATATCCCTCAGGCGACATTAACAAAACAAAAATTATAGCTGCTAAGAAAATTCTTGATAATGTTAATATATTTATTAAGGTCATCACAAATTAGAGTTTTTCTTTAATTAATTTTGCTATTTTGGCATTAATACCTTTTACAGTCATTAAATCTTCTATATTTGCTGATTTTATATTTTTTAAACTTTTAAAATTAAGCAATAATCTCTTCTTTAAAACTTCTCCTATTCCTTCTATGTTATCCAATTGTGATTTTCTATTTTTTGCATTCTTCTTTTTTCTTTGTGCGTTTATAGCAAACCTATGTGACTCATCTCTTATTTCTTGCAATAATAAATAACCTTTGGAATCCATATTAAATTCTATTATTCCGTCTTTTGATAGCACTGTTTCTGTTGCTCTTATTCTATTTATACCTTTAACAATTGATATAACTTTTATTTCGTTATGTTCTGAATTATGAATTACTGACTGAGAAAAATTCAGTTGGCTAGTACCCCCATCAATTAGAATTAAATCAGGCTTTGTATCTTTATTATCATAATATTTTAATCTTCTTTGAATTGCATGCTCTAGAGAGCCAACATCATTCCCTGATAATTCTTTTGGTATGTTGAATGTTCTGTATTCTTTCTTGCTGGGTCCCTCGTTTGTAAAAACAACACATGCTGCTACAGCATGATTTCCAGAAATGTGACTTATATCGTATGCTTCAATTTTTTTTATGTTCTTCTTATATCCAAGATAATTTTTTAAATCATCAAATGCGAAGTTATATTTATCAAATTTGCTTAAATGATTTTCAATTATTTGCTTTGCATTAAGCTTGCATAAGTTATAAATGGGTCTAATGGATTTGCTTGGGCTGTGAGTAATTTTTATGTGTGCATTGAATTTCTTTTTTAGCACCTTGCAAATCAATTCTTTACTTTCGAGCATGTCAGTGCATAAAACTTTTTTAGGAATATCCAATTGTGAATCATAAAAATTTATAATTGCCATTTGATAAACAGTATCGATAGATTCAAAAAAAGCTTTCTTAACTAAGTGAGTTTTTGTTCCTCTAATTTTCCCCTTTCTAACCACTATTATTGAAATGCCTATATAGTGATTTTCAGAATGTATAGAGAATATATCTATATCTCTTGAAACAGTAACTACAGATTGTTCTTCATGAATAAGTTCAATTCTTTTTAATCTATCTCTTATATACGCAGCCTTTTCAAAATCTAAATTATTGGATGCTTTTTGAATATCATCTTTTAGGCGTCCAATAGTTTGAGAATCAGATGAAGATAAGTATGATTTTGCAGATTCTAAATCTTCAAAGTAATCAATTTTTCTTATATTTTTTACACATGGTGCAGAGCATCTCTTCATTTGAAATTCTATACATGGCCTGGACCTATTTGAAAAAGTAGAGTCGTTACAGTTTCTAAGTTTAAAAATTTTTTGAATCTCTTTAATTGTTTTTTTTACAGCTCCCGAGCTAACAAAGGGGCCATAATAATAGGAATTAACTGCCTTTTTTGTTCTTTTTAAATAGATGCCTGGATAATCATGATCTAAAGAAAAATATATGTATGGATATGTTTTATCATCTCTTAGAAGAATATTAAACTTAGGTTTATTTTCTTTGATTAATGTTTGTTCTAAGAGTAATGCCTCGACTTCATTTTTAGTGGTAAAGGTTTCAATCTTGTCTGTTAAAAATTTAATTTGTGAAGTTTTTCTGTCTTTAAAAGAGTTACCAAAATAACTTGAAACTCTTTTTTTTAAATTTTTAGCTTTTCCAATATAAATGATTTCTGTTTTGTTAAAAAATTTATATACGCCTGGTGTTGGTGGAACCTTTTTAAGATCAACCGTCATGCTCATCTAAATATTTTTTAGCAAAAATTTTTCCAGCACTTACACCGTATTGATCAAAAGGATTGATTTGGAGCATTTTTGCAGTCACATAAGTTCTATGCTCCCAAGTTGCAATTAAAAACCCTAGAGTTTTTGAGTTTAATTCTTTGAGTGTGAATAGGTTTGTAGGAATATTCCCATTTACTTGCTCAAATGATTCTAGTTCTTTATTAGGTCCATTTGATAAAAGACCTGCTTGTGCCTGTGATTGAGCATATAACAATTTATTAGTGCCTTTATTTGATTCAATTGTAAAAATATCCGCACACACGGAAGCTGTACCTTGATGAAGTAATTGAAAGTAACTGTGTTGGGCTGTAGAACCAAAGCCTCCAAAAATAACTTGACCAGTATTTTTAAATATTGATTTAAGGTTTGCCTGCTTTCCAATAGATTCCATTTCAAGTTGCTGAGCATAGTCTGAAAAAAATCTCATTTTCCAGCTATATAAGAGAAGAACTCTGGTATGCCTATTATCAAAATTGTTGTACCAAATGTCAGTAAAAGATAATAGATTTATAAAGTCATTATAATCACCATCATTGAGCAGAAGATTGTCTGCTTCATGTCCTCCAACTAAGAACTCTTTAAAGTTTTCTCCAAGCTCTAATATTGCTGGAAGTGATATTGGGGACCACATTGAATATCTTCCTCCAATTTCATTTGGAAATTCAATTATGTTTTCTTTGAAACCAAAGTTTTGAGCTTTAGCCGGCTGGGAGGTAATGGCTATAAAGTGATCTTCAAATTTACATTTGGCCTCCAGCCATTCTTTAGATAAAGCCATACTTTGCAGGGTTTCATCAGTGCTAAATGACTTAGAGGAAACAATAAAAAAAGTATCTTCTTGATTTAATGGTTTTACAGTTTCATTAAACTCTATTACATCTGGTCCTGTTAAAAATATATGGTTAAAGTTTCTATCATTCTCACTTGTTAGCGTTTCAATTAACAATTTAGGCCCTTCAAAAGAACCACCAATACCAATAGTGACAATGTTTTTAATATCTTTTTTAATTAAGTCCTGTTTAAGTCTTATACACTTTTCAATATTTAAACGACAAGATTCTATTAATTCTGAAGAAGCAAAATTGTTTGAAGAGGAAGCATACATATCTCTGTAAACATGATGCAATGCTGACTGATTTTCAGTTTTGTTGACAATACCACCCTTAAATAAAGATTGAATTGATTGAGAAACCTTTAAATCATCATATTGAGATTTAAACAGAGAAAAAAGCTTACTATTAAATCCCTTTAATGAAGATTTGTATTCTAGATTATTGTTTTTATATACATGCTGAAAAACCTCATCTTTGCATTGAGAGGTCTCATCCATAATTTTATTGAATATGTTTGTGTCTACCATATTGAATCATGAATTTCTTGAAGTGCTTCACTGATATTTGGTGCATTAGTAATTGGCCTTCCTATAACAATATGATTGGCGCCTTTTGAAATAGCATCATTTGGATTCATTACCCTGCTTTGATCATCTTCTGATTCAGATAGTCTGATTCCAGGAGTTATAGAGAGCAATGACTTTCTTGAAACTACCAAATCAAGCTCATGAGGTGAACAAACGACTCCGTCAATTTTTGCTTCTTGAGCCAAATCTAGCATTGCTTTAACCTGATCAGAGGCAGTTCTTTTAAAGATTACGTCTGTATCCGCATCTGATAAGCTGGTCAAGGCTGTCACACCAAATATTTTAATATTAGTATCTTTAACAGCATTCATAGCAATTTTCATCATCTCAAGACCGCCAGAAGTATGAATAGTCATCATGCTTACAGGCAATGAAATTAGTCCCTCAATAGATTTTTTAACAGTATTTGGTATGTCGTGTAATTTAAGGTCTAAAAAAATTTCAAACCCCTTAGAAGCAACATATTTTATAGCTTCATGCCCTATGGCATTAAAACTTACACTTCCGACCTTTATCATGCATAAATTACTATCAAGAGAATCAACTATATGCTTAAAGGAATCTAGTTGAGTCTCGTCAACCGCTACAATGATAGGTTTTGACATAATTTATAAATGTTAAACTTAAGTTACTTTTCTATCAATGATTTTGATGGCTTGAAATGCATTGTTGCAGT
>Ga0255753_1000384_pt1 | contig 57620 bp, 57 predicted proteins | sample 041ome_10_FD_179953 | JGI IMG/M metagenome (GOLD analysis project Ga0255753, IMG submission 179953) | Coastal salt marsh microbial communities from the Groves Creek Marsh, Skidaway Island, Georgia - 041412US metaG (version 2) | ecosystem: Environmental > Aquatic > Marine > Intertidal zone > Salt...
TAGAAATTTACTCTGCCGCAGCAATTTCCACGCTGCGAGCGCACGCAGCACAAAATCAACAGGTCCGGTGTGGGCTCTCAGCTGCCATTCGCCGCGTGATAATCTAACGGCTACTACGCGGACAAAGTGTGAATTCGCTGCAAATGCTCCAATGGCCGCTTCTGTCGAGAAGCTTTAGGATTAGAGGATCGGGATGTAAGCCTTCGGTGCGAAAGCGACGAATAGTTCTGCAGAGACGTCGGTAACTTATGATGGCAATACTACACCCTTGCTATGATGGTTGGACCAAACCAGCTTACCTCGCTTTATGATTGGAAGACATTTGATGCGACCAGATACAATGCATGCGGTTTTATTGACTGGTCACGGCGGCCTGGAAAAATTGGATTACCGAACTGATGTGCTCATACCGCAGCCAAAGCCTGGTGAGTTACTGATCCAGATTGCTGCGGCAGGTATCAACAACACCGATATCAATACTCGTATTGGTTGGTATTCGAAGGCGGTTAACGAGGGCACTGATACCGGTGGCGCAACTGGCTTTGACAGTGTGGACGATGATGACGCTAGCTGGTCAGGCACGCCGCTGACCTTCCCGCGCATCCAAGGTGCCGATGTCTGCGGTTATATCGTGGCTGTTGGTGACGGGGTCAGCGACGCGCGTATCGGAGAACGGGTCTTGGTCCGTAATATGTTGCGCACTTACGTTGATTTTCGCCCCTATGAATGTTGGACGATTGGCAGTGAATGTGACGGAGGCTTCGCTCAATTTGTTGTAGCACCGGCCCGCGAAACCCACCGTGTCGACTGCGATTGGACCGACGCAGAGCTTGCTTCGATCCCTTGCGCTTATTCAACAGCAGAGAACATGTTGCATCGCGCAGGCGTTGGTGCGGAACGGGTCTTGATCTCAGGCGCGTCAGGAGGAGTTGGCTCAGCCGCTGTGCAACTCGCAAAGCGACGTGGAGCTGAGGTCATCGCGCTGTCGTCAGTGGCCAAGGCAGAAGAGGTAAGAGCTTTGGGCGCAGATCAGGTTCTCGACCGGAACGTCGATCTGGTGGCGGAATTGGGCACGGGCTCGATTGATGTGGTGATTGATCTTGTTGCCGGGGAACAATGGCCCTCTTTTCTTGATGTCTTGCGGCGCGGTGGGCGGTACGCAACCGCTGGTGCCATTGCTGGGCCAATCGCGCAGATTGACGTGCGGACGCTGTACCTCAAGGATCTCACCCTCATGGGCTGCACCTTTCAGGAAGATGAAGTGTTTGCCAATCTGATCAGCTATATCGAAGCCGGAGAAATTCGCCCTGTTGTTGCCAAAACGTACCCGTTGCGTGACATCGCGCAGGCGCAAGAGGATTTCCTGGTAAAGAAGCATACGGGAAAACTGGTCCTGATCCCGCCGGAGGTATCTTCGTGAAAATCGCTCACCTGAATATCTACCAATATGATTTACCGGTCAAAAATGGCCCATACACAATGTCATATGGTGAGATATTCTCGCTGGACACGACGCTGGTGAAACTGGTCACAGACACTGGCGTTGTCGGCTGGGGCGAAACATGCCCGCTGGGGCCGGTTTATGCCGAAGCCCACGCCAAAGGGGCGCGCGCAGCCCTATTGGAGATGGCTCCGGGATTGATCGGTACGGAGGTCTTGCCGCTTAGCGTGCACCGACAGATGGATCATCTGCTCCATGGCCATAACTATGCGAAAGCTGCGATCGACATTGCCGTCTTTGACGCGTTGGGCAAATCCCTTGGACTTCGTGTTGCAGATCTGTTGGGTGGGGCCGCGATGGACCGCGTTCCTTCGTATTACGCGATCGGGATCGAAACGCCAGACAACGCTGGGCGGATAGCAGCTGCAAAACGCGCAGAAGGCTACCCGCGACTGCAATTGAAGGTCGGCGCACATTCACCAGAAGTCGACGTTGAGGTGATCCGCAAGGTTTGGGAGGCCATCAAAGGCAGTGGCATGCGTCTTGCCATTGATGCCAACAGAGGCTGGAGCACCCGCGATGCCATGTACATCAGCCGTTCATGCGCCGATATTCCGTTCGTTCTGGAGCAACCATGCAGCACAAATGACGAACTGCGCCAACTGCGGCCATTGCTTCACCACCCACTTTACATCGACGAGAGTTCTTATGATGTGAACACAGTGATTAGCGCTGCTGGCTCAGGGTTGGTTGATGGCTTTGGGCTGAAACTTACCAGGCTGGGCGGGTTGCAGCCGATGACGACGGTGCGCGACATTTGCGCGGCGCGGAATTTGCCGCACTCATGTGACGACGCATGGGGTGGCGATATCCTTGCAGCGGCTTGCACCCATTTAGGGGCAACAGTGCGCCCAGACTTGTTGGAAGGTGTTTGGTTGGCAGCGCCCTATATCGACGGCCACTATTGCGGTGAAAGTGGCCTGGAGGTTGTAGGCGGTCATATTGATCTTCCGAAGGGCCCAGGCCTGGGCATCACGCCAGATGAGGCACTCTTTGGCGACCCCGTTGCCGCGTTTTAAATCACGCTAGCAGTTTGGGCGCAGAATTATACCAATTTGCACTTTGCAGCCGTTAAAACAAATTGCAGCATCGGTCAAAGTGGGCTCAAAGCAGCCTTTCCCTACAATTTGAATGAATGACCGTTTTAGCCCAATATCTAACGCCGAGACATAGAGACATGGAACCAAGGGCCGTGGGCACTATCGTCTATAGAGCAGCCACCCAAGTCCTGACTATCGTGTTGCCTAGACTCAGTTTGGGTTGGATGGTTTTGCTCGGTCCGTGGACCACGGACCAAGTCACGCATGTCTAGTAAAGCCATCCACGATGGGGTATAATAAAACCCCATAAACCGATGATAGTTGAGCACAATGAAAGCTAATCCCAAACCATGGCTCTACGGCCCAGACTGGCAAAGCCCGAGGGCATTCGGGCACATCAACACACAGGCTTACGGCAAAACAAAAGTCCAGTCCGAAGAGGAGCTGTAAGAGGTTAGGCTGCCGATGCTGAAATGGACCTGTCAGGGTGTACCCTATCGGCTGCTAAGTTGATAAAGCGCCAGTTCTCTGTGGGTATTAGAACGTCCACATTCGCAATCAACCACACCTTTACCGAAACAAAACACTATAATACTGGGCTACCAACTAATCCGCACGGGGTACATGGCCCAAACCATTGTGGCTTCTTTATCCGTTCGGTTGCGAAAGCGGTGTGCGATCATAGAAAGGTGAGAAAAGCTGTCGCCTTACCTCAGTACGATCAACTCTTCTCCTAAACGCAGTTCGACCTCTCCGCTTATGACAATGGCATGTTGTTCACCTTCAAACACGAAAGCCTCTAGTGGTTCGGGTGGTGCGCCTTTGCAGGGTGCGAACCAAGACAATAGCAGACCGATTAGAGTACTGGAAAGCAGTTCATTACGAAATCCCATTTCCGCCTCGCTACGCGTGTACATGTCAGACAATTGCCTGCGGTTCTCTGCGCGCACAATGTGGTGGCGTTCCAACGTTCCATTTTCAGACTAGACGGAAAAGAACCTAGCGGGAAGAAATTATCACGAAGCTAAGGCAAGTTGAGGTGTTGTTGGGGCATATGTGCCCTGAAAAGTCTATAATTCCACGACCTGAACAGTACTGAAGTAGCGCAAAATTGGATCAGGCTGAGACTGGTAATTCAAATAACGGTTCCTTTCGGGAGTCTTGAAATGTGCTCTGCGATACTGCTAGGTGTAGTGAGCCACAAATCCTCCCGGTTTTTCAGGACATGTTCGAGAGCACGCCTTAGAGCGGCTAATCGAAACGGCTGGCCAACAATGAAAGGGTGCAAGGCTATGTTAAACACTAGTGGATATTTGTTAGACTGTCGGAGCATTTCGTCGAAGTGGTCGATAATCATTTCTTCAAATTCGCGCCCCGTGTGATGTCGGAAGACCTGTGCGGGACTATCATTGAGTTCTATTGAATATGGTATCGACAAAAGTGGGCCCGACCGAGTGTTCATCCAGAAAGGTTGATCGTCGGCGGGCCAATCAAGCACGTAGGAATACCCGGCTTCTTTTAGCAGATCTAGTGTGACATTAGATTGTACAATGTAAGGCCCCAACCAACCTTTGGGCGATTTGCCAAAATGCTTTTTTATACTATCAGTGGCTTGATTAATCATTGTGCGTTCGGCTTCTTCATCCATAATGTCTTGACGCTCTGAATTAGTGATGCCATGGCCAATAACTTCATCACCTCGAAGCTGAATGCGTTTTATGATCTGAGGGCAATACTCCAGCACTTTTGCGTTAATATTGTGTGAGGCGGGTATTCCAAGTTCGTCGAGCAAATCAAACAAATACCATAAACCCACCCTGTTCCCGTAATCACGCCAGGCATAGTTGCGCGTGGTCTGTGGCGCGCTTGAAAGTGTGTGGTCGCTGCCAAGACCAGTCATAAACGAAAACCATTCGATATTATTGCATATGCAGATTGCTAAACGTTTGCCTTCTGGCCAATCATAAACTGGACGTTCGCTCAGCGCAGAAAAAGGGTACCGATTATGATAACGGATTTCCAAATTGTCTCTCCCGTGCTACAATTTGATGAGGATGACAGGCTCAGACGCTTTTCGTCAACCATTGTTCTTAATTTTTGAAGTTACTCAATTTATACAATCTTATTTTGTGAATTCTTTAGCCTCCCTCCCCCCCTTTGCTGTGGCGTAAGTTTGCCGGTCCGAGCAGTGCAATAATTGTTCTTGTGCGATCGTTTTACGACATCCTAAGTTACGGTGGTGCGTACAACCAAGGTCGTTTTGTGGCATCCTCTTTTGCAAACGCCTCAATGATATTGCGATTTTCCATTGTTAAGTCGATTGGAGACTGCCCATGTTCCAGCATGCGCCGAGCAAGTCCGCGAATTTCAAATAGGAAGCTGTCTCGCTCTACCTTTACCGTGCTTTGGGCCAAGTCTACTTCTATTTGATTTAACTGCGGATCTGGCCGTACCGCATCTGAAATACGGTTGAGATTGTCCCGAGGTAAAACAACGGGCAAGATGCCGTTGGCCACGCAATTGTCGAAAAAAATGGACGCGAAACTTTCAGCAATGACAACGCGAAATCCGTAATCCCAAAGGGCCCAAACTGCATGTTCACGTGAAGACCCGCAGCCTGCATTGCGCCCCAAAAGCAAGATGGACGCATTCGAATAGTCAGTTTGGTTGAGAAGAAAGTTAGTGTCAGGTTGCCGTTTGCCGTTCGTATAACGGATGTTGGCGAATAACCCATCAGCAAGCCCGACCTTTGAGACGCGCCGCATCTCTCGTGAGGGGATGATCACGTCAGTGTTGATGTTTTCGGTCATAAGCGGCAATGCCACGCCACGGTGCTGGGTAAATGCTCTCATGACAGCGCCTCTCTGACATCACTGATGCAGCCGTTGATCGCGCTCCATGCGACGGTTTCAGGGCTTGCAATGTGAGTTCTGACGCCGGGGCCCTGGCGGCCCTCGAAGTTGCGGTTCGTGGACGACAAGACACGTGCGCCGGGCGCAAAGGTTTCCCCGCCCGCATAAAAGCAGAAGGCGCAGCCCGCTTCATGCCATTCAAATCCTGCGGCTCGAAACACCTTATCAAGGCCCTCAGCCTCTGCGGCGCGTTTGACAGCCATAGACCCTGGCGCGCAGATGGCGCGCACACCTTTCGCCACGTGCTGCCTGCGCAACAGGTCGGCAGCGCGGCGCAGATCGCTGAGGCGACTGTTCGTGCAAGAGCCGATAAAAGCGCCGGCGATGGGTTGGCCCAACATCGGCTTGCCTGGGTACAGATCAACATAGCGGTACACCTCATCCAGGGATGGGTCGGCTTGCGGTAGGTCACCGTCGATAGCGACAGCGTGTTCGGGACTTGTGCCCCACGTGATCGTGGGTGCGATGCGCGAGATATCGACCTTGATGTCAGTGTCAAACGTAGCGTCCACGTCGCTGACCAGGGCGGCCCATTGTGCCTCGGCGTCGGCGGTGTACTCGGGCTTTGGGGCGAACGGGCGGCCACGGACATATTCAAACGTTTTGGCGTCAGGTGCGATGAGGGCGGTAAAGGCCGCGAACTCAACACCCATGTTGCACAGGGTCAGCCGCTCCTCGACCTCCATTGATTTAATGGCGGGTCCTGCGAATTCGATGACATGACCTGCCCCGAAACCGGCACCAAAGCGTCCTATCAGGTGAATAATGATATCTTTTGCAGTCAGCCATTTGGGGCGGTCCCCCTCAAGTGTGATGCGCATCTGCTTGTGTGCGGTAATGCGCAAGGTCCGGGTGGCCAGCGCATGTTCGCAATCAGTCGATCCGATGCCCCATGCCAGCGCACCAAGCCCCCCCAGCGTACAGGTGTGGCTGTCGGGGCAGACCATAGTGATGCCGGGCAAGGCGATACCCTGTTCGGGGGCGATGACGTGCACAATACCTTGACGCGCATCCGTGGTGTCAAACAAGCGCAAGCCTAGATCACGGGTCGTGCGCCGCATTTCGTCAATAAACACCTGCCCGCCGGGCATGCGGGTGCTGTTTGGGCGGCCCGGTTGTGTATCAACGATGTGGTCGATAGTGGAGAATACCATATCCGGAGCCATAATCCTGCGGTCCTCGTCGATCATATTGGACAGCGCGATTGATCCAGTCCGCTCATGAAGCATAATCCGGTCGATATAGATCAGTGATGAACCGTCATCGAAACTGCGCACGTTATGTGCCGCCCGCAGTTTCTGGTAGAGCGTCTGTCCCATATCAGTGCCTACGCCGGTTTGGCTGTATCAAGTCCCAGCCATGACAGAACCTCATCGGTGTCCGCACCGATTTTCGGGGGGGAGCGGCGCAGTTCAGGGCGTGCGCCGTCAATCTCAAGCGGCAGGGCGGGCAGACGCACGCGTTGGCCATCGGGCAGCTCCATTTCGTGCATGCCATGGGCGGACAGATGCGGATCATCCAGCAGATCCTCAGGTTTGCGGATCGGTGCATAGGGCAGGCCGATCTTGCCAACACGCGCGGTAAGGCTTTCGGTGCTTATCTTGCTGAAGACAGACCGTAAGTGCGGGATAATAGTGTTGCGCTGTGCCACGCGGCCGGGGTTATTGCTCATGTCTTCATCCGCCCCCCAATCGGTCAGGCCGAATTCCTCACACACGGATTTCCATTGTCCGTCACTGACGACGCCAACAAAAATCTGCCCATCGGATGTGTCAAACACGTCATAAACGGCCCAGGCCGAAATGCGTTCTGGCATAGGCGGGGCAGGGGTGCCGGTAACGGCTCCTTGCGCGATATGTTGGCCAACCAGAAAGGCAGTTGTTTCATAAAGAGAGGCCCGCACATTCGCGCCCTTGCCAGTGTCCTTGCGCGACAGCAGGGCAGACAGAATGCCGATCACGCCAAACAACGCGCCCGATACATCAATCACCGAAGCGCCTGCGCGCAACGGGCGGCCACTTGGGCCCGTCATATAGGCAAGGCCCCCCATCATCTGTGCGACCTCATCGAGCGCGGTGCGGTTTTCGTAGGGGCCAGAAAGAAATCCCTTGCAGGACTGATAAATAATGTTCGGCTTAATTTCGCGTACGGCTCCATATCCAAGGCCCAGTTTGTCAAGCGCCCCATCGCGGAAATTTTCAATCATTACATCTGAATTTTCTAGTAGCGCCCGGATAACTTCTATGCCTTCGGCAGACTTCAAATCAACGGTGATACTTCGCTTGTTGCGGTTGTACATGGCAAAGTATCCGGCACCCGACCCCGGCAAGTTGCGGGTCTTGTCGCCACCCAAGGGTTCGACCTTGATCACCTCGGCGCCAAGATCAGCGAGGATCATGCCAACTGTGGGGCCCATTACCATATGCGAAAATTCCAGAACGCGGACGCCCTCAAGATGTGCCATTCGATATTACTCCGGTTGCAGACGCTCTTTAAATGGTCTAAGAATATATCATTACATCATCGATAAAGGGAAGTCAAAATGATCGTGATCAGCGAAGTTGGCCCGCGCGACGGCATCCAAAGCCTTGATTTTCTTGTCGACCTCGACATCAAAAAACGTTGGATCGCCGCAGAGGCCGCCGCAGGTGTGCGTGAGATCGAAGTCGGTTCTTTTGTGAATTTCAAACGTCTGCCGCAAATGCACGACACGGCGGCCTTGGTTGAATTCGCACTCACAATTCCGGGGCTGGATGTGGCCGCTTTGGTGCCTAACTTGCGCGGGGCGCAGGCGGCTGTCGAAGCTGGCGCGCACAAGCTTTCCATTCCGGTGTCCGCCAGTGAAACCCACTCCGTGCGCAACGTGAACCGCACTCACGATCAAATGGTCGAAGAGGTCCGCAGCATCCGCGCGTTTGTTGACGCGCAACCCGCAGATGCGCGCACCAGTATCGAAGTGGGCATCGCGACAGCCTTCGGGTGCACCATCGAAGGTCACGTGCCCGAGAAAACGATTGTTGATCTGGCAGAACGATTGATGGCGGCCGGCGCAAGCGAGGTGGGGCTGTCCGATACGACGGGCTATGCCGATCCGGCAATGATCCGCAACCGCATCAAGGCGGTGCAGGCAGCGGTGGGTGCAGACAACATCACGGGCGTTCACCTCCACAATACCCGCGGGCTTGGTTTGACCAACGCCTTGGCTGCGCTTGAATGTGGGCTGACAACGCTTGACGCCTCGCTTGGCGGTTTGGGTGGCTGTCCTTTTGCGCCGGGTGCCAGCGGCAATATTGTCACGGAGGATCTGGTGTTCATGCTCGACGCCATGGGGATTGTGACTGGCATTGACCTGGCTGCATTGATTGAGGTGCGCAAGAAGTTGGCCGCCGATATGCCGGCGGCCCCTATCTATGGGTTTGTCGCCGATGCGGGTGTGCCTTTGGACTTTTCCCAATTGGTAAAACCTGATCCAGAGACAGGGACTTACGCATGAGTGGAGCGGGCAGCGCCGCGCTAAACACCAGCGATCCGACGCCGCTGTATCACCAGATATATCTTGGTCTGCGCCATCGTATTTTATCGGGCATCCTGAAAAACGGTGAACGCCTGCCGAGTGAGGCGTCGCTTGCCGACGACCTATCGGTTTCGCGTATCACGGTCAAGCGGGCGATGAACGAACTTGCAGATGAAGGCTTGGTCACACGTTCGCGCGGGCGCGGTACGATCGTATCGTTTCGTATGCCGGATCAGCCACAAGCCGGTGGTTTTGCCAGCTTGATGGAAAACCTGCAAAACATCGCGGCTACAACGACCGTCGATGTGGTGTCGTTCGATTACGTCAGTCCACCAGCAGAGGTTGTGGCGTGGCTGGGCTTGGCCGGCGATGCGCTGACGCAGCGGGTGGAACGGCGACGTAACCGCGAAGGCGAACCGTTTTCCTACATCGTGACCTACGTGCCTGAGGCGATTGGTCGATCATGGGATGAGGCGACGATGACGTCCCGCCCCATTTTGCAATTGATCGAAGAAGCGGGTCACCCGATCGCGTCGGCACGCCAGCATGTGACAGCCGAGCCCGCCAGCGCGCTTGTCGCACAAATGCTCAAGCTGCCGGTAGGTGCGCCCTTGCTTCGGGTCAGTCGACTTGTCAGTGACGAAAACGGGCATCCAGTCGAATATATCGAAGTCGTCTACCGTCCAGACATGTATCAGATGGAAATGGAGTTGCATCGCCGCAAGGATGATGACGGTCACCGCGTCTGGCAGGCCACCCAATGACAAAGTTTCACATCTCACAAATCGCCCATTTTCATAAGCTAGGCCGCTAGGAGACGTTCAGTGCCAGTTCTCAAAATACATCTGTTGGAAGGCTACTCTGACGCCGACAAAATCCGCCTTTGCGAAGGTTTGACCGATGCGGTCCGTCTTGTGGTGCCGGCACCACCAGAGGCCGTGACCGTGATGATCCATGAAATGCGCGCAGCCGATTATATGCGCGGGCGGCAAATGCGCGCGCCTGCACCTGCACGGCCTGATCCAAGCGGGATCGTCAAACAATTCCTGAACGATATGCAAACGCGCGATCTGGATGCGGCGCGCGCACATCTTGCGCCTGATTTCACCATGCATTTTCCCGGTTCAGGCGCGATGAGCGACCTTGACGCGCTGATCCGCTGGGCCGCCCCGCGATACCAGTCCGTCACGAAAATATACGCAGGCTTTGATACGATGCAGACAAGCGGTGACGCCACTGTCGTTTATTGCCGCGGCACGCTGTCAGGGGTTTGGCTCGATGGCACATCCTTTGATGGCATCCGCTTCATTGACCGATTTGAGATAGCAGATGGCCTCCTGACCCGTCAGGATGTCTGGAATGATATTGCAGAAATAAGGGCAACACCATGAGCGCAGAGATAGATCCGATCACTTTGGCCGTCTTAGCTGGACGCATGGAACAGATCGCCGATGAAATGGATGCGACCCTGTTTCGCGCCGCTTTCAACCCGATCATCGCAGAGGCGCATGATGCCTCCCACGGGCTGTATCACGCCACATCCGGCGACACGCTGGTGCAGGGCAAATCGGGTCTGCCGATTTTTGTCGGGGTGATGTCATTTGCGGTGAAAGCTGTAATCGACAAAGCCGCTGAAAATGGGGATTTGAAAGACGGGGATATCTACATCTTCAATGACGCGCATTTGGGTGGAACCCACCTGAGCGATATGCGCCTTGTGCGGCCTTATTTTCGCGATGGCAAATTGTTCTGCTACCTTGCCTCCGTGGGCCATTGGCACGATGTCGGCGGCGCGGTGCCCGGCAATTATAACCCCGAAGCGACGGATGCCTTTCAGGAGGCGTTCGTGTTGCCACCCGTGCGGCTGGTCCGCGAAGGTGTAATTCAAAGCGATATCATTGACATCGTCATGCGCAACACCCGACTGCCGCAATCAGCGCAGGGCGATTTGAACGGTCAATTGGGCGCGCTCGACCTTGGTGTTAAACGCATGGACGAACTTTTGGGCGAATATGGCGCGGAAACCGTGCACGCCGCTCTCGATGCCTTGCAGGACCGTGCTGACGCGCTGATGCGCGCTGAATTGCAAGAGCTGCCGGACGGCCGATGGGAGGCGACGGATTACCTCGACAATGATGGAATCACCGACGAACCCCTGCCAATCACAGTCGCGCTGGAGATTAGGAGCGATACGATGACCCTTGATTTTGAAGGTACTGCGCCGCGGTGTGCGGGGCCCGTCAACATCGCATTACCGACAGCGGTGGCAACGGCCTATGTTGCGATCAAACATATTTTTCCTAACCTGCCGGCCAACTCTGGCGTGATGCGCCCGATCAACGTCATGATCCCCGAAGGGTCGCTATTGTCCGCGCCGTTTCCTGCCCCCGTTGGTGGTTACACCGAAACGATTCTGCGGATGATTGACGTGATCTTTAGCGCTGCGGCGGGTGCCGCCCCTGATCGTGTTGTTGCCAACGCCTATGGCACAATTAACGCACTGTCGATTTCGGGAAAACGTGAAAATGGCCAGCCTTGGGTCATGTTCAGCTTTTATGGCGGCGGGCACGGTGGTTCCGTAGAAAGTGACGGGTTGAACCACGGCAATGCCCCTATTTCCACGGCGACCATCCCACCAATGGAGATCCTTGAAGCGGCTTATCCGGTAATGTTCAAGCAATGGGCGCTGCGCCCCGACAGCGCCGGTGCGGGGATGCATCGCGGCGGAATGGGCGCCACTTATGAAATTGAAGTGCTGGAAGCTGGCGGTGCCAAAGCCTTCTTGTTTGGTGAACGTGGACGCCACGCGCCGCGCGGTGTTGTGGACGGCCAAAGCGCCGCATTAAACGTCTTTAGCTATGAACAGGAAGATGGTTGGCATCACCCGCCGATGGCTTCGAAAATGGTGGGCATTAAACTGAAGCAGGGGCAATCGGTGCGTTTGGACACACCGGGTGGCGGCGGCTATGGCGCGCCATCAGAACGGGTGCCAGAAGCTGTCGCGCGCGACGTCGCCGCAGGCTTCATTTCCGCAGAACAGGCAACAAAAGACTATGGCCCCGCGTGGCAGGAGATACGCACATGAGCAATCGTATGATCGGCGTCGATGTTGGCGGCACATTCACGGATATTTTCGTTCTCGACGAAACAAGCGGCGTAGCGGAAGTAGCCAAGGTTCCCACAACACGGCCTGATCAATCAGGTGGCTTCCTAAGCGGGATCGGGTCACGAGTCGATGATTTGTCATCTGTGTCGGTTGTAGTGCATGGCACAACGGCCGGAACCAACGCGCTGCTGGAGCGTAAGGGTGCGAAGATTGGTGTGATCACCACGCAAGGTCTGCGCGATGTGCTGGAAATGCGGCGCCGCGACCGTCCACGTACCTGGGGTTTGCGGGGCGATTTTGAACCTGTCGTTGATCGCGCCCACCGCCTTGAAGTGCCCGAGCGCACCTTGGCAGACGGCACAATCCGCACCCCCGTTGATCTGGATGCCGTGCGCGTTGCCGCCCGCCAATTGATCGATGCGGATTGTCTTGCCGTGGCGGTTCTGTTCGCCAATGCCTATGCCAACGATGAAAACGAGGCCAAGGCCGTCGCCGCTGTGCGTGAGATTTGGCCGAACGCGCACGTGTCGTCTTCGTCTGAGATCCTGCCCGAAATCCGCGAATTTGAACGGTTTTCGACGGCAGCGCTCAATGCCTATTTGCAGCCCGAGGTTTCGGGTTACCTGAATCGACTTGAAACAGCATTGAAAGACGGCGGGTTTGCGGGCGAGTTCATGATCGTGCAATCCAACGGCGGTGTGATGGGCGTTGATACGGCTGCGCGCCTGCCGGTGCGCACAGCGCTATCCGGTCCTGCGGCGGGAGTGATTGCAGCGGGTTATATCGCGCAGGCCGCTGGTTTTCCTGATGTCATTACAGGTGACATGGGTGGGACGTCTTTTGATGTTGCGCTGATTGCCAAGGGCGAGAGCACTCTGTCACCGCAGACATCCATTGATTTCGGGATGGTCGTACGCTCGCCCATGATCGAAATTACGACGATTGGAGCAGGCGGCGGGTCGATTGCTTGGGTTGATAAGGGTGGATTGCTCAACATCGGCCCCGAAAGCGCGGGGTCCACGCCGGGGCCTGTCGCCTATGGCCTCGGCAATACGCGGCCAACGGTCACTGATGCGAACGTGGTATTGGGCCGGATTGATCCGGATAATCCGATTGGCGGAAAGCTTGAGCGCCTTGATGTCGAAGCGGCCAAGGCTGCTATTCTTGAGCATGTCGGAGATCCGCTGGGTCTTGATGCACTGGCAGCGGCCGAGGCGATTTTGCGGGTGGCCAACAGCCGCATGGCGGGCGCTTTGCGGCTAGTGTCAATCGAACGCGGGTTTGACCCAAAACGATTTGCGTTCATGCCATTTGGCGGCGGTGGCGCACTGCATTCTGGTGCAATGCTTGCGGATGTCGGCCTCGCGCGCGCGATTGTGCCGCGCTATCCGGGTGTCACATCGGCGATGGGTTGCGTTATCGCGGATATGCGTCAGGATTTCGTGCAGACGATCAATGCGGGACTGGACGGGATTGATGCGGCGTTGCTCGGCGCACATATGCAACGCCACGTCAGCGATGGTTTGGCGATTCTGGATGCTGCGCGCACCAGCTTTGAAGCCCGCGAAACCGCCTTTACACTGGACATGGCGTACCTGGGTCAGACCCATACCGTGAGCGTCGATGTCCCCGTTGAGGTGGAAAACGGGACAGTCACCCCTCCCAGCGAGGCGCAAATCGGTGCTGCGTTCGATGCGGCCTATATGGCGACCTACGGGCGGCTTTTGGAAAATGGTGTGCGCCGGGTGATGAACCTGCGCTCTGCGGTTACGGGCAAACGCCCGCGTTTCGATCTATCCACACTTGCGCCACGCGGCGGGTCGCTTGATGGCGCCCTCAAAGGGACGCGTCCTGTTCATTTCGGCGACACGTGGCATGAAACGACGCTCTATGACCGTCTTGCTTTGCCAATCGGTGCTGAAATACCGGGACCCGCCATTCTGGAACAACCAGACACCACCGTTCTGATTGAGCCCGATCTGATTGGACGTGTAGACGCATTTGGCAACACGATCATTGAAAGGAACACCCCATGAACCCGACACGCACCGCTCTTTTGACAATTGATCTGCAAAACGACTTTTTACATCCTGAGGGTGCATATGGCCGGGCGGACCAGTCGGCCGATGCGATTGCGCAATTGCCCGACCGTATCAAACCCTTGCGTGACGCCCTGATTGCGGCTGGGGGATATTTCATTTCAGCGCAGTTTACGCTTGTTCCTGGCCGCAATGATGAACCCTTGATCGCTGCGCACCTTCGGGAGCTGCGCCCGTTCCTTGGCAAGGGTGATTTTGCACCGGGCGGTTTTGGTCATTCTGTTGTCGACACCCTCGCGCCGGCAGATTTCACAATCGAAAAGGTGGCCTATTCGGCCTTTTACCAAACGCGTTTGGACTATGTTTTACGCAAGGCGGGGATTGATACGCTGATTGTGGGTGGCATTGTTACCAACGGCGGGGTCGCAAGCACGGTGCGCGACGCCCATGTGCGCGACATCCACACCTATTTGCTAACTGATGGCACTGCCGCTTTTAACGGTGATGTGCACGATGCGACTGTCAAGTCGTTGGGGTCCATCACGAAAACCGCCACATGTGCCGAAATGTTTGAGATGATCGAGGGCGCATGATGACGCTGAGGGAGCGCCTCAAACAGGCCAATATCCTCGTCACACCAGGCGTTTATGACGGCCTGACAGCAAACCTTGCGACACAATCAGGGTTTGAAGCGCTGTATCTGTCCGGTGCGGCGGTGGCCTATACCCGTCTGGGCCTGCCCGATATCGGGTTGAGCACGGCCAGCGAGATGGCCGATACCATGGCTCTGATCGCAGATCGCACAGATTTGCCCGTAATTATGGATGCTGAAACTGGTTTCGGAAATGCTCTGAATGCGCGGCGTACGATGCAGACCTACGAAAGGGCAGGGGCCGCTGCCATTCAGATCGAAGATCAGACATTCCCCAAGCGGTGCGGCCACTTGATCAATAAATCACTGATTTCTAGTCGAGAAATGGTGGACAAGATTGCGGCAGTGGCGGATGCACGGCGCCGCGACACGCTGATCATCGCGCGCACAGATGCGATTGGGGTTGAGGGATTTGATGCCGCCACGTGCCGCGCAGAAGCCTATATCGCCGCGGGTGCCGATGCCTTGTTCATCGAAGCACCGCGCAGCGCCGTTGAATTGCAAAAGATTGGCGATCAATTTGCGGGCCGCGTCCCGCTTATTGCGAATATGGTTGAAGGGGGCGCTACGCCTGCGCTCGATGCACAATCCCTCGAGGCTATGGGTTTTGATATTGTGATCTTTCCAGGGGGCATTGTGCGCGCGCTCACAAGAACGGCACAAGATTACTACGACAGCCTGCACAAGGCGGGTTCTAACGCGCCCTTTGCAGATCGTATGTTCGATTTTGACGGATTGAACCAGGCGATTGGTACAGCTGAATTCTTATCACTTGGGGAGAAGTTTGATGGCAGGTCCTGAAATTGAAGCGCCGTTAGATGAATATGATCTCGACGTTGAAACACTGATCATTGGTGCCGGCGCTTGCGGTATGATCGCGGCCCTTGCGGCGCATGAGGCAGGGCAAGAGGTGCTGGTTGTCGAGGCTGATGCCTTGCCATCAGGGTCTACCGCCCTCAGCGCGGGGCTGATCCCTGCAGCGGGCACGCGCTTTCAGCGTGAGGCGGGGATTGATGATACACCCGGCCTCTTTGCGGGGGATATTCACAACAAGGCCCACGGAGAAAATGACCCCGACCTTGAAACTGCGCTGGCTGTACAAGCCGCGCATGTCATCGAATGGCTGTCTGATGTGCATGGGCTGCCGTTCTCTTTGGTAAGTGATTTTGACTACCCCGGCCATTCGCGCCGCAGGATGCACGGCTTGCCCACGCGGTCAGGATCCGAGTTGGTAGATGCATTACGCACAAGGCTTGAGGTGCTGGATATTCCATTGATTTGCGACAGACGCGCAGATCGGCTTTATGCGGACGATGCCCGCGTGCACGGCGCGCACTTGCACTTGCCTGACGGGTCGCATGAAACGGTGTCAGCGGGTCGTATTATTTTGGCGTGCAATGGGTTTGGCGGCAATCGGGCCATGGTCACGCAGCATATGCCAGATATCGATAATGCCGTATGGTTTGGCCATGACGGCAATCAGGGGGAGGCCGTGATCTGGGGCGAGGAACTGGGTGCCGCCACGCGTAATCTGTCCGCCTATCAAGGTCACGGCAATGTCGCGCATCCTCATGCCATTCTTATTACATGGGCCGTGATCACGGGCGGTGGTGTGCAAGCGAACACCGACGGCGCGCGGTTCTGGAACGAGGCGCAAGGCTATTCGGAAGCGGCCCGCGCTGTGCTATCACAACCCGGTGGCGTGGCTTGGTCCATTTTTGATGAACGCATCGCACAACCGGCGCGCCAGTTTGCAGATTTCAAAAACGCCGAGGAACAAGGCGCGATTTTGACGGCGCAAACAATGTCCGAATTGGAAAAGTTGTGCCAAATTCCCAACGGCAGTTTGGCGGCGACTTTAGATGCGATCCCGACCGCAGGCGAAGATGCCTTCGGGCGCAGTTGGAATGGCGAAACCCTCAAGCCGCCGTATCGTGCCGTCAAAGTGACGGGCGCGTTGTTTCACACGCAAGGCGGGCTTGAGGTTGATCCCGTGACGGCACAAGTGCGCCGCAAGAACGGAGGCTGTTTTGACAGCCTTTACGCGGCAGGTGGTGCGGCCTGCGGGGTGTCTGGTGCAGGCGACAGCGGATACCTTTCCGGCAATGGGCTGCTGGCCGCTTCGGTTCTGGGGTACATCGCTGGCAAGGGAGTAGCGGCCGATTAAAGGCGCTAATGGGCGACGTGGCGCGCCCCGCCATCTACATGAATGACCTGTCCGGTGATATACCGCGCCCGCGGCGAGCATAAAAAGGCAACCAGAACCGCAAGGTCGTCAGGTTCGCCTATATATCCCACAGGACAGTTTGCCGCGACCCACGCCTCCTGTGCCTCTTTGCTAGGCAACAGGCGTTCATCAATCTGTTCGGAATGAATACGCCCAGGCGGGATGCTGTTCACGGTGATCCCATCCGACCCCACAACGCGCGACAGGGCCTTGGCCCAAATGTGCACAGCGCCATTGGGTGGCACGCCAGCGTTCAGCGCGACAGGTTCATCGCTGCCTGTGATGTTCACGATACGCCCGAAACCTGCGGTTTGCATCGCGGGCAAAAAAGCATGGGTCAACTGGCGCGCGAAACCGAAATTTAGGTGCATTGCCTCGTCCCATTCTGCATCGCTACCCAAGCCCGTCATGGGCCGTGAATTACCGACATTGTTGATCAGAATATCAATCCTGTCATGTGACTCCCTGGTGGCGCTGTGGATGGCATCAGCGGCCCCTTTTGCCATAATGTCTTGCACGATGATGCTTGGTCGGATGTATCCTCTCTGCTCAATCTCATCAGCTAGTGAATCCAGCCGGTCTTTTCGCCGTGCGGTCAGAACCAGAGTGCAGCCCTCGTGGGCGAGCATCCATGCAATCCCGACACCAAGGCCTGCAGAGGCCCCAGTAACGAGGGCGGTTTTGCCGTTGAGTTTAAGATCCATGCTTTCTATTCCTTTTGTTGGGGGCCACCAGTTGAGGCGTGAGACTACGTGTCTTGTAGCCTTAACATCGGCTAAATGAAGAGGCATATTGGACTCATTCATGTTGTAGAGGTGGATAAACAAGGAAATACTGCATCTTGCGCGTTGATTTGATCATTATTTTGCGGGTGTGTTGCTTTTTATTGGCCAACGAGAAATGTAATCGATCGTTTGATGAGATTCTTACCTTTTTTGGAGAACTACGGCACCTTAAATAACCAAGCTGATGGCAATGACACCTGTGTCTAAGGCCCTTTTAAACAAGTTAGATTGCGACACTGACACGAATATTTTCTGCGTATAGTAACGTGTTAATGCATTAAATCAGGCAGGAATGTGACAATGGTTGGGAATGCGATCAAGAGGCAAATGGCCACTAAATCCATCACTGAAAAAGGCGTCACGTCCGCGAAAACCTGTTCCAGGGTCAATAGCTTCGTGGTGCGGACTCCGAAATTTAAAAGGTCTGGCCGGTTAGTTTTCTTAACCCAAGGATGGATAGCCTGGGACAGATTTTATCGCTATCGTGCTATGGCTCCTGGCGTAGCGCGAAGTGCAAGCAGCACCAACAACAACGTCACGCTGACGACTGTGATCGATGCGAGTGGCAGAACAAAATTGCCGCTGAAGTCCGAGAGAATGCCAAACGAAAGTGGGCCAAGTACACCGCCAACCTCGGCCACGGTAAAGAATAATCCACCGGCAAGTCCAAGGCGCTCCTTGGGCACGCTCGGCGCTTCCATCAGGATCAGGATCGCCACTGTCATCATTGATCCGCGCGCTATCCCTTGCAGGATCAAGCCCAAGAACATGACCGGGCCCGGGGTTCCCTGCAACATGAGACTGGCCAAAAGGGTGGCAACGAACAGGGTGGCCATCACCAACAAGCGGTGTTCAGGGATAGAAAGCCGCGGCACGACCAGTGCGCCAACGATACCGACGATTGCCGGTATTGAGGCCCAATACCCGGCCGCAACGGCATCCAGCCCACGGGTGATCAGAATTTCAGGAAGCCAGTTGTTCAAAGCATGGTTGATAAAGAAAACACCGATCGCCATAGCCAATATCAGACGGACAGTGCGTAGTCTGACAAGGTCGGCAAAAGCGGCGAGATTGAATTTCTTGCCGCCTGTCTCGGTATCCGCTTTGATGTCACCGATTGTCGATAATAAGAGCCATAGTAGCCCGCCCAAAAACGTAAAGCCAGCATAAATCAGCATTACCCCACGCCAGTTTCCGTCTACCAGACCCATAAGAACGCTATTGGTCAGGGACAGTGCAATAAGTCCGCCGATGTAGGGCCCTGTGACATAGACCCCCATGGCGGTCGCGCGTGCCGGACCTTCAAACAGCCCCGCGATGACTTTGGGTGCGCCGACCGATATCAACGGTCCGCCAAAGCCGAACATCGCCACGGCAAGCAGCATCTGTTCGGGTGTCGTCGCCAAACTGCGCGCCACTGCCGACATTGCTATGATAAATGCGGCAAGGAACAACATGCTACGCGCACCGAAGCGGTCCAGCAGTATGCCCGCGGGGATGGCGGCGATAATATAGGTTAGCGGCCAAGCGCCGAGGATAAGACCCATGGTCGAATTGCTAATTTCAAGGTCTTTGCTGATCGGAGTTACAAGCGGCGCCAATGAAACCATGACGACCCCGAAACAGAAATAGACCAGCCAGACCCCTGCCAATATGAACCATCTCTCATGGGAGGGTGGCGAAATGGCGTCATTCGGCGATCGAGATATCATCTTTGCGATACGGTCATAAAATCTGTGAACAGCTTTCGCTGCGGCTCCGGTCTAAATGCAGGCTTGTTTCGATAAATGACTTCTGTATTGTCAACTGTAAACAGTTTAGAAGCAGATTTCAGATGTTGCCAGACTTTAATTTTGATCCAGCAGATCGCGCGCCGTTCTCGCCGATGCCCGCACGACCCTTGCTGCGTTGGCCAAATGAGGCACGGATTGCTGTTTATGTCGTGCCCAATGTCGAGCACTACGAATATCTGCCGCGCCCCTCCAACCGTCGGGACCCTTGGCCGCGCATGCCGCACCCTGATGTAATCGGATATGGCTCGCGCGATTATGGCAACCGCGTCGGCATTTGGCGGATGTTTGATCTATTCGACAGTTTGGACATTCGTGCGACGGTCTCGCTGTCGATGGCCAATTGGGTGCACTATCCGGAGATATTTAAAGCTATGGAAGAGCGACGCTGGTCGATCCTATGCCACGGCATGTACAACACCCGCTATCATTGGGACATGCCCGAGGGTGAAGAACGTGCAGCCATTGCCGAATGCACACAGCTTTACGGTGACCTGACGGGTCGTCAGCTGCGCGGTTGGTTCTCTCCGGCTGCGTCTTACACGATGAACACGCCCGATTTGATCGCCGAGGCGGGCATTACCTATTATTCCGATTGGCACCATGACGACCAGCCAGTGCCGTTACGGGTGCGCAGCGGCAGCTTGATCACATTGCCCTATTCTATGGATTACAACGACTCGATCCTCCATCGCCAACAGTATGAGGCGGCTGATTACGCGACGGTGTCACGGGACGCGTTCGATACGCTTTACGAAGAGGGCGGTCAGGTTCTGTGCCTTGCGCTGCACCCTTACATGATGGGCCAACCGCACCGGATCGTGCACCTTAAGGGTCTGCTGGATTACATCATGGGCCATGACGGTGTCTGGATGGCCACGGGAGAGGAGATCGCCGATTGGTATCTGGCCGAATGTCAGGATCACGTTGCATGGCACCGCGCGAGGGAGCGTTGATGACTATTCCAAACAAAGGCATGGATCACGAACTGTATGATTTTTCGGCGATGCCGACGCGCGGGTTAATGCCGTGGCCGGACGGGGCGCGCATGGCAATCACTGTCCTGTTGCACTTGGAATATTGGGAGTTGCAGCCCCCCGAAGGATCCGTGCGCGATAACCGCTTTACCGGAGAATACGGGTTCTACTATCCCGAATACCGCCCCTTTACACAGCGCGAATATGGCAACCGTATTGGCATATTTCGGGTGCTTAAGGCGTTGGATGCTTTTGACTTTAACATCACCGTTGCTGCGAATGCAGCGGCTTTGGTGCGCTATCCAGAGTTGGTCCAAGCGCTACAAGGCCGCGGTTGTGAATTTATCGCCCATGGTGAAACGCAAACCCAGATGCTTTCGTCTGCGATGAGCGAAGATGAAGAACGCGCGGTCATTTCCCGCACGACCGATACGTTTAAATTGGCACTGGGCTACCAGCCCGACGGCTGGCTTGGCCCGGACAGCGGGGAAAGCCCCAGAACGCCCCAGTTGCTGGCAGAGGCGGGCTATCGATACGTTCTGGATTGGCCGAATGATGACCAACCTTACCCAATGAAAACAACTCCGCCGCTTGTGTCGATCCCCAACCAGATGGAATGGGACGATGTGACTGCGCTGTGGCTGCGCAAAGTGCCCAATGAACGCTATCCTGATCTCGTAGGCGAGGCAGCAGAGGCGCTTGCAGCGGAAGGCGGGCGGTCTTTCATCCTGTCCTTGCACCCGTGGGTCATCGGGCAGCCGCACCGCGTTAAATATTTGCGTGCTGCATTGGACCGGCTGAATTCTGTTGACGGACGTTGGAAAACCACCGCTGGAGGGATCGCTGCCCACGCGCGTGACACTTGGGAAGGGTGACGATGGACCCTTTGAAAGATGTTGCGCGTATCATTCGTTCCAAGAATGCAGGTCCCACAAAATTGACCCTTGATGTCTTGTTTGATGATGAGGCGGGGTTCAGACGGGGTGTTGCAGCTTTGGATGCAAGCGAGGTTGCGCGTGCTTTTGGGCGTGACATAGGTGCAGTCACCGTCACGGCCTATTTACCTGCATTCGCGCTGAAAATCGTGATGGATAGACCGCAGGTGGCGGGGGCACCGGGGGATCGCGACATTTACGGCGCGCAACAACACGGGCCATTGCTGGACGTGATGGTATGAGCGCATTTAACCGTTTGCGACAAAGTTGGGGCGGCACGGATCATGAATTGTGCGTTCTGTCAGCATCCGGCCAACTTGGGTTTGGCATTCCGCAAGCGAGTTTTGTGCGTGGCCTTAAACGCAAACCGCATGTCATCGCTGCCGATATGGGGTCTGTTGATCCGGGGCCTGTCTATCTCGGGTCTGGCAAGATCGCAGCACCCGAAACGCTTGTGCGGTCTGATCTGCGGCTTGTTTTGCGTGCGGCACTTGCGTTGGATGTGCCGTTGCTGATTGGAAGTGCGGGGACGGCCGGTGCGAACGCGCATCTTGATCGTGTCCTTGATATATTGCGCGAGATCGCCCGCGAAGACGCGTTGTCCTTCCAACTTGGCGTGCTCCGGTCCGAGGTGCCGAAAGGGGATGTTGGGGCGGCCCTGGCGCGTGGGCGCCTGCGACCGATTGGTGCACTTGATCTTGATGCGGACGGGCTTTCGCAGACGGGCGCGATTGTCGGGCAGGCAGGGATGGAACCGTTTCGCCGCGCCCTTGAAGGTGGCGCCGATGTGATCGTGGCGGGGCGGGCATGTGACACCGCACCTTTTGCAGTTGTGCCTGCGATGCTTGGCTATCCGATTGGCCCTGCAATTCACATGAGCAAGATTTTGGAATGTACATCGCTGTGCTGCGATCCGGGGGGGCGCGATGCGATGTTGGCCACCTTGCAGGGGGATGGTTTCATTCTTGAAAGCATGAATCCGGCGCGTGCCGCAACGCCTGTTTCGGTCGCCGCCCACGCGCTCTACGAACAAGACGATCCTTTTGTGATACACGAACCCGAAGGCGCCGTGCATCTGGACGCCGCACAATATGTCGCGGTGGACGACCGCCGCGTAAAAGTGACGGGTGCACGCTGGAAGCCCGCCAAGCAGCCGTCCGTCAAAATTGAAGGCTCGCGTCGCCTGGGCGCACGTGCTGTTTTGCTGGCCGGTGTCGCCGACCCCGGGTTCATTGCCGCCAGCGCCGATATCTTGCGGGACGTCGAAAATGTCGTGCGCGGCTTGCTGGCTCAGCAGGATTGGACGCTGCACGCACGCCGATACGGGATCGATGGTGTGACCGATTGGGCCGACATGCCTGACCCGCTTCCACGCGAGGTTTTCCTGCTTTGTGAATGCGTAGCACCCGATGCCGATACCGCAAAACTGGTCTTGGCCGCCTTACGTCAGCAACTGCTGCATTTCGGTTTTGAGGGTCGTCGGGCGACAGGCGGCAACCTTGCCTTTCCGATCACGCCTGCCGAACTCGATGCGGGTGATGCCTATGCCTTTTCCGTCTACCATATTCTTGAAATCGACAGCTGGGACGCGTTGAGTACGTTGTTCCCTGTGTCCATTGAAACCATCGGAGATCATACATGACCAATCTTCCCGAAACCGCCGATTACGTGCAGGCCTACAACAAGGACCGTCCGACAGACCCAAAACGCTCGGCGCTGATCATTGTCGATATGCAATACGCAACAGGTCACCGAGACGGCCCCCTTGCCAAACGTATGAAGGAACAGGGTTTGACTACAACCGACTGGCGCTTTGCTCGCATCCACGGCTCTGTGATTCCAAACACCCGAAGACTGATTGATGCAATGCGCGCCGCCGGGGGTCAGATCGTCTATGTGACCGTTGGGGCAGGGCAGGAGAATTGCTGCGACGCGCCCCCCCACATGCGCGAGATGTTTCGCGATATGGACAATTACGAGGGTGCTACGGCGCATAAGATCATTGAGGAGTTAAAACCGCAAAAGGTCGATCACATCGTGCGCAAAACCTCAATCGGGGCATTTGCATCAACAGGGATTGATCATCTGCTGCGTATGCTGGACTGCGAGTCGCTTTTTATGACCGGCGTGTCCACCAACATGTGTGTCGAAACCACAGCGCGGGAAGCCGCCGATCGCGGCTATGCCGTGACCATGGTCGAAGATGCCTGTGCCACCACCCACGAAGATCTGCACCACAACACGATGCGCAATTTTCAACGTTTGTTCGGAAAAGTGCGCAGCACCGACGAGGTTTTGGAACGGTTGGCGTGAAACTTGTGTCAGGCGCCGACGGTGTTTTCGCCTGACATATAGACCTGGATTTTTGCGATGCGGTCGTCGCGCAAGCTGAACACATTGGCGTTTGATTTCGGCTCTGGTGCGTTTGGGCCAGAATAGCGCGCGGTAAAGGTGCTGGCGACGCTGTATGTCTGCGTGTCCGCCACATGGGTGAAACCGTCGTGTTTTGACGTAGCAACCGGATTTTTCCAGCGGGCGGTAAACAGGTCAACGATTGCATCACGTCCGTCATAGGTAATGCCATGGCTTTCGATGATGAAAACACAATCTGGCGTCAACAGATCGCGCAGCGCCTGCACGTCCATCGCATCGACCGCCGCAAAATAGGACGTAGACATCGCAACGATCTGCTCGCGGGTCATGTGACCGCATCAAGTGTGTTTACGCCTGTCATATAAACCGCAACAGCTGAAAAGCGGTCCCCCGAAATATCAAAGAAATTACAGTTGGATTTATATGTATGAGAGCCATCGTGTTCGGTATTATCGACCGTGAACCTTGCGGCGATGCGGTTTCCATCCGAATCAGGCACAAAGGTGAATTTGTGATGGAGCACGGCGGCATGGCTGTCCCAGAGCCTGCGGAACATGCCCGTGATTTCGCCGAGCCCCTCCAGGCGGACACCGTGGGTTTCGACGGTAAACACACAGTCATGCGTCAGCGTGGACAGCAGCGCGTCAATGTCTTCGCCGTCCACCGCTGCAAAGTATCGTGTCACAAGATCAATCTGGCCCTGTTTGTTCATTTTGCGGATCTCCTGTGTGGTGTTTGTGTTGGCGCGCAAAGCTTATTTTCGTGCCCCGTGGCCCGTCCATTTCTCAAGTGGCAACTTGACATCAAAGCGTGAGTTTCGTCAACTGTTGACAGTTTGGGTGATCCGCGAGTGAAGGAGTCTGCGATATGGCAAGCTGGGATGGAGTGATCGGCGAGGATGAGATTGATCGCTACGCGAAAGCCGGATTTGGCGGCGAAGGCGGCATTGGCGCGCGTCCCGCATTGTTAATCATCGACGTGCAATACCGGACGGTCGGCACCACGTCAAAGCCCTATTGGGACGCAATAAAAGAATATCCGACATCCTGCGGTGATGTCGGGTGGGATGCGGTCGGCAATATAGCAAAGCTTGTTGCGCTGTTCCGCCAGAAGGGTTTTCCGATCCTTTATCCGCATGTCGCCCCGAAGAATTCTGCGACAGATGGTGGGCGCCTTGCAGCAAAGATTCCGTCTATCATGGGGATCGATGCGAAAGGCTATGAATTCGTTGAAGAAATAGCCCCCGTTGAGGGCGATGTGCTTTTGCCCAAGAAACATCCCAGCGCGTTTTTTGGCACGCCCTTAGTCAGCCATCTGGTCGATCTGGGTGTGGATACTCTGATCGTTACCGGATGCACTACCAGTGGGTGTGTGCGCAGTTCGGTGACGGATGCCTTCGCGTACAACTTCAAGGTTCTGGTGCCCGATGACGCGGTCTATGACCGCTCGCCCACGTCTCACGCGGTCAACCTGTGGGACATGAACGCAAAATACGCCGATGTGTATCCATCGACGGGTATTCTAAAATTGGTAGAAGACTTGGAGGATCGCTAATGACTGCGCAAAATGTTGGGGCGGCACTGGAAAAGCTGGTCGCGTTTACGTCCAAAATCGAATGGGATGATATCCCGCAAGCCGTGAAAACACGCGCCGCCTTTGTGCTGGCGGATGACATCGGTGCAATGGTCGCCGCCCGCGCTGAGCCAGAGTTGATCGCCCTGCAAAACGGTGTGGCCGCAAGTGCAGGCCCGCCCGAGGCGACGTTGTTTAACGCAATGGGCACGCGACTGGATCGGTATTCAGCGGCTCTGGCAAACGGCTGTGCATCGGACTGGGCTGAACTGGACGAAGGCTATCGTCGGGTAATTTGCCACGCTGGTATCTATTGCCTGCCCGCCCTTCTGGCTGAAGCTGAGGCTGAGAATCACACAACCGCTGATCTGCTGCGCGCGCTAGTGCTTGGCTACGAAACCGTGGCCCGCGTGGCGCGGTGTTTCACCTTTCCCAACCTTGTGTTGCACCCGCATGGGTCACTTGCTGCGGTTGGCGGTGCGGCGGCGCTTTGCGCGTTGCGGCGTTTGCCTGAGGACGTCACCATCGGCGCAATTTCCAGTGCCGCCACAATGGTGTTGCCTGGCCCCTACACGCATCCGATCAAAGGATCGCTGTGCCGCAACATCTGGCCCGGCATTTCGGCGCAAACGGCCATGCGTGCTGTCGATTGGGTCGGACATGGCATCAAAGGCCTGCCTTCGGCCTTGCATGACGTCTATGCAGACGCCTTTGGTGCTGCACCAGATGCTGCGGAATTGGGCGAAGGATTGGGCGAAGCTTGGGCCATTTCAGACGGCTATCACAAGGTTTTTGCCTGCTGCCAATACGGCCACGCCACCATCGAAGCCAATTTGAAACTGGCCCAGCAGGCCGACCCGAACGAGATCGAAAGCATTCATCTGGTCACCCATGAAAAGGCACGCATCATGGACAATCCCGATCCGGATACTACGATTGCGGGAAAGTTTTCCATGCAGCACATAGCGGCAACCTCCGCCCTGAACCGCTCCGGCGGGTTTGAGGCGTTTTCGGCCCAAGTTCTGTCTGACCCAAAGGTTGCGGCCTTGCGTCAGAAGGTCACAATGTCCGCCTATGATCCGGTGCCCGGCTGGCCCAATGATCGCCCTACGCGGGTAGAGTGGACGATGAAAAACGGTCGTCAGCTGACGCAAGAAGTAATGAGCGCACGTGGCGGGCCTGATTTGCCGTTTGGGCCCGACGAAATTCGCACCAAAATCGAAGGGATCGTTGCACCCGCTTATCCTGCAATGTTCGGGATCCTCGACATTATCCTCGCGCTTGATACCGAAGCCCTGAACGCCAGCTGGCGCGAGACCGTTGCGGGGATGACGTCCGGATGAGCGAGACGCTTGACCTTTTGGTAATTGGGGCCGGGGCCTGCGGGATGGCGGCTGCCATCACGGCCCATGACGCGGGCGGCGCGGTGGCAATCGTTGAAAAGCGTGCAACACCGGGGGGCAATTCGTCCCTTTCCACTGGATCAATCCCAGGAGCAGGTTCGCGATTTCAGGTCGCGGCAGGGATCAGCGACAGCCCCGAACGTATGATCGCCGATCTCGAAAACATCGCAGGCAAACATGATGCCGACCACCTGACGGCTCTGATTGCTCGCGAGTGCGGGCCGCTGTGTGAATGGCTAATCGACGATCTGGGCGCGCGGATGGAATTGATTACGGACTACCGCCATATCGGCCATTCGGTCGAAAGGCTGCACGCCCCAAAATCGCGGCGTGGGCAAGATTTGGTCGATGATTTGCTTCGGTTTGTGGCTGATCGCGATATTCCGCTGGCTGTGGGTAACGGGGCCGAACGGTTGCTGATTGATGAGGGCGGTTCCGTTGTCGGCGCTGTCGTCGAAGGTGTAGAAATTCATGCCCGCAAAGTGGTTTTGGCGACAAATGGGTTCGCTGCCAACAGTGCACTGGTCGCACAGTTCTGCCCCGAGATTGCAGAAGTTGAATATTTCGGCGCGCTTGGAAGCACAGGAGAAGCGATTGAATGGGGCCAGTCCCTTGGTGCGGCCTTAGGTAACATGGCCGCCTATCAGGGCTATGCCGCCGTCGCATATCCGCAAGGCCAATTACTAAGCTGGACAACGATTGAAAAGGGCGGCGTTCTGGTCGGTGCTGACGGCAGACGCTTTGGCAATGAAGACGATGGGTATTCCGGCTTTGCCGCTAAAGTCCACGGGCAGGGCGAGTTTGCATGGGCCGTCTACGACAGTCGCATCCATGACGTCGCCTTGGCTGAGGAAGAATATGCTGAAATGGCGCGTATGGGCGCGATGAAATGGGCTAATACGGCCGAGGAACTGGCCAAAGCCGCTGGACTGCCTGCCACTATCCTTGCCGACACGATTGCCGCCTACAATACCGTTGCGCAAGCAGGTGAGGGTGATGCACAAAATCGCCGGAAATTTGCGATGGCCCCCTTGCAGGCTCCTTTTGCCATCGCACGGGTCAAGCCAGGGCTGTTCCACACTCAGGGAGGGTTGATGGTGGACGAAGACGCGCGGGTGTTGCGTGAAGGTGGTGGCATCATCGACAACCTTTTTGCGGGTGGTGGTGCGGCTGTGGGGATCAGCGGACACGCGGGTGCCATGGGCTATGCGTCAGGTAATGGGCTGATCACGGCACTGGTGCTGGGGCGTCGCGCGAGTCTGCGTGCAATGCAAGACATAAAGGCGGCGGCGTGACGGCGGCGCGCGTCATAGCAGGGTTTGCGGCGGATTTGCGTTTGGACGACGTACCGCCGGTCGTTCGTGAGGCTGCCTGTTTGCATTTGATAGATGCAATTGGCGTGGGCCTTGCGTCCTCAGTGGGTGAGGGGCAACGCGGTTGGCCTGCTGCCATGAGCGCGGGTGGTAGGATCGCTACCTGTCTGTCTGGTGGCCAAGCCGGCCCGAATGAAGCAGCGATGCTGAACGGCGCTTTGATCCATGCGCTGGAATATGACGACACACACACGGCGTCCGTCATTCATGGCAGCGCCGTTGCGGCCCCCGTCGCTCTAGCTGCGGCAGAGGCGGAACAGGCCAGCGGTGCCGACTTACTGTTGAACTATGTCATTGCATGGGAGGTCATGATCTGTATTGGCCTTGCTGCACCCGGCATCTTTCAGGCGCGCGGGTTTCAGGTGACGGCGATCGCGGGCGCCATTGGTGCCGCCGCGGCCGCCGCACGCCAACGTGGCCTACCGGCAGAAAGCATCGCGCATGCTATTGGCATCGCAGGTTCGCAGGCGTCAGGGCTTTTGGCCTTTCTGGAGGACGGATCAAGCGTGAAGGCGCTGAACCCTGGATGGGCAGCGCAGACGGGTATTATGGCGGCATCCCTTGCGGCATCTGGCATGACGGGGCCTGCGGGTGTTTTGGACGGGCCAATGGGCGTAATGCAGGTTTTCGCGGGACAGGTCGGTGATCTTTCAGAACAGACTGCCAAATTGGGCCACAGGTGGCATCTGCCCGATGCTGCGTTTAAGCTTTATCCGTGTTGCCACTACATCCATCCGTTCCTTGAGGCGACAGAACAGCTGATGGCGCAGGGAGTGCGGGCCTATCAGGTCGACAGCATTACAGTTGACGTCGCAGCAGGGCAGGTCCCTTTGATTTGTGAACCTTGGACGCGACGACAGGCTCCGTCTTCTGGCTATGATGGAAAATGGGGCTTGGCCTATTGCATCGCTCTTATGCTGCAGACTGGTAAAGTCGATGTCGCGTCCTTTGAAACGACCCCTAAGGATGCGGTCATTGCACTGGCACGACGGATCGACTGGCGCGTGATGAAAAACGCGAAATTTCCGCAGGTTTTTCCGGCGCATATGGCGGTCAAGACGGCCGAAGGCGCGTCACTTAGCGCCACAATAGAGGATGTGCGCGGCACGTCTAAGCGGCCAGTCGGCACCGATAGGATTGAGACCAAGTTCATGCAAAATGCACTGCGGCGGTTGCCTGAGGGTACCTGTCGCACCCTTTTGGCCATGCTCACAAACATCTGCGACGCGCCGGATTTGTCTGCGCTGTCCACGCTGTTGCGCATGCCGATTGAGCAAAAACCCCTAGCGTTCAGTCAGGCGAATTGATGATGAAAAAGGAACCACCTGAGGCGTCTGGTCTCGATATGCCAAACCCCAAGCCAACGACACCTGATGCGCAAGTGCGCCGTATCCTTGACCAGTTGGCAGAGCGATTTTCGTGTCGTGATTTTGACGGAACGCTGATTGATTCCGCCGAGCTGGAGCAGATTGTCGCCGATGGGGTCGAGGCACCCTCGTCATGCAACCAACAAAACTGGCATTTTATCATCGTGACCGGCTCCGAGAGCAAACGACAGGCGCGCGAGATTTCGGGCGGCAACCACCATTTCGAATTCTGCTCTGCGCTGATTTATCTGTGTTTTCAGAAAGGCTGGACGCACGGCAATTTCTCGATTGTGCAGTCGGTCGCGGGGGCCTGTTACCACATGATGCTGTCAGCGCATCTGCGTGGCTATCAATGTATCTGGAATGCTGGCATCGGGGATCACCATGCGCTGCGCGATATGCTGGCGCTACCGCCAAATTTTGAAGTGCAAGGCGCATTGGCCATTGGGCGTGCAAAACCAAGCGCCCCTGCGATGAAGGCCCCCCGCCGCCCCGTGAACGAGGTTTTTTCGTGGGAGCATTTCGACCGCGCTGAGGTGAGCATGTATCCGGTCAAACCTGCTCCCGCCTATCCCTATTTCGACATCCGCAATGATCACAATCCCTTTGCGCAGTGGGATCCGCGCGCATGGAGTTGGGGCCAGATCGCAGATTTTCGGGGCTATTCCGTTTGGGCGAAATCTCCGCTGGCCGGGGTTTATGTGTCGCGCCGACAGGGTGATGCACAGGAAGTGGAACACAGTCTTTTGCCCGCTCAGTTGGATGGACAGATTGTTGAAGTTATGCCATGGGGCGGCACCTCGACGGTCCTATTGATGCAGGCCTTGTCCAAGAGCGCGCGCTTATCGGTGGCCGAATTGTCTGCCCATAACCTGACCTTCATAAAAGAAAGGCTCAGCCAAGAGAGGTTTGCTGCAGATCAGGTGGGCTTTGATCTGATGGTGGGTGGTATTTTGCCCTATGCGGACGCTTCGGTTGATACGATTGTACTGCCGCAGATACTTGAACATGTGCCGGACCCACAAGCGATGCTGGATGAATGCGCGCGTGTCTTGAAACGAGCCGGTCATCTTGTTGTCAGCACGCGCAATATGGCTTCGGCTTATGGCACACTTTGGCGAGATGTGGAGTCAAAGGCACAAATCCCCAATCAGGGCCCATTCACACCGCTGCCCGCCGCGGATGTGCAGGCATGGCTGGCGGATCGTTTTGTCATCGAAGAACAGATTGGCATTGGCCAAAGCGCAACGGGCGACGCCGCGATTCTGACCAACGAAGAATGCTTCACGGGGCGGTTGTTCGCGGCGAGGGCGCGCCGTGAATAATTTATTCAACTTGCCCCAGTGTGCGGGCCACATAGCGCCCCTGGCCGATGCTAGTGTCGGTCAACGCACCATCGCGCAGCACGAAATTCCCGCGCGACAGGGTATGCACAGTTTTGGCCGTCATGGTTTGTCCGTGCAGGGTGGAATAACCCGCATCCGTGGCAAGATCGGCATTGTCGACTGTGAAAGACGCGTTCAGATCGAGCACCGCGATATCCGCGTCCATGCCAGCCGCAAGGTGGCCTTTGTTGGCAAAACCCATCCGGCGTGCGGGATTGTGGCTGACCAACGGCAGGACCTTCTCCAGTCCGATGTCACGCTTGCGGGCTTCCGTCAGCAAGGCGGGCAGGAATGTATCAAGGCCCGGAAACCCTGGCTGCGCAGCCCAGATGCCGCCGTCCTTGGAGCTGCGCGGGCGGTGGATGTGATCGGTTGCGATGGTGTCTATTTGGCCCGCGTCGATACCTGCCCAAAGCGCATCACGGTCTGTCGGCGCACGCAGGGGCGGATTGACCTTGCCCATCGCGCCGATGTCGCTGTCGGTGTCCTGTGTCAAGTACTGGATGCAGGTTTCGATCGACACGTCCGAACCGGCGGCGCGTTGCTGAACGGCCGCCGCCAGCGCTTCACCCGACGAGGTGTGCACGCCATGCACCGGCGTGCCTGTGACACGTCCGAAATAGGCTGCGCGCGACAGTGCCTCGGCCTCGACGAACGGCGGGCGCGTGGCATTCCAGGCGGCCAAAGTGTCGCGGTCCGCTTCGGGCTGCGCCATGACGCGGTCACGCAGCACCCAGGCCACCTCAATGTTTTCAGGGTGCGGGCAGAGCATACCGCCATTTTTGGCCAGTCGTTCAAGCAGCCGGAACAGAAAGCCGTCGTTGGTGCCCGGCAGGCCCAGACGTTTGCCTTCGTCGCCGCGGATGTTCATGAACAATTTGGCAGTGGGCGATCCCTTTTGGCACAGCATAGCAACTTCGGCCAATTGCGCCTCTGTGGCGATGACGAAATGAAACCCGAAATCAATGCGCGCGCCCGATTCTGTGACGGATATTATCTCCTCAAAAACATCTGTATAGGGTTCAGCACTGAGGATATAGGGGATCAAACTGGTCACACCGCCACGCGCAGCAGCACCGGTTTCGGTGATTGCATCAACTGGCACGCGCGGGCGCGAAATGTCGGTTCCGTGGCCCAGATGGATATGCGCATCAATCGCGCCGGGCAAAACGGTCAAGCCAGTCACATCGACGATGTTTGCGGCCTGTCCCGTGCCAGAGGTCGCGATTTCAGTGATGCGGCCATCCGCGATCACAACGTCGGCATTCACCATGCCACGCTCGTCCAGCCAAACTGTGCCGCCCCGCAATACCGTGTCGTTCATGGCTTTGTCTCCTTACGTTCGAGTCGGGGTAATATATGATTCAAGAACGCCTGAAATACCAGCCCATTAACGATCGTCCGCGGCTCACATGGCCAAATGGCGCACGCGTGGCTGTCTGGATAGTATCCAATGTGGAACATTACGAATTTCTGCCCCCCAAGGACCAGCCCCGCGATGCGTGGCCCCGCACACCGCACCCCGATGTCTTGGGATACGGACTGCGGGATTATGGAAACCGCGTCGGTTTGTGGCGTCTGACTGAACTCACCGATGAACTGAATTTGCCGGTGACACTGTCCCTGAACTTGGGCAACTGGCTGCATTATCCCGAAATTTTTGAGGCCAGCATGAAACGTTGCTGGGATGTTATGGCCCACGGTATCTATAACACGCGATATCACTGGGACATGGACAAAGACGCCGAACGCGAGGCTATTCAAGAGTGTGTGGAGATTTATCGCAATCTGACGGGCGCGCCTTTGCGAGGATGGTTTTCCCCAGCAGCAACTTGGACGGAGAACACGCCAGATTTAGTCGCAGAGGCCGGAATCACCTATTCGGGCGATTGGTATCATGATGATCAGCCAACCGACTTAGCCACGCGCACGGGTCGGTTGATCACACTGCCCTATCAAATGGACATCAACGACGCGATGGTCTGGCGCCATCACTTCGAGGGCGAAGATTTCGCGCAGATGATCATTGATCATTTCGATACGTTGTGGCGCGAAGGTACGGATCAAGGCAGGGTCGTATGCATTGCCCTGCATCCTTATATTTCCAGTCAGCCGCATCGTATCCGCCCGCTGGAACGCGCGCTGCGCCATATTGTGGATCATGATGATGTCTGGTTGGCGACGGGCGCCGAGATTGCCGATTGGTACCTGCAACAAAACCCGCAGGTGCGCCCATGATCATGCCTGGTATGGATCATGATCTTTATCCGTTCAGCGCATTGCCTCGGCGTGCGCCTTTGGGCCTGCCTGAGGGTGCGCCCGTCGCGGTTTGTCCGGTAGTTTACCTTGAAGATTGGGCACTGGACCCGCCCCAGGGTGCGCATAGTGATCCGCGGTTTGGCGATGCTTATGGCACGTTCAAGCCGGATTACCGCACGCACACCTGGCGCGAATACGGGCTGCGCATCGGTATGTTCCGCTTATTTCAGGTGTTCGACCGTAACGACCTCACTGCAACTCTTGCGGTCAATGCAAACGTCGCTCGACGTTGCCCGAACCTAATCACGGAGGCGGTCCAACGTGGCTGGGATGTTGCGGGTCATGGCAATTATGCAAATGAAATGATCACCAGCGAGATGACAGATGACACGATCCGCGCCCATATCCGCACCTGCACGCAAACGCTGCACAGGGCCACTGGCGACAGACCGACAGGTTGGATCGGCCAGGATTTCGGCGAAAGCGCGAACACGCCGCAAATCCTTGCAGAGGAAGGGTATCGCTGGCTGGCAGACTGGCCGAATGATGAACAACCCTACTGGATCCGTTCCGATCCGCCAATCTTGTCAGTGCCGGTCATGTCTGAACTTGATGATGTTCAAATGCTGTGGCACCGACGTGTCGCAACGCCGCGTTACCCGCAGATTGTTCAAGAAGCATATGACGTAATGGCGCGTGACGGTGCAAAAACCGCGCGGGTCTTGCTGCTTGGGATACATGCATGGCTTTTCGGCATGCCGCACCGTATCCGGTATCTTGACGAGACGATTGAATACCTAGTGAAACAAAAGACGGCATGGCACACCCCAGTCGGCGCGCTTGCTGATTGGTGCCACCTAAATACATCGCCGAACGAAACGGAGTAACCGATATGGACGAGTCTGAACGCCTTGTCGCCCCAAGCCTATCCACCTTGGCTTTTGAAAGACTGGAAAATGCAATCATGCAGGGTGAAATCAAACCCGGCGAACGCCTCAGTGAAAGTGGTCTGGCGAGTCGCTTTGGCATCAGCCGTGGACCGCTGCGCGAAGCGATTGGCCAGCTTGAAGGTCGCCGTCTGGTTGAACGCAAATACAACCTTGGTGCTCGGGTTGTTTCGCTGTCAAATTCAGATTTGATCGACCTGCTCGTGATCCGTGAAAGCCTGGAGGGGATGGCATGCCGAATGGCCGCAGCACGTTTAAGTACCGCGCAGCTCGGCCAACTTGAAAACATGCTGGTCGGTCATGCCAAAAGCGAAGAAGTCCAGTCGGGCAGGGGATACTTTCAAGGGCGTGACGATGCTGATTTTCATCAAGTCATTTTGCGCGAATGTGGCAACCCGCGCTTGATCGGCCTGTTGGATATCGAACTCTATTCCCTTTTGCGGCTCTACCGCCATCAGGCATCGATGCGCCCCGGTCGACCAGCCGCCGCCCTTCAGGAGCACCGCGCAATCGTCAAGGCGCTTAAACAGCGTGATGGGGATCGCGCAGAAGACGCAATGCGCTCGCACATTCGGAACAGTCGAACAGCTTTTGAACAATCGCTTGCGGTTGAGACAACAAAAAATCAATGAGGATGTAATTCATGGCAAAGGTGAAACAGCTGCAGAGTTTGGCAGAGCGACGCAAAGAGTTTCGTCAGATGTGCAAACAGCGCAATGCAGTGATCGTGCCGGGTGCTGGGAATGCGCTGACGGCGCGGATCATTGAGGATGCAGGTTTTGATGTGATCTATATCACGGGTGCTGGGCTCGCGAATACGCTGCTTGGGGTTCCTGATCTGGGGCTGGTGACCCTCACCGAGTTGGCCTCAACAGTGTCTGCGATTTCGGAAATCACCGACAAGCCGTTGATCGTTGATATCGACACTGGCTTTGGCAATGCCTTAAACGCACAGCGCACGATGCGCGTCATTGAACGCGCCGGTGCCTTTGCCGTTCAAATAGAAGATCAGGTTTTTCCAAAGAAATGTGGCCACTTCGCGGGCAAGGCTGTCATCCCGCTTGACGAGGCCGTGAGCAAAATTGAAGCGGTCGTCGATGCCCGCGAAGACCATAACACCTTGGTTATTGCGCGCACAGATGCGCGCGCCATTGAAGGGTTCGAGAGCGCGATGGAACGGGCCGAGGCCTTTATTAAAGCCGGCGCAGATATGACCTTCGTCGAAGCACCCCAATCAGAAGAAGAACTCAGGACTATCGCCTCACGATTGTCAGTGCCACAAGTGGCCAACATGGTTGTCGGGGGCAAAACCCCGTTGACCACTAAAGCCAGTTTGCATGAAATGGGCTTTTCTCTGGTGCTCTATGCGAATACGCCCCTTCAGGCTGCAATGCGGGCGATGAGCGATGTGCTGAAGGTGCTTCACGACGACGGGGATGTTGGCCGTGTCACCGACAAATTGGCCGACTTTGAAGAACGTCAACGGCTGGTTTCGAAAGACGAATATGATGCTGCTGATGCGCGCTACTCAGTAAAGTGATTATAACCTGTTCTATGCTGCTTTGAGCGTCTCGAATAATGTCTTCAAATTTGATGCGTTATTGAGTTCCATGATTGCGCCCCAAGCCGAGTTAGCCTGACTTTGCGTCCAACGGCGGCGCGTCAATGATTGATACTTGGCTCTGATTTCATGACTGCTATAGGGATCGGCGTAATCGCCACGATTGGTTCGTGTCTCGGCTCGCAATATGGTGCCGTCGCACATATGCAAGGTGACGCGTGCGGGCCGCATATCAGGCAATTGCGCAGACATCGAGGGATCTTCGGTGACACCAATACGCGCAGCTAGGTCAAGTGTCTTTCTGTCCTCAACTTTGTCTTGGGTGAAGCTACTGACGCCACTTGAACCCTGCACCAAGGCGGTCGCCAGCGCGAAGGGCACCGAAAATTTGGCGGCCAGCACATTGCGTGGGGCAGGATCGTCCAGTTCTACCGCGAGACCATAGGTTTCAACGTCGACTTTGGCCACGGCATCTGCCGTTAGCCCCGGAGTGTCGTGACGCAATTGTTCGAGTGCGTCCAGAGCGGCATGATTGTAACGACAGCAAGAATGCATTTTGAAATAATTGCGCATGACTTCCCAACGCCGCCCGAGTTGGTCCACTAGCTTGTCCGCATCAAAACTGTCTGATGCAACCGTACCGAAAACATGGCTCACGCCATATGCATCGCCCGAATAGCCTGACGCTACCAAATCTGCTGCCAGCAGACCCATTTGGTTGCTTATACCCGCAAAAACATTGCGCACTGTGCCGCCCTCAAGCATTGTGCGTCGCGACGTTGTTAGCCCTAGATTGGCTGCGATGTTCATACCGTTGCGGATTTCTTCGCCCGATGCGCCGCGTAGACGCATGACGGCGGCAACAGCACCGATCGCGCCCCATGTGCCATGCGGATGCATTGATGGTCGCAGCGCCGTGGCAATACCAACCCGCGCCGCTGCCTCGTATCCCACGGCAATCGCACTCAAGAGTTCACGTCCTGACGCGCTACCGTGCGCGGCTTCGGCAAGGGCTGCGGGGATGACGTGCATGGCAGGGTGGCCTTTGCAGAACTGGTTGCCCTCATCCATTTCCAATGTTGTGCCTGCGGTTCCGTTAACAAATGCCGCAGTTCCCGCCGCCGCAAACGCTCCTGTCCCAATGATTGCGGCTGGCCCGCGAGACCCTGACTGTTGCTGTGCGGACAGCGCCGCAACTTCGGGTTCTGCCGCACCACCAACAATGGCTCCTACGCTGTCCGCAAGGATCAATGCAGTCTTATCAATGACGTTTTTGGAAGGCGCAGCGGTCGCTACAAATTCAGCGAGTGTGGATAAGTGGTTCATGCTTGTAAACTCCTCGATTTTGAGTTCAATATAGTACGAGATTTCAATTTAAACCACCCGAACGACGTGACTTTCTGGAGCCCTAAAATGAAGCAAGTTCTTGTGATAGTCCCCTTTCCCATGACTGAGAAAAACCGCGAACAGCGTCGTGAACAACTCAACGCTGTTACGCTTGGGCCAGATATCTCATTTACGTTTGAATCCGTGCGTTTAGCGCCTCGCAATTATGTAAGCGCGTCGGACATGGCCATTGCGGACTTTGGTATCCTTGAGGCGGGGCTAAAGGCGGAAAAGCGGGGTTTTGATGCGGTCTGTGTCGACACGATGAGCGACAGTGGCGTCGCAGCTCTGCGATCAGAGCTGGGCATTCCGGTTATTGGGCCCGGTCGTACATCGATGTTGATGGCTATGATGCTGGGTAAACGGTTCTCGATTGTTGCACTGTGGCCGCATTGGAAACACATCTACGACAAGACGCTGAGCGATTTGGGTATCGAACACGCTTGCGCGTCGGTTCGCAGCTTGGACTTGACCCCTAACAACCAGAGCCTGTTAGCGGGTAAAGAAGAAGATGTTTTTCCAGCCCTTGAAACACTAGCGCGAGTTTGTATCGAAGAAGACGGTGCTGAGGTAATTCTGCTGGGGTCAACGACGATGCATCAGGCGCATGGTTATCTGGCAGAAGTCTTACCAGTGCCGGTGATCAACCCCGGTCCGTTGACTTACACATTAGCGGAATCCATGCTAGCAGTTGGCCTGTCACACAGCAGGGTGGGCTATCCTGCATCTCCTGCACCTAAATCTGATGTGCTACATGCGATGCTGGATACAGCAGAGAAGTTCGATCACTAAACTGGTTTTTTTGAGATCAAACAAACCAAGGGACACTGTCAAAATCTGGCGAAGTGTTAGAAGCGGCGACTGAAACAAATAGAGGAGACTGGGCAGACCCCCTAGTCAGAAGTCGATGTCAGAAACAAATATTTGTCTCTAACCGAACGTTTGTGGAATAAGGATGCCGCATTGCGCGTATGGGATAAGATAATGGCTTTTGGATCGACTAAAAGTTTAGGCGAAGTGTTTAACGAAATGGCGCGAGCGGCCCGATAAATTGGAGAAAGGAACACATATATGCGAGAGATAGTTATTGGAGCTGCGCAAATGGGCCCAATCCAGCGGTATGACAGCCGTGAAGTAGTGGTGGCGAGGATGATCGTACTCTTGGAAGAGGCTATAGCTGCAGGTTGCATGCTTGTTATTTTTCCAGAGCTCTGTTTAACGACTTTTTTTCCTCGGTGGTATATGGAAGATGAGAGGGAAGTTGCTACTTGGTTTGAGGCAAAAATGCCAAATGCTGCCACTCAACCGTTGTTCGACCGCGCCCGCACAGCAGGTGTTGCGATCTCCTTTGGTTATGCAGAACAGACCCCAGAAGGACAAGCCTTCAACACTCAACTACTTACGGATCCTGACCTAAATATCATTGGAAAGTACCGTAAGGTTCACCTACCGGGCCATGCTGAGTTTGATCCAGATCGCGCTTTTCAGCATCTAGAAAAGCGTTATTTTCAACCGGGAGACCTTGGTTTTCCCGTGTTTCGTAATATGAACGCTTGGATGGGTATGCTGATCTGTAACGATCGTCGCTGGCCTGAGGCGTATCGCGAACTTGGGTTGCAAGGCGCTGAATTGATCATGTTGGGTTACAATACACCAACCACAAATTCGCAAAATTCAGGAGAGACGCCTGAGACGCGGGTATTCCATTCCGACCTCTGCTGCCAGGCGGGGGCCTATCAGAATTCAGCTTGGGTGGTGGCTGTTGCTAAAGCCGGGGATGAAGATGGCCATGCACTATTTGCCGGTAGTATCATTGTTGCCCCAGATGGGACCATTGTAGAAAAAGCCACGACTGATGGGGATGAATTACTAGTTCATTCTTGTGATATGGACGAAACAAAATTTGGCAAAAAAACAATTTTTGATTTTAAACGTCATCGCCAAATTAAGCATTATAGTCGAATTACAAGTCAGACGGGCGTGATATACCCAGATGGAACAAAGGGTTGAAGTATGGCGCATGATCTGGCTATTCGTGGCGGTACTCTTGCTACCGCAACCGAGACGTTTAAGGCTGATATCGGCATCCGCAATGGACGTATTGCAACAATTTCTGAAGCCATAACTGATGCTACAGAAGTGATCGACGCAAACAACCAAATAGTAATGCCCGGTGGAATTGAGGCGCATTGTCATATAGCGCAGGAAAGTGGTATGGGCGTTATGACATCAGACGATTATCAGACAGGGTCTATATCTGCCGCATTTGGTGGTAACTCTTCCTTTGTGCCATTTGCTGCCCAAAAAGTCGGTCAAAGTTTGGCTGAGACCATGCAGACGTATAATCAACGCGCAGCACCAAAATCAGTGCTTGATTGGTCTTATCACTTAATATTGACGGATCCGACACCGGATGTTTTGGCTGAATTACCAGTTATTTTTGCCAAAGGTATTACATCGTTCAAGGTATTTATGACCTATGCAACGCGGGTGTCAGACGGTCAGTTCCTTGATATATTATCGGTCGCAGGGCGCCACGGCGCTTTGACTATGGTACATGCGGAAAATCACGACATGCTGGATTGGATGGGGCGGCGGTTGGTTGAGGGTGGAAATGTTGCCCCACGCTATCATGCTCCGTCGCGTCCAGGTTTGGCAGAAACCGAGGCTATAAATCGAGCCATTTCATTAGCCCGTTTGGCACAAGCGCCACTTTTTATCGTGCATGTTTCAACTTTGGGCGGAGCCGAGCTAGTTGCCAATGCCCGCTTAAGGGGTGGGCAGGTCTGGGCTGAAACCTGCCCCCAATATTTATTTCTGACCCGCGATGAATTAGACAAACCAGGCATGGAGGGTTCAAAGTTCATTTGCTCACCGCCCTTGCGAGACGCGCCTACTCAAAAAGCGCTTTGGCAACATGTGCAGGCAGGGTCACTATCTTTAGTCTCCTCTGATCATGCGCCTTATCGTTACGATAATACGGGTAAATTTAATGCTGGATACGATGTCAATTTCCGCCAAATTGCCAATGGCATGCCAGGCATTGAAATGCGCTTACCTCTCCTTTTCTCCGAAGGTGTGAATAAAGGCCGGATTAGTTTAAACAAATTTGTCGCACTTTCATCAACTAATGCGGCGCGCATCTACGGAATGTTGCCACGTAAAGGGTGTCTTTCTATTGGTGCTGATGCAGATATCGCAATTTGGGATCCTGACGAGAAACGCGTTGCTGGAGAAATGCACGATGCGATGGACTACAATCCGTTTGCAGGAATTGAAGTTACCGGCTGGCCAGTTACTGTTTTAGGTCGAGGCCAACGCATCGTCGAAAAAGGAAAGTTGATCGCAAAACCCGGGGCAGGCCAATTTATTAAAAGGTCACAAACTGATTTGACAGGACGTCCGGGGCAGTCCGTCCCAGAGTTAGAACCAGATCAGAATTTTGGAGCAAATTTAGGATGAACGGTCCAATCCTTGTCATTAATCCTAATTCAAATCCAGCTGTGACTCGAGGTCTTGATGCCGCAATGACGCCTTTTCGGATTAATGGGTTTCCCCCTATCGAATGCTTAACTGTATTGGAGGGACCCTATGGCATTGAAAGTCAGGCTGATAGCGATGCGGCGGTGGCACCATTGATAAATTTGATTCGGGCCCGCACCGATGCGTCTGCTGTCATCATAGCTTGCTATTCTGATCCTGGAATTGATGCGGCGCGCGAGGCAACTAAAATACCCGTTTTCGGCATGCAAGAGAGTGGCTTTTTGACTGCTATGGCGCGTGGTGATCGGATCGGGGTGGTTGCCATATCCGAAGGTTCAATCCTGCGTCATCGCAAATACCTGCGCCGCATCGGTGTACTTGACCGTATGGTAGCCGAACGGCCATTGAACATGTCCGTAGCACACACCGCTTCTGGCAAAGATACATTTGAAAGACTTGAGGCAGTTTCAAATACCTTAGTACAGCAAGATAGTGCAGATGTGATCGTTTTGGGCTGTGCAGGGCTTTCAGTTTACCGATCACGCTTGGAGACAATATTGGACTGTCCTGTGGTGGATCCCACTCAATCCGCTGTTGCAATGGCGCTTGGAGCTGTCCTGGCTTAACCCATTAATTAATAAATGCTTAATGCGTCATAATTTTACTTATTAGCAAAGGTTTGGCGTTTATTTCGGGCAGCTAAACCTTTTATGACCCGAGTCTAATAGCCTCTAACTAACCAATTGCGCGAGCAAAGGTACCAGCAATAACCAATGCGTTGACAGCAACAACAATAAACTGCCTTTTCTTCTGATAGCAAGATGAGAGAAACGCAATCCTATGGCTTATCTTAAAAATAGTGCATTACGTTGGGGCATCATTTCATTAAGCAATGTTCTAATTACTTGATGGAAATCCTTAAATAGGTAGACCTGGTTTTCACTCGCGATCTAATCTTTACTCTCCTACTGACCACTGCGGCACTTAGACAGCGGCGCTCCGGATTTTTGGGCCCAGCACCGGGCCACATGAGAAACGCCGAAGAACGGCACAAATTTGACGCGCATGCGCTGATGCAACTAACCCAAATTATGTCGACAAAAAAACATGATGAAAATTATTTTTGCATGAATTTTTTTGTATTTGTTGCAAAAGGTCAGTTTTTTAAGCCCTTTTAAGCTAGATTAAATACAGAATTGCCTAAAATTTGGCTTTATGTGTCTACAAAATTGGTCGATTTCGGCGGCAGCTTACGGATTTTTGTATGCGAAATGCGAGAATTTAGACCATTTAAAAGAAGCTGCCGTTGACAACCGTTTACCAAGCGCTAAGCTGCTTAAATTGGAACGTCTAGTAAAAATTCCCATGGTTACATTACTGGTATACACCATAGTAGTGCGATGATTCCAATAAATAATTCTCGCCAGAAAGCGAGTTGCATAACACACATTCCACTGCCCCAAAGGGGTAATTGGAAACAATACACCAATCGCTCGGATGGGCGGCAATTCATTTAGGAGATGTAAATGTTCAATCGTATTTCCAGCATCGTCTTAGCAGCGGCTTTCGCAGCCGGCGCTGCGAGCGCAGACAACGTGACACTTCGTTGGGGTCACTATCTGGGTGACTCCCCCTTCGTTCAACCAGAAAAAGACTTTGCATCTTCGGTAACAGAACGCACAGAAGGCCGAGTTAACATTGAAATCACTTTTGCCGGCGGTCTTGGTGGCGGAGGCGAAGTAATGACCCTTGCAGGTCGAGGAGCTATTGACATGGCTTCCGTTGTCCCTGGCTACTATACAGATCAGCTATTGTTCTGGCGAGCGTATCAAATCCCTTTCGTGTTTGACTCGCCACGTCAGGCTATGGATATTTCTGCTGCGGCTTTTAAGGATATTCCATATTTTCGTGACGAATTGTCCAAATTTGGCCTTAAATTTTTGTTTCACCAACCGCTCGGTTCCTACTACATGACGGGTAAGGATGACTCTTGCCTCACAGTTGAAGGTCTATCAGGCAAGAAAATTCGCTCTTTCGGCGCAGATATTCCAAAAGCCCATGAGGCTGTTGGCGCAGTTCCCGTGTCGGTTGGCGTAGGAGACGTCTATGAGGCTCTGCAACGTGGCTCATTAGATTATTCTTTTCTTAACCGTGGCAACATTCTTTCTAATCGGTTGTATGAGCCGGGTCCCGTTAGCTGTGGTCCAGTCATGTCTATTTCAGGCCACTTAGTCGTTATTAACGAAGAAGTTTGGAATAGTATTTCAACGGAAGATCAAGCGATCATGCTAGAGGAAGCTGCGATAGCGGGCAAAAACTACATGGATAACATCGAGAAAGCGGAAGAGGCTGCTGGCGAAGCGATCATCAAAGCAGGTGGTCAGATCCTAGAGTTTCCAGCGGCTGAATTAGCTAAATGGAAAGCTACAGCGCCTGACCTTTTGGGTGATTGGGTTGCGAACATGGATGAACGTGGCATGGGCGATCAAGCTAAAGAGGTTCAGGCCTATTGGTTAAACATTATCAATAACTAAACCGTGACGGCGCGCGATATCGCGCGCCTCACTTTTACTGCCTGAAGGTGCCCATTGAAACTGCTCGCTCACATTTTAGAACGTCTTGCACTAGCTGTACTTCTCGTGGGCGGCTTAGGCATGTTGATGTCGATGTTCTTGGGCGTTGCGGATATTGTCGGTACCCAAATATTACTAATCCCTGTACCGGGTCCGCGAGAACTTACAGAAAGCACAATGGTTTTGATCGTATTTGGTGCCCTCGCTTATGCACAGATAAGGCGTGCTCACATTCGCGTTGAATTGTTCTACTTTCAGATGCCGCCACGAATACGCGCAACAATGGATGTCATCACTGATCTAGCAGCCATAGCTTTCTTTGGCTTAATTTTGAGTGAAGCATTTTCTGAAGCGCGTTATTCTTTACAAATCGGTGAGGCTACCGACGGCCTTATCCGTTTTCCCCTCTGGCCCGCACGTTTTGTGCTTGCAGCGGGGTGCGCCCTCGTTATTCTACAACTTATATTGCACCTTTTTCACGATTTTATCCGCATCAAAACTGGTGAAGGTCTTAAAAATGACCCGCTAGGCGTTTTGCAGAAAGATGAGTAGAGCGCCATGTTTGATCCAGCCATCTCCGGTGTCATTGTGGCAGGGCTTCTTGTCTTTTTTCTTACCACCGGCGTTCACATTGGAGTTGCACTAGGCCTAAGTGGATTTCTAGGTATTTTTATTACGATTGGTGAACGGGCAGCCGTGGCACAGCTTGCCACAGTGCCTTTTTCAACAACAAACTCGTTTACTCTGGCAGTTATCCCCCTCTTTATTCTTATGGGATCGCTTGCAACCCAAGCAGGGCTTACAAAAGATTTATATAAAGCAGCATACAATTGGTTGGGTCAGATAGCCGGTGGACTGGCAATGGCCACTACTCTGGCGTCCGCAGCCTTCGGTGCTGCCTGCGGCTCCACCATTGTGAATGCGGCTGTCTTTACGAAAATGGCCATGCCGGAGATGACTAAATTTGGGTATGATAAACGACTGTCAGCAGGGTGCATTGCCGCGTCTGGAACCTTAGCCTCGTTGATTCCGCCTTCGATTCTGATGATTATTTATGCAGTTATAACAGAGCAATCTGTGGCACGTCTTTTGGTGGCTGGGCTGATACCTGGGCTGATGTCAGCTGCGATTTATATGGGTGGCATATATCTCGTTGCCAAGGCACGGCCAGACTTAGCGCCCATACCAGACGTCGTCATTACGCGGCGAGAAAAATGGGAATCGCTTAAGGGCGTTTGGGGCATCACTTTTCTATTTATCCTCGTGATTGGTGGAATATACTTGGGCTTTTTTGTTCCAACCTATGCCGGAGCAGTCGGCGCTTTTGGCGCATTTTTGATAGTGGCAGCTAAGCGCAAGATGAATGCGAAAGTTTTAATTGATACTTTCAAAGATGCTGGGATAACGACTTCAACAGTCTTCATAATTGTTATCGGGGGGATTATTTTTGCGCGTTTTCTTACCTACACAGGGCTTGTTGGAGATATTTCTGACTGGATGCTAGCACTTGAACTATCGCCTATCGCCTATCTACTCGGTTTTGCGTTACTGTATTTGATACTGGGAATGCTCATTGATCCTATAGCCATAATGGTAATGACCTTGCCTGTGATGTTCCCGATAATGACTAGCGTTGGTTATGATCCTATTTGGTTGGGCGTTATCGCAATTAAACTAGCTGAGATTTCTTTGATTACTCCACCCGTGGGTCTTAATGTATATGTAGTACGATCGGCTTCGCCTGTTCCGTTACGTCTGGAAGAGGTGTTTGCCGGAGTTACGCCATTCCTGATAATGGATTTTCTCACTCTTAGTATGCTGATTGCGTTCCCTTCAATCGTGCTGTTTCTGCCAAACCTAATGAACTAGAACGATAAGGGGTACTGTCATACAAAACGAGCTTGAGCTGTGCAGGGAGGCTTTATATCGTCTCCGTATGACAAAATATTCCCCATTCAGGTACTTTAAAACGAGCCCTGAGATCATCCGCCTGGCTGTGATGCTTTATGTTCGTTTTTCGCGCTCACTCCGCAACTTGGAAGATCTTTTGCACGAACGAGGCATAGAGATCAGCCACGAAACGGTTCGGTTTTGGTGGAACAGATTTGGCCCGATGTTCGCTGCTGAAATCCGAAGAAACCGGGCTAGTCGGATGAGATCATATTCTAACTGGCAGTGGCACTTGGACGAGGTTTTCGTAAAGATCAACGGAGAGATGCATTACCTCTGGCGGGCCGTTGATCACGAAGGTGAGGTGCTTGAAAGTTATGTTACCAAGCGCCGAGACCGCAAGGCAGCATTGAAATTCCTCAGAAAAGCAATGAAGCGCTACGGCGGGCCAGAAGTAGTTGTGACGGACAAACTACGCTCCTACGGCGCTGCAATGCAAGTTGTTGGCAACGCGGATCGGCAGGAAACGGACCGCTGGTGTAACAATAGGGCTTAAAATTCCCACTTGCCGTTTCGACGACGAGAACGCGCCATGCTCCGCTTCCGACAGATGCGATGTTTGCAAAAGTTCGCTGCAGCTCACTCTTCAGTCCACAACCATTTCAATCAGGAGCGCCACTTCTACTCACGAGACAATTTCAAGTTCAATCGAACCGCCGCTCTTACTGAGTGGCGCCAACTATTGAGCGCATAGGTTCAGGCTGCGCCAGCAATCCGATGCAAGTTCTCATTCGTCTGACAGCACCGCCACCTATGCCAAATAAGTGTCTGATTTCATTATAATTTAATATTAAGTAAAATCTTTACCCACAACACTACCCACAATGAAACATCAGATCAAAACAGAGTTAATCAGGGGTTACTGCGCCTGATCTCTATAGTTAAGATTCAGGCCTATGGACCGGCCCCCCCTATCTTAGGGCCCAGCGCCTCGGACCACGGGCCTTTAGTATTGGGGTTGTAAATTCATTCGGGGATAATTTTGTTCTGTAACTGGGTCGCTATTCACGCACCAATTTCAAGCTAAACCGTGCCGCTGCTCTGGCTGAGTGGCGTCAATTATTGAGCGTGTAGATTTCGATTGCCCCATAAAGCTGATGCTTGCAATCATTAGTCTGACAGTGCCTCGGTAAGATTTATAAGACTGCGGTCCATGATTATACGCAAGAGGCGCACCGGAACAAACCAGCACGCCAACACAGATAATTTTCGGCACTTAGTTTATAAAGTGAAGTTCCCGTTGGCCTCTAGTACTCCCGAAAGCCATGCCGCCTGCTCGGTGTGTCTTGTCCGGTCACAAGCGCACTCATATAGGCGGGTAAAATGCCTGTAAGTGGCATCTGGCACACTTGGTTGATGGCGTAAGATTGAGTTGATAGCCGATCTTATTGGTTTGATTTGTATAAAATTTGGTGCATACAAGCGACATGGAATTCCTAGACGTTAGCCATAACACTGCGCTTGTCATCGCATCGATCGTAGTTGCCTTTATCGCAGGCTTCACGGGTTTGACGTTGTCCAAGGATCTTTCCAAGCAAAGCGTTTTGCGTCGCAAAGCGTCAATAGCAATGTCGGCGGTCGCTTTGGGCGGTGGTATCTGGTCGATGCATTTCGTGGCAATGCTTGGCATGCAGATGCCCATCCTTTTTTATTATGATGCGGCGATAACGCTCGCGTCCGCTTTGCTGGCTATTCTTATTGTGGGGACGGCTTTGCTGTTACTGCACTTTCGCCAACGGACACCTTTCACCTTGTCTGCGGCAGGCGCGTTGGTTGGATTTGGAATTCTGGCGATGCATTATGTGGGCATGGTCGGTCTGCAATTGTGCCGCGCGGTCTATACACCTTCAGGTATCATTATGGCCGTGGTGTCTGCTGTATTGCTTTGTATTGCCGCGTTCTGGATTGCGTATGGTCAACGTACAAATCGCAATATTTTATTTGGAACGTTGTGCTTTGGGGCCGCAGTCAGCGCTGTTCATTTTGCTGCCATGGCTGGGACCAATTTTGTCGTTGTTCCGACTTTGAATGAATTCGGCCCAGTCATGAGTAACGAAACGCTCGCGATGGGCGTTATCTTATCAAGCTTTGTCATCTTTGGCGCTTTCCTCTGGATGGGAGTGACGTTCCTTGATCCGGTCACGCCCCAAGCGGTGGAACCTTCTGTGGTTTTGGCGAGTGCCTCCAAGGTGCCCACTTTGTCAGCACCTGTACTAATAGCTTTACGCATTCCTTGCGAACGCAATGGGGTTACGCAATTGATTGATCCCGCTCAGGTCGCGTTTGTGCGCGCCGAAGGCCATTACACCAAAGTTTACACCCTGAAAGAACAACACTTCTGCGCTTGGCCAATCACCGAGGCGTTTAAGCGGCTGGATGGGGCTGGGTTTATCAAAACCCACCGAAGCTATTTGGTGAACCCAAAGCTGGTCGAGCATTTTGAGCGGCTAAAAGACAACGGTATTTGTCGCTTTAGCGACGCCAAGCTGCCCTCTGTTCCGGTCAGCCGCTCGAATCTAAAGCTCGTCCGCGACGCATTGGGTCTGTAGGCTTTCGCAGTTCGAGCAGTCTGAGGCGTATTTCGTGCAAAATCGCAATCACTTCGTTGATAAACGCAAGCGCCTGCATCCCGCTTCGTACAATCATTAATTCTTAATTTGATTGCGGAAACGGGAGGCGAAGCAATGATACCAGCAGCGTTTGAGTACTACAGGCCGAAAGACATGGCAGGCGTAATCGCCTTGCTTCAAGAACATGGAGATGATGCGCGGGTGATCGCGGGTGGGCACAGTCTGATCCCGATGATGAAGCTGCGGATGGCCGAGGTTCCGCATCTGATTGATTTGCAAGCAATTGAGGGGCTTAACGGGATCACAATTACAGGGGGCACCATTAAGATCGGCGCGATGATTACTCAGCACGAGATCATCAATTCTGCAGAGATGGAAAAGGCCGCCCCAATCATGAAAGAGGCAGCCCTGCAAATTGCAGACCCACAGGTCCGTTACATGGGCACCGTGGGTGGCAACGTCGCAAACGGGGATCCTGGCAACGACATGCCTGGCCTGATGCAATGCCTGAACGCACAGTTTCACCTCGTTGGCCCTGACGGGGACCGAGTGGTCGATGCGCGCGATTTCTACGAGGCCGCCTACATGACCGAGCGGGAAGACGAAGAGGTCCTGACTGCTGTGAGCTTTGCAGCCCCCGTCGGGGGCTTCGCCTATGAAAAACAAAAGCGCAAAATTGGTGATTATGCCACCGCCGCTGCAGCAGTGCAGATTTCGAAAGAGGGCGACAAAGTCGGTGCGGCCTCAATCGCGATGACCAACCTCAGCGATACACCGGTCTGGTCTGAAGGCGCAGGCGCGGCACTCGTTGGCACAGCCTGCGATGCAGCGGCCGTGAAAGCTGCCGTCACCGCCATGCTGGGTGACATCGATCCAACAGAAGACAACCGCGGCCCTGTCGCATTCAAACGCCACGCCGCTGGTATCGTTCTTGGCCGCGCCATCGCGCGCGCTTGGTCACGGGCATAGAGGAGAAATAAACATGTCAAACAAGATGCACGTCAATCTCAACGTCAACGGCGAAGATCACGAATTCCTCGCTGAACCGCGCGAACTGCTTATCTACGCGTTGCGGGAAAAGCTCAACATCACTGGTCCACACGTCGGCTGTGAAACGTCCCATTGTGGGGCCTGCACGGTCACGATGAACGGCAAGTCTGTGAAATCCTGCACCGTTTTTGTGGCACAAGCCAACGGCGCTCATGTCACTACCATCGAAGGGCTGGGCAACCCAGACGCGCTGCACGTCCTGCAAGAAAACTTCAAAGAACACCACGGCCTTCAGTGCGGTTATTGTACACCGGGCATGATCACGCGTGCAGCTAAGCTGCTGGAAGAAAATCCAAACCCGACCGAAGCAGACGTCCGCTTCGGTATTGCCGGCAACATTTGTCGCTGCACGGGCTACCAGAACATCGTGAAATCAATTCTTTCAGCAGCGTCTGAGATGAATGCAGCCAAGGAGGCGGCGCAATGAAGGACGAAATCACACGCGAAGAACGGGTAGCTGGCCTTAAGGGCATGGGTTGCTCGCGCAAGCGGGTCGAAGATGCACGTTTCACCCAAGGCAAGGGCAACTACGTCGATGACATCAAACTACCCGGCATGTTGCACGGCGATTTTGTGCGCTCGCCCTACGCCCACGCGCGGGTCAAGTCGATTAACATCGAAGCTGCAATGGCGCTGCCTGGTGTTGTCGCGGTTCTGACGGCCAAAGACCTTGAACCGTTGAACCTGCACTGGATGCCCACGCTGGCTGGCGACAAACAGATGGTGTTAGCCGACGGTAAGGTCTTGTTCCAAGGCCAAGAGGTCGCCTTTGTCGTGGCCAACGACCGTTACATCGCAGCCGACGCGGTTGAATTGGTCGAGGTGGATTACGAAGAACTCGAAGTCATCGTCGATCCATTTAAATCCCTGCAATCGGATGTTGTCCTTCGTGAGGATTTAGTGGCCGAAGACGGATCAATCCCCAACGGTGCGCACGGCCCACGCAAGCACCCCAATCACATCTTCACGTGGGAAGCCGGCGAGGAAGAAGCCACCAATCAAGTGATCGACAACGCCGATGTTGTTGCCACTGAAGAAATGTACTATCACCGCACCCACCCTTGCCCGCTTGAGACCTGCGGTTCTGTTGCGTCGATGGACAAAGTGAACGGCAAACTGACCCTTTGGGGCACTTTCCAAGCCCCGCATGTGGTGCGCACGGTTGCATCACTGCTGTCAGGTATTGAAGAGCATAATATCCGTGTCGTTTCCCCCGATATTGGTGGTGGTTTTGGCAACAAAGTTGGCGTTTATCCCGGCTATGTCTGCTCAATCGTAGCATCTATCGTCACAGGCGTTCCTGTAAAATGGGTCGAGGACCGGATGGAAAACCTGATGTCCACTGCCTTCGCCCGCGATTATTGGATGAAGGGCAAGATCAGCGCCACCAAAGAGGGCAAGATCACTGGGCTGCATTGCCACGTCACAGCCGATCACGGCGCGTTTGATGCTTGTGCCGACCCGACCAAGTTCCCAGCGGGTTTCATGAACATCTGTACGGGATCCTATGACATTCCCGTCGCCTATCTTGGCGTTGACGGTGTCTACACCAACAAGGCCCCGGGCGGCGTTTCATACCGCTGTTCATTCCGTGTCACTGAGGCTGTGTATTTCATTGAGCGCATGATCGAAGTCCTCGCGATTGAACTCAACATGGACCCCGCAGAGCTGCGCTCGATCAACTTCATCAAGAAAGAGCAGTTTCCATATACGGCTGCCCTTGGTTGGGAATACGACTCCGGCGACTATCAAACCGCGTGGGACAAAGCGTTATTGGCCGTCGACTACAAAGGCCTACGTGCTGAACAGGCCGAACGGGTTGAGGCCTTCAAACGTGGCGAAACGCGCAAGGTCATGGGCATCGGTCTGTCCTTCTTCACCGAGATCGTCGGCGCGGGACCTGTTAAGAACTGCGATATCCTTGGGATGGGCATGTTTGACAGCTGCGAAATCCGCATCCACCCAACAGGATCGGCCGTCGCGCGGCTTGGGACGATCAGCCAAGGCCAAGGCCACGCCACGACCTTCGCTCAAATCCTCGCGACCGAGATTGGCCTTTCTGCTGAAAGCATCACGATTGAGGAAGGCGACACCGATACAGCGCCTTACGGTCTGGGTACCTATGGCTCTCGTTCCACTCCAGTTGCGGGTGCAGCAGCAGCAATGGCAGGTCGTAAAATCCGTGCCAAGGCGCAGATGATTGCGGCCTATCTGCTAGAAGTTCACGACAACGACGTGGAGTTCGACGTGGATCGGTTCGTCGTCAAAGGATCGCCTGAGCAGTTCAAGACAATGAAGGAAATCGCTTATGCTGCCTACAATCAGGCCATTCCAGGGCTTGAGCCAGGTCTTGAGGCGGTCAGCTACTACGATCCGCCCAACATGACCTATCCGTTCGGTGCTTATGTCTGCGTCATGGACATCGACGTCGACACCGGTGTTCCAGAAATCCGCCGCTTCTATGCGCTGGATGATTGCGGCACGCGGATCAACCCGATGGTCATTGAGGGTCAAATCCATGGTGGCCTGACCGAAGCTCTCGCTGTCGCTTTGGGGCAAGAGATTGCTTATGACGACATGGGCAACGTCAAAACGGCCACGTTGATGGACTTCTTCCTGCCGACAGCTTGGGAAGTGCCAAACTACGAGACTGACTTTACTGTCACACCAAGCCCGCACCACCCGATTGGGGCTAAGGGCGTTGGCGAAAGCCCACATGTCGGTGGCGTGCCTTGCTTCTCAAATGCGGTGCAGGATGCATTCCGTCCGTTTGGCAACCGTCATACCAATATGCCCCATGATCATTGGCGCATTTGGCAGACAGCCAACAATCTTGGTATGCACGACTAAGGTTTTGATGCGGGCTGCCTTGCGCGGCCCGCATCGTCTAGGAGGACACCGATGACTTGGACAACGTTACAAACGGCTATGGCTGATCAGGGGTATATCGCCTCTGGTGATCTTTCGATGGCGCTGCATTTGTCATTGTCGCTGGGCCGCCCTTTGCTTTTAGAAGGGGCCGCTGGCGTCGGCAAAACCGAAGTTGCGCGAGTCTTGGCGGCTGTTCAAAATACCCAGCTCATCCGTTTGCAGTGCTATGAAGGACTGGACGCAGCGCAGGCAATTTACGAATGGAATTATCAACGCCAACTACTGGCAATCCGCGCAGCTTCTGAAGATGGGGAGACGGGTAAAACTGTTGAAGCAAGAATATTCTCAAATGAGTTTCTGCTTGAACGTCCGCTGCTCAAGGCTATCCGCCAAGACAAAGCACCGGTTCTGCTGATCGACGAGATTGATCGCGCCGATGAAGAGTTCGAGGCATACTTGCTCGAAATTTTGTCAGAATTTCAGGTGACCATTCCCGAAATGGGCACAATCACTGCGACAACGCGGCCGATGGTTATCCTGACGGCGAACGGCACGCGCGATCTAAGCGATGCATTGCGCCGTCGTTGCCTGTACGCCCACGTGCCCTATCCCGATCACGACACCGAGCTTGCGATCCTGATCACGCGCTATCCTGATATTACCGATCGCCTGTGCGCGCAGATCGTAGGGTTCGTTCAGGCCTTGCGCAAACAGGAGCTGGAAAAGAAACCGGGTATTGCCGAGATGCTTGATTTTGCCGCTGCATTGATGGGGCTTGGCGTGGCCGATCTGACGATTGATCCGGCGATTTTACAGGCGACGCTGACGACCCTGTTAAAAACGCAAATGGACCGTGACGCGATTCCAACAGAAATCGCACAACGTTTGGCAGGTAAAGCCGCATGAGCCTTGTGACCAAATTTGCTGCCCGCGATCCTGGGCCTGCCGCCCGAATGGCCGGGTTTGTTGCGCATCTACGTGACAACGGCTTGCGGCTTGGTGTTGGTGAAACGGGCGCGGCACTGGATGCCTTGACCCATATCAACGCGGCAAACCCGTACGATTCGCGCCGCGCACTGAAATCTGTGTTTACCGGCTGCACCGAAGAAGCAGCGCAATTCGACGGGTTGTTCAACAGCTTTTGGATGAATGGCGGGCGTGTCAAAACCCGCGTGACCGCGACCCCAAGTCAAAGCGAAAACGTACAATCCAGTCGCGAAGAAAGTGAAGAGGCCAGCAGTGGCACGGGCGACATGAGCGCCCCTGGCGGTGTCGATGGCGAAGCCGAAAGCGACGGTGAGGGCAAATTGGTTGCAATGGATGTGACCAACCTGTTCAAGAAAGACCTTCGCGATCTTGTCCGCCCCGAAGATATAGCCGAGGCTGAAAAGATCGCGCTGCGCCTTGGGGCCGCACTGAGAGACCGGCGATCACGTCGTCGAAAAGCCGCGCGCAAAGGGGATCAAATCCACTTTCGAAAAGTGATGCGGAAAAGCCTTGCGACGGGTGGCGAACCCTTCGTTTTGCCCAAACGTCAGCGGCCTGATCGCACTCTGCGGATCACGGCGATCTGTGATGTGTCGGGTTCGATGACCGTCTACTCACGTATTTTTCTTGCGTTCCTTGCAGGCCTAATGCGCGCCGATTTTCGTGCTGATGCTTATCTCTTTCACACCCGCCTTGTACGGATTACCGAGGCCTTGCGCGACAAGGATGCAATGCGCGCGTTGGCGCGATTGTCTTTGCTAGCCGAAGGTTTTGCGGGTGGATCAAAGATTGCGGAGAGTCTTGATACTTTTGCAAGCACCTATGGCCGTCGCTTCGTTGATAACCGAACGGTCGTTATGATCCTGTCCGATGGCTATGACACCGCGTCACCTGACGGGATTTCCGACGCGCTCGCCCGTTTGAAAAAACGCGGCTGCAAGATCATCTGGCTTAATCCCCTCAAAGGCTGGGATGGTTATGAGCCGACAGCGCAAGCGATGGCTGGAGCCTTGCCACATCTGGATCTGTTTCGCGCAGCCAATACTCTGGGCGACTTGGCAGCGCTCGAGACCGAAATGGCGCGGCTATGACACCCAAACAGATAATGGACCACGGATTGAACGAGGGCGAAGACTGTTTCGCCATAGCCACGATTGTACGCACCGCTGGAACCACTTCAGCCAAACCCGGTGCCAAGGCGTTGATGCGCGAAGATGGAACGATTCTTGAAGGGTGGCTTGGTGGCGGCTGTGTACGCGGGGCGATCAAGGACGCGACCTTGAGGGCCTATGCGACAGGCCAGCCCCAATTAATCTCGGTCGCACCACAAGAGGACCTGACGGAAAAGGGCGTGCGTGCAGGCGATGACATTGGTGGCGTCCATTTTGCACGCAATGGATGCCCGTCCAAAGGTACCATCGACATCTTTATTGAACCTTACCTTCCCACGCCTGATTTGCTGGTCTTTGGTGAATCCCCAGTGGCTGAAAAGCTGATAGAGCTTGCTCCACAGTTTGGTTGGGCCGTCGCAACTGTTAGCGTGGATGCCCCTTTGGACGCACGCACACCTAATCGCGCACGGTATCTTGTGATTGCAACGCAAGGCCAAGACGATCTCGCCGCGTTGAAAACAGGGTTGGCTGATCCTACTGAATACGTCGCCTTTGTCGGCAGCACCAAAAAGTTTGCGAGTCTGTCAAAAAAGCTGATCGCGGCAGGTATCGATCCATCACTAATCGCAGCTGTCCGCGCACCCGCTGGACTGAATATTGGCGCTGTCACACCTACTGAAATCGCGCTGTCTATTCTTGCGGAACTGACACAGGTCAAACGTAATCTTTTCGTAAAAGTCGCCCGAAATGGATAGTTTTGGAGCGATCATTTTGGCTGCAGGTCTGTCGCGGCGCATGGAAGATTGCAACAAATTGCTGTTGCCGATCCACGGCAAACCGATGATCCAGCACGTCGTTGAAACCTACATTGCAGCCTTGAACGGTCAGGTATACGTCGTTACAGGATTTGAATCTGATAGAATCGAAGCCGCCCTTGACGGCTTGCCTATCCAGTTTGTTCACAATGCAGATTTCGACGCGGGGCGACCGTTTTCCGTCCGCGCCGGGCTTCTTAAGGCACGCGGCTCGGAGCACTATCTGATCGGGCTCGGCGACCAACCACAGCTGACAAAAGACGATCTTCGTGCTCTGATTGTTGCGCATTTGGCGGGGGATGTTCAGAAAATCTCAATCCCTCGCCAGAACACCACACGTGGCAATCCCATCGTTGTGCCCGCGGCCATGCGTGCTCGATTGTTGGCAGATGAGGCCAACCCTGGCTGTGGGAAATTCACACGGGCGCATCCTGAACTGGCCCAGCATATCCCAATGACACAAGCCGGCTTCTTCACTGACATCGACACGCCCGACGCGTTTGAGACCTTCGAGCAAATGATACTGCAAAAGGATCTGACATGAAAAAACTACGCACCTATCTTAGGGCCTTCCGCCAGAAATGGGCTCTCACCCCTGCGCAAGCTGAAACGCTTGCGTCCATTAAATTCCCCTGCTGTTAGGAAAATAATCTATGGAACTTAAAGACGAAATCATCATCAATGCGCCTATGGCCCGCGTTTATGAAGCATTGAACGACCCCGAGATCCTCCGCGAATGCATCCCTGGGTGTGAGGAACTGATCCAACATTCGGACACTGAACTTGATGCAAAGATCGTGCTGAAAGTCGGCCCAGTGAAGGCGCGCTTTAGCGGAGACGTTCAGCTCGACAAAAGTGGTGCACCAGACGCGTTTTCATTAACGGGACAGGGCAACGGCGGTTCTGCGGGACATGCCAAAGGCGGAGCAGATGTCACACTTGTTGCGGACGGTGACACAACAATTCTGAGCTATGACGCCAAGGCGCAAATCGGTGGTAAGTTGGCACAGCTGGGCAGCCGCCTTATCCAAAGTACGGCGAAAAAGCTCGCGGCTAAGTTCTTTAAGAAATTTGCCGAAGTGCTGGATGAAGAAACAGTTGGTTAATCCCATCACATATCAAGACCACGCGGTCGACGTTTTGGCGCAGGTTGCAACCTATGTGAAAACAAGGCAGCGTTTTGTGTTGGTTACGTCGGTGGATATCAAGGGCGGCAGCGCACGGGATCTGGGATCGCTGGCCGTCGTCAATGATACGGGTGAGATGACGGGCTATATGTCCAACGGCTGCATTGATCAGGATATCCTGCTTCAGGCATTGGAATGTTTACAGTCGGGATCAGCCCGTTTGTTGCGTTACGGAGATGGGTCACCCTTCTTTGATTTGACTTTGCCTTGTGGTGGGGCATTGTCGGTGTGGATAGACCCTGCACCCGACAAAGCGGCGCTTGTGGCGGCCTACACTGCCTTGTTGGCACGCGACCCCGCATCCCTGACGTTCCATCCCGAAGCGACTGACGTTGCTTTTGCCCCGATCACGATTTCCTATCAGCCAAAGTTGGCCCTTACTCTTGCTGGGCGGGGCGCTGTTTTTCGGGCTACCGCCAAAGTTGCTCATGCCATCGGATTTGATGTGACGGGCTTTTCCCCCGACATTCATGACCTCGCTGCAATCACGGCGTATTGTAAAGACGCCCCAACGCATGTGACGTCTCAGAGAAACATCACCACACTAGATCTGGACAAGGCCAGTGGCTTCCTGACTCTGTTTCACGATCACAATTGGGAACCTGCATTCCTTATCGCGGCGCTGGCGACCACGGCTGGATTTGTCGGGGCGTTAGGCAGCCAGAGAACCCACGCCGCTCGGCTTGCCCAGTTAGCTGACATGGGTGTATCGGATCGAGACCAGCAGCGCATTAAGGGGCCAATTGGCCTTGTACCTTCGCTGCGAAATGCCGACCTGATTGCAATCTCTGCGCTGGCTGAAATCGCTCAGGCCTTTGCGTATGACCAGCAATTGGTCGTTGACGTGGCATTGTCAGACAAACTTGACGGGCAAGCGGCTAATCCTTAATTCTGGTTGATGACAGCACATAATCCATTCAAATATTTCAAAACGTCTCCCAAAATCATTCGCTTGGCGGTTATGTATTACGTGCGTTATCCGCTGAGTTTCCGCCAAGTTGAAGATATCTTGCATGAACGTGGCATTGATATTTGCCATGAAACTGTACGGTTTTGGGTGGATCGGTTTGGTGCAAAATTTGCTAAGGAAATCCGTAAGAATAGGGCAGGGCACCATTCGAACTGGCAGTGGCACCTGGATGAAGTCTTTGTGAAAATAAACGGTGAGAGATTTTACCTTTGGCGCGCCGTTGATCACGAAGGCGAAGTTCTTGAATGCTTTGTTACAAAGCGACGCAACAAGGCTGCAGCGAAGAAGTTCCTGATAAAAGCAATGCGTAAACACGGCTCACCTAAGATCTTCACAACGGATAAGTTACCATCTTACGGTGCCGCTTTTCGTGAAATTGGCGTTGCGGATAGACAGCTTTGTGGAGGCCGGTCCAACAACAGATGTGAAAACTCACACTTACCGTTTCGACGGCGGGAGCGAGCAATGCAGTTATTTAAAACAGCAGCCACGCTCCAGAGGTTTGTCAGTTATCACAGTCAAATATACAACCACTTCAATCACGAAAGACATCTCGAAAACAGACAGACTTATAAGCAAAAACGTAAAACTGCTCTCACAGAGTGGTTCAATTTCTGTGCCGCATGATGATTGACTTGATGTGCTTTTTACGGGTATTCAAGTTTGTCTGACAACACCACCATTTCAATCAGGAGCGCCACTTCTATTCACGAGACAATTTCAAGTTCAATCGAACCGCCGCTCTTACTGAGTGGCGCCAATTATTGAGCGCATAGATTCAGGCTGCGCCAGCAATCTGATGTGAGTTCTCATTAGTCTGACAGCACCAACTGTGAGTTTAAGACTTTGTTCCGCGCCCTCAAGCCACTCAAAATCCAGCGGCAAGCCCGTCTTTGCGCGGATCAGATCCTGATGCATACCCGCCCTGAGGCAAGCGGCAAATCAATT
>Ga0255753_1000386_pt1 | contig 57537 bp, 33 predicted proteins | sample 041ome_10_FD_179953 | JGI IMG/M metagenome (GOLD analysis project Ga0255753, IMG submission 179953) | Coastal salt marsh microbial communities from the Groves Creek Marsh, Skidaway Island, Georgia - 041412US metaG (version 2) | ecosystem: Environmental > Aquatic > Marine > Intertidal zone > Salt...
CATTCTCCAAGCCGCTGTGTATTCATCTCTCACGTGGTGGTCCACAACTCTTCGAATGAAGCTCGTCGCCGCTTCGCCCATGTCACCATACCAGCCAAGTGCAAACGGCACGAACTCGCTCGTCAATAGCTTCATTCGAGATGTCGTGAAAGTTCTGTCCTCCGAGGCGATGGGGCATTTGGAACAGGTGTTTTCCGACTGCATCAAGGGCCGCAAAGTCGATTTCACCGTTCGTTGCATGCGACACCGCCGAGCGGATGTCGTTCGCCGCCTTCGCCAAGTACCCCAAAACCCAAAACCCTAAAAAAACCGAAACCGCGATTCAAGCAGACGACGTCGTCTGTCTCCTGTGTCGCCAGCACGGGGTGGGCCTCGTCGCCGACCTTGCTGTTGCTGCCGACGCCGAACGGGTCGAGCAACTGGCGAACGAACTTCGAAAACCCGAGCACGCGCTCGTTGTCCTCTGGCGAGATGCGAGACTCGAGATGATCGAATGGGAGGGGTCCGAACAAACACAAGTTCCGCGCCGCGTCGGTCGTTGGTGGCGCGGTGTTCTCGGCGACCGCGCCGAGCGCAACGGCGCTCGGCTGGCGGAACTCGAGGAGTGCGCGTCGCAAGACGCGGCGTTGAAGCGCGACCTCGACGAGCTCTTCGCGCGTACGCTCCCTCATCAGGTCGAGACGCTTTCGCGCCGAGTGATTATTCTGCACCGGCACGTCGAGTCGGCGTGCGGTGGGTACGTGCCGCGGGCGCACGACACGGCAGAGCTCGCCGGGTGGAGCGAAGAGGGAGCTCCGCCAGAGAAAGTGCTCGTGGGCTTTTGGTACCGTGACTTCGTCCGGCGCAAGATCGGCGATCGCCTCCGCGCGGCCGTCACGGAGCCGGCGGTTCTGGCCGCGCTCAACTATCTCGAGCAGCAGCCGCCACGACCTCACCGTCGCGGCGGCTGTCACCGTCGCGCGCGCCTCGCGTAGCAGCTTGCCCCGAGTAAAATACATACACAGAAGACATAAGCCGAAGACATAAGCTTCAAGATAAGCGTCAAGATAGCCTTTGTCGTATCCGCTCCTTTCATAGTCTCGCTGTCTGTACTCCCGGCGGTACTCGTCGCGTTCGTCGTTGAAATCGCGTCCCGGGGCACCGAATCTCGCTCGCTCGTGACGATCGTCTTCGCCGAATCGCCGCTTCATCGCTCGGTACGACGATGTTCCTTCCTAAGTGTCACACCTGCCTCGCGTCATCGCGCATCGTGCGTTAAAATGATCGTCAGCGCCTTGACACAATCAAGAAGTACTGCGCATCTCGTCAGCGCGCTCGCTCTCGAAACGTCGCGACGGGATGAAATACGAACCAAGCCACCGAGTGCGCGTCGTCAACCGTCTTCGAGCGCTGGGTCAGGCACGCAGCGCTAGCCGCGTCCACACCCGTGTGGTTGACACATTTGTATGAGGTTCTCGTTTATTGCGAAGCGAACGTCTGCGCGTCGCCGCCTACGCCACTCGCACGGCGACTATTTCTAAAGTCTTCGTGAACGCGCTTGTAAAACAGCAACGTCTCCTGCGACAGCGAGGCGCGTGAACGTTTCAGAGCCTCGACCACATCGTGCGGTTCAATCGTCGGCGGAGCGTTCGGCTCAGGCACGTCTTCGCCACGTTCAACCGCTGCAGTGTACGTCTTAAGGACTCGCGTCGCGGCGACGTTCGCGCACTCGCTCACAAACGCAGCCAAATCGGCGCCTGAGAAGCTTTCCATGCGCTCCGATTCGGCGATGGCGACCAAATCTACACCCGGTGCAACTTTAATCTCGCGCGTGAGTGTTCGAACGATCTTTGCGCGAGCGATCGCGTCTGGCATTGGCAGATACAGCAAGTGATCGAGACGCCCTGGACGTAAAAGCGCTGGATCGACGACGTCTGGGCGCGACGTGGCGCAGATGACGAACACGCCGACGAGCGATTCGACGCCATCCAACAGCGTTAAGAATTGATTGACCATGCGATCGGTCACTCCGCCGTCTGTCCCGCCTCGTCTCGGCACCAAGGACTCAAACTCGTCGAAGAAAAGCGCGCACGGCGCGGCGTCCTCCGCCCTCTTGAAAAGTTTTCGCAGTGTCGCTTCGCTTTCGCCGTAATACTTGGAAAACAGTTCCGGACCTTTAATTGTGATCGAGCGCAAACCCGCGTTGACTATCGCCGCCTTGGCCATTGCAGATTTGCCACTCCCCGGGGGACCGTAGAGGAGCACTCCAGTCGGTAAACGCAGGGGACACTGTGAAAAAATCTTTGGATGTCTCGCGGGAAGCGCGATGGCGTCTTCGAGAATTTGTTTGACCTCGTCGAAGCCACCGATTGAATCGAAGCCGTCGACGTATTCGTCAATGCCTTCGCCGTCGGGCCCATCTGACTTTGTCAAGGAAAGTTGATCGATCGGTGTGTAGCCTTTGAGCGCATCCTTGAGCTCGTTAGATGACACGCGAATACGCGAGCCGATAGCGCGGTGAGACTCGTTAGCTCGTACGCTAAGCGCGCGATCGATCTCCGACTCAATAGCTCGATCCATGATGATGCGCAAATCGGCGACGTCGAATCCATCCGTTCTCTGAGAAATCGCGTCGGCGACTTGTTCGTCGCAATCGACGCCTCGATGCGCGGCGTATGAAAGAATCACATCTTTTCGCGCATCCATGTTTGGCTTGCGCACTTCAAAGTCGTACTCAAACACGTCCTGCTCTCGAAGCGGCTTGCATAGGGCGTCTCGTTCACTCGCCGTCGCTATAAACGTCACCTCATCCGCATCCGCCATTTCGCTCATCGCGTCGGCGATAATACACGACAGATGATAACTATCGCTACTCTGACCTTCTTCGTCGGCGTCGGCGCCGCAAATTTTCTCAAGATTCAATAGATAGCATATCGACGGTTGCCTCGATTTTGCAGCTTCAAGACCAGCGCGCATCGCCTCCAACGCTTTGTAATGCGGCTTTGGAAGCTCGTCACACTTGATTTCGACGACGCCGCTCAATGCCTTGACATCGGTCGCCAAGTGTTTGCACAACGACTTTACAAGTCGCGAGCGTCCGCGACCCTTGGATCCAGTGACGAGCGTTCCTGCGCACATACCGATACCATATTCGTCTCTGAGCGCGATGGCGTCGAACCACAAGCTCGTCTTTAAATTTTTCAGAACGTGGTCCGTGTGCTCGCGGAGCGCCTCGCCCGGGATGTGCGCAAACTCGTCGTCATTTGGAATAGTCGGCCAAACCGTCACGCCCGGAGCTGGATTTCTCGTCGACGTCTTTCGAGGCGTTCGAATCGGTTCGCCGAGCTCGACGCGAATCTTTGACGACGGACCGGCCAAAAGACTTTTAAGCGACACTAGAATCGGTTTTTCGGGATTGCTCACTCGAACCGAAGCTGGATACTTCAGCTCGACTTCGAAAATCGCGTTCGCGCGATCGTCATTGTCTGGGACGTTCACGGCAACTCGAGTTTTTGAGTTGATCACGACCGCGCCGTCGACGCCGTCTTCCCGATCCAAAGTTGATTGCTCTCTCAACCATGCGATGAAGAGCGCTCGTGCGCTTTCGTCGTAAAACTCCGCGTGCGCTTTCGAGTCGAGATCCGCTCCGGGCGCGTTGAACCCGAGCGTCACTGCGTACACTGGTCCGAGTGCTCGAGCTATCGCGAGAATAGATCGCCTTTTGGTAAAAAGATCGTCGCCACTCGTCGACGCGGCGTTTTTGTCATCCGTGGTTTCGCTCGGAAACGCGGGCAACACTGGTCGCAGACGTGCGGTGAACGCTGTCGGTTCGTTCACGTCGTCTTCATCCACTTCTTTTATGCGAATCAAATCTCCCTGGAAAAGTTCTAGCGCGTTCGCCGCAGCTGCGCAAATCGCCACGTGTTGCGGAGCGACGACTTTGTCGTCGTCGACGACGATGACGCGCAGGAACAACGAAGTGACGTCGTCGTCTGTGCGGGAAAAATCAAACTCGCGCTCGAAAGAGTGCTTAAACGCACGCACGAGTGATCCGTGACGAATCTTATGCTCCTTTGCGGTCGCGCTACCCACCGTAATGGCCGTCGAGCGCGGTATTTCCAACTCTTGTTCAAACTCACGGCGCTCGTAGGAAACCGCACGTCGATGCGCGTCCAAAAGCTCCGCGCACGCCCCCGTGGGATGTTGTAGCCGCAATACCGTCGATGTTTTATTCTCGTCGAAGTTCTCTAACCACTCGCGCAAATCCAAGCCACCTACGAGATCTTCGTCGTCTGAATCCATCGTCGTAGACGCGCGCCACGGCTCGACGATGAGCTCGGTGTTTGCGGCTAAACGCGCGACTTCAGCGCTAGCGGGAGCGATCGACTGCACGCGCAAGAATAATGGCTTTCCTCCTCCGGGACCGTAAAATGGAACGGTCTGCCCGATCGCCGCAAGACCTATTTGCGACAATAGCGTGGCCTCCATCGCCTCGGCTTGAACGACGACAGCTTCCCAGTCGTCTGACGACAACGGCGCCACGGACACGCTCTCTGCCGTCGGAAGATCGGCGTTGAGTTCGTTGCCGAACGCAAAGCGGGCGTCGTCGCCATCCTTAATCCCGAGCGAGCTCGCCAAAGCGTGCGGCACGCCAATCTCTCGCGCGCTTTCGCCGCCTGGCGTGACTCCTCCAGCCCAAGCGAAGTGCAACACGCGACGGCGTCGGCGACTCGACTTCGAGTCCTCGAACTCTAAGACGACGTGACGAGGAAATTCGCCTCCGTGTGTTCTCGATCGCAGCGTGGCGGAGACCACGTCCGCGGGTAACTGCACGAAAGCGGACCTGTCGTGCACGATTTTGACTCGTCGACGGTCGTAAGCGACGTCGTACCCGGCAAAAGCTACGTCTCCACCGTCTTCCACGCGCATGAGTGCCGAGTTAATAAGACCACTTAGATGCGTTCTTCTCCGCCTGCAATTGCGCCGGCGTCTTAACCACCAAGTTAATAAGACCACTTAGATGCGTTCTTCTCCGCCTGCAATTGCGCCGGCGTCTTAACCACCGGTTTCGCGCGTTTTTTTGGCTTCGGGCCGCGATTCGCTTCGCCGAGCTCGACGCCTTCGGGCGCCTTCAATAAGCGAAACGTCCCCCCCGACGCGGTCGCGCGTCGACTGAACTCGAGCTCGTTCTTCTCGTTTACTTGCCGGGTGATGTCGGCGTTTTGCTTGTGCCTCGAGACTACCGACGCCGTGCTCGACGGCGAGAAAGCAAACTTGCCCTTCCTTTGCTTGATGATTTTACCGTGTCGATTCGCGGCGACCTTCTTCGTTTTGCCCGCCCCGACGCGCCCGGTCGCTCGCTTCGCCTTCGACTTTAACGTCTGTCCTTGCGGCATCAACGCCAACGTGAACCCACTTCGCGGTGTGACGCGCGCGAACGACTCGAATCGAATCGTTTCGAAATCGTTCCTGATTGACGCGTTCGCTTTTTCGCTTGTTTTTCTCCAGCCGCCGCTCGGGTCGATGTTCGGGCGCACCGCACACGACGACGCGCGTGACGACGACGACGCGCGCGAGTGCGTGGTGACGAGCATCGTCGTCGACGTCTGCATCCGTCCATCGGGCTTCGCGGCGACGCGCGCCGCGCCGGGAAACGTGCGAATCGTCGTCCAACGATCCGCGTCAGGTCGTTGAAGAGAAAGGCACGTCAACCGGGCGATTGAATCGCGCGCGCGAGCGACAGCGTCACGGACGGTGGTCGTGATGACGAAGACGACGCCGGTAATCATGGAGACGGTGAACGCGACGAAAGTGGCGCCAACGACGACGCACACGACGAAAACGAAGGCGCAAAAGGCGCGGAAAACGACACAGACACAGAGGCAGACGCAGTCGCCGGCGACGGGGAAGCGACGACGAGGAAGACCACCGACGAGCACGAAGCGAGTGATGATCAACGATGACTTGGGACAAATGAGAATCGGCGCGATGTTACCGATGGGAATACCAGGGATGTCCACGCCTCTAACGAACGCCATGATGGCGTCGGCAGCGGCGGCCTACGCCAGTCAGTTACAAGCGGCGTTTAGCGCTTCGACGAGCTTTTACGCGCCGCACGCGGGAGCGTTTCGGTCGAGTGCAGACGTGATGGTGAACGTGAATGGAACGTGCGCGACGGATGATAACACGTCGATGAGAAATCATTACTTCGCTTCACCGAACGGGGATCCTGTGAGCGCGGCCGCGACGTTCGCGCACAGAATGATGATGTATCAACGCACCGCCTACGGAACGCTCGGTCAATACTACGCCTCCGAGGCACGTGCGATCCGCGATGCGCGAGGGACGTACGCCCAGTCGCACATGAACCAAACAACGAATCGAAATGCGGCGCAGCTTGTCGCTGCGGGCGAGTGTGCTAGAGGACGCGCCTCGATCGCGGGCGTCGATGGTGGCAAAGGAGAGCCCAGCGCGTCACAGAAGCAATGGCCGATCGTTCCTCAGGTATCGACTGCTATTTGCCCTCCTAAGAGTGATCTCGTTCGATCAACGCCACCGGGCGCGTTCGGTCGTCCTCAAGCGGTGAATGCGGGCGTACAGGAAGCGTCTGCGGCAAAAACAAAGGCGAAGAAGGCGGCTGAAGAGAATGCGAGCGGCAATGAAGACTCGCGGTCGTCCCGAGACGACCCTGAAGCCGCAGCTGCGGCTGCTGAGGCGGTGGTGAAGCGCGTCAACGAAGCGAAAGCGCTTTTAGATCCATCGGCGGAGTTATATCGCGGCGAACACGCAAAACTTCGATCGCGTGGGCAACGTTCGAGCGCGCCGAGTCCTGAATCTAGTCTTGGCGCGCCAGTTGCCGACGGACAGCCTGAACACTCCGAGGCGCTTGGATCGAAAGGTTCGAAGAGTGCCGCTGCTTGAGCGCTTCGATTCGCACGACGCGCTGGAACGAATGCAACTTTTTGCAGAGCGCGCGCAAATAACAGCGAACGGCTCCATGTACACTATGTTTTGTAATATTCAGGTACTTATTACTCGCCGTTCGAGCGCGCTATCGTATACACGCGTCGGTGCGTTGCAACGCGCACGAATCGCAAAGTAATCTGCGCGCGTCTGTTCTGATGGATTTCACCTCAGCCTCACCAGTCGTTGTAGTGAGGAGGGGCGGCCGCCACTCGACGTCGCGCCCGACGCCACGGATGACGACCACCGATCGCGTCGCGCCCGGTGGTGATGCGGGCACGGCGAACGCACCGACGAAGGACGCACGTTTACGCGCGCGAATCGCCGAACTCGCCGCGCTCGGGCGCGCGAACGACGTCGATGGTTTCGTGGCAAAATTCGTGCCGAAAGACTGTGAGGTCGAGGACGTGGTGGAGTTTACTAGATCGTTGCGCGAGGATGGCGAGCGGTGGGAACTTTTACGTAGCGAGATCGATGCTATCAACGCAGGCGCGCCGCGCGCGCGATTGATCGCGGGTGATGAGATGAAACGCGCGGAATTTCGGTTTGAGATGCCAAGGCGAGACGGAGAAGACCTGGTCATCAATCGCGAAGTCGCGTTCGTCAACTACGCCGAAGACGGCGAACCGAGCGACTGGCGAGCTGAGGGTTGATGGATACACGGTACCGGTATCTTTCTAAATAAAACACTAGCTAGCACTCTGTTTCGTTCAAAGGTTCGGATGCGCGACGTGAAACGCAATCGGCTCGAGCTGACGCGTCGGATCGAGAGAGCGCGCTAGCGGCACCGCGAGGGTGTCGTAGTTGTGCTTCAGCAAGCTACCCACTTTGCGAAATTCTTTTACCCACGCCGTGGCGGCGGCTGAGATTCGCTTGGCCTTTTCAGGGTCATCCCTCACTTCTTGAACGAGCTCTTCAAAGTTACTGAAGTCCTCCTTCAAGGGATAGTAGTGTTCGTACGGCTTGAGCAGATCAAAGTACGAATCCTTCATCGACGTGACGTGATGAAAGAGGACCCCGGGCATGGCAAGCTTGGGGATGACTCCACTCCACGTCGTCCCACCGCCGCCGCCAAGATCTAACTGATAGCGATACTTGCCAAACGTATCTTCTTCGATGTGCTCCCTCGTGTCCAAATCAAGCGGACCGGCAGCGTGACCCCCCCCCCAGTTGAAAAATTTGGCATCGATGAGCGATGAGTTTAACTTACTCATGAGCACCGCTTTCATTCGCGGCCCGATTCTATTGCCGGCGATCAAAGATTTCATTTTGCCTTCCCTGTCTGCCGAAGACGCGATTTCGTTGAAGAAACTCTCCCCTTCCGGCTTCGAATTTGGCCATTGACCAGAAAGGAATACGTAATCGCTCCCTCGCCAGATGGCTTTGTCGATCAAGTTGTCCCATTCGTAATCACTCTTATTCTCCATGGCATCAATATTGAAAAGCCCGTAGTATCTGCAGTCCAAACTGGCCGCACTGCTTCCAGCACTGCGATCGCACTTCGACATGTCGTCTTTCGTCGACGGCATCTCCAAAAACTCGCACGTAGGTTCCATATCTGGCGTAACATCGAGAGTAGGCGACGGTCCCAACGTCTTATCGATGTCCATGCAACCGATCAGTACGAGTAAAGTCGCCGAGTGCATCGTCGGAAGCGTCGCGTTGTTAACTGGAGAACTTCCGAAAGCGTATATCGTGTCCCACTTTTCAAAATCACAGTGATCCTTCGCATATCCATGCGCACTGCACGGTGTGTGCGGACAATCGGTAGATGTGAAGAGTATTTCGAACGGCGCCGATCCCGGGGTCAGCCTCGACGGGTAATACCTTTCGATCGTTCTTTGTAGTAGAGCACCGGACCCCTTGTCTCGAGATTTTCCAGCCCCTGGATGTGTGCGAAACCCGTTCGTCGGATCCCACTTCAAGCTCCCGAGTCCATTCCCGTACTGCCGAACTGTAATGTCACGATACCCACCGCGCAATAAATTGGACGTCCCCGCGTACGCGACGAGCGCGGCCGAAACGAGCGCAGACGCGACGTTCAACACCCTTCGGCCGGTCCGCGCGGAAACGAACGCGCGCGGACCTAGGACCGCTGCATCCAAAGCCGACGAAGAGTCGCGCGTGGTAGTAGTGTCATTCTGCGCGTCGTCATCGCCCGTTCGCGACCGCGCGACCAAAGGTTCGCGCTCGGTGACGTTCATCGCGCGTCGGACTCCGGGCGAGGCTGTGAGTGTGGTCGGTGGCGACGTTGAAGGCGACGCGAGGCGAAGGGAACGAAGGAACGACCTTTATTACACATGAAACGATGAGCAATGGTGTTGTACAGGATTCAAATCGCACCGCGAGCGTTCACGCGCCCCGCGCGCCCGGTCGCCGCGACGCGGTCGAGAGCGCGTTCACGTCGCCCCCGCGCGTCCCGCGGCGGCGGCCGCCGTGGCTTGTGCACCGGCTGGCTGCTTTGAACTCACAGTGCTCTACTTCTGTCGGTAACGTCACGTACACTAATAGCTTGAGCATAGCTAGCACTCTGTTTCGTTCAAAGGTTCGGATGCGCGACGTGAAACGCAATCGGCTCGAGCTGACGCGTCGGATCGAGAGAGCGCGCTAGCGGCACCGCGAGGGTGTCGTAGTTGTGCTTCAGCAAGCTACCCACTTTGCGAAATTCTTTTACCCACGCCGTGGCGGCGGCTGAGATTCGCTTGGCCTTTTCAGGGTCATCCCTCACTTCTTGAACGAGCTCTTCAAAGTTACTGAAGTCCTCCTTCAAGGGATAGTAGTGTTCGTACGGCTTGAGCAGATCAAAGTACGAATCCTTCATCGACGTGACGTGATGAAAGAGGACCCCGGGCATGGCAAGCTTGGGGATGACTCCACTCCACGTCGTCCCACCGCCGCCGCCAAGATCTAACTGATAGCGATACTTGCCAAACGTATCTTCTTCGATGTGCTCCCTCGTGTCCAAATCAAGCGGACCGGCAGCGTGACCCCCCCCCCAGTTGAAAAATTTGGCATCGATGAGCGATGAGTTTAACTTACTCATGAGCACCGCTTTCATTCGCGGCCCGATTCTATTGCCGGCGATCAAAGATTTCATTTTGCCTTCCCTGTCTGCCGAAGACGCGATTTCGTTGAAGAAACTCTCCCCTTCCGGCTTCGAATTTGGCCATTGACCAGAAAGGAATACGTAATCGCTCCCTCGCCAGATGGCTTTGTCGATCAAGTTGTCCCATTCGTAATCACTCTTATTCTCCATGGCATCAATATTGAAAAGCCCGTAGTATCTGCAGTCCAAACTGGCCGCACTGCTTCCAGCACTGCGATCGCACTTCGACATGTCGTCTTTCGTCGACGGCATCTCCAAAAACTCGCACGTAGGTTCCATATCTGGCGTAACATCGAGAGTAGGCGACGGTCCCAACGTCTTATCGATGTCCATGCAACCGATCAGTACGAGTAAAGTCGCCGAGTGCATCGTCGGAAGCGTCGCGTTGTTAACTGGAGAACTTCCGAAAGCGTATATCGTGTCCCACTTTTCAAAATCACAGTGATCCTTCGCATATCCATGCGCACTGCACGGTGTGTGCGGACAATCGGTAGATGTGAAGAGTATTTCGAACGGCGCCGATCCCGGGGTCAGCCTCGACGGGTAATACCTTTCGATCGTTCTTTGTAGTAGAGCACCGGACCCCTTGTCTCGAGATTTTCCAGCCCCTGGATGTGTGCGAAACCCGTTCGTCGGATCCCACTTCAAGCTCCCGAGTCCATTCCCGTACTGCCGAACTGTAATGTCACGATACCCACCGCGCAATAAATTGGACGTCCCCGCGTACGCGACGAGCGCGGCCGAAACGAGCGCAGACGCGACGTTCAACACCCTTCGGCCGGTCCGCGCGGAAACGAACGCGCGCGGACCTAGGACCGCTGCATCCAAAGCCGACGAAGAGTCGCGCGTGGTAGTAGTGTCATTCTGCGCGTCGTCATCGCCCGTTCGCGACCGCGCGACCAAAGGTTCGCGCTCGGTGACGTTCATCGCGCGTCGGACTCCGGGCGAGGCTGTGAGTGTGGTCGGTGGCGACGTTGAAGGCGACGCGAGGCGAAGGGAACGAAGGAACGACCTTTATTACACATGAAACGATGAGCAATGGTGTTGTACAGGATTCAAATCGCACCGCGAGCGTTCGCGCGCCCCGCGCGCCCGGTCGCCGCGACGCGGTCGAGAGCGCGTTCACGTCGCCCCCGCGCGTCCCGCGGCGGCGGCCGCCGTGGCTGTCGTCGTCGCCGCCGCCGACTTTCCGAAACTCGTCCAACCTCCCAATTGTGCCTTCACGTGATCTTCCACAGATTTCGCATTCGTCGTGAGCACGTACGCGAGCGTCAGCATCGAAGCCCCGACGACGGCGGCCAGGACCAGGCTCACCGTCAGCGCCCACGCGGCTTCGCGGCGGCGATTCTGAAGTAAAGGCGTGGACTCATCGCGCCCGTCACCGCCGATCGCCGCCGCGAGCGTCCCGTAAGATTTCTTCATCGCTCCCACGCGCGCCGTCCTCGTTCACGCGCGCCGTGGCCGCAGATCGTCCACGCGTGTGTGTTTTCGACACGATCGGGGTGTTACGATGTTCTTCGACACCCGCGGCGCTCGATGCGCGCGGCTTCGCGCGCGTTCGCAGCACGCCGCGCGCGCTCGAGGGATCGCTCGTCGATCGCGCGCGCCGAAGCGTTCCGCGTCGTCGTCTCGCGCGCCGCGCGTCGCGACGCGCGCGTTCGGTCGTGACGTCGCGACTGTGAATATACACGGTGCGTGACGACATCGCAATACGTGCTGCGTTTCGATAAAAAATTCTAGGGTTCGGCCAACGCCGGGACGCGCTCGAAATCGCGATCGCGCGCGTTCGTTTTCGTTTTCGTATCGATACGGTGTATCTCTGCGCGCCGCGTCATACACGCACTCGACGCGCACGATGTTCGCCGCTACCTCGCAGACCACGATCCTCCGCGCGGTGCGTAAAACTCGTTCCCTCGCGTCGACGCCGCGCGCGCGAGGCTTGGACGCCGCGCGCGCGCGCGCGACGAACCCGAGGCCGAGACGGTTCGACGCTGCGTCGGATCGCGCCTCGATCGACGAGTGATCGCTCGGCGAGCGTGGGCGCTTTGATGGCGCTGACGACGCGCGCGATGCTTCGAACGCCGACTGACGATCACTACGAACGATGTTCCGAACCACAGACGGCCAAGCCGACCAACGCGCGACGCTCGCGCCGCGTCGCGACCGCGGCCGCGGCGGATAAGCAGGAGTCGCGCCGCGCGGCGCTCGTCGCCTTCACCGCGGGTACGTACGATTGTCGCCACGCGCGCGAAACTCGGCTTTCGACGCGATGAAAAGTTTGAGACGCCAGAGTGCGCTCGCCATCGACGAACGAAGGCGATGCTCGAGTGTTATATCAACGACTGACGACGAACTCGACGTTTCCTCGACGCAGCGGCGTCCATGGCGGCCAAGTCGGCGTTGGCCATCACCATTCCGTCCCAAGCCAGTAGCGGCGGTCTCGGCCGCGAATCCGGCATCGCGTTCTCCTCCACGCAAGCGTCGAGCTCTGGTTACACGTTGGAAGGCACGAAGAAGACGGGCATGTCGGTGAAGACGAAGCGCGGCACCCTCGCGTCCGTCCGCGCGGCCGCCGAGGCGGAAGTTAACGCGCCCAAGGCTGCGGCGGCGAAGCCGGCGAAGGGTAAGAAATAAGAGGATAGTGAGGACGGTGGTCGCTACTACGTCTTTCCACTTAGATGCTACAAAAGACTATGCTAATGTTTGTAGGAGCAACAGGCGTGACCTAATAAATATTACTCATCACGACGCCGTCTCGGACCTAATATCCGATACCCCCGTCGTCCCGCGATCCACGCACGTGCGCAAGTAATGAGTGTACCGCCTCGCACGATGCAAAAATGCTCGCATGAAGTGGAAACGCGCGAAGAAGCGCCATGTTCAAGCCTCGAAACAGCACCATCGGTCCTTCGCGCGAGACAGATTTCATCGCGCAATCGAGAACGCCTGAGTACACACCGGGCGCCGCGGCTTGAATCCTACTCTTAGTGACATCCAGCGGATACGTCAAGAGCCATTGGACCGCACCGGCGCTTCCGCCCGCGACCACGATAGCGGCGGCTCGCGTCGACGGCGGCGCGTCTCGAGCGTCGACGCCATCTCCGCACAACTTTCGCATACACACGCTCTTCAAACGGTCGTACGTAAGAAAGTACACAGCACACTGAGGGATCTCTCGCGCGATCGTCGCTCCGGTACCGGCGAATATTCCCTTCATCACGCCATGTTCTCGCGCGAGCGTAAACGCCGTCGAAGTCGCGCTACGATATCGCCCGCTGTCGCAATCCACGACTTGTTGGATCGTTTTCAATCTCTCAGCCGGGCCGCGCACGAAGCTTGACACTAAACCCGCAGATGCTCCGCTGACCACTCCTGCAAGCGTGGTAGATGCCGCCTCGGCTCCGAAGGCTTCTTCTATCGAGTCACGTACGTACGCGTTGGTGCTAAACGCCACGGCGTTGATGGCGCCGTACGCTAACATCGGCGCCGTGAGACCGCGATACAGACCACGTGCACCGTCCTGTGCCACCAAACTTTTCGCCACACACATCGCTCCCCTCGTCGTGTTCACCATCGCCGTCGTCACGGCCGGCGCCGGCGCTTGGAGTCGCGCCTTCACAGTGTCCAGCGGGTGCACCAACGCCAATCCAACCATGCCCGCAACTTGCCCGGCGATGGCGTGATCGTATGCGCTCACGTGTCTGTGTTCCATCTTTGGAGACTCAGCTCGCGCACGTGCGCCGAGCGTGGAGGTTGATGCGTCCGACGTCATCGACCGTCCGGCGGCGCGCGCGATGTCGTCGTTGAGCGTCAGTTCTCGCGTCGTCATCGACGCCGGCGTCGACGCGGACGAAACATCGATCGCAGACATGTCGCGCGCGCGAGCACGCGTGTGCGCGCGCGAGCACGCGACGTTCGCGCGTCGCGATGCGGCCGATGGACTGCGAGCAGGCTCATCTTGAATCTCTCGATTTTATCCTGTGCCCCGAACAGGTGGAGGTGGAAGTATTACATGTATTGCACGTTTGTGTTGCACGCGTCGACCCACGCGTCATCGTTCACGCGCGACGCGCGTTTCGCACTCATTCTATTCAATCGTCGTCGCATCAGAACGTCGTCTCCGGAGGCCCGCCGCGTCGGAGGAATGACAACCAACGCACCGACTCGAGCCTCTTGACGAGGGAAGCTTCAAAAGCGCGCTCGCCGTGATTTGTCACGAGCGACCACGAGCTTTCGTCCGGGATGATTTCTTGAAATAAAAGATCGACATCGCCCTCGTTATCAACGACGCGCATAGACTTGCCCTCGATCTCGCTCAACGTTTTAATCTGCAGCGACATCTTCTGCGAGCCGGGGCCGAAGACGCACGCGACGTCCGCCTTCGTGGTGTGCGCGGGTACGCGAACCTTAAGAGTCACTTCTTCGTCGTCTTGACTCCATTCGAAATCCTGGTGCGGACCCGGGCGCTGCGAAGGATCTAAGGGCGCCTTGGGCGCGGCTTCGGCGTCTAAGTCTACCGCGCCTTTGGCCTTGAACTCGGCCATGGTGCGCGCGATGTCGCCGACGTTTTCTTGGCGTTCGACCGCCAACGTCTTGGCCTTCATTATCCACGCCGCATCGCTCGAGCACTCGTCCAACGTGAAATCTAATCTTTTGAACTGATCGTCGTCGTCGAATATCCGCGCTATGAACGCGTCACCGAGTACTTGCTGCGGTGACCCCGCCTCGGCGCTCATGCGACTCGCTCGCACGTTGGTCGGCAAACCTTTGGATATTCCTCGATCGTCCACGTACATGTTCACGTGCACGAACCCGGTTTTTTTCGACCCGGGCAATAAAGGCACGGGTTGCGCCATCTGCATCGACAGCGCTGCCGCCATCATATCGTCCGACAGCGTCTTCGCGCCGCCGCCGCCGCCGCCGTCGCCGTGGCTCTCCAGCTGCGCCTTTAGTATTTCCTTTTGTTTCGCCTCGTCTCGTCCGTGCGCGCCGTCTTTCGCGCCTTCGACGCGAAAGTGTAGGCGCAGCGCGTCGAGCAAGCACTCCATCTCTCGTTCGCGCGGGATGACCATCACGCGCTCCTCCATAGCGCGCGTCTCGTCCCACGGCACGAACACGTAGCGAAACGCCAACCGATCGACGCTGACGTCGTCGTTCGCGGTGCCGAGCAATCCGCGCGCGATTCGATCATCGCTCGCGTTCGTCGTCATCTTCACCCCAGCGCGTCGCGCAGTGTCGCATCGGTCCGTCGAGCGTCGCGTCCGCGCACGGCGCGCAGCGGCGCGGGCGAGCGTCACGTCGCGACGCGCACGGACGCGGCACGCGCGCGCGGTGCTCGGACGGCGCCCGGACGCGACCAGACGCGCGCGACCGCGAGTCTCGTCGTAGTCGCGCGAGAGAGAGAGCTCGAGCGCGCGCGCGCGTTCGCGTGCGCGGTCGTTCGTTCGTTTGATTGATATTTGGATTAGATTCGACGTCGGTCGTTTCGTCGAGGCGCGCGCGCGACGACGACGGCGACGAACAACGTCGAGCGGTGACGATTGATCGCTCGAGCGGACGCGGGACGAGCAGCGGGAGTGCGGAAACGCGGCGAACGAGCGCGATGGCGTCGGCGAGCGCGAACGCAGGCGCGGCCGCTGCGCCCGAGCGCACGCTCGGCACGGTATTTCGCAAGGTATTGAAGACGCTTTGGGTGCTTTTGTGCGCGCTGATCGTTATAGCTCTGCCATTCGTGTCTTACGACATGAAGAAGCATGATTATCAGACGCATTACATCGCGTGGTTCATCGCGTTTGTCTTCGTCGCGTTGTCGTTGCCAATCACGCTGTACGAAGTGACGCAGCACCTGGAGAATTATCGTGCGCCGAGATTACAGCGACACGTGATCAGAATATTGTTCATGGTACCAATTTACGCCGTGAACGCGTGGTTGGCGTTGAGATTCAGGTCGAACACGATTATTTTCGATACGGTTCGCGAGTTTTACGAAGCTTACGTCATCTACAACTTTTACACATATTGCATCGTGTATCTTCAAGAGTTTTGTTCACCTGGGCTGTCGTACATCGTCGCGCGTAAGGCGACACAGCCGCACATTTGGCCGCTGAACTTGTTCCTGCGCGCACCCAGAATGGGTGAGCCTTTTCTGCGACTTTGTCGGCACGGGGTGATCAACTACGTCGTCGTGCGACCGGTGACGAGCGCGGCGGCGTTCATAGCCGACGGCAATGGCGTGTACGGTGAAGGGCAAATCTTGAATCCATGGGTGGCGTATCCTTACTTGGTTTTCATTAACAACTTGAGTCAGGCGTGGGCGATGTATTGCTTGATTTTACTGTACAAGGTGATGTACCGAGAATTGGCCCCGATAAACCCGTTTTGGAAATTCGTCAGCGTCAAAGCCGTGGTCTTCTTTTCCTTTTGGCAATCCATGGCGTTCGCGGTGCTCGTGAAGACGGGGATTATTTCCGCCGACGATCAAGCGTGGGCATCCGATTACGACGCCGCGGAGTTGGCGAACGGTATTCAGGCGTTTTTCATCTGCATAGAGATGTTCTTCGCCGCCATCGCGCACTCGTACGCGTTCCCACCAGAAGAGTACAACATGGGCCAAGCCGCGGCTCCACAGAGGAAGTTTAGCGAAAACATCATCGAACTTTTCGATGTGCGTGATGTGTACCAAGACATCAAGAACTTTTGGCAGCAACATCGAGATAGACTGACGGGAAACTACAATCCTGGTGTCGCTTCGCCCGTACCGTTGCATCGATCGAATATCGCTCGAGATCGTAGGCACGAGGATCAAGGTGATCGAGCGATGATGGACATGAGCGCTGGACATGGTAAGTCACTAGAAGAAATCGAAACCGAAACACTGCTCTCGCACGCCGTCGGCGACGATCAGTTTGAACTCGTTGTGAGTAGCGGCGCCGATGGTGACGAAGCCATCGTCATCGACAGCGTTTCCTCCGACGGAGGATTACTTCCACTCCACGCCGAGCGCGCTCGTTCGCACGATGCCTAGGATGAATCGTAGTTCACGCACCATTAGCACAATTAATGTAACTTCTAGGCTCAGCATTCTGTTCCATCTGACAACCGGAGAAGCCAACCTCTAACCGCCGAGGCGCCGCACTCCATGACTGGTCACACCGACGCGGTCGTGGAGCGCAATTTCAACCGATGGCTCGAGCGCGTCCAAGATAACCCCGTGCGCTTTCTCTCGCGTGCCGAGAACGACGAAGGTTCGGGCGTCTCGCGCGCGTTTTTCCTCGACGTCCGCGATGCTCAGCACTTTGCCTCGACTCGACTTCGATGGTCCTCCAACGTCCCTCTGCGCGCGCTAGACGAAGGTGCGGCGTATTTAATACCTCCTCGTACCGCGCGCTTCGCGCTTATTTGCGACGCCGACGCCAACGTGGACGAAGCTGCGAAGAAATTCGAGAGCGACTTCAAAGGCGTCGCGTGGTCGCTCGAAGCTGCGTTCGCGGGGACACCGGCGTTCTTCGACGCGTGTGCTGCGATCGACGAAAGCGACGCCACAGAGTCAAAATATAATGGGTTGTTTGAAGTAGTTCGCGGCGGTGGTACGCCCGCACCTCGCGATCGACTTCGACTTTGGCAGCCGTCGCCGGAACTCGCGAGGTGGTTGCCGAGCGTCGAGCGCAAGATGGATGCTTTCAAAGACGGCAGGCGACCGACGTGCTTGGACGTGGGATCAGGCGCGGGACGAGATGCAGTGTGGGTGGCGAGTCGCGGATGGAACGTCGTGGCGATCGATAACGATAAAAGGGGATTGGATCGGTGCCGCTCTTTGGCAGAACGACACGGCGTCGAGGCGAGCGTTCGAACGCTCGATTTAGATTTGAACAAGCGTGCGTCCGAAGAGACGCTCGCTACAATCGACAAAATACTCGCACTTGAGTCATGGTCGCCCGTTTTAGCCGTATACGCGGTGAGATATCTTCATAAACCGTTCGTACGAGACCTGCCACGGATGTTGCCGAACCGAAGCGCGGTGTTGTGGTTTCATTTCATGCGGGGATGCGAGCGCACATCCGTCGGACGACCGACGAAAGACCGCGATTTGCTCGAGCCAAACGAGCTGCGTGACGTATTCGCACTCTGGGATGTCATCATCGACGAAGTAGTGGAGCTACCAGATGGGCGGCCGGTGAGCTCGTTTGCGGTGGTACGCGGTGAAAAGGAGGTGTAAATTTACAAGGTGTAATGAACGGAAAAGTAGCTAGCTTGATAAAACCTTAAGTGAACCCGAAGCGTTCTCCTCGCCCGGCAATCGCTTCTCGTTGTCGTGCATGATGAGCACGAAGAGATTACCCTTGTCGCCTCGCGAAACGCGCACTTCGTCGTCGACGTAAGTAATGTCCAACGCCCCTCGCGCTCGCTCGGGTGCGGTGACTTTAATCAAACCACCAAACACAAAAAACTTCTTAAACTGTACCTTGACCGCGGAATCGCTCGTGGGCGTCAACTCTGCGGCTACGGCGTTGTAAAACGGCCACGTCTCGCGATTTCGAGCGCGCAACGACTCGGCGTCGATTGTTTGGTAAATCTTCCCGCTCGGGCGTAAAAAAGCCGGCTTTTTCGTACCTAAAATGCTCTCAGACGTCGTGTAAACCAATTCCCACTCGCCGTTGATGCACGGTGCGGCGAGTGATTTCGGGTTTGGATTGAGCGCTTCGAGCGCTGTTGCCAGAGCGTCCACGTGAGCTTTTTCCTCATCGCTCGCCTTCACCCCGCGCTCGAGCGGTTCGATCGCGCTCAGCAGCGCTCTCTTCGCATCCTCTCGCGCTTGCGCGTCGGGCGCCGATGCAGTCGCTCTCGTCAACGTCTTTCGCGCCGTCGATGTTGTCGAAGTCGTCAACTTCTGCGTCAACTTCGGCGTGTTGGCCGACGACGAAGACGCCGTGCCGCCACGCGTGCGCGCACCGATGGAGCGTGGAGCGACGTTCATCGTCGTTACCGTCATGGCGCGCATCGTGCTCGAGCGTCGCGTTCGACAGTGAGGAACGGCGTGCGGAGCGGTGCGGTGCGGTGAGGATAATCTTCTACTTCGTGGTATCACACAAGAATTGGTTAAATTGATTTTACGTCACGAGCGGCGAGCGAAAAGCGAACATCTGTCTAGCAACAATTAAGCTTCATCGACGCTCATCACAACGCCTTCGGCGGCTTGCATCTTCTCTCTGAACTGGCGACCCATGTCCTCAGCGGTCTCGAACACCGCGGCGGGGTTGCGAAGCATGTCGCCGTGGTTTTGCTCAAGCTTCTTCGTGCTGAGCGACAAACGGCCTTTCTCGGCATCCTTGGACATGACCAACACCTTGATGCGGTCACCCGGAGAAAGCACGTTTTCGACGGCGACGATGCGCTCGTGCGAAATTTGAGAAATGTGCAACAATCCACTCTGACCGCCGACGTCCACAAACGCGCCGTACGGCTTCACCGCTTGCACCATGCCCTCCACGACGTCGCCAACCTCTAAGCCTTCCGCGGACACCATGTCCGTCGCCAACCGATGCGAAAGCACGAGTCGGTTCTTCTCCTCATCAACCTCGATAAACTTGAACGGCAATTGTTGACCGATCAACTCCTCGCGGTTGAGCGTCCGCACGCCGATGTGGCTTTGCGGCACGAAACCGCGAAGCTTTTCAACTTCAACGAGCAAACCGCCACGGTTAACGCTCAAGACCTCACCAGTGAGTGCGGCATCATCCGCCTGCGCCTCGCGGCAGCGATCCCAAGCCTTCGCGAGCTCCATGCGGCGCACCGAGAGCGTCATGCAGCCCTCGCCGTTGTCGTCCTGAATGATTTCGAAGTCGTAGTCGCAATCGATGTCGAACACCGCCGCAGCCTGCGTTTGCACAAAAAACATCGCGCGCGTGATTCGTCAGTCTCGGCGTCCCTGGTATCGTCGCAATTTCTCCCTCGTTCGCGCTGGATCGCCGTCGTCTCTCTCTCGCGCGGCGACCTAAAAGCCCTAGGTTTTATCCCGTGCCGTCGCGTCGCCGTCGTTCGTTGCGATACGATGCGATCGCGCCCGCGCGCGCGCGTGGCGACGAATAAAACGAATATATACTCACGTTGCGCACGTTTCCGAGCGATGCCTCGGACGTCGGGCACAAAGCCTCGCTCTTCGCCCCGATTTCAACCCACGCCCCTTTCGCGTCGCACGCCTTGATTTTCCCGCTGATGACGTCCCCGACCTTGTAGTTGTACTGGTACTTGTCCAACAACGACGCGAACTCGGTGTACGCCGCGCCGGTCTTCCCGACGTCCACGTCCTCGCTCACGATCGCCTTGCGAACGATCGCGCGCGCGGGCGCTCTTTGCGCGCCGTGCGTCGAGCGCGACGAGACGAGGCTCGCGCGTCGCGCGCTCATCATGGAGGTGTGCGTCGTCGTCGTGGCGAGCATGGCTGATACGAACGAACGAAAACTTGTTTCGATGTGCGTCACCGCGCGCGGCGAGGCGTCGACGTGTGCCGACCGCGCGGGCGCCGAATCGCGTCCTCGCGGCGGCGAGACGTCGAAGCCCCCATCGCGGGCGGCGGGGATGGTGGGGGAGTGTGATGGCTTTATTTTGTGTCATTATGCGTACACGGAGGCGATCTGTGAGATAAGTACGTCATAAATCACGTCACGACTGAATACACACATACGCGTACAGACGTCGTTATCGGACATTCGGCGCGACGGTGGATTCTCGCCTCGACGCAATCGCGCGCTGCACAGGACGAAGTGCGTCGCACGTGAAACGCGCGAGATGTCCACGGCGGCGGCGCGCGCGCTCGCGGCAGTCGTCGATGCAGAACGGAGCGGTACGTCGAGGGCGCGGCGCGACGCACACGCGCGATGTGCGCGCGCGATGAGATGAAGGAATCGCGTTTGGATGCTGATGCCGATGATTGACGCGACGAACGATGGATGGCGGACGCGTCGACGCATTCGACGACGACGCACCGCGAACGAATCGATCGCGATCGATGCGCTCGTAGACTGACGCGGGTGATGACGCACACGCAGTGACAAACGTGGCGAAAGGGCGGGTGTTGAACCGAATGGAGGAATACGTCGACGTCGAGCGTCGCGAAGACGGCGAAGACGCGAGCGCGTTGGAGGTGCGATGATGACGACGCGCGCGAAGTGACACGAACCCTCGCGCGTGAAATGACGTCTGATGCGTCGCAAACGGTCCGAGACTGACGATTCTACGGTGCGGATGCCGACGACGTACCCAATCTAGGTGGCGCCGATTACCGTGTACGAGACAAAATACGTCGAGGCGCAGTTGCGAATGATCGCCGTGAACGATGCTTTCATATGTTACGGTATTCGAAACGGGTTGATTCGAGTGTTTTCTAGAAAGTCTGGCAATGTGCGATCGTTGCTTCGCGGACACTCCGATTCAATCTCGACGCTCAAGTTTTTGGCGAACACCGACGTGTTGCTCTCGGTGGACGTGCGAGGACGGGTGATGGTTCGCAAGTTGAGTTTACAAGGCGCCGACGATGGGGCCTCGATCGATGTGAGCGACGATAACGATGCGGGATGGACGATCGGTTCGCAGAATTTGGTAGACTTCGACTTCGCAGTGGACACCCCGGACGGGCACCTGCCGCCGTCGGCGTGCTGGCTCCCGCTAGATTCGCGAAAACCCGGCAAGTGTGAATTCGCCCTGAGCGCGGGGACGTGCGTGGTGTGCTACGAGTGCTCGCTGATGAAGAAAGGGGATGCAATTGCGGCTGAGATCGATCTCAACGCCCCGCCAGCCATGGATGGTTTACAGGTGATCGAGTTTGATGCCCCGGTGTCTTGCGTGGACAGCGCCCCCGCGGGTCGCAAGCTCGTCGCCGCGAGCGAGGGCCGTGCGTACGTTTTGGTGAAGGAGGACGGTGAAACGGAGTTTGAGTGCACGGATACACTTCCATGGACGGTGGAAACCGCCGTCTTCGCCTCGGCTGAACGCGTAATTCTGGGTAACGATAATAACTCAGAGTTGATCGTCGTCGACGTGACGCAAGAAACTCCTTTCGCGGTGCAGCGCGTCGTCTTTAAGTCAGACAGTGACAAACTTTTCAACGTATGCTTGCAGCATAACCCCGAAACAGGAATCGTATTGCTTTCGAACACGCGTATGAACACGGTGTACGCTTTACACTTCGAGAAGAGCTTTGATTACATTGCGCGCTTTGAGGCGTCGCAACCGATTTTGAGCTTTGACTCCCACGTGAAGTACGATGGCGACGGCAGTGCGACGATGCAATTGTTTTGCTTACAGACGCAAGCGATTCAAACCTTGTCCATGCCGGTTGAAGCATGCATTCCACCAGACGGAGCTCTCGAGGCGCTCGGCTCGTTGGGTACGCCCAAGACGAAAGGTTCGCTCGAGCACTCATCTTCAGCCACTCTGCTCACTCCGGATATGTTTGGCGGCGCTGAGCTCGCCGGCGACGAGGAGGACGAAGAGGAAGAGCGTGCAGCGGTAGTTCCATCGAAAAAGGCTGCTGCGGCCCAACCAGCGTCGTCCGAAGAAAGCATGGGCGAGTCTGGTGCAGAGGAAGAAGAGGGAGAAGATGAAGAGTTTGAGTCTGCCAACATGAGTGAGAGCGGCGCTGGTGCGATTCCCGTCGCCGCCGCGTTCGATATGAAGCAGTTGAGAGCGACTATTCGTAACGAAATGCGCGAACTTCTGAACGAAGTTCGCGATGAGCGTCGTCTGGCTGCAGAAGAGCGCAAGGCAGACATGGAACGCGCTCGTAAGGCGAACGAAACCGCGGCAGCCAACTTGAAGCGAGACGTCACGAATGCTATCGCGGCTCTGTTGCAACAACATTCCGTGGACAATGCGAAGACTTTGGAAGCTGGCATCGGACGCGCTCAATCTGTTGCTGCAACAAGCGCGCAAACTGCGATGAAGTCCATCGTCGGTCCATCCATTGACGCCGCTGTTCGAGCGCAGATGGAAACCTCCGTCGTGCCAAAAATGGAAATCGCGTGCTCGACGATGTTTACGCAAGTCAAGCACACGTTTGAACGAGGTATGGCTGACTTGAACACCGAGCTTCTCGCTGCGAGAGAATCTGCGGCAATTTCTCAAGCGACGCCGTTCGTCTCCGGTTTGCGCCAGGCGACGACCGAGGTTCGCCAAGCCGCAACAGCTTTGATGACCGATATCCCAAATCAAGTCGCGCAAGCCATGGCGAAGGTCACGGCGCGCGCACCTTCGGGCATGGGCGCACCTCCCGGGATGGCCCCAAAGAGCGTGACGCAAGGTAAGACGCTCGCTCAAATCGAACAGCGCTTGGACCCAACTGTGGAGATCAGCAAGTTGCTACAGGCAAACCAAATCGACCGCGCGTTCAATCTGGCGCTCAGCATGAGCAAGGTTGAAGTCGTCATGTGGCTCGTCAACCAAGTTGCGAGTGATCGAATCTTTGGCCAAACACCGTGTCCGTTGTCGCAAGGTGTGCTCTTGTCGCTTGTTCAGCAGCTTTCGAGCGATTTGACGACGCCAGACGCGCCCAAGAAGCTCGATTGGATTCGAGATTCTTGCCTCGCCGTCGATCCGGCGGATCCCGTGTTGCGGCAACACATGCGGCCGGTGCTCAGCACGGTGCACCAGTCGCTCATGGCTGCGGCCAATTCACCGACGAGTGCGCCAGAAGTACGCGCGGGGACACGATTGTGTATCCACGTCGTGAATTCCATGTTATCTTCTTTGTAAGCCAAGGATTGTTATTTTCATCTATCGCTTCCACGTGACCACGCGAGAGCATCTCGAATTATTCACACGCTCGCGCGTACTTCGCCGTAACGCTCAAAACTTCGACGTCTTCCAACGCGCGTGCGTACAATCCATCTTAGTTTGCTTGTTCATGTCGTCGTCGTCGTCATCATCGTGGTCTAGAGATCCCTTCCTTGGAATGCTTCCTCGCTCGACGAAACTCATCCCCAAGGTGTCCATTCCCACGGCGATCGTTGAAGACGTCATTTCGCCATGGCGCGCGCTCGACGATCGATGCAAAACGTCGCCGGAATCACGGGCATCTATTGCGGTCGTAGACTCTTCGTCGCGTGGCGTCGATGCTGCACATTCCGTCGTCGAGTTCTCCTACCGCGCGCTCCGTCTCGAGGCGAGGACGCTCGCTTCGCAGTTGGAGCAAAATCACGGTATTCGAAAAGGCGATTCTGTGTGCTGCTTTCTAGATAACACAGCTGCATCTATCATCGCGTCCTATGCTATCGCGGGACTCGGAGCGCGACGAGTCGACATCAATACTCGTTTGTCAGCTCGCGAGACGGCTTCACGCTTGAAGGTGGCAAACGTCAGAGTAATAATTGCTGGCGACGCTTACGCGAATAAGATCGCTTCGGCGGTCTATTCGTTGATGATCGACTACTCCGATCTCAACGGTACTGACGAGCCGATGTCGATTTTGTACGCCGCAGCGCCCGGGGCGTCTTCTATGGCGGAACTGGCGCTGCCGAACTACGACACAGAGCAACTCGCAGAATTCATGGACATGATGGTCGAATCGACGCGCCTGTGCTTCGACGTCTATTCTGCACATCGAGGTGGTGTCGACGTCGTATCAGGGGGTGGTACCGACACATACGATGCTTTCTTATCCGAGTCTGACGAGCCGTGTCTGGGTCTACTCTCTCAGCTTGAGCGAGGCGACGCGCTGTGCTGGACGCCGCGTCTGGCGGAAGAAGCGCTGCTTGATTGCGATTTTCAGGTCATGTTTACGAGTGGAACGACGGGTGCACCAAAAGTCGTCACGCACACTCAAAGGCAAGTGATGTTACACGCGAAATCAGTCGCTCAGTGCTGCGCGTTTGCAAGCCACGACGTGTGGCTCCACGTGGCTCCGCTCTTTCACGCGATGGACGCCTTTGCGATGTACGCTTGCGTACTCGTCGGCGCCAAGCAAGTATGTACAGCCAGCGAAATCTTCGATGTTAAAACGACGCTGCAAACGATGAAAGATGCAGGTGTTACGTTGACCGCGCTCACTTCAACGCATTTGCGAATGCTCGTTTCCGATCCAGCCTTTGCTGTCTCCGCAAAGCACTTGCGGATGTTATCTGTCGGCGGTTCGGCGGTTCCAGTAGACTTGGTGGCGTCATTAAAGTATCAGTGTCCCCAGTGCACGTACTTTACCGACTACGGAGCCACTGAGGCTTGTGGTAAGATTTGTACGACGCTCGGCGCGCCCTCGTCGTCCATTGAATCGCTCGCGCGGGCTGGCCACGCTATGCCCCTTTTCGACGTCTGCGTGGTCAAAGACTCGACAAGTATGGAATCGGTCGAATGGAACGACGTGACGAGAGGAGAAGTGCTTGTTCGAGGACCTACAGTGATAGGAACTTTTGATGGAAAATGGCACACCGTCGGCGACGTCGCCACGGTTGACGCGAGCGGCTCGGTCAAAATCGTAGATCGCTTGTCTGATATCATCATCGTCGGGGGAGAAAACGTGTACTCGAGTGAAGTTGAAGCTGTGCTACTTGAACGTCCTGAAATCGAGGAATGTGCTGTGTTCGGTATGCCTGATAAAGTTTTGGGAGAAGTCGTGTGCGCTGCGATAGTGCTCAATTCGCGGCAGGCTTCACTGAATTCCAGTGAAGTCACAAAGCACTGCTCGTCGCGATTGGCCGATTTTAAGCGTCCACAGCGATTGACGATTGTTGAGTCTTTACCGAAATCGCCCACTGGGAAAGTGCTGAAGCTGAAATTGCAGGCACAGCTTGCGACTCGCAGCCATGAGGACGGGACCCGTCCTCATGCGGAACTCAGCGATGTTGTTCGCCAAGAGTTTATTCATGCGATGGATTGGAACGATGACCGTGAGATTGATACGAAACAGACATTTTCGTCACTTGGCGTGCGATCAACGCAAGCCGTGTCTTTTGCGAGTTTATTGTCTGATAGACTTGGACTTGATTTACCGTCGACGCTGATGTTTGATCATCCCAATCTCAATAGTGTCATCAACTTTGTCGCCGGACGTACGATGATTCGGAGGAGCGCCTCGAGCATCACTCAGAAGCACGCGCCGCTATCGTTTTCAAGCGTCTTCGTCACCGAAATCAGCGATGAATTTCCACACGGGGAGATCGACGCTCAGACTGTCATACCGCTTCGCCGCTTTGACGTCGAGCACCACTTTTCTTGCGGCGATGATTTCGCAACAGCGCCTCTTGGTAGCATCGACGTTCGATTTGCGGCGCTGCTTGCAAACTTTGACGAAGAAGACTTGCTTGCTTGTGAATTGTCGCCCGTCGAAGCCTCGTACGTGGATCCGCAGCATCGCATTTTGCTCCGTCAAACGCTGCCTGTGCTTCATTTTTCAAATCAGAGTGCCGACGTCGTCACTGGCGTATTCGTCGGTTGTATGTGGGCTGACGATTACTCGAACGTTTTGTCGTCGTTTCAGTGTGTTTTCGTCTCGCCCAACGCCACTCTTGGAATTGGATCCGGATTGGCTTTCCTCAGTGGTCGCATTTCGTTCTCCGCGAATTTGTCTGGGCCGGCGATCGGTTGTGACACGGCGTGCTCATCTTCTCTTGTTGCGTGCTCTCTTGGTCTGAGCTCGATGATGAAATTTGAATGCGACTCATCGCTGTGCGCGGGCACGAATCTTCTGCTTTTCGTAAACACGCATTCAAAAATATGCCGATTAAACGCACTTGCCATGGATGGTCGCTGCAAGACACTGGACTACGCTGCGGATGGTTACGGACGAAGTGAGGGCGTCGGTAGTTGTCTACTATCGGTTGAAAATGGAAATCCGTGCCATGGGACGTTGGTTTACGTCGGAGTGAACCAAGACGCTCGTAGTGCTGCGCTCGTCGCGCCCCGCGGCGCCGCTCAATCAGCAGTCATAGCAGAGACGTGCTCGAGGTGCGTTGGGCAACTTACCGTTTACGAACTGCACGGTACTGGTACACAACTCGGAGATCCAATCGAAATCAGTGCTCTTCGCGAGGCGCTCGAGTGTACGGAGATAGATCTCGTGGCCATTTCCATCACGAGCGTGAAAGCTTCGTTTGGACATAGCGAAGGCTCGGCTGGGATCGCTGGGCTTCTCTCCGCCATCATCTCCGACAAAAATCGTCAACGAATGCCGATTCATCATCTGATACATCTTAATCCTCACGTAGCAGAGATCTCGAATGGGTTGTCGACGCCATTTTCCTTTGGTCGAGTTTTGAGCGCCGGCGTGCGGATAAATCAGAGGAACGGTCGCGGTGAGCACTCTGGCGTGAGCGCGTTCGGGATGTCAGGCACGAACGCGAGCGCACTACTTCGGTCAGCTGTACGTAGTGAACAGATAAAGCGCACGAATCGAAGAATTCTTCTCGATCTCGCGACTTGGTGCTCCATTGATCCGCCCACATTCCCGGCGCTGTTCAGCTTTTGCGTCGCTAGCGACAATGTACTCTTCCAAATCCGTATCGATGCTCGCATTTACTCAGGAGCATTCGATATGAGCATTCAACACATGAAGTTCTTCCCTAGTGGACATTGCGTTGAAACCGCGCGTCAGTGCGCGTCAACGCTAGGGCAAAGATCAGCCGTTGTCAACAGCTTCACGATTCATTCGCCGTTGCGCTTGGCTGAAAATCGCGGCACAGACGTCGTCGTAACCGTTGACAAAAGGTCTGGCTTCGTAACGACGGGATCAGCGGACGCATTGGTGAAGTATGCAACGTGTCGGTTTACAATACCCGTGCATTCAATTCCTCCCAAAGGCGCGCGATGGAACGCTGTCAGAGCAACACCGCCAACCACGATCACCGCTTCGATTCAGCGCACGCAAAAGGTGCGCACCGATTGCATCGACCCGATCTATCTGGAATCTTTGTTTCAGATAAATTCAGCTTTGCGGCTCGGTGCGACACTGCTAGGATCTCTCAACGCGTATTGCACGCTGACGCGATTTCCTCCGCACGGGCATCTCAGCGTTACCATGGCTGGTGAATGCGGTAACCTTGCGAGTGCGACGCGTATGACGGGACTCACGCTACATAGAGTGCGAGCAAATGCATTTACAAGCGCGCGACGAATATCTGACATGCTCTATCACGTATCTTGGTGCGCGGCTGGTGTCGCGACAGCGAGCGGTCGAACTCATCAATCTTTGCGATTAATCAACCTCACGGCGAAAGCTTGCGATGCCGTCTGCGCCGGGTTGTCGGCGATTCAGTCTTTCGATGACGCGTCTATCTCAGCTGTTTCGGCAGAAGTTATGCCACTCGCGTGTCGCGGCGACGCGTTGCTGGCGCTTGTGCGCACCGCCGCACAAGAGCTTCCTACGATTCGATTCGCTGGCATTCGTTGTGCCGAGAACGCTTCTTCCTATGACGCACGCGCAAAGTCGTACGCCCCAGGTGCAGCATGTGATATTAAAATCGACGCCCAAGTGGTGTACGAGCAACGCCTTTCTCGCGTCAACATGGAATCGTCAACAAGTGAGAACCAAACGTCGTACGCCGTACTCATCACCGGAGGTCTCGGTGGCGTTGGTTTTCACATGGCTAAATGGCTACTTTCTCACGAGAGTTCTTCATTCACCAACTTACTGAGCCGGATCGGCCGTCAAAATGTGTCATTCGGCGATATCGATGGCAAGAGCGCGCTCATTATTCGTAGATGTGATCTCTCTGATCACGAAGACGTTGTCGAAGTTCTCAAGTCGACGAAGATGCGGGCTCCTTTACGAAAGATTTTACACGCGAGTGGGATAATTCTCGATAACACACTCGCGAAACAAAATCACGACGGCGTAAAACAAGTTTTTGCTGCAAAAGTAAGCGCGTTTGAAAACATCGAAATGTGTGTCGGGTGTCTGGAGGCGGTTCACACGAGCGTCGTTTGTAGTTCGATCGCTTCAACTTTTGGCTCACCTGGTCAAAGTAATTATTCTGCCGCAAACGCCGTCCTCGACTTTTACGCGATTTCCAGTCAGTATCACGGGCGACCACTTTCTAGCGTACAATGGGGTGCTTGGTGCTCCGTGGGCATGGCTTCGCGAGGAGGTTCATACATCGCTCGGGCTGAGCGCGTCGGTTTCGGCACAATCACGCCAGACGAGGGTGTTGACGTCCTACGTCGAATTTTCACTGGATGGACGACTTCGATCGTCGCAAGCCCATTTGACTGGAACAAAATGGTAAAGAACGCTCCGATGTTCACGATGCTCGAATCTTTTTTGGGAACAAGTGGGCACAAAATCGCCCAGCCAAAAGTCATCGAAGACAAAGAGCGCATCCGCTTCCGAGTCCGAAGTATTGTCGAGAGCATTTTGGGCGGCAGCCCAGATGCAGACGCTCCACTTGCATCATCCGGTTTAGATTCACTCTCTGCGAACGAGCTGAAGATGGAAATTGACGCGGAATTTGGCGTACAAACTCCGGCAACTTTGGTGTACGATTATCCATCAATCAATACGCTCAGCGCGTGCGTTGTTTCAGTGCTTCAGCCATCGATAAAGCTCGTGGAAGAATATCACTCGCCACAAATGAATATGACTGCGCAGACCGACATATGTGGTGTGATTTTGGGCGGTGATATTCGCACCGCTGCAACCATGCGCTTCCCTGTAGATGCGATTTCAATCGCGCCATATGGGCGTTGGGACAACAACTTTTGGATGGATGCCAGAAACATGACGTTTCCTTTTTCTAGCGCATTCATGGTGCACTTCACAGAGTTTGACAATGATCTATTTGGCATTCCAGGCGTCGAAACACTTCTCTTGGATCCTCAGCAAAGAACGTTACTAGAAGGTGCCTTCGCGGTCGTCGACATCTCATCCCAGCAAGACGATACAACCGTATGGGTTGGCATCACCGTGTCGCAGTATAAGACCGACGTAATCAATGTGTACTGGGCACCTGCATTTCATTCATCCATGGGCACCGGAAGCTTACCAAGTGTGGCTGCGGGAAGATTGAGCTACGTGTTTTCGATGTCTGGAGCATCGATGAGCGTCGATACCGCGTGTAGCTCATCGCTGGTCGCGTGTTCTCTTGCGTTTGACTCGCTGCGTAAGCAGTGTTTGGGATCATCTGCTTTGGTGTGCGGTACGGTGGCTATGATGTCTGTTTCGGGCACAATTGATCGCCATTACGCAAACATGCTCTCCGTGGAGTGTCGTTGCAAGACTTTGGATGCAAGCGCGGACGGTTTCATTGAAGGTGAGGCGACTGGAATTATGAGTATGACGAGTGCCCTGAGAGCTTCTGGTGAAGGCGTTTCAATCAGTGGCACTGCGGTAAATCAAGATGGGCATAGCGCGTCTTTGACCGCTCCAAACGGTCCAGCGCAGACGCGCGTCATACGAGAAGCGCTTTGTTCGGCAAACATGCAAGGCGAAGAAATGGAAAGTATTTCACTGCACGGCACGGGAACGCCTCTCGGTGATCCAATCGAGCTTGGTGCCGCACTCGGCGCTCTTCAAGATTGCAAAAAACTGATGTTAGACGCGGTCAAGTCGCACGTTGGTCACTGCGAAACCGCGGCTGGCATCGTTGCTTTGTTGCGGGCACACGCGACGGTTTCCGATTCCATCGCTCACCCGGTACTGCATCTGCGTTCGCTCAATCAGCACTGTTCGTCGATAATTCAGACATCTGATACGAACGCACCAATCGTTATACCGCGTCAAAAGGTGGATGCGAATTTCAAGACGATGGGGATTTCAGCCTTTGCGTTCCAGGGTACGAATGCGCACGCAATTCAGCGTTTGAACAGCGGCACAGTGCGAGCGGCGGTATCGAGGTTTGCGTTTCATCGACGTGAATTTTGGCCCTTGCCCACTCTACATCCACATATCTTATCGTGTACCGCTTCGACGAGTGATTTCGCGCGGTTTTGTGGTCGAGTAGAGCCTCGCGGACACGCGCATTTGCTCGATCACGTTGTGGCTGAACGCCCGCTGTATCCGGGTGCTGGTTTTCAAGAACTTTGCGCGGCTTCTGCGCGTCTGATGTTCGCAATCAACGTCGTAGCCGTAGAATCAGTTGTTCCAGCACCGCTCGTCATGCGCACGCGGGAGTTGACGTTATTCACGGTGTCGACTGAGCTTCGCAAGGGAGAAATACGTATTCAGACAAAGTCTGGCGCTGTGACGCACACAAAGTGTTTCGCTAGACGAGCGTGCGCTCAACCCCCGCAACAGGCATCGCTTAAGCTTCTTATGAAAAGTGTCATGCCAAGATCGTGTGCTTCCATTCACGTACCAGACTGGCATTTGGGTTACGTGGTCCATCCTGCCTCGTTAGACGCAAGTTTGCAGTTGGCCGCCGTCGTAGATCTGACAAACACGGAAGTCAAGGTCCCGGTGGGCGCCAAGGCGTATGTTTCGGTAAAATCTTCATCGAATGCGCCAACACACTTCGCGTCGTTGCTCAAGTCGAATCATTCACTCGAAAGATCTCGCATCGTTGGCCTACAAGTGAAGACGATGAGGCGAACTGCTTCGCGGGCGGCGGCACACATGCCGGCTTCAAAAGACACCTACACGCTGCGATGGTTTGTCGTGCGATCTACAGGAAGATCAAGCAAATGCGTTCACTTGACACTACGTAAATGGATTGTCACAAAGTCCGTCACGTGTGCGACGATCGGGTTAGCGCAAAACTTGGCATCTTCGAGAGCGGCCGCGCTGAACGCGGACCGCGCTCGAGCGATGGAAGCCGTTCGAGCGATCGTTCGCACGGTGGCTCAAGAAGTTCAGGGAGTGCAATTCGAAAGCACGCGGCATCGTGCGGAAGATTCACACTATGTCGAACGTTCATCGACCGCAGCGTTCGTTCAGGGTGCGCCGCACGAAGTCTCCGTAGATGCGCTCGCTCTCAGCGAACCCAGGCTTCGTCGTGCGGTGGTTGTAGATAAATGGTCGAGGAAACATCATTTGAATCAACGGATTTTCGCGCGTGGGGATACAAGCGAGAAGTACATCTTCATTACAGGCGGACTTGGGGCCATTGGAATGGAAGTAGCTCGAGAATTTGAGCGTCGTAGTTGGCGCGTTGTCCTATTGTCACGAAACGGCCGCGCTCAAGCCTTCGGAGAAAGGCGAGGATCGCTAGTGAACGCCATCAAGTGCGATACATCTTGTTCGGACAGCCCATCGATTAGATCATGCAGCTTATTTTGTGTCGATAACACGGAGCGCTACGTGCTGCACGCCGCTGGCGTCTTATGCGACGCCCTTCTGAACCAAACGACCGCTCGGTCCGTCTTCGCGACGATGGGCGCCAAATTGCTGTCTTCCAATCTTGCTTATGCCGAAGTCACGCGTGCGGTCGTGCTTTGCTCGTCCATCGCGGCGTTGACGGGCAATCCTGGCCAAACGAATTATGCAGCCGCTAATGCTTTACTCGACGCGGACGCCAGAGAGCAACGTTCTTTTGGAGATTCGTATTTCTCTGTGCAATGGGGCGGATGGGCAAACGTCGGCATGGCAGCAAGCAATCCGGCGGTTGTTCAGCGGTTGGTACGCATCGGTGCGGGTGCCGTAGATCCCAAGTTTGGGGTTGACATCATCGTTAAAGTCTTTCATGGGTTGATTCCGCACGAGTCCATAGCCGTGAGTCCGTTCAACTGGCGACAAATTTCAAAGTCTCTCCCGGCTTTCGGAATATTCAAGGATGTCGTCGAATGCGCTCATTCAACTACGACGACGGAAGTTAAGCCCCCTCGTGTCGGAACGAGCGCACTCGCGATGCAAACAATGAGCAAACGAGATGTCGAGATAAAAATTTCTTCCTTAGTGCGCGCGCTAGTCGGTCGTGAGGTGGCGGTAAACGCCCCATTGATGGAAGCCGGGCTGGATTCGCAAGCAGCCGGAGAACTCAAGAATGAACTTGACGTCGCGTTCGGCGTCGAAGTCCCGGCTGTGGCCGTTTACGACTATCCTACAATAGCGGCACTGAGCTCATACATCGCGAGCGGCACGCAAATCGTGGAAAACTTTGAAAGTAGTCCCACAGTAGCAGAGCACTTTTTGAATGACGTCGTCGCTCACATCTCTGGCGCTGAATTATTAGTACCGACGCACTCGGGCGACGGCATTACACGCGTGCCGATGCATCGTTGGGACAACTCATGGTGGTGGGACAGAGAACAGATTTTCATACCTTCTTTCAGTGGTTTCTTGATCGGTTACGAGCTTTTTGATACGACGCTTTTCGGCATCGCGAGCACCGAGGCTTTGTTGATGGACGTGCAGCAGCGCTCCATTCTCGAAGGCGTCGCCAGCACGAGACTTGCGAGCCATGAAATCAAAGATGATGCGTTAGAAGGTGACTCGTGCGGAGTATATGTCGCGATATCATCCATGCAGTACCAGGTCGAAGTGTTGGACAATTTTTGGAGCAACCAGTTCTCTCCGTACATTGCAACAGGAAATACGCTTTCCGTCGCTGCTGGTCGTGTGTCTTTCATATATGGCTTGCGAGGTCCCTCCTTCTCTATAGACACCGCGTGTTCAACGAGTATTGTAGCGACGCACTTGTGCGTCGAAGGACTTCGATCGTTCGACTGCACGTCAGGGATTGTGGCCGGCGTCATAAGCATCCTGGGACCAGGCGTGACTACAATTTTCTTCTCATCGGGTATGCTCTCACAATCGGGGCGGTGTAAGACCTTGGACGCCAGCGCAGACGGTTACGTGCGAGGCGAAGCTCGCGGTGTGTTCTTGGTTCACGGTATGGAGTCGCACGCAATATCATCTGGTGTCGCGATTGTCGGCTCAAGCATCAATCAAGACGGGCGGTCGAGCGGGCTTACGGCACCGAATGGGCCATCTCAACAGGCAGTCATGAAGCAAGCACTCCGAGCGTCGCGAGCAAATGGCGCCGAGATCGACAAGTTACAAATGCACGGCACAGGTACGCCACTAGGGGACCCCATTGAGGTTGGAGCCACCGCAGCGGTGCTGCAGAGACAAAGTGGCGAACCCCTTACGCTCGAGGCTATCAAATCGCACGTGGGACACACGGAAACGGCGAGCGGAATGGTCGCATTAATGCAACCCTTGCTTTCACTCGTCGACTCTGACGTTGAGAAAATTCTGCACTTACGATGGGTAAATCCGCACATAGCATCTATCGTCGGCAAAGGTGCGTTCGTCTCTTCGCCGCGACAGAACTTTCCGAGAAACGCAAAGCTCGCGGGTGTGAGCTCGTTTGCCTTTCAAGGTACTAACGCGAACTCGATTCAACGCGTCACGATGGGAGACAAACTTCGACATCCAATCGTCTCACCGGCGTTCGTCAGAGAAACGTTTTATCCACTTCCAAAGTTACATCCGCAGATTCATGCGTTTTCAAAGACTTTCAAACGTGGCGACACGTTGAGGTTTTGCGCAAAAGTGAACGTGCGCACCCATGCACACTTACTCCACCACCGTGTGTTCGACAGAGCACTTTATCCAGGCGCTGGATTTCAAGAACTCGCGGGCGGCGCGGCGCGCACCTTCGACGCAAAGAGCGCTACAATACTGAATTCAGCCGTACCGGCGCCGTTGCAAATGTCTCTTCTGAAGGACACCGTGTTCGACGTTCGCATTCTCGCGCCAAGCGGTCGCCTGGATGTCCACAGTGCGAACATCATTTTCATGAAGTGCTACGTGCGTTTGCACGACAACTGCAGATGTGAAAGCGTTACTACTTCGTCTAAGTCGTTCACAAAGCGTGCCAAGACGACAAAGATATCGCTCGCCAAGATCCATTCGCTCACAACGGAGCGCCACGTCGAATACTTCGTGCACCCGACGTGCTTGGATAGTACGCTACAACTCGGTGCAGTGATGAACGCGGGGTCCTCCGAGACAAAAGTTCCCGTGGGTGTGCACGCGTACGCTGCGCAGCAAATTTCTGTCAAACGGCGCAGTTTACACGCAAGCGCGAGCAATTCGAGTGGAAATTATGTACTCGAGCGCGCAAATGTCGTCGGACTCGAGCTCAAGCCCATGCGCCGTGGAAAAGTACTCGTGACAAAACAAACGCGCATGCTATACGCGCTTCGTTGGTTTGCTCTACAACCGTGCGTTCCTGGTCAAAAGCGCACGGTGAGCGATTTAGAATCGTGTGCCACGTGTGGCGTCTTGACAGCCGCGTGCGCCGTCCAGTGTAATACGGCGACGGGTATCGAAATTGAAACCATTCGCACAACAAGCAACGATGCCCTGCACGGCTTTGCTCGGACGGTTGGACAAGAAATAAAGCAGCTTCGTACGGAGAGTGTTAGGTTCGACGACGCGCGCACGCGGTACGTTGCGTCCGCAGATGCTTCGTTAAAGTTTGTCGGCGAATCGTATGATGTCCTCGTGCAGGCGAATATGACGTACGAGTCACGTGTACGCAAGGCGCAAAATGTGATCAAACCGCCTTCCCGAAAGTCTCTCACTCTCGAAGTGCGTATCCCCCGTCAAGCTCCAAAGACGCTGCGCGTGATGATCACTGGTGGCTTGGGCGCCATCGGTGTCGAGTACGCGACACATGTGAACTCATCCACGATTGACGCTCGCGTGCGTCTTTTGGGTCGTTCTGGGCGCGGAGCGGAATTCGATGGACGTACATTCTCTTCGGTGCACGCGTGCAAATGTGACGCGGGATTTAGCGAAGATGTCAAACCTGTGGTATATCACCAATGCGATGAGATTCTTCACGCGGCGGGCGTGTTACGTGACGGGTTAATTCGTTTTCAAAGTGCACTGTCAGTAAGAGTTGTCATCGGTGCGAAAGTTAACTCTTGGCAAACACTCGAATCACATCTCGTGGGTGCGATGGTACGACGCATAGTGCACTGTTCTTCGATCGCAGCTCTCACAGGCTCGAGTGGGCAGTCGAACTATTCCGCCGCGAACGCGTGTTTGGATTCAATCGCCGACTTTGCGAGATTTCGAGGCGACTCTATCAGCTCAATGCAATTTGGAGCGTGGTCGAACGCCGGTATGGCAGAGGCGCGGGTTTTAGAAAAGGTTAACTCGATGGGTTTCGGTGTCGTCACCCCTGAACTTGGCATGCGCGCTCTGGAGAGAGTCATGTCGAGACAAGGCATCGGTAACGTCATCGCGACACCGTACGATTTCAAAAAGTTTGCAGAAGCTTTACCTGTCATACCGAGGATGTATCGAGACGTCGCCGTGAAGCAAAAACAGAAAACATCGAAGAAACAGCGCAAACACGTGGGCGGAGGCGCTGCGCGCTTGAGCGTCGCCGTCGTTCGTAGAAAAATTCAGCAGATTGCGACGCAAGTCATCGGAAGAGAAATAGGCTTGGACGAACCTCTCATGGACGCTGGGCTGGATAGTCTCGGAGGGCAGGAAATGAAGGCGCAGATTGAAGATGAATTTGCCGTCGAACTTCCCGCGACGGCCGCGTTTGATTACCCCACGGTTTCAGTGTTGGGGGATTTCGTCGCAGGGGAACTGGGCGCCGGCGATGTTGATGAAGATGAAGACACAGCGGAAGGCTCTGGAATCTCAATCGCAGACGTTCAATCGCGCGTACTACAAATTGCCTGTCAAGTGATCGGTCGAGATGTTGACCCGAACGAGCCGTTGATGGATTCGGGACTCGACAGTCTCGGCGGTCAAGAGATGAAGCAACAAATCGAAGATGAATTTGACATCGAGCTCCCACCCACCGTGGTATTCGATTACCCGACCATTAAAGACTTGGCGACGTTCGTCGCTGACGAAATTGGAGCCACGGCTGCGACAAAGAAGTCACCGACCATCGTCGTCGCGTCGTCGTTGAAACACGTTGCAGTGCGGAACTTTGATCTTACCGCGCCTCACCCTCCCGATGCCGACGCGATTCGTCGCGTTCCATACCACAGATGGGATCACGACTTTTATCAAGAAGCCGTGCAAGAGTACCACTCCTCTCGCGTGAGCGGCTACAACTTGCACGTCGCTCCGTTTGGTGGATTCATGACCAATTATATCTCGTTCGACAACCGGGCATTTGCGATTTCGGCGTTAGAAGCGCTCTACATGGACGTTCAGCAAAGATCTCTTCTAGAAGGCACGTTCCAAGCGACGACTGCTGGAACTTTCGCCGTCACTAGCGAAGACACGCTCGAAGGCTCGCTATCGTCTGGCGTCTGGGTCGGGATCGCCGCGTGCGATTACGCAGATGAGGTATTGCGAAGGTATGAACACGCGCTTCATCCGTATTTGGTGAGCGGTACTTCTCTCAACGTCGCCGCTGGACGCATTTCGTACGTGTTCAACTTTAAAGGGCCCTCTGTGAGCGTAGATACTGCGTGTAGCTCCTCCATTGTCACGACGCACTCGGCGTTTATCAGTATGAGATCTTCAGAAATCGGTCGAGCAGTGTCTTGCGGAGTGCAAGCGATTCTCAGTGAGCACATCACTGGTGTTTTCCACTCTTCAGGAATGCTCGCGCCTGATGGCAGATGTAAAACGCTTGATGCGAGTGCCGACGGTTACGTCAGAGGCGAGGCTCGAGGCGTGCTCGCCCTCGAAGCCGTTGACGCGAGTGAAGCGGTGAATGTCACGAATGTTTTACTAGCCGGAGCGGCAGTAAATCAAGACGGGCGGAGTTCTTCGTTGACTGCTCCAAATGGACCGACTCAGAAGACTGTCATTCGCGCCGCCATTAGTACAGCTTCCGCGATGACGCGAGACGTGGACGTTCTGCAACTACACGGAACTGGCACCGCGCTGGGCGATCCAATTGAGATTGGAGCAGCGCTGAGCGCTCTCGAAAGATTACCTGCAGATCGCGCTTTTACGTTGGAAGCAGTAAAAACGCACGTCGGACACACTGAAACAGCGGCAGGGGCGGTATCGTTGGTGCAAGAGACGAAAAAGTTGGCCGGCTGTGCTACGTCGCTCGTCGCGCACTTGCGCTTGGTAAGCCCACATTTGCTGGGTTTGTTTGCCAGTGCCCAAACGAATGGCACACACATCGCCCGACAGTTTTCAGCTCGTTTGGCATCACTCGTTAGCGTTTCGGGCTTCGCCTTTCAAGGCACGAACGCAAACGCTGTCCTACGATTGAACTCTTCAAAATTGCCCGCGCCGCGTCATTGTCCCAAAGCCATCTTTCATCGATCGCGCTTCTGGCCACTTCCAGAGCTCCACGTCCACTTGAAGACGTTTGATGGCAGCAACGATGCCGTTACTTTTCGGTTTACCGCGTGTGTTGACGCGAGATTACATTCGCATTTGCTCGGTTGCAAAACTTCCGCGCGAGAAGCCATCTTTCCGAGTGCCGGTTTCCTTGAACTCGCGTGCGCGGCTTCACGAATATTCGATCGCGAACCCATGGCGTGCGACGCGGCCGTCTTCGCACCTCTAGCCTTACGTACGAATGGCGTGTACTTCTTCACAGTGGCCGTGAACGCGAAATCGGGGGAAGTCGAGGCGAAGGAGTCTTTGGACCAAGGCGAGGCGTGTATGCAATGCCGAGTTCGTCGCACAGATTTGGCGTCGAGGCGAACAGCCCCCGGTCCCGTTTCATCATTGCTCGTCGGGCGTTCGGATTCATCGAATAGAACTGTTCGAGCACGCGTCAAGGCGAGGAGCGAGCAATCGCACTTCGAATATCGCATAGATCCTTGTGCGCTCGAGAGCTCGTTCGCCGCGAGATCGGCGATGCGCGATCCGGGCGTGCTCCGGGCGTGCGCTAGGCACTACACCACGCCTCGGACGGCAGCGATGTCTATGATCGCGACCATATGTGATCATGCACACACAATGAACGAAGTTTACACGATCGGTGTCGTATTCAAGAGGCCGTTTGATCGAGTTTACCGACTCATCAGACAAACGTTCGCGGCGACACCCGAAGCGACGACTTCACTTCGCCGTGAAGTTGTGGCGCCGTTACCGCCGCTCGAATCGCTCGAATCAATCCAGCGTAAAATCTATGCGCATTGTTCGCGAATTACAGGCGCCTCATCGATCGCGGGCGGCGACGCGCTCGTCGATCTTGGCATGGATTCCTTGGCGGCGGCGGAGTTGCGTGCGGCAATTCAAAACGAGTTCGGAATGTTGCTCCCCATTCACGCCGCGTTCGAGTGTCCCACCGCCGATGCACTCGCGAGTTACATCGTTCGCGAACATACAAAAAAGCGAAAAGCGGAGACCGCGGGCGCAACGCGACCGGCGTCGACTGTTGAAGGCGAGACGGTTCGTTGGCTTGTCGTTATCGCGGTTATCGTCGTCGTGATGGTTTTACACATCGTAAAGTTGACGAGAGCAGTCTCGCTCGAAGATGCTTGATCGAAATGTACGCGAAAATGCTCACAACTCCCATGATCCTCCTGCAAAACGCTGCTTCCGCGCGCGCTTTGAGATTCGAGGCGTCTGCGGGCTCTCAATTTCATCGCCAGAGGATTCGCGCGCCGTCTTCGTCATCGACGAACTCGTCGTCGTCGGTTTATATCTCTTCGTCGTGACGTTGATCTTTTCACGAACATCGCGAATGAACGATCTTCCAAACTTGAATTGCTTAGGCGGCTGCGCATGTGGAAACAAAGTTTCCCACTGCCGCTTACCGACCTCTCGTATCGTCTCATCGCCGACATCGGACGCGTCCACGGCCCGCACCGTCGCCGCGTCCAACTTCGCCCGCATCTCTTCCCACGTCATCTTGCGTTCGGGCTTTTTCGTTCGTCTCGCGCGCGGTCTCTCCGCGTCCGCATTCGGCGCAAATTCTCGCTTGACCACGAGTCCGAGTCCGAGTCCGCGTCGATCCGACGTCGTCTCGTCGTCCGACCACCCCGCGGCCAGCGCTTCGGCATCGCGCACCATTCGCTCCAACCGCTCCAACCGTCGTTTCGCGCGAGAGATTTGTTTCGAGAGCAGCTTCTCGCGCTCGACGAGCGATTCGCGTTCGCGTTCCAGCGAGTGTCTCGCCGTCGTCTGTTCTCGCAGCGCCGCGCGCAGCGCCCTCGCCGCGACCGCCGCGTTCTCGCCTCCACGCGCACCGCCCTCGTCCACGGGCACCACGAAAAGATCATTCGCGACGTCTTCCTCCGCGATCGCGGGCGCCGTCGCCTCCGCGTCCGCGCGCCACACGGCGTCCTCGAGCAGCACGGCGAACTCGGTCGCCGCCCCCATGTCGGCGATCGGTCCGCGCGTCAGAGTGATTGACCTCGATCGATCTTTCCCCGAGATCGATCGATCGACGGTGCGAGGTTCGTTGAATTTCGATGACCCAGGATTCGACCGACAGACCGAGCCCGCGCCTGCCGACGGCGACGTCCGCACACCCGCGCGACGATGTTCACCGTCTCCGCCCCCACGCACGCGAGCCTTCGGGCGTTCAAGCCGAACACGGTGCGTGCGAATGAATTCGTCGATCGCGCGCGCGCGATGGCGCGACGACGCGCGACGACGCGACGACGCGACGACGCGTCGCGATGCGTTATCGGGGCGCGACGCGCGGAGGGTTTCGGAAAGAATTCGAACGCGACCGGACGCGCGAGACGCGGCGTGGACATCGAGCGCGGGCGCGGGGACGCGCGTTAAAAAATCATGCGCGCGGTGCCGCCGTCGATGGCGTCGAGCGCAGAGCGCGCGCCGGAGGGGGGCGCGCGGGGCGATTCGAGGGTCTGGGGGTGTAGGGTTTTCGGGAAGCGCGCGTTTCCGCGCGCGTTTCCGCGCGCGTGCGTGCGATGACTGACGAGTGATACGACGCGCGTTTTGCGATCGGTAGGTTTCGTCCAAGACCACGGCTGCGGTTCCGCGCTCGAGCGGCCGCGTCGGTCTCGTCGTCGAGGCGTACAAGAGAGCGGCGAAGAAGACGAAGGCGGTGCTCTTGAAGACGTCCGACGTCGGCCAAGAGGGCGACATGGTCGAGGTCTCTAACGGTTTCTTCCGCTCGTACCTCGAGCCGCAAGGTTTGGCGACCAAGGTGAGCCAAGAACTGATGGCTGAGTTCGAGGCGAAGGCTGCCGAGGCGGCGGCGGCCAAGGCGAAGGAAGTGCAAGACGCCAAGGCGCTCGCGACGGCGCTCACGACGATTGGCAAGTTTGTGGTGAAGAAGACTGTGGGTGAAGATGGCAAGATTTTCGGCTCCGTCTCGGCGGCTGATGTGGTCGAAGCGATCAAGGCTCAAACTGGCAAGGAGTTGGAAAAGAAGGCTTTTGACGTCCCCGACATTTCCGCCGTCGGCGTCTACGAAATCAACGCCACGTTCCACAAGCAAGCGCAGTGCAAGTTCCAGCTCGAAGTTGCGAAGGATTAATTCGATCGATCACACACGATCACACATCGAATTCTTTTTCAAAACATTGTTTGAGTGCGAGCGCGCGCGGAGGGGAGGATAGAAAATCGCCGGCGACGACGAGTAGGATAATTCAACGATTTCATGTAAAATGTTGGCTTCATTAAAACGTACAACCATTCATCTAAGCGTTAACGTCGGTGAACTCGCTCGCGACCGTCTCGTATTCGTCGTAATCATTCTCGGCGTACTCGGCGGCTCTCGCGTTGATCTCGTCCACCCAGCGGAATTGGTGCGGGACCAACGCCAGGTCGACGATGGCTTCACCCAGATTGTACAACGCGTCGCGAAAGGGAACCATGGAGTATCGCACTGGTGCGAGAAACTGTTTCAACGAGCGCTTGTGCGCTTGAATCTCGTCGGCGTCCGCCGTGGATGTCGCTTCGACCCTTCGACTCGATACAGACGCCAACACGCACAACGAGACACAAGCGATACGAGCAGTACTGCGTCGCGTGTGACGACGCTTACCTGCGTCAGATCGCATCCGACGATCTCTGGCCCTGAATCGCTGTCCCTCGCGAGGCTGAAAATGCGACGCGCGCCTTGAAACCGCGCGCACGCGAGCTCTCGGACCAACAAACTCACGAAAGTCGGTTGATATCCCGAGAACGAAGAACACGCGTCATCTCGCGCCTCGCGGGCGTTCCTGCGCGGTGCGCGACGGCGTGAAACGAGAGAAAGCGCACACCCTTCACATCTCACGCCGCGCGGTCGTCACGATCATGGTCTCGCGACGCGTCTTCTTCACGCTCGTCTTCTTCGCGCTCGTCGCGCGTCGCGACGCCGACGCCGCGCGGCCGCTAACTGAAGGCATCGACGCCCGCTCGCTCGCCGAGCTCGAAGATATCGTTCACCCAACGGTTATTTGGTCCGAGATCGAGCCATTGTCGCCCGCACCGACTCGGCATCGTGATCGAGTCGTCGTCTCCGCCGCGAGCGGCGTCGGCGACGTCGTCGTCGCCGCAGCATTCACGCCGTTACGCGCTCCTCCACCGCCACCAGCGACGATGTACGCATCATCAACGTCATCGTGGTCATCCGATGTCGTGGACGCGGACGTTCGCGCGTCCATCGTCCGCGACAGGCTCGCGCGCGCGTTCGACGTCTCGGGCCTCTCCGACGAGCGTCTCGTCGCCGCGCTCACCGGCAACACCGCCCTCACGTCGGTGTTATTCGACCCATCCGTGGCGGCTTACCTACTTTCCATTTTCAACGGCAACGACGGCGTCGCGACGAGCGTGTTCGGGTGACGTGCGAACGCCCCGCCGAGCGTCGCTCGCGGCGAGGGGTAACAACCGGCGTTTTGAAACATCACATCGCGCCTCGTCCCTCGCGACGATGGCGAACGTCCCGAGGCGCGCGCCGCTCGGGACGTTATCATTCAATCGCGATGACGACCATCACACGGTCGCGTCGACGTCGTTCGCATCGCCGGCGTCGAAATTCGCCGGTCGCTCGACGGCGTCGCTCGACGACGACGGGGACGCGTACGCCGTCGCGAGCGTGAACACGCCGGAGATGTGCGCCATGGCCGACGGATGCGTCGGGTCCAGTCACGAGATCGCGCTGTCGCTCGTCGTCGAGCGCGATCGAGCGATCGAGCGCGAACTGGAGATGGCGGCGTTCGCTCGCGCGGAGGCGCGGCGATGCGACGAGACGACCAGGGCGTTGGTCGCGGACGTCGAGGATTTGACGGTCGCGTTGGGGGAGACGGACGCGCACGTCGCGCGCATGCGGTGGTTGTGGGCCATACGCGCGGTGGTGAGCTTGGTGCGCTGGGATCGTGAGCGGCGGGAGGCGAGGAAGGCCAAGGCGAAGGCGCGCCGATTGGCGACGCAGTTGGCGCGGATAGAAAAGTACATCGCCACGGCGGCGTGTGATTTCGACGATTTGAACGCCAAGCTCGTGAAAGAGGCGAATGATGCGAAGATGGCGCGCGCGGAGGCGCGGGAGGCGTGGGAGATGCTCGCGCGTGAACGCGCGGCGCGCGCGGAGTCTCCGGCTGAGTCTTCGGCGGCGCTCGCGCCGCCGGCGAATCCGTCGACACCTCCGGCGCGGCGCGCGGCGAACGCGCGAAGACGTGAGGCGAAAGATGCGTGCGCCTCGGTCGCGGCGCACGTCGAAAGTCTTCTCGCGAACTCACCTTCAAAGCAGCTGAATCAGCTCGCGCTCGCGCAGCGCGAAGCCGCCGACCGCGCTCGCGCGACGCTCGCCGATCACCCACGCACGAGTGACGGTGCGTTAGACCCCAAAGACGTCGTCGCTCTCATCGCCGTTCACGCGCTCGAGCGGTGCGCCGAGCGCTCCTCGAGCGACGGGCGGCGCGCCTTCGCCCGAGCCGCCAAGCGCTTCGAAACCGTCGCTCGCGCGTGCGTCGCCGGCGACGACGCCGCGCCCCTCACCGCTGCCGCATCGTCATCGCGCGAAACTTAGCTTGTATAACGTCATCGATTAGCCCGCGCCTCGTCGTCCCGCGCGGAATCCGCGCGTCGCGCCGCGGGAGCTCGAAACTAGATACCTTTTCGATTCACGACTCGTCCCGAGTCCCACCGGAACAAAAATTCAATTTTTTTCCCGCGCTTTCTCCCCGCGTCCCATCGGCGCCGGTCGACCGACCGACCGCGAAACGTCGCGTCTCGTATACCGCGACGAAAATCGCCATCAATTTAAAAATGGAACCGTGTGGGTGCCCACCAGCGTGGCGCGCGCGCGTCATTCGTCGACGCACCGCGTCGCAACACACGCGTCACTCGTCGCGTCGCATCGCATCGCGCGATCGTTCACGCGCGCGCGCGCACGTTCGCGCGCGCGTTCGTCCCGCGTCGACGCGCGGACCGTCGTCGACGTCGACGTCGTTCGCCCAATCGCGCGCGCGTTCGCGCGGCATCTTGCGCGTCGATCGAGGCGTCGTTCGCGCGCGGTCGACGCGACGCGACGCGCTGGCGATCGTCGACGACGCGCGTAGATTTACGCTTCGTGCGTTCACGCGCGTTCGTGGACTCGAGCGCGCTCTCGCGCGTCGTCGGACGGCGACATCCATCGGTCGACCGTTCGACCGTCAACGACTCGGTCGGTCGCGGCGCGGTCGGTCGCCACGCACCGAAGGGACACTTTTGAAGTTTGATTGATTGATTGATGATGACGGCGCCGTTCGCCGCGCTGGGATCGTCGCCGGGCGTGCGCCGCGCGTCGCCGATCGCGACGGCGATGCACGGGGAGAGCGCGAACTCGATCTACGGCCACTCCCCAGGGTCGCTCGGGTCCGTCATGGGGGCGAACGGCGCGCTCGCGAGTTCGCCCGCGGGACGCGGGTCGCCCGCGGGACGACCGCCGACGATGGGGACGGCGTCGGCGTCGGCGTCGAGAGCGTCGTTGCGATCGTCACCGATGTCGGTGTCGCCTGGGATGCCGCCGTCGCCGGCGAGCGTGTCGAGAGCGAATCCACCGCTGACGCGCACGACGAGCGGGGAGCCGGCGACGGTGAAGATTGGGTTCCAAGTCGGCGGAGGCGCGGGGAGCGAACGCGCGTCGGCGAAGCCGCCGATCGGGATGCTTCGCGCCGAACTCGCGGGTGAGTTTACGTGCGATGTCTTCGATAGCGAGGCGTATCGCCGCGCGTTGACGACGGCGCCGGAAATTTTCGCCGAGCCGACGGTGCGAGAGGCGTTTGATTTCACCGCCAAGTCGCACGCGGGGCCGGGGCTGGGACCGCACTTTGATCGATGCGTGGACACCGCCATCACGCTCGCTAAGCTCGGTATGGACGCTAAAACCGTGGCCGTGGGACTGTTGCACGACACCTTGGACGTGACGTCGAGCACGAAGGAGGACTTGCGCGAGAGATTTTCAGACGAAGTCGTCGCGTTGGTCGAGGACGTCACTCGAGTACACCGCGTTTCCAAGCTTCATCGGGCGTCGGGGCGCGTGTTGGATTTCAACGAACGCGCGCAGTTCCGCGCAATGTTACTTGCGATGACAGACGCGCGCGTGGTGATCGTCAAGCTCGCGGCGCGTCTGATAAAGATGCGCAACTTGGCGAGCGCGCCTCAGTCGCAGCAACAAGCCTTCGCGGATGAGACGCTCACCATTTACGCCCCTCTCGCCGCGCGCCTGGGGATTTTCAGCGTGAAGAACGAGCTCGAGGATCTAACATTCAAGTGGATGAATCCGCAAGCGTACGCAGAGCTGTCTCAGACGCTCGATCAGCGCGAGTCAATCGTCGCCGCGCTGAACAAGCTCGACGAAGAACTCTCGTCCCGCCGTGCGCAAGTCGTCGACTTGTGCGGACGTCAAAAGTCAGTGTATTCAGTGTACAAGAAGATGCTATCCAAGAACCAAAAGCTCGAAGACATCATGGATTTGCGCGCCATTCGAATCATCGTCGCCGACGGCGATAACGACGCCGAGTCTGAGCAAACGTGCCGAGAGACGCTTGAAATCGCGCTGTCGACTTTCCAGTCTGTCGAAGGCAGGTCGAAGGATTACATCGCGAATCCGAAGGCGAACGGGTACCAATCCTTGCACGCGGTCGTTCGAGACGAAAACGAAACCACGTTCGAGATTCAAATTCGTTCTGCCTCGATGCACAGAACCGCAGAATTTGGCGTCGCCGCTCACTGGCGTTACAAGGAGCACGAGAAATCGGCTACGAGCGCCAAGGTGGATCAGCAAATTCAGTGGGCGCGCTTCATGTTGACGTGGCAAAACGAACTCGATGACCAGCAAAAGATTCGTCCCGCGCGCGTGGCGCACGCCGTGGACTGCGGTGCGGCGCTTCGACCTTGCATGTTCCCGACGCACTCCGCCGACTGTGCGTACAGTCGGGAGGAGGGCTTTTGCCAGTCGTGTGAAGTGGAAGACGACTCTCCGAACTACATCATCACCGTCGTCGACGGCGCTGTGGCGGTTCGCGAGATTGCGCAAAACTCCACCTTGGCTGATCTTAAGCTCGAAGACGCGCACGTCCCTGGAGGGGCGCGATCGAGTGAGTTTTACCGCGTCTCGAGCGTGCGCGTCAACAAAAAATCCATCGCGACTGCGAACGCATCCTCGACGACCTTGAAAATGGGTGACGTCATCGAGGTAAACCGCACGCGTATTCTGTCGCCAAACAAAAGCTGGGACGAGGCGGATGACGTGTCTGTGTTCGAGGATTTGAACCTCGAAATTCACGCTTTGCCGAAGACGGACGCCGTCGACAGGACCACGGTTCGGATGATCTAATTCCCCGCGCCGCTGTTACAACAAATTCTTTCACCACTGTTGTACTAATTCAAAAAATGAACGACAATCATCATGTCAGCTGTTGTACTTTAGATCTTCAATGTGAATGAAATGTATAATATCACACTAAGCTTCGCGCAGCTAATGAATTCCTATAGACCCCCCGGAAGCTCGGCGAAATCTAAAACGCCCGACGGCAAACTGGCTACGGCAGCGCACAGCGCCATGCGGTTGCGCTTCAACTCAGCATCATCCGCCATCACAAATACGTTGTCGAAGAATGCTGTCGCGGCGTTGTCCATTTCGCACACGGCGGAGATCATATCGGTCACCGAGCACCCGTCGACAATTTTGGCTTGAGCGGCGACGTACGCCGCGTGCAAAGCTCGCTCTTCTTCGCACTCAAAGCTCGCTTCGTTGATACGCAAGTCCGCGTTGGCGCCCATTTTGCCTCGAACCAAGCGGGTTGGTCGGCTGAGGACGCGCACGCAAGTCTCGAGCGCCTTTCCGTCCACGGCGACGAGCTCAGAGATGGACGCGCTCGCCAGCGCTGGACTGCCGCCGCGTTCCTTCAAAACGGCACGCACGCACTCGACATCGTTACCAGCGTCGATGAATAATTGCTCCAAACGACGCGTGATAAACGTCACGCACTCCTCGATGCGCTCATTTGAAACCTCCACTGGTTGCTTCGCCGCAGCGAGTTCGATCAGCGAGCGCAAATCACACGTCGCTCCTGAATTCACGATGGTTTGAACCAAGCCGTACGCCGCGCGACGAAGACCAAAGGGATCGGCAGAAGCCTTCGGGCCACCGACCACGGCGAACAATCCAATAAGAGTGTCGAGACGATCGGCAACGGCGACAGTGATCCCTGCTGGGGTACTCGGGAGGGCATCGCCCGCGCTTCGCGGCAAGCACGCTTCGAAGATGGCTTCGCTCACATTCGCGGGCAAGCCTTCTTTCTGCGCGTAATGACGGCCCATCGTCCCAGCCAACGCGGTGAGTTCCATCACCATGGCCGTCGCCAAGTCTGCACGCGCTAAACCCGCCGCCACCGTGGCTGGAGCGACGACATCAGGTCCGTATCCGAGCGCTGCGGCGACGTCTGCGACCAAGCCTTCGACGCGTTGAGTCTTTTCCAACATGTTCCCGAGTTCTTGTTGGAACGTGATACCACTGAGCTCGGGCTTGAACTCAGCCAACGGTTTCTTCAGGTCGGTCTCGTAGAAAAATTTAGCGTCTTCGTACCTCGCTCGAAGCACGGCCTCGTTGCCGTGCTTCACCACGCCTTTGTCGCAAGAACCGTTGGCAAAGGTGATGAAGTGCGGCTTGAGCGCTCCGTCCGCGCCTTCGACGGGGAAATATCTCTGGTGTTTGCGCATAACCATCACCAACACTTCCTTTGGGAGCGTCAAAAACGCTTCTTCGAAATCTCCCATGACTAAATTGGGCGCTTCGACCAAATTGGCGACTTCCTCGAGCAAGCCCTCGCCGGCGCTATCGGGGATTTCGCCGCCGACGGTTTTCGCTGCAGCTTTCGCCTCGCTCCAGATGCTCGACATACGATCTTCAAAGCTCAGCACGATCGAATCCTTCGCCAGTAAGGCGTGATATTCCGCTGCATTAGCCGCAGAGTATGTGTCGGTTACATCGCCTCGAGTGCGCAACAAACGCGTCGTCGTTCCGCTGTGCACGCCGAGAGCCTCAAACGTCAGGTGATGGTCGCCGTGGACGCCAAAGAGCCAACGGAGCGGCCGCGAGAACGCAGCTTCCGAGTTCGTGGTCCATCTCATGGCACGCGGGAAGTTGATCGCCGCGATAATCTTCGGCAAAGCTTCTTCGAGGACAGCAACGGCTGAACGTCCCTCCTTCTTCACCACGGCCCACACGTATTCGCCATCTTTTTCCAATGCGCCGGCGTCCACGCCATTCTTTTTGCAAAATCCTTGGGCAGCCTTAGACGGAGTCGTACCGTCTTCTTCGAACGCGCGCGATAACGGCGGGCCGCGCACGCGTTCCTCCACGTTCGCTTGGCCTGCGCTCAGGGCTTTGATGCTCAGCGTGAATCTTCGCGGTGTGGCGCCGACGGAAATGCCCGCGTGCGTCAAACCCTCCGCCTTGAGCAAAGCATCGACAGCTTCGTGAAACTGACGAGACGTGCTCGTGACGTCCTGAGGTGGTAATTCTTCAGTGCCGAGCTCGATGACGCAATCCGCCGGTGCGGTGGGGATCGCACCGGTGTTCTCGACGAGAGACTTGGCCGGCGGCGCCTCCGACAGGCCGAGTGGATACCCGAGCTCCTCGCGACGCGCAACCCAAAGCTGCGCGGTTTCGCGCGCCAATTTGCGCATCGACGCGAATAGCTTTTGACGCTCAGTTACTCCGACAGCTCCTCGCGCATCGAGTACGTTGAACGCGTGCGAAGCCTTTAACAAGTTGTCGAACGCTGGCAACGGAAGGCGCGCCTCAAGCATGCGAAGCGCCTCCTTATCCGCCAACTCGAACCGCGAGCGGTGCGTCTCCACGCTCGCCTGATCGAGGTTGAACACGGACATTTCATATTCCTCTTGCATGCGCATCTCGCCGTACGTCATCATATCGTTGTATGCGATATCCTTGAAGTGATCGACACCCTGCAGCGCCATCAAAATCCGTTCTAAACCGTACGTAATCTCAACCGCTGTCGGCGCCACTTTCAACGAACCACACTGCTGGAAGTACGTGAATTGCGTCACCTCCATACCGTCCATCCACACCTCCCACCCGAGCCCCCACGCCCCGAGCACCGGGGACTCCCAGTTATCCTCGACGAAGCGCACGTCGTGCGCCCCGGTGTCGATACCCAACGCCTCGAGCGAGCCCAAATACAGCTCCTGCACGTTCTCCGGCGCCGGCTTCAAGATGACTTGAAACTGCGTATGCTTTTGCACGCGGTTCGGATTTTCACCGTATCGCGAATCGTCCGGTCTCACCGAGGGTTCGGGATAACACACGTTCCACGGCTCGGGTCCGAGCGCTCGCAAAAACGTCGCCGGGTTCATCGTTCCCGCCCCAACCTCCGTGTTATGCGGCAGCACGATCGCGCACCCACGCGAGCTCCAGTACTCTTGCAATCTTAAAATCGCATCTTGAAACGTGGGCACGTCTTTACGCGCCGTCGTCGTCGCGCTTTCGCCGCTCGTCGCCGGCGCCGCGCTCGTCCCGCTCGTCGTCGCCGCCGAGCGCCTGACGACGCGCCCGCGCGCCCGCGTCGTTGATGTCGTCGACACGGGCGACATGAGCGCCCGCACGCCTCGCGCGGGCATCGCGCGCGCCTTATCGGCGCGCGCGTGCGCGCTAAAGTTTCCAATTGAAATCGCCGACGCCGAGGCGCGTGCGAACGACGACGACGTCTGACGCGGCCTGATGACGACGGCGTGCGCGCCAGACGACGCGCGGCTCGCGCGAGGGGCCCAGAGGGCGCGCGCCGCCGCGCCGGGGCGGATCGTTCGCGCGATGACGCCCGACATGGTGTGCGGCATGACCTCACCGCGGAGAAACCCTCAGCGTCAAGAATAAACAATACAACGCTGGTGCGATGCGACTAAGGCGAACGCGATGGTGAACCAAATGAAAGACTTAGAAAAATTCCTCCGTCCACGGCTGCATGGCGATGCGGTAGACGTCGACCTCGACGGGGCGACCGCGCGCCTTGACGAAGGTCTCGTCGGCGTCTTCGCCGCCGCCAACGGCGACCAAATATTCATACACGGTTTGCGAAGCGACGATTTGGGGACCTGATTTCGCTTCCTCGGGCGTGCGCCACTTGTACTTTGTGACGATGCGCGTCGATTTCACGCGCGGTTCGGCGCCGACGCGACCACGGTCGACGACGATTTGCGCGAGCTCGGACGTCGTCATCGTTCTCGCGTCGTCGTCTCTGTCGCTCGACCGCGCAGTGACTTTATAAAACACGCTCGCACCGTCCCCGGTGACGAGTTTCAACACATTCGGGTCGTCGACGTTCCATTCGATCTCACCATCGAGCGCGCGCTTCCCTCCGGATCCTCGAGACGCCTCCGCCAACGCTCTGACGTTGAACGCGCGATCGAACACCGTCTCCCCGCGTCCATTCTCCATGAATCGCACCGGGTACACGAATGGTTCGCGCGCCGTGGCGTCCACTTCTCCTTTCAATCTTTCAAACGCGTCGACGTCGCGAATGAACTCCATGCCGAGCGGCGCGTCCACGCTCGCCGTGCGACTCGTCGTCAACCAGTTGCCCTCAAACGCGCGAGGGAAAACCAAATCGCTCGGTGCGCCCGTGATCGCGCCCCACGCGTCCGAAAGTCCACCGTTGGGCGCAGCGAACGACGACTGAGCGATGCACGCGCTCGATGCCGTCGACACCGCGCACGCGAGCGCGCTGCGGCGTCGTAAAACGAATTCGTTCGCGTCATCGGTGTCGTCGACGTCGACGTCGAGCACGGCGTGCGGCGCGCGCGAGAGAGGTCGACGACGACGACGAGCGCGTCGTGCGTCGCGCTCGAGCCGGCAATCGAGCGCGCGCGGCGTCGGAGCAGATCTCGACGCCATCGTCGCCCGTCGTCGCGCGAGCGCGGATGTGCGGCAAATCGACACGCGCGTCGCGTTCATTTTACACGTTCTACTTCGCGAAGACTCGTGGGTAAAGTCGTCTCGTCGAAAGTATCGGGTTTTCGTAAGAATCGCACGGATTCAGGGTCGCGAGTCCACGGGGCGACGAACCCGCTGGCGAGCAAGTCCTGCTCGTCCTTGCGTTCTTGCTCGGCGCTCTTCTTCGCTTCGCGTCTCTCGCGCTTCGACTCAGAAGACGCGAAGAGTTTGCCGAATAAACCGCGACGTTTCGGAGGTTTCGATCGCTGCTTTTCGTCGTCTGCGGCGTTATCGCTACCGCTCGAGGAAGCGTCGAAATCGAGACGATCCGACGCGTGTTCATCGCCGACGCCCGCGGTGGCAACCTTCTTCGGCGCGTTCGCTATGGCAGTTGACGACGCTTCGCTCGCATTATCGCTTTCGATCGAACTTCCAGCGCCTCCAAAATGCGGCCGATCGCTACCCGTGTCGACGCGCTGGAGTATCGTTGCGGCTCTGAACGTTCCGCCCATCGGCGCGGCGAGACGTCGGTAGAAAAGTGACTTGACGTTCTCCGGCGTGTCTGGGTCAAACTGTAATCGCTTGATGGAGAGTTTCGCGGACGCATTCGCGCGCGACTTCTCAAATTGGATCTCGTCAGCGATTTCAGGGGCTTTCTCAAGAGACAATCGTCGAACGCCGACGACTCGATGCCCTTTGTGAGTAAACTTTTGCACCCCCCGTGTGTTTAGCGTCGCTCGCTTCTCGGCAAACGCAAAGTCCTGCTCCTCTTCCGTCATTTCGAACATGGTGAGGAGTAGATTGGTAAAATAATCTCTCGCCACGTTCATTGGACGCATGTCTTCCGGTGTCGCCAAATCTACCGCCGATGTGTAGCGCTCGAGCGCGTCCTCGGCCTCGTACGCCTCTTCGAAAATCTCCATACCGTGCTCTGATCCCTCGTTGTTATCCACCGAGTACGTATCCGCCTCTGGATCCCAAAACCGTTCGCGTTCGCTGTAGACGCCTTCAAAAACTTCCGGTCGCCCGGGCACGTTTTTAGACGCCGGCTGTTTCTCGAACCACTTCTCTTCTACGAGCAACATCTTGGCTAATTTCAACTCGACGTGTTCTTCGTGCGTAACAGTTCGTTCGGCGACCGCGTTGAAGGTCGGCGCGACGGCTTGGGCCGCGCTCGTGAATGCGGCTGGTACGAACCTTTGCATAAATTCCATCGCTTCGCCGTCCGGGTGATCCCACGTCGTTTCATTCGTCTCCTCGTCGACGTAATAATACTCTTCCCGCAGTTTGTCGTAATACTTCGAGTACCGACGCCCGTTCGTCGAGCTCACGAAAGATTCGCCCTCGTTCCGTCCGTCATCGCTTCCCGATTCTGAGTCAGACGTCACGTCGTGTGCGTTCGGATCTTTGATCGTTTTCCACGACGGCCATTTTGAATCCTCGCGATCCTTCGTGACGGGATTGTAGTAGTGCTTCCTCCTGAACTCTTTATCGACGCGCGCGTACCAAACGTCCCCAGTCGTTTTACAACGAAGCGCGGCGACGACTTCGTACCCATCCATGTCTGTCCCGATCGCGTCCATCGGCGAAGATGCTTTCGACGGGCTCGATTTACTATCCCCAGCCTCGCCCGCGTCTCGCTCGCCGTTCGGCGACGACGGCGTCGGCGTCGTCTCGGCGCGCTCGGGCGTCGACCCCGACTCGGCCTCTCTTCGCGCGAGCGTTCGCGACGAGAACGCCACCGCCGGTGCGTCCGTGATCACCGGCGATTCGGGCATCGCGAGCGCGTCGTTCGCGCGCGTGTACGCGTCGCGCGTCGGCGTAACACCACTCGAATCAATTCAGAATTCCAACTCACAACGCCGAGGCTTCGCGACGCGCGCCGTGGACGCGTCGCGCGGCGGACGGGGTCGCGCGCGCGCGAACGCCGCGATGCGTGCCGCGCGGTGCGCGCGAGATCGACGCTCGGTGCGTCGAGGCGTGCGGTCAATCGGTGTTCTCGTTCGCGAGGCTACAACTTCTACGCTAGTCGCTAAAACCGTACTTTTCGAGCGTTTGCCCGAGCGGGGCGATGAGAATTTGCTTTTTGCGGAGACGGAATTCTACGGCGAGGGCGGTTTCGGGGGACACGTTCGGGTCGGCGAGCGCGGCGACGTCGTCTTTGATTTTGGTGCGAAAGCGGCCGCCGACGAGCAACGCGCGGCATCGAGAGGCGACGACGTCTAACCACGGAATACCGAGAACATCATCGCACGCCTCGATCAATTTTTCGTCGACTGAGTCCACCTTGATCTTCACGCGCGCGTCGTCGCCGAAGACGTCGCGTAGGCGCGCCCGCGTGGTCGCGTCGAGGTCCCGCCTGAACTCGTCGGCGACGTGCGCGACCAATTCGTCGACGTTTTCGAAAATAACGAACGTGTCGTTGACGTTGGTACCCCTCGGGATGAAACCGAAATACATCAACCACACGTCGTTAGGGAACGAGCCGTAGGAAATTAAAATTTCCTCGCCCGCTTCCACGGTTTCGCCATCCGGGTCGACGACGAGCTCGAAAAACTTGTCCATCGTCGACGACGGCGCTATCTCTGCTATTTCTTCCGTCGCAGCCGCTCCCTGACACGTCTCCGGCGACGTCACCACGCGCACGATGGCGTTAAAGCGCGCGGCGTCGTGATTACACATGTCCACGCCCGGCACCAACAGTCGCGTCGCTCGCTCCGCCGCGCCGTCTCGCCGCGTGAACACTCTCGAGTGCACCACCGCGGTGGCCCACTTCAAATCCTCGACCGTCGCCCCGATCGCGGCCAATCGCTCGCCGTACGCCTCGCGCGCGCGCTCGTGCGCTCGCCGCACGGCCAACGCCTCGTCGACGACGCTTTCGTCTTCGATTTCCCGCAGCGCTTCGTCGTCGAAATCCAACGCCGGCGTCTTCGGCGCCGGTCTCGGCAATCGCGTCAACCACGCCGCGCGTTCGTTCGACTCTCCCTCGCTCAGTTCTTCCAAGAGCGTCATCGCCATCGCGGACGACCACCGCGCGTCGTCGTCGCCGTCGTCGTCGCCGCTCGCGCTCGCGCTCTCCACCACCAACCCCCAGGGCACGCGCAGCAGCGTCTCTCCCGGCGCCAGATCCCGCACCGCCTCGACGCCGCGCGTCCCGAACGCGCGTCCGCGCTCGGTCAGCGCGATGCGCGTCGCCACGCCGTCGTCTTTCGTCGCGCGCGCCAACCACCGCGCGAAGTCTTCGTCTTCGTCTTCGTCTTCGTTCGCGCTCGCGCGCGCCCTCGCCCGCGCGCCGCGCGTCGCCGTCGCGCGTCGTCGTCGCGCCGTCGCGCGCGCCGCGCCGGCCGCGCCCTCGGCCGCGCGCGGCGCCGCGCGCGCCATCGAACGTCGCGACGCGCCGACCGATGCCGCACTCGGCGCCGCGATGGCGACGCGCCTTCGCGCGCCTTCGCGCCCGCGCGTCGCGCCCGCGCGCGCGTCGCGACGCGCGCGCGTCGCCGCGCCGCCGCGCGCGATCGGCGTGCGCCAGGTCGCGGGCGAGGGCGCGGCGCTGGTGGACAGACTTCGCGCGTGCGCCGAGGTCACGGCGGAATCGTTCGGCGCGGACGAATCGAGCGCGGTGCGCGTGCTCGATGGGCTCGTGCGCAAGGTGAGGTACTCGGGCGATGCGTTCGCGCTGCTCGAGGCGTACGACGACGGCGCGAGCGACGGCGAGGAGGAAAGATTGTGCGGGTGCGCGGACGTGACGGCGCTGCCGGCGTTCGGGCCGCGAGCGAGCAAGGAAACGCTCGTCGCGCGGGTGCCCATCGCGCTCGGACTCACGGAACAGAGTAATTACGCGTATCTGAGCGGAATGTGCGTGCGGGAATCGCATCGACGACGAGGGGTGGGGGTGAAATTGTTGGAGGCGTGCGAGACGTGCGCGAGGAAGATGACGCCGACGCCGGCGGCGATGGCGTTGCACGTCGATAGCGATAACGAAGGGGCGATCGCGCTGTATGAGGGGTGCGGATACGCGCGTGTGATCGAACGCGAGGTCGACGACGCGTTCGGGCGGATGTCGCGCGCGCTCGGTGGACTCGTGGGGGGGAAAAAGAAAAAAATATTAATGTCCAAGTGGTTGAGCTCGCGCGAGTAGTCTTCGTCGGTCGCGGATGTAATCGAACGAGGACGATCGGTAGTAGCGTTGGTAGCGTACAATTCGAAGCGATGGTGTTACATGAGTATTGTTACTGTTTTCGTGTCGGTGTGGGGTCAAAAACTCAAAATTGTGTGCGTCGCATGTCTCGCACGAAGCGCGCGAAGCGGTCGAAATTCTGCGGCTCGAAGAGCTCGTCGCACATCCGCAGGTACGTGAACGATCCGAGAACGCACGCGGTATCGGGTGACGACGACGAAGTCATCATCGTATCGTCGCTCGAAAGTGAATTCCGCGACTCAGCGCCGGGTGAGCTGACGTTTTCCGCGCTCATTGAGGACGAAAGTCGCGCCAACGGCTTTGCCGGCGACGGCGAAACGCCCGCGTATCGTTCGTACGTGCGAACGATTTGCGCGAACGCGTCGTCATCGAATCTCGCCAACGCGTTTTCTCCGTTCACCGTCACTCCGGCTTCGGCCGCTTCTCGCAGAACTTGCGCCAACAAGCCTTCGGGCGAGCACATGTGCTCCGGCGAGTGCTCGACGTCGCGCATCTCCACGCACGTAAACGTAAGCTCGACGCCGAATCGAGCGCACAGGTCGATGATTTGCGAGTATCCTCGCGGTTCACATCCTAAAACCATGTCCACATCGCCGTTCCCGTCCGCAGGCGGCGAGGGCGTGGCGTTGTAATACCCCGCCGTGCACTCCGCGGCGCGACTGGGGTGACCGTGCCACCAATGCACGCCCGCGCATTTGATGCCGAGCGAGGCGTCGACGCCGTCAAACTCCCGCACCGCGTGTTCCAAAACGCGCTCACCGTGCGCGACGAGTTCGCGACTGTACCACGACAAGAAAAACTTACCGTACGGCGTGTTCCAATCCCCCGTTCCGTCGGCGGCGAAGAAGCTCCTCGACGCGCTCTCCGGGGCGCACGAAAAGCTCGCGCTCGTCAGGCTCGAATTCGACGTGCTCGCCGTCATCGTGTGACGTCGCTTGGCGTCGGGTTCATCCTCACTCGTTCGTCTGATCGGTGGTTCCAACACGTTTCCCTCCGGATCGCAGTTGTAGCTCGGCCCGTTCACCGGCGGGTGGCGTCCCCACTCGGGCTTGCCGCACGCCGCGGCTTCGTACGCCAGGGACATGCGCGCGCGCTCGTCAAAGGCTTGGAACTCACCGACGCCCGGGAAGTGCCATCCATCACCCGCGCGATAAGATGGATACCGAAGTTCACCGCACGGCCCGAGACCTATGATGACTTGCGAAATCACCGGCGGCGCGTCTGCGGACCCGGTCAAAAACGTCGCGAACGCCGCGCGAAACGCCGCCATGAAGTCGCGATAACACTCCAACGGCGATCGATCGCCTCGTCGCGCGTCCCGCGTTTCGTCCCCCCACAGCGACAAGTATTCCTCAGTGACGTTTCCTCGTCGATCGGCGTACATGTTTTCCCTCGCCGGCTCCCCCCGCGCCCACTCCGGCAAGCCGATTTCGCACCCCTCGTCCCCGACCGAGTCCCCGCACGCGTGAAACGACAGCACGACGTCCACGCTCAATCCAGCGTCTCGACACATCTCGCACAGCGCGAGATATCCCCGCCACTCGTACGCTCTCGGTCGCTCGCCCTCGCACGCCCCCCACCAGCAATCCACCATGACGCCGTCCGCGCCCGCGTCGGCGACGCTTCGCAGCGCCTTCGCCAGCGTCTCCCGCGTCGTCCTCGTCGTCGTCCTCGCCACGCAATCCAGCGGCAGCATCACCCGCACGCCGCGTCCCGCGTCTCTTCCCTCGCGTCCGTTCGCGCCGTTTCCTCGCCGCATCGCGTCCCGCGCCCTCTCGCTCGCGTCTTCTCTTCTCGCCGCGCGCGCGTTCGCCGTCGCCGCCGTCCCGTCCCGTCGCGTCGCGCGCGTCCCTCTTCACCGTCTTCCCTCGTCCCGTCGCTCGCGCGCGCTTTCGCCACCGCGTCACCGCGTTCGCGTCGTCTTCTTCGCGTCGTCGCGTCGTCGTCGCGCGTCCCTCGCACGCGTCGCGTCCCTCGCGCGCGCGCGCGTGCGTTCGTTCGACAGTCTGGCGACGGCGCGCGTTCGATGCGTCCGCGTTCGCGCCGCGCGTCCTCGCGCGCGGTCCGTTCGAGCTAAAACCGCGGTCACGATCACGGATTCCCGACCTCGTCGCGCGTCGGGCGTCGCGCGTCGTCGCGTC